>Ga0126342_10000638_pt1 | contig 40889 bp, 37 predicted proteins | sample Cyp1metagenome_FD_92528 | JGI IMG/M metagenome (GOLD analysis project Ga0126342, IMG submission 92528) | Coral microbial communities from Lord Howe Island, Old Settlement Bay, Australia - Cyphastrea 1 metagenome | ecosystem: Host-associated > Invertebrates > Cnidaria > Coral ...
ACCCCGGGGTTGACTAGTTTTAATTATTAGGGGGTGAACCCTGAAATGGTAGCTTCATGTTTAAATTGTTTTCTAAAGGGGATCAATTCAAAATCAAATTGGCCAACCTCAAATTTTCCAAAATTGGAGACGGACCCTAGTTTTTATTATATATTTGGGGGGGTTTAGTAGTAGGGGGAAGGGATTATTCCGTACGTGAAGCAATGTGTACTATCCAGAAGCACAAAATACAATCGGTGCATAGACCATCAACCAACATCAGCCATCCAAAAGCATGTTCAAGCGGAATTGAAATGATACCAACACCTTTACCAGACTTTACCACTAATAAGAGGTACAAGCTTGGACTCCTGCACAAACTTTAGCACAATACCTGACAACCCTACAAACCTAATGGCAGTTGCCACACCCTCAGCGGTAGCTTGATCCAGACTTCACACGTCACAGATGGGTCGGCTCAACGAAGTTCCTCCCCAGCCCCAAACCGATGCCCCCGGCCCCCGAAACTATGAGGTCTGAGCCGCTTATGATTCTAGTTACTAACACTATGAAGCGCTCAAAACACAAAGAGAACTCTTACACCAACGATACCCGCCACAAATACATGAAACCAGTGTGCAAATGACAGGAAAACGATTCTCAATCATCCCTGGTTGCAGTACAAGTATCAACCGTGCAGTGTTTTCCACAGTGCGTTGGCAAGGCATTCAGCTTTGGAAATGCATAGCTGGACCACCACAAAATGGTGATGGTACCAGCTCCCGTCCAGCGGACGAGGTCGTGCACATTGTTCGAGCGAACATGAAAAAAACGCTACACCATCCCATGTCAGCAACATCTTGATTTTGCTTCAACTGGACTTGAATTGGCGGCTTGACTCCTTCCCCTTCTGTACTAGCTTCACAAATGAGAATCAGTTTCAAAATCAGCATTTCAGGAAGTGCAACTGTTGGTACATGTCCCACACATGCGCAGCATATGGGATATTATATATATATATATGTGTGTATGTGTATATATACATATATATAGTGTATATATATATATATATATCAGTATATATCTATATACAGTATATATATATATCTAAATACAGTATATATATATATATACACTCTATATATATATATATACACTCTCTATATATATATATATATGTATCCAAACATGTCAAAAAAAGGGGGTACTTCCGCCATCAGGTCGCCCAATCAGAGCGCCGGCCAAGCTGGAACCATCGGCCTGTCAAAAATGCTAGTGATTTAAAGCGGAGACCAACTAAACCAACGAAATTCTACGGGAATATCATGGGATGTACATGTATCTATATCTATATATATAACAATTAAGATGACAGCCGGTGAGGCTGCACTGAACTTCTTAAAAAAAAAACCTCTGGATGAGTGGCCCCACATATATATATATTATGTAATTAACCAACAAACAATCATTATGTTTAGTGACGTGTCTGAAAATGCTGCAATCTCCAGTTGTGGCCATTTTATGAACATTCTGATTATTCCTACTATTACCCATAGGATCCATGTTGCTGGTATATATGCTAACATAAATGGGGTATATTGATGGGATCCATGTCCCCATATATATATAGCAGCACCATGGATCCTATGGGTTATTGTTAGTGTTATTGTTATCATCACGTTTACCCCCAGATCGGAGCGACGTGGCCAACTTAATCGCACTTCCGGGGACGGTGTGCGATTTTTCAGCGCAGCCCTACAAAATCCAGCAATCTAAAATGGTTAAGCCTAACAATGGTTATTATATGGTTAATATACTGTTAATGATGATTGTTATTTTATGGTTAGTGATGGTTCATAATAATCTGCTTGGTGGTTGAGCCACCTACCCCTCTGAAAAATCATGGAGTGATTTCGTCAGTTGGGATGGATTATGACATTCCCAACTGAATGGAAAAAAACATGTTCCAAACCACGAAAAAGTGAAGACAACAACCACTGGCTTAGTCAACCTGGAGGCTAAGAATTTGTGTCTGTGAGGCTGTGCGACTAAAAGAGAACCTCAACCTTGACCAGCAACATGATACTTGATGTCACCGTGTATACATATGTATATATAATATATACATACATATCGAAATATGAAACAATCGAAATATGAAACACAAATAAACTTGTTGTAAAACTGTAACACTCAAATTGGATTTGGGCATGGGTCAAAACCTTACAAACCTGATGTTCACATCCCAAATCGACAGAATTGCCGTCTTGTTTGGATGTTCATCGTCAAAAGACACGACGACAAACAATACATCACTGAACTATTAAATACAAAAAAATACCATAGAATCTATGACAAACAACTGAGAGAATCTATGGTATTTAACTGTTAATACTAATAATACATTAACTGTTTGATAATACACTATTAGTTAACAAACAACTGAGAGAATCTATGACATGTGCTGTGAAATAACCAGACATGTTTGGCTTTTCTCTGAAAATAATGGGACCATACAGGACCCAATTCCCATGGACCAGTCGTCGAAGAGGGAATCATCTGCCCATGTTTCCCACTCAAACTGCCATATTTTGTGGGGTAAAATCTCCATGTCTGGACAAAGCCCAATCATATCCCATGATATCCCCATATTTTCGTGTGTCAGGTCTCCTCACTTTTTGGGTAAAGTGTCCATCTTTAAACACACCCGTAGTGACAGCCTTCGAAACTCTTATCAATGATGGTTAAATTCTCTTAAATAACTAGTCGGTTCACCCATATTTAAAATGAATAATTTCAAGATGATGGCCATCATCTAAATGGTTCATTTACAGAAGATTCACCTATATGTAAAAAATAGTAAATATTCCATCGCAATCTTAATGGATTTCCATGAAAATCCTAATCAACCACTCTAATTGATGGTGTAACCCCATGAAAATCACACATGATTCCCATGTGATCTACCCCAGGGTAAACGTTTACATCTGGAAAACCCATCAAGGCCCAGATGGATCTTCCAAAACGGATACCCTCTGGTAAACTAACATAACTATGGAAAACCACCATTTTATAGCTGGGTAAATTAACTATAAAAGGCCATTTTCAATAGCTTGTTGTATGTTTACCAGAGGATATAATCCCATTAGATCACCATTAAACCACCATAAAATCACCATAGCTATGTTAGATTTACCAGAGGGTAATTACACAACACCATGGAGTTGTCCTCAACCATTTTCCCACGAATAAAAAACCGATGAGTTTCCCATCCCCGCCGCCTGGTCGGCCACATCACATCCGCCATGGCTCGGCTGCGATGCTCGAAGGGCTCCGCGCGGGGCCTTGAGTTGCGGCCTTTGGGGGTGGCTTTTGGTTGGTTGAAAAATGCACCACAAAAGCAGGGTGGGAGATAGAAAAACTATAAACACATATAAAAACATAGTTATAATAGTTATCTAACTAACTATAGTTGGCTATTCTACTTGGCTAAATTGATGTAGAACTCCTATAACTGCCAATCATGTTGGAACGTTTGGGTTTGATTAGGGGGATACGGAGCTACCATTGGGGACTGGTCCCATGGACCAACCTAACTAGGGGGCAAGACAGGCACGACAGGGACGACAGCACCACACTGTGGCACTGTGGGGATGATTGTTCACCAAATATTTGGAGATACAATATATATATATATAAATATATATTATATATATATATATCAGAGTACCATAAACCATAGTCATTGGAGTTATAAACCAACTTTGCTATCTTGGGGGCCTCACATGGTATCTATATATATATATAGTGTGTCTATCGTGTCTATTGTGTATATGTATATATATATATATATTGTATCTAGGATATAAAAACATGGAATATATATATATATATATATATATACACACACCCTAGAAGTCAAAAGCATGTTAAAACAATAGTCGTTCTCGAAAGCCTATTTTTAAACAGCCTAGGCGGTTTATTTAATAGTCATTCATGGCTCATGCGTTTCACGCCCGTTTCACGCCCGTTTCACGCGTAGGCCATATTTTCCCTTTTCCCAAAGCAGTAGCATCATCAGTGGAGATTTCGGGCCACCAGCCTTTTGTGCGCAGCTCCATTGAGCCTTAGATACCAGTGATTTCATTACCGATCTTTAAGAGTTTTGCAACCAAAATCTTTCAGGCAAGTAGCTGGCGCATTTTCATTCGTGTGCTCAACAACCTGCCATTGGAAGATCTAGAATGAATAAAGTCCAGTGACCTTGGATTTTAGCTAGTGAAATTGGCAACACACTCCCGCCTAAGCCTTCCCAATTTCATTATCCATCGGCACCGTCTTCTTGGATGAGCTTTCAGATAACTTCCTCAGCATCATTCTTGGGTTAATGTAAAAAAGGTTCATCCTGGGTTTCCAAAAAACTATGCGTTTCAGATATAACTCAGGCAAAGTTCCCTTTAACCACTGCATCCCATCCTCATCCACAAAGCAGTGCGTCATTCGAGCATTGGCTCCTTAAGTGCGGTCTACGCGCGCAGCGGTGAACGCAGGACTATATATAGATCTACATACACATGATCAAAAACAGAATCAGACCATGTACAAATCACATAGCTTCCAAGGATCGATGACGCTTTGTATACTTGATCACGTGATAAAGGGCCTTGTTTGGCTATGTGGTGGCAAATGCTTGGATCATGATGGACAAATTCATTTGCACATCGGTTTGGTCCAGCAATTAAAGATTATGATCGAAACAATGAAGGAATATGCTAGCAAACCGTTAGCCGAGATAATCCACTGTAAATCTGTACTTAATCATATAATTAAGGGGCTACATAGGATATGAATAATTGCAATATGCTTTTGACTTCTAGGGATACATCGGTGCCAAGGAGCATGGGCCTTTGGCCGCATTAGCCATTCATGCTTTCCTTGCCTTCAGAACATCGGGGGAACCATCGGGGTAACATTGATTGATGCATCGATCCCTATTTAAAAACATTGTTTCTATTTTGGAACCCCTGAGAAAGTTTAACAACACATGAATGTGTTTTTTAACAAAGCAGGGTTGGCAACCAATGATTTGTTTATCAATCATTCCCCCCGCCTTATAGATTCCTTGCAAAGACGCTTCCACAAAGTCAGAAATGATAGACCTGAATCATGGATGTCATCAGCTTGAGCTTGGCTCCTTGGATCAGATCAGTCGGCCGAATGGTAACCAACAATCTTGGTTCTTGTTAATGATCGATCATTTGTCCCAAAATGGAGGTACCACAAATTTTGAAGATTCCCCACATCAATATATTAGTTAGGATACCAAAATCACGAATGCTGAAAAGCACACATTCTATCTACAATTAATATATAGATTGGATTATACTCTTGCTGGTTGGATATTGTTCCTATGCCCAATACAGCTGAATTTACATTTCCCAATCATTTCCCATTTTTCCCCAAAACAATCCACCAAAATAATCCACCAAAACAGCACAAGTGTCAGAAACCGCGGTGCTCGCTCCATTAGTCCCAGCATTCGGGCCATGTGTGTCCTCAGCGGAGACACAGGCTTGAACATGGGTCATATGGGGGGTTCCCCAAAAAGCACAAGTAAAATGGTAGATAGTGGTCCTGCACAAGAAAACTGTTTTCCAATCCCAATTGAGTGTCTGGGCAACTGCGCACATAGGGAGTCTAGAATCTTCAGCCACATACGATTCCACAAATGCTGCTTGTCGCACACAAGCGCCAAGCCATTCACAAACAACCCTGCCATTATACGCTTTACAGGTCAGCAAGATATCATTCGTGCGCTTCTTCATCAACTTAGTTGGTTTTGAAAAGTCTGAACTCCCAAGTGCAAAACGTCACTCCCAAACGGTTTGAGAAATGGAGTCAAATAGCAAAAAAAAATGCATTTTTTTGATAAGGCACTAGTCCCTCTGTGAATGGTGGCTGGCTGCATGAGATTCTGTTTGTTACACACCAAGACCTGAAACACCTGTAGGCTACCGCGAGCTTGTGAGACATCTTCTCCTCCTTTGGGGTGAAGTAGCCAAGATCGAGCAACATTTTCCTGAGGTTTAAGCAATTCCCTGAATAAAAACTTGGGCGGGCAATAGTTTGGAAGCCACAACATGCCACAACTACATAATTGTATACGGGTTAAAACAGTAAATTAATATTAGATTTTAAGTCCCTGATAAGTGCAACCAAGATGTCAGACAGGCCCCGTTGCAAACGTAGAGGATTCCTAAATGAACCACGTGCATAATGCACCATCGGAGAACACCAGGGCTGAAATTGATCAATGCAATCAGTGGACCTGGGCAAGGGGGTGGTTCCATTTGAGGTCAGTCCTTCGTAATTTACCCGGTCATTTTGAAATGGTTTGAATTGGCAGTTCCACATTGAAAATTATGCTGAACATATCCAAGTGACAAATCCCTTCTGTTGGCATCTCAACGTTCAGAAATTGAGCTAGAGAATATTCGAAAGGTTGCACATCCCATGACGCTGACTCAAAGTTGTAGTATCTATCAGAGTATGGCCCGGTTGATTTTGCGCTACACAGGTGGCATGCGCTACGTCCCTGCCAGCTTGCCCTCATCCTCAGAATTTTTTTCATCCAACTCCAATCTCCACGGATTTCCGTAACAGTGAAGACATCCCGATTTTCACATATTGGGGTGTTGGCCAGTCTCATCATGTCTGGTGGTAGTTGTTCCCCTCTCATCCCAACTGCAGGATGTAGGCCAGAGTACAAAAGGTTGAACGACCAGACTATGTGCCTCAAGACTATGTTCAAACTGTGGAACTTCCATAATCGTGCCTCCTCTATTGTGAATAAGAGGAATCGACTGCATCGTACCGTTTTCGGTCTCCACAAAACCAGGTTCATGAACAATCCAATGACAGATTCCTGTTCCCCATATTTAAGTATCATTGTGGCGCCGTCCCCGTAGAATCCAAGGGGAACGTGTGATTCAGAAGCTTTGCTGAATAACGCCCATTGCTCACCATTGGAGCGAGATGTTCTCCAAAAGTGTTGGACGGCTTTCTTGTCGATCTCCAAACCCGATTTATACAAGTAGGAAATAATCTCATGGGTGTACATCATGTAGTAGGTGGCCATTTCATAGGTTGGCCGCTCTCTGGTCTTGTCATTGACTTTGACAGGAAGTTCAACTGGTCGCATTGGTATCTCTTCCTGATCATGGTTTTATTTGAAGAAAGTATTGCCCCAAAGAGAAGGCCACCCCAAAGAGTACGCAAATGGTGAATGGTAATCACTTGTTAAACATATTTTTTGGAGCATGTGGATTTGGAACCCAACAAAAAGGAACATATGATGGTTGATCTAACCCAAGTTGTTTAGCTAATAAAGGGCCTGTCATCATCATCATCATCATCATCATCCAAATTTGGCAAACCATTTTTCCAATGGAGGAAGCCCAGGTATTTTTTAGTGGTTTAAAGGGGGAAAACAAGGGAAAACATCCAAAATTAACCTCAAAATGTGTGCTTCGAAGTATCCATCTCTGGCTCTAATACTGACCAAAAGTTTCTGACCTTGTTCGCGTCTGACAAGGAGCCCAGCCTTCTGACTAAAGGATGTAGGCTAAGTTTAAAGTCTTTCGAGTCCTGAAGTTCGGAAGGGGTGATGGCCGAACAAAGTGCTAGCATTGGACCCATCAAGGAATCTAGGTGAGAGTAAAAGGATTTTTCACATGAGTTTAACCATTTTTGAATGGCCATGATACCATCAGAAACTTATTGGTTTATGCGGCCTAAAATCCATTAGTCAATCCCACCTTTAACTAATAGAGCCCATGCGCCGAAGCGGCACAAGGTCCTTGACATGCGCCCTCACATTGCTCACAGCTCTTGCAACCGTCACAGCCTTGGCTGGGTAGAACCCGGACAGGAGTGATAATTATTTTGATGGGGCCAATATCACCGCCAAGTAACAGTGGAACTGACGTCATCTATAGCTTGGACCAATGTCGCCGTTGATGACAGATCAGGTGCACCTGCACCGGGCTCAATTCAAGACCTAACCAAAATTCTAAGTCAGGCTATTTCATTTTGAATGGCTCCAATTTTGTTGATGAAAAGCTCTGGCAACAGTCAGGAGTCAGGGACACATTCCATTTTCGATCCCTACAGCTGAGTGCGATGCTGTATGTGAGCTACCCCATAAGATTTGATCAGGAATTGATCTAAATGCGATGTTCTACGCTGCTTTGCTGTACCAGCATGTGTATTCACACGCCAGCTAGGGGCAAAACAGCCTGCACCACATAGGCCATTGGCCAAGACTCACCCTAGCATATGCGCTGGAAACAACAACTCAGATATACACAGGAATAATACATGGAATAAACCAATATTATTTACAGAGTATTATCAAATTTCTGAATAATTGGCTACACCGATCTGAGTTAACATCATGGGAATCCCAAAGCATGATGCTAGGCCCAACACGGATTGAAGCTAATCATTTCAGATTGCTTCGGGACAAAAAGTCCTTCCACTCAGCGACCAAAGTTTCGGTTTGGCCCATCGAGCTAGTCAAGTCTTCTTCCTGGCGCCAGTTGGGTCAGGCTATTAAAGTCTGATTTTATTGGTTTGCAGTAGATGGTCACACAAAGTCAATGTCGTGTTCTTACAACATGCCCGGACATGGATTTTTGAGGGATGAAAATTTGTGATCATATAATAAACCGAATCTACCAATGTTTATCCATTTTAAGGTGAGCCCCGGCTATAAGAACCCCCAAAATCTTTTCCGCTCCCTGCGCAAGTATGATGATATCGGATCGAATACTAGTACTCTATCTTGCCTGGATCAGAAACATGAACAAACAATATAACTCCAAACCACCAACCACCCCAAAACCTCTCCTTGAAGTCCTGGGAATCCACCAACTTTTGGACTGCATCCCTTTGTTTGGCCAGCTTATTCTTGAACTTGCCCAGGTCGGCTTCAATCGCTTTGCGAACGCCGTCAGACCTGTGGCAAGCTAGCCGCTTCCCACTCAACATATTTGGGCTGAGGTGTACTATATTATAATATTTTTTATATTATATAATAATATATTATATTTTATTTTTATATTTTATTATATCTTAAATTAAATTCATATCAAACATTCTGAAACCATAAGTTGATTGATATTGGATCAGTATAAGATCATAATTATAAGACAATCATAATTTGTCGTGTGGAATCTTTTGGGCACACCTAAGATAATATTATATAATAGAATATTAGCTATCATATTCACCAGGACCCCTGTGAGCCTACATCCCAAAAGTGAGATCAACTAGGCAAGATGGATCAACAGACTTGATTTGCCCTTATTACCCTTTAGTGCCTCTTACTAGCAATCATCCCCTGGATTGCCCTGGAGAAATGCAACTTCCCGTGGCTGTGCTCGCTTGAGGCTGTGGCAGATTGGGAAGCAGTGTCTCCTTTTTGGAGGCTTCGGCGATCTTGCTGTTCAGGCCAGTTACAGCCTGGGCAATGTAACAGGTTTCACAAGGGCCTACCCATTCGGATTCTGAAAATTACCAGTGCTTGGGATGGCATAGATCAAATTCAATACAAATTCTTTGAATTCAGAAATGCTTGTAGGTTGGTTTTGGTTGGACTTGGGGAAATGGAATCTATGAAGGCTTTAGTAGAGGCTAAGAAGTGATCTGGTTGGGTTGATGCTGACATGGAGATCCCTAAACCATCCACCTGCTTGGCTTTGGAAAGTGTGTCCCTTTTCTTCTTTTCTGCGTCTTTTTTCAAATCAGCTGCACGTTTCTTTTCTTCTTTTTCAATGCGTTTTTGCTCCTGATGGGGGGTCTCCTTTTTCGGCTTATTCTTTTCATCCTTGTCCTTGTTCTTCGATGTCTTCTTTCCCTTATTGCTTTTCTTTCCCTTCTTTCGCTTTCCCTGCGATCATTGGTGCATTTTTTTTATTTGATATACCTAGTTTATAATATTTATATTATATATGTAGATGGATACGATGTGCTTTGCTTGAGTTGCTCTTGCTTGATTCTGTTATCAAAAAAATATCTCTTGGTTGGTTTAAATTTGCTATCGCTCCAAAACATATTATTAATCATTAAAAATGCATTGGTTGTGAGGCCAAAGTAAAACACATAATGTAATTGATTTTATGTGCATGCATGCAGTTATTGCCCCAAATTCTACCCACCAAGTTTTCTGTCTAGCCTTCCCGCCGGAAGATGTTGATGATGACTCACTGCTTGATTCTTCTGAACTCTCTGATTCAGATTCTGAGGACGAAGTCACTTTCTGTTTGCCTTTCTTTGCTTTCTTCCCACGTGCTTTCTTTGACTTGCGATTCTTTCGTTTTTTGCGGCGGCTGCAGCTGCTTGACTCAGAGTCAGACCCACGCTCCTTAGAAGCATCAACGGCCTTGAAGATGGTGTCAAGGGCACTGTCCTCTGTCTTCTCAATGCCTTCTTTGTCCCAACAAAGGTACAAAGTTGCTGCCTCAACAGGTTCTACACCCGCCCAGCCAAGGATCCACATGTGATGAATTGAAAGCATCAATTTGGGCCATTTTTCCACATGTGGGAGAGTCAAAATTGTTAGCACCTAAATTAATCAAGCTACTTCACTCCTGGGGGCGTCTGGGTTTCTTTTCCATGTCTTTCCTTCCCCATGTGGATCATCCTTCTTGTCATCACAAATTTGATTGGCCAACTCCCAATCGTTCTGATACTTTGCTGCCACTTGTGCACGGGTCATCCATGCCCTACAGCCACGTTTTCGGGTCGCGGAAGATTCACGCAGCTGCACCAAGAACTCGCTTTTGGACCAGTCTCCCTTGCAACTTTCCCACTGTTCTTGCAGCAGCGCCAATTTCTCTGTGCCTTGGTATATATTTCATAAAAAAAAAAAGCATATCATAGAATTATTGCATGCTATCATGATGATTTTGCGAATTCCATGCGCGTATGTGCAAAATTTGCTAAAATGGCATCGCGCATATACATTTATATATATATATGCAATTTTTATGTATTTGCAGGTGTTCTTTCGGGAAGGGACCCAAAACAAACCAAGGGGCAATACTTTGCAGCGCGTCCAGCAGCATGTATCTCTTTGGGTGAATTTGGACCTAAGAAGGTGCAGGACATTTGGATATATGATCTTTCAAAAAAATGAGAGGTAGATGCCAAGAATAGAGAACATCTACGGTATGGAATATATATCCATAATGTTAATCAGATTTTGCCAGTGTAGAATTCACAACCTGCTCTGCTGAGGGTATGGCTCCTCAAAGATCTGCTGAATTTCATAAACCGATTGTGCGCATCCTTTTCCTCTCTGGTCTTCTCTCGGTACCTCTTTGCAATCTTTTTTCAGGGCTGCCATCCTTAGTGGGTGCCTTAGTGCTGTTTGCCTCAGTTGGTGGTGGTGGTGGCCCACTCCTGGGTGAGCCCGAAATCTTACTTTGATCCGGAGATGGTGTCCCAAGGTTCGCCTGTGTCACTGCCCGTCCCAACGCGTTCCCAACTGTCTGAGCAGTTTTACGATGAGCTTCCTTCTGTCCTGTCGGTGTTTCTTCTTCAGTCTTGGGAGGAATCTTAGCATTTGAGCAAGGTCGAGACCGATCTTTCTTCACTGCTGCCTTTTGAGAACCTTTTCCTTCGGATTTTGCCTCAGTCTGAGTCTTACTTGCTTGCTTTGTCTTCTTCTTCACCTTTTTGGTCCTGGTACTGGAACTCGGGGATGCCTTTCCCTTTGCCTTTGCCTTGCTTGCTTTTGCTTTCCTTTTCGGTTTCGCTTCTTTGTCGGGGTTAGACACGGGCGAGGGGGTCAAAGCCAACTGTTGTCTAGTACACCCAGCGTCCACACTCTCATAGTGACTCGTTCCCCTCCTTCTAATCCTGCTTGCTGGTGTCACCGGGGGAGGGGTTCCTGCTGGGTCCTGGCTCTGCTGTTTCCTGTGCGACTCCATGCTTTTGCGAACATGTTCCCTTGCTGCTTCATCTGTAGCCGGCACAGTGGAGGCAGTGCTGATTCCACCTGGGCTTGCTCCTGCGGGCAATGTGCGGGACGGAGAGGTGGTATTTCAAACCCTGTGTTGTACGTTCTAGAATGTGCTCAGAATTTTATAAATCGTATTTTTTCTTTGTACTATTTCGATCATATCGATCATATATGAAACTGCTGGTTAGAAATGCCCAATAATGTCAATAATTGTGTTTTTGTTGGTGTGTGTGTGTGTTACAGTCCTTTCTCTTTTTCATCTTTGTTCCTTGCGCTACATTGGCAACCCATCAGATCAAAAAGAAAACCCAGAGCAAGAATGGGATGCATTTTTTTCAGTTTCATGAACATGTATTTAAAGAGCCTCGCAGCAACACCTTGCCGCAATAGTTTGGCTCGCGCCAAGATTGCAGCAGCGCCAGCCGACATAGCTAAGAAGCTAGGCAAATGGACCCAAGCAACCTTTGGGCCTCAATTGAAATCATAGTCATAAAATATACAACCCATATAAGTGCAGTTCATTTGAAGATACTTCCACCAGGTACTAAACTTCAAACCAAGCAAAATTGTCCCCCAATCACTTTTTTGGCTAAAAAACATGTTTTTTTTGAAACGTGCGTTCACGCGAAACAATAGGCGTTCACGCCGTTTCACGCCCGTTTCACGCCCGTTTCACGCCCGTTTCACGCCTGGTTTTTCACATTTCCATTGGCTGCAGATTTCTAGTTCTTTCCTAATTTCTGTTGAATTTCATGATCTCTATACGCGGTGAGCTGGTAAGTCAGGAATGGCCCAATAGCGTTTGTTTCAGGAGTCGATAGGAAACAGTGCTAATGTGGACTAAGGCCACACCCCCAGCTGCAACCTATGAGATCTAGCAATTGAACCCCCCCCCTGCACTTAAGCAGTGGTTTGGGAAAAAAGACTACACGGTGGTAGGATTGGCTGGTAGTTTGCAGCGCTGTACTCACTGCGCAAGAACTCCTGCACCTCTCCCAATTTTGCATGGCGCCAGCGGTAGGGGGCTGTGGCCTGATGGCAGGATCATGGAATATAGAGATTTTCCACTACGCTACTGTAACAACCAATGGGCCAATATAACCCGATCAAATTCCAATATATATTATATTTGAACCCTGGCATTGATTCTAAAAGCCTGACATTGAAAACCACCGGCTAGGCCAGAATTCCCTGTCCAGCGACCCTGCCTCCTTCTTGCGAGGCTTGGGAGCCAGCTGGGAGAAAGGCGCCAGGTTCTTGGAATCCTGGGCAGGAGCAGCTACACTGGGCAAACATGTGGGGAAGTCAATACCATGGTTGACATTTGTAAATAGTGGGATTTCCTAGACTAAAAATGTTTAAAAGAGGATTGCCATTGTCAAAATTCGGGCAATTGAGGATGCTAGAGTTCGAGACGATCATTAATCATAACTCATAATTCCAGGATTTTTTGTTTGATTGATCTCAGTTGGGCTAATTGTATTTGTTTTTGTTTTTAGTCAAGAAACCATCACTTCCACGTGGTTCACAGCAACTGTATGCCCAAATCCCATTGGGTATTCGGCACTTCTTTTGAGCCCTGTGGAGCCAGTCCTCAGAAAGACCACCGAATGGATCTATTTTGAACCCCTTTTATATATGATTGGTGCTATGCATAAACTCTTGAAGTACGACATACTGTCTAGGGAGCTGACACTGAAACAGTTCCATTTGCCCGGAGTTTTTTGGTCGTAGTCTGGTATTTCCTTTTATGGTTATTGGCTGCAACACGTCTCTGGTCCCGTTTGCTCATCTTCTTCTTCAAGGAATCGATCCATGGCCTCATTCCAAGTAGACGGCCAAGTAGACTGGGGTGATATGGAGATGCTGGATAAATATATAAATTATAATTATAATATATTAAATTATTATATAATAATTATTATTATATATTCGATTTATAATAATAATAATAGTAATATTATATCGATAGTCTATTGATATAAAAAATGAATCATTTTAAAAATTAATAACTCCAATATACTCCCATCCCGATCCACGGAATCAAAGCTGGATGGAACCCCGATTTCCACAACCCCAAGTAGTTCCAACAAAAGGTGAAAGATACTATCTGTATAACATATATATATTTTTTATTATATGGTGGCTATTTTATGCCCTTATATCAGCTCTTGGTTTTGCACACGATGAGAGAAAAGCACCCAAAGAATTTCAACCCAGCTCAAAGTCACAAGGTCAAAGAAAAGAAAAAGAACCTTCGACCATCTTCGACCACTTCGACAATTTTGAGGAGCCCACGCGGTTCCCCAGACAAGGGATGGTTTTCTCGTAGGGCTTCCATAAGCTGCCATAGGACTCAATGTAGGGGACCAGAAACCAGGCAGGGTCGCGTATACTATACGAATACGAACCCCAATTGATTCTTTCAGCCCTGTCATGTAATATAAATTGAACATTAATTCTTAGATCCATGACCATCTGAGACTAGGACAATCGGCAGCTGAACCATTTCAGGGGCTTGATGGATCTTGCCATGTGGATCCAGTACAGCATGTAGGGCATCAGTGAAGAGGATGGCTGTTCTATAGCCACATATGCATTGCGAGCGCTGCATAGAAGGGCAATCATCACTAGTCGAGCGCAAATCCTGGGATGCGAATTCACATAAAACCATTCTAGGATCTTCTAGGTATCGCTTAATTTGATTTTAGCTGCATGGAAAGTAGGACATGTTGAACCTATTGCTGGCAAAGCTCGTGTTGTTTTCATTGATGTACTTCTTTCTGCAATCTCCAAGTGGAATTTTTTTTGAACGTCGGCTCGTAGCTCGGTTTACCCAAACCCAGCTGCCGCACGGAGGACCAGCCACCATGCACCCCAGAGGCACCAGGCGAAGGCAGACCTGGATGAATTTGCACAACCCCGTCCTTAGCAAGGGGATGCTGAAGCATGACCATGATCAGTCAATTAAAACTTATAACGCTAAATTTCTCCATGACATAGTTCCATATGCCCTGCGGAAAGAATCCAAATAGCATGATGATTTTGTAAGCATTTTTAGGAGTTTTGGTTTCAGAAAAGCTGACATGTCAAATCGAAGCTAAGCCTGCAAATGTTGTGTGCATGGATTTGCTTGGGTTGACCTCAGCCGCCCACACTGAGAGGAGATTGTGGTCCTCACTGATCTCAAAATCCAAAGTTGCCCTGAGGAGGTCCGACGGGGGCAGCCAGGATTAAAAGGGAACCAGTTAAACAAGTAAGTAGTAAAAAGAACATTGGATTTGAGAAATTGTAACCACTTGCTGTGAACTAATGATGAAACTTGGTTGCCGGCACACGGCGACCTCTCTTGCCTTAAGAGGTAATATGATGTGGTTCTATTTCAAAACATCACCAGTCAGTTGTGGCTGCATGTGTGCTAATTATACATGATGCAAACCTTAGCTCTTTAATACCATGAACACAAATTATGTTTATATCCATTGCTCTGTGTATATGTATGCATATAATAATATATGGATTTCTGGGGCCCAAACGAAAGGCTTTGGAAATTGCAGCCCGGCCAGCGAATAAGTCAAGTGCATGCACGTCCTTGGATGTGCATCTTCTAGTAAAAGCCTTTTGATATTTCCTGGTTTTGTATAGCTCCGTGTTCATGATTCAATTGAAGTACCATCCAATCTTTGAGGGCTGCACACGGCGTGACTGACTTCGTGGTGTGTGCTGGATCACGTAGTGTACCAGGTGCAAACTTAGCAGGTCACATAGCGGTCAATTCAAATCTATGGCCATGGAGCTAGATCAAATAATTGTGAACAAACTTCTTTTGAAGGTAATTGGATGTCCGGAATCTGAAACTGCATCTGAGGCAAGAACAAGAGTATCGGGATACCCCAGGACAACAGCAGCTTCGCGGCATCAGGCGAAAGTGCCAAGGGCGACTCTTCCATGCTTGACAAGTCAGGAAACTCAGCTGGAACCTTTTTTTGTCCAGAAGACCCGAGCTAATGATTGAGCCTTTTCTCGCACCAACGATTTTTAATCTTGGGTTTCAAACTTTTCATGACAGCAATATCAAGAAGATGCACCATTGCAGCACTAATACATGTAGCATACACACAAACTCAAAATTGGTATTGTCCCATTTTCCCCAAACTGCTGAAATGGATCTGTCTGAAAGCGGATTGAAAGGTGGCCAGTAAAGTGCGCTGACATGTCAAGATCTTAACTCCCCAAGAAGAAAACCAGAGTTTGAAGTTGGGTACACTATTGGCCATTGGCCCTGGTCCACCTTTTCTCGTGCGCAGCAAAGGGCGCACAGGGAAATATACCCCTTCAAAATTGACACAGCTGCCCGGACTCCAAATGTCCCACAGTATGTCATGGCTATCAAAAGCCTTTCAACGACTAAAACTTTTTGATATCTGATAATATAATTTATTTGAATGATTCTTTCAGGTGGGTGTGGCCAGTGATAGCCCCTATGGCAGCTGTGTATCCCACTAGTGGCTTTCCATAAAGCTCAGTCAACTAGCATTTCATCGAGTTGATCTCACTGCCCCAGACCTGCTCATGGAATCTGAGGCGCCCCGAGCCAGTTCGCAACAGACATTGCCAGTGGCCACCTAAGAGTCAGGCATGGAGAGACGGGTGACAATAATGATAGATCGAGATTTCCACATGTAGATCATATATATATATTTTTATATTATAAAATATTATATATTAATTATAGGCTTTATTGACATCCAAGAAGGAAGTCAAAGGGAATATCAAAGCAATAAGTCCGCCAATGGTTGACTTGCTGCTGAGTTTATGACGCCTGCTCAACGCCACCGTACTTGGTCCAGCCCATGCTAACCCCATTCCTCTTGTTCACCTAGGCATTGCAAATTGCCCATAATTCAAAAGAAAATATTTATTATCATGAGTCACTGCAGGTTTGATTGGGGACCCCACTACCAGCTTGGTCCCAAAATCTCGATTCACCTTCGTCACACGGTCCGGATCAACGGGGCTGATGTAGAAAGCCCCGCTGGAAGTTGAAGATGATTGCACCAGCCTTACAGGAAGGAAAAATAACATCTGCAATAGCTTGGCTTATAAGTAGTACCCCTTTCTTTAACTTTGATAGTAGGCCCTGGACAGGATGCCGATCGATGGCATCTTCTCAGACAAATCTTCAGACTCCGGCGCATTGACAGTGAAAGACCTCAAGCACCATGAATGTTCTAGTTCTGATATTCGATTATATTTGTTCTGATCGATCTAGATCATGAGGCGACCCTACAATCCAAATTATGTTGAACTCGCTGTAGACCCATGCTGCAAATGCTGAGGCCCCATCTTCCCAGTGCAAGTCGCCGGAACAAGCTGTGCCAGAACAGGGCAGCTGGCTGAGAGCTTCTTCACAGCTTGAAAGTTGGCTTCCTGCTAGCTTGAACATGAAGTCAAACGTAAAATGGACAAGGTTTGTGAATTGATTCGGGCTGTACGGTTTTGAACATGAAATGGTGTTGGGTTAAAAATATATGCGTGATGTATGTTTTAAACTCTGCATGTAGTAGTGTAGTGTGTTGGTCCTGAACAGCTGCCACCTTCTTGTCTTGCTCAACCTTCTTTTCACCCTCCAATTTAGGACGCTTTCCTTCTGGCTTTGCATTTGGTGGGTTCTCTTCGTTGTGTCCTGCCTTGTCTGATACTCTCCTGGTTGGCTTTGTCTTGGCTGCAGTCTTCTTAGGCTTATTTGTCACGGGTACCTCAGACTGAGGTGGGTCTGTCTTTCCTGATTCGGGGGAAATCCCAGTAGAGCTCGTAGGTGAAACATGCAGGGTGGAAGTGCTCTTCAGTCGCTTGAGTTTTGACGCATTTCCAGCTACACAGGTGTTGGACTTGGCTCTTTTGAGCACCCTTCTTTTGGATTGGGAACGCCTGAGGGCAATCATGGGCTCATTCGGCAGCTTGGATACAGTGGAGGTGGGGCTGGTGTTGTCACCAGGATCAGCGCTCAACGTGTCTTTGCTTTCTTCCACCTTCTTCTCTTCTTCTACTGTCTTTTCAACCTTTTTCCCACGCCCACTGCGGCCACGGCCGCGACCCTTGGCTCCTCTTCCCCTGCCCCTACCTTTGCGCTGTCCGTTTCCGGTGTCATCTTCCTCTTTATAAACCTTATCAGGATCCTCTTCCTCTTCCTCCTGCTCACGCGCAACCTTTCGCAGAGTCGCTTGGGCCTGTCAACGAGCTTGCATCACGCATTAATAGGATTGCCTGATCTGGAAAGACTTTCTAAATTAGGGCAAAAGTGCTTATTTGAAAGTGTTTTAGGAATACCCTGGTGAGATACACATGCATACCTGTCATGTCTCCCACATCTAGCCTGTAGCAAGTCCATGTCATTGTCATCCTCCCTGCTCTCCAAACGTGCAACTTGAGTTTCAACTTGAGATGCTAACGTCACCGGCACGGAAGGTAGTGCAAGAAGCGGCTGTGTGTCCTGGGGTATGGTGAGCACATTGAGCACATGCTTGGTTAAGTAAGTAAAAACACTGATGTTATCACACAGATTATAGAATTTAACCTTGCATGCTAGCATGTCTTGATTGAGTTGTCCGACTTATCACCTGCTGACTCATGCAGACCACAAATTGATTGCTTGGGATAAAATTCTGTCCTTGAATGTTCCTTTCTTCTCTTCATCGCTTTCGATAACATGTTGTACTTGTTCTGGTTGATTTGGTTTCTCCGGTGTTTCTATCTCTGTGGGCGAAATTAGGGGTGATCCTTCCGACAAAACGGTTTTGTCCCCACCGATCTGCGATTCTTCAAAGTACTCAGTGGTTGAGGCATCCTTCCCCCCCCCCAAGTGCTTTCCTTTCAACCTCCAGCAATGAGTCCGGGGCAACATCCACCATGTTCTGGTCATGTCTGGGGATTTGGTGATCTAAATGAACCTCTTCATCCTCCGTACATGCTTCCTCCTCACATTCCTCCTCATCTTCTGCTGCATTGTTTTGGTGGTCCCAGGTCTCATATTCCATCAATTGGGTATCAGGTAACGGTAGGGTATCACAAAGGTCGGTAGTAGACCCTTCGCCCAAGACCTTTGCTGAAGCATGCATCGTCGAATCGCTCTCCTGGTCCTGGGTGTGCATGGGCAGTTGAAAACTATAAATCTGATCTTGTTATGATTTAGAGTTGGGTCAGCAGAAATTAGAACTTCCAGCTTCGTATAACCCCAGGTAAATTTCCACTCCTTCTTGTTGACGGTTGGACCTCGAGTTGGCGTCTTCTTTCCCCGGTGGTCCAGCTGGCCACTTTCCTTCCGTGGATGGCACTGGGTAGTGGGTAGCTCGTGTGAAAGGTGGGTCCAACTAAGATCGGGCCTCCAACACAGTCTTGATGATCATCTTCAGCGTCTCCATTTTATCAGCTCCCTTCCTAGCCAGTAGCTCCGCTATGTACTAACTTCATGGACTTGCAATTTCTGCAACAGTTGCTAACAACATATTTTTTTTTTATAAATATAACTATGAACCCACGAGGCCTGCATGCAGGATTTCTCTGGAATCGCGTCATGCAGTAGCTTGCGAAAGCTCTGTGAATCTGCGCTTCTGTCTCACTCCAAGCCTCCCAGACTGAAGACTGCTCTACATGCATGTGCTATGATTTAAGTCTGGATGATGCATGCATACTGCATGCATGGGTAGCATATAGCATATATAATATAGATTTATGATATTGATTGAGCCTTGTGTTCCCAAGCATTCTTGAAGGGGTTCAAGCGGTAGACCGTGCTTGCCCATTCCAAGGCAACCTGCAAAACAAGGATCGAAAGATGGAAGAATGCATGAAAAATGGTTGAACAAAAACTGTTTCCAAAGATCCTCTTGGGGGTAGGCAGATCACTCGGGTTCTCCAAAACTATGTCTTCATGCCTGAACCTCTAGCTTGTTGGGCAGATCAGCTCCAAACGAAGCCAAGTACGAAGCGACAAACTCAAAGTTGGGAGAGGTCTGCACCTTCGCAATACAATCGCACAGCAAATGGCTGTACTTTGTAACCTTCGTGCTTGTGATGAGTTCCATCATGGACTCTTTTCTCTTTCATGATCTTTACATGATTTTCATGTGAGGCATGGTGAGGCCTGTTGTTCACCAACATCTGGCCCATCGACAAGTAAGAACTCGAATCGGGGAACCTGGATCATGAATTGTGATTTCATAGTTCAAGACATGCCAATTTGATGGTTTGAAGCTGTGAAACATTCATCAGTACAACTGAAAAGAAACTCAGACTCAAACCTTTTGATAGTCTTTGGCACGCAAGCCAGCCCTAACCCGAAGAATCTCGCGCCGTTGAGCAACGAAGTCAGGTCGGCCAGCAAGTTCAGCATAGAAGGCCTCCCATGTGTATAGCATAAAACTAACCCAAAAAATGTCTTGAACTTGGGCTTGTTGATTCGGATCGCATGTTTCATTCTGACTCCATGGGAGCTCTTCCCGCCTTCAGGAGATCAACCCTGGTCTGGCTCATGCTGACGCGCTTTGAAACGGCAGACATGGCTATGGCAAGTGGTCGGTGAAGGGGAGCTGTCAAACAAATCATCCAATTGCCCAAGTTGACAAATGTAGCTGTAAAGTTGACAAATGTAGCTGTAAGTCAATTAAGTTTTCAGACTATTTATAGCAATGAATAATACCATGGTCATGTCAGAGCTTTGATGGCTTTGCTGGGAAAACCGGCGGATCGTTGAAGAAAGTTGATAGCATACCATGGTATACAAACTGAATCTCTTCCCCCTATACAACTCTCTCATTACTTTTGGATCCCAAGATGAACAAGTGCCAAATATAGGTTTATTATATAGTGGGTTCTGAATCAAGTCCCCAATTGATATATTATATAATAGAGAGGGTATTAGGGGAAGAGATCGCTGATTTACTGATGATGGTTTTCCCAGCCTTGGTCCTCCTTGACCACGAGGTGATCAGAATTCTCACTAGGTAGCACGTCCTGATATGCACCTGGGCCGTGGCAGAAAAAAAACAAATTGGGCTAGCTGCTAGCTATATATGGTTGAAATCCAAGGGCGGCACGTTTCAGCAGAGCTCTCTTCATTTGGTGGTGTGATCCAACCTTCGGGCAAGAACCACTTACCCCCAAAATGAGATGAAACAAATGAAACAATGTTTGAAATTGCCCTGGGTGCCACTGAGTAGCAGAAAGGAAGTTGACAATGATGAGCGGCAGGAACACCACATAAGCCAGAGATAGCATGGCGATGGGGATCATCTGAGGTAAATATATCCAGCAATCGATGAACTATAGGTATATTATACATCGATCCTTTGTAACATAATTAAGTGATGGACAATTACAACAATAAGATTCTAGATATTAATATGCAGAAGTGTGAATTGATATATATATATATAATATATATAATATATGCGCTGCAAAGCCTGGAGCACTACAGCTGCTTGGTGAGGTTGGATCCAGGGGGATGATGTGGGATATGTATATTATATATATACATATAAAAAACATACTTTCATAAAGCCTATTGTTTTTATAGTCGTTGACCCTCAGGGTACATATTTCATCATATTTCCTGGTTGGTGGTTTTAACCATCTTGAAAAATATGAGTTCGTCAATGGGAAGGATTATCCCATATATGAAATGGACAATAAAATTCATGTTTGAAACCACCAACCAGTTCTGAGTTTTTTGATGAGCATTTTTTGCACCAAACAAAACAAACTGATTCCACCACTCAAAATGAGAATTCATAATTTATGATAGTTCCTTGATGTTCCACAGATGTTCAACACACATCCTATAGAGTTTTGTAACCCAATGTGATCACCGATGATCACCCCAGCGAATCATGGGGCATCCCACAGGGGCATCCCTGGCGACCAACCCTTGCCACGTTAGATCACTGAAGAAGTATCTGGGGTTTCCCGAGGATGTCCGCGTTTGAAGAGCCTGAAAACCCTACAACATACTGCGGGAAACCCCTATTTGATCTATTTTATTTGCAACCAGTTGCAACTGGCTTGGAACTTAGACACAGGCAATTTTGGGCACCGTGCAAGTCTCTTTTCTAGCAGTTTAGCACAGTTATCCCCACTGATAGCAAAAACACAAAGTTCAAAACTCCTCTCTGATAATTAACATAGCTATGAAACATCATGAAACATCACGATGTTATAAAAACGGTAAATCATCGAAATAGCCCTGCGCCACGGCTGTTTTTGTTGAACAAAACAAGCGGTCCCCGGTCCCCGGTCCCCGTGCCCCCGAACCAGGCAGGCGCAAGGACCTGGTCGGCTCATCAAGGATGGGTCCCAAATGGCCCTGGAACCGGTGTAACCAACCAATGGTTAAGCCTCAAAAAATTGTTATTATATGGTTAATATACTGTTAATATATATCTATATGATGATATATATATATGTGGTTGGTTAATATACTTTTAATGATGATGGTTAATCTACTGTTAATGATGATGGTTAATGATGATGGTTAATGATGTTAATGATGGTTCATAATAATCTGGTTGGTGGTTTCGATTCAACCCATCTGAAAAATCATCGAGTGAAAGTCAGTTGGGGTGGATTGAAATTCCCAACTGAATGGAATAATTAAAAAATGTTCCAAACCACCAACCAGCTGTGCATACTAATGAAAGTTTCAAGTTATGGGCTGAGTATGGGCTGTTTTCCAATTCTAACTTTAGTAACTTTAAATCTGAGAAAAAAAAACACAGGCGAGGCCCCACAGCTTGTTTCGGGGGAAATGGATGTTTGATTAGTAGTTGAGGAAACTAACGGTCGCATGGTATTACAAGTTGTTGAGGTTGACTGCGTTCACCACTGATAGGTCTGATGAAAGCAAATCACAAGAGGGGTGGGCCAACCTCAATCGACAGGGCACAGCGTGTATCTATGAGATGCTAGTCAATTAGACACCAAGATGCCAACATACTGTCACTGTGTTTTGCAAATCCATTCAAGGAGCGATTTTGATTGGACTGATCTTTGGTAATTTAACATAGCTATGGATAATGGTCGTTTCATAGATGATTTATCAATTGGAAACCGTGACTTTTCATTGTCATTGACATGTTGACTTACCAAAGGGTACAATTCCAATCATTCACAACATTCTCACAATGGATGATGGCACACTTCCCATGTTGGTTGAAGCTTTGTCTCATTAGGATATTGTCTCCATTTTTTGCTGATGAAAATTGCATTTAAGTGTTGGTTCACTCGGCAATTTTGGTCGGAGAAAAGCACAACAATCTTGGCAAGTGACATTTTTCCCACCCCAAAAAAACTGAAGATCGCTCTTTGTGTTCTTTAAACATGTTCCTTCACGACTCAAGTCCACATCCCGAAAATCCATGAAAATCCACGAAAATCCAGCATTTCTGGCGAAAAATCCACCATTTCTGGTGAAAAATAAAGCATTTCTGGTGAAATTCCACTGAACAAAAATCTGTTCCTGGTAAACTCCCCACCATAGCCCCAGTTTTTCCCATGACAAAAGGGTTGACCTCCTCGGGAGATCGGGGAGATCGCCAGGTCGGAAGGTCATCCTTTGGCCTCGATGGGAAGATCGTCCCTACCAGGTTACCATAGTCATATCATGTCTAGATCATAAGAAATCATAGTCAAAACATGTGAAAAAACAATGTTCAATTCATGCCAGTATCAATATGATTCAATATGTATCAATGATCAAATCAGATCAAAATAGATGAACATATAGACAATTTGGTAAACATATATCCTGGACATCCTATTCATCGACATGATCACAACTCGTCATTGCCTTGCCATGTTTGTCACACTTCCGCGCCTTCCACTCTTCAAGGTCCGGGGCAAAGGCCCGGCCTCGGAACGCTTCTTTTCAGCGGGCCTCCAGCACGGTGGAGGATGGAGGGAGGCAACAAAAGTTGCACCATCTTCCAAGTTGCTTTGGAGATTTTGCTCACCTATTAATGGGAATCCCATTTTAATGGCCATTAATAGTGGATTTTCCCATTAATAGTGGATTTTGCTCAGTTGTAATCTCAGTATTTGTTCATTTCTTTGCACCACCTAAGTAGGAGCATCTTCCATTCGACTTCTTTGGAGTTATCTTAGTTGTGATTTCGAATTAATGATGATGTTCCATTCATTGCCGAGACTACTACAGGGTGATTGTACGGAAGATTCAGGAAGTCTGGATTCAACTCTTAATAAAAGTGTGTTCTTTTTTACCATGATCCCAATCTTTCGGATGGGACATGAAAATAACACTGATCATATGAAACCAACAATCGGTACTGTATGCAGTATTTTGTAGATGGACATCTGAAAAAGTAAGCCAATCATATCCAAGCAGTAAACTCCAAGGCTACTCACTATGTTGGAAAGTAACTTGGAGGGTAACTGACTGCTTGGTTCAAAATTTAGTAGGGACATTAACATGTATAACTGTCTATATAATATAAAAATAGTAATTATGTATAATGTATATATTAACAATTCCCAGATTGTTGGCACAAGGTCCAAAGGCCAGAATGTTATTCCCTTCCCCCTAATGCCAAACAACACCTTCGGAACCCTGGATTAGTATTGTTTCTTGTTGCAAGATTCATTTTGGGGCCCACAAAATCAGAATTTAATATGTTCTTGGTTACACACCCCCAATGTCAGGTTATTTATTAAACCATCTTAATCCCTATGTTTGACTGTTAACTGGTTAACCTCCCATTTTTCATATGGTTGTGGGTCAAAAGCCTGGTACCCTTCTGTTGACCCCAAGATAGCTTGCAAATAGATGGTGAAAACGCTCATCCTATGGGAATCCTCAAAGAATTGGTATGACTGGAGGTTTCCTAAGTCATGGGGATACCCCGAAAAAATCATCCAATTGAATAGGATTTTACATGAAATAAACCATCCAGTTTTGGGTATCCCCATGACTCTGGAACCCCCCATATCAATTATGAAAATCAATTGATCATCCCTTGCAATGAATGAGATTCCCTAAGCCATCTTTTGACGACACATATGATTGACAAAGATTCCCCGTTGCGATCTTCCCCATTGGTTAGGATTATATAAATCCCTATCAAACGGGTCCTGATTCTGAATGGTAAATGGGATTAGTTCCATCCAATTATATATTGATCACTATTGATCGAATTATAATCGATATTTAAAATTGACTAGCGGTAATATGCATTTTTATGTTAATTAGTTTTAATGTAATCATTAGTTAAATCATGTCCTTTGGGTTGGGAATCCTTCGCCCCACCTCTGAGGCTTCGTCTCTTGCGGCTTCCCGGCCGCTGAACAGCGACCAGTCTCTGGGAGCGGACCCTGCGACGAGGCGACGACGCCTAGATGACGTACGTGACGGAGCAAACTTTCAGTGCCCAGTTCACCAAACAATAAGCCTAAGGAAATACAAATTGATATAACATAAGACAATGTAATATAATATGTAATGTAATCTTATAATAAATATAAAAATAATCAAAAATCATATAATAACTACGTGTATATATATAATGATATATACATACATACATACATACATTGCATTACATTACATTACATTACATTACATTACATTACATTACATTACATTACATACATACATACATATATATATGTATATATGTATATAAATATATATATATATATATTGTGGGACCCCCCCTCAGAGAGGTCTAGAAGGTAAAAACCACAGCTTTAGGGTTTCCAGAGGTCGCGAGGAGGAAGAGAGAAAGGAAACAAGTTATATCTGTACAGAAAGCTTAGTAGCATTATATTAATCCAAAATTTGACCCATATCTGTCCAGTCCTCTTTCTGCATTAAGCTGAAATGATATGGCTGAAAATTAAGATTTATTAGAAAATGCAACTAAAATTGATTTTGATATTCTACATGTGTATATTAGCATATACTAGCACAAGAACATATTTAATGAAACGTAACTTTTTTTGGTTGATCTTCATGACCTAAGCCAAGTAACTTTAAAACGCTGAGCATTTGATTGATGATATAGTGACCAAGAATGTTTTTTTAGTGACTTTTACAAAACACATTAAAAATCTGGCCTCCACAACGTCCCTTTCTGTATGAATATATGATATATATATATATATATGTACATGTAACTATAGATAATAATATGTATATGAGGAATTAAACATATACATATTAAATATTCATACGGAGCCCATACATTCCTACTTGGCAACCCTCCAGTAATGTGACCTGGTGCGATATCGAAGTTTGATCAATTCCCAGGGTCTAGTGCAGGGGTCCTACTTGAATGGTGCAGCATACTGCTGATAGCCTCTGGTTAGCAAATTAGCAAATCCACGAAATGAATTTCATGTGCTAAACTAATAATGAACCTACCGGTTGGGAATGATTTATCATTGGCTTTACCACATTATCATAGATCATCATATTCTGCTGTGTTTCTTGTAGTTTCCATAAGGATTGCACGGTGATTACCCAGTGATTACCGCAAAGATCTACATCCATGGTCGAAGTGAAGGTGGAATGGGAGAATGCAATGGCATAGTCGGATGGATCGATATGCCCTGGATCCAACATGGTGTGGGGGGAACCATGACGAAACCATGGCCGTGTACCACGCTTCCAGTATCTTCCAGTCCTTGCATCGCCCATCACCAACAGACCTTTTCACGAAAAATGATGTACCGGCGTCAACAATGACGCGCGCACCCCGCGGGACTTGTGGCATTGCCAGACGCGCTAGTTCAAAGGATAATTCCCGTTAAGGTTCGTATACAGCTCACTTCAGGACACTTCTCACCTTTAACTCTCATCCCATGTTGATCATCCTACCAGCATCTAAGGCGATGGTTGTGAGGTTTTTATGACCTGCCAGGTCATTGCATCAGTTCATGGCTGCTGGGAAGGTTACTAAATCGGATCCAGAAACAAATCCAGCTGCACCGCACGGCTCCAGCGGTCCCTGTCCGCTGCATCAAACAATCGACAGTCAATTGGAATCGGGTTGATTATATGAAGCTGATAAGCATACGAAGCTGATGAGCCGATGAAGCTGATGAACATTACTGTGTTTAAAAACATCTTCAAAGCGGGCACTGTCCGGCTTCTCATGAAAGTGTGGTTTTACCTTTCAATAAAAAACAAGAGTCCCATACTAGGATTCCCCTGACTCAAATTTCCCTCAATTTGGGACTGACTCACTCATTCTTGCACTGTGCTGAGGCCTTGGGCCGTCAAGTGCCCTGGCAAGGGCGCGAGGTTCTCAATCCCAGATTTCCCAAAACCGTGGTTGATTCATTCTAGGGGAATAATAGCTACCCAGTGATGACTAACTGGTTGACCCCTCCGTTTGACAGCGATGACGCACTTTAATCAACCACTGGTTGTGGATTCCGTGGCCATGATTTCTCAACTTGCAGGCACAATGTTGTCATTGGCACGGAAAACCTCAGTCTAAGAAAGGCGCATTGACTCACGCAAGAGTTCTGTCCAAGCCACATATCAGTGGGGCCCCATTCCTACTCGCCTAGGAAGTATCAAGAAATGAACAGAAATGAACAGAACAGATTTTTCAAAGAGTCCCAAGAAAGATTGAACGTGGCCATTACAAGTACCCACATGCTCAGTGTATCTCCGTGTATGGTATGTTTACTATTGTTTACCATTGCTTACCTATGTATGGACAATTTCTTGGGGTCACTCTTGGTAGATGTCCCATCTACTGAACAAGTGAGTATGAAAATCATTGTGCAAACTTACTTTTGGGCTTCCATGTCGGTGTTCTTGGCACTTTCAGGAAAGGTCCTTTGGGAGGGTCTGGTGTGTAAGCCTTCTACCCTTAAGCAAACTATCAAATATAACCCCAGTCACAGGTGATTTACCTGAAAGTGGTGATTTTCCTAGCAGCTATGGTGAGTTACCAGATGCTATGCGCTTATGAGTGTCAGGGGCCAAACGTCGAGCCTGTCTGGGCAAGAAATTCTGGTGAAATCAACAAAATGACACCTACCTCCTACATGTTGGCTAGTCAAAGGGAGACTGTCTGTAAAAGTTAACAAATAAAATGCCGTAGAATTAAGATGAGCATCAGTGGTTAAGTTTCGCGTGAAGATTGGGTACCCCAAAAGCCCACGGTTTATCAATATGCTTCGCATCAAAATGGCATAAATTTGGGTTAACAAAAACACAACATACCAAAAATATCGAAAAAAACGCATCTAAGAGTTTTGATCTTTTGCTCTCATCTGACATCAGAGCTGATGAAAAAAAACTATTGTGCTTGGATGGTCCTTGCTGCCCCGGGGCGTTGTTGGGATCGTATTTGGCCTTGATCTGTTGCAAACGTCCAAGGTTAGACCCAAAGATGTTGCCTCGGACGCCACCGTCGGACGCCACCGTCGCCACTGCGTTTTGGGGATGACTGGGCAACGGCTGATTCAGCACCAAATGAATATTTGGATGGAGGTATGTATGTACATAATAACTATAATATATATATAATATAAAATATATATATATGAGTAGAGGACTATACTTTCCGGCAACTATTAATTATAATGGAACAATGTTGCGGACTCTATAATACGATACATTAATACAGGAAACATAGTTTGTTCGGCGTCCATCCACGGGATTTGTTCATCAGGACTTGTCCGACATGGGCTGCGTCACACCCTGATGAACGAACATGGTACCTCACTATCCCGTGAAATAATGTGGGATTTAGTCCAAAAAATGACCCGTGCATTTATGCAACTTATGAATCTCATTTAGAGTGTTCAGTATGCCCCATGGCCTTTTTACTACCATTGTCATTTGGCCATGGGTCAAAAAAAAATCCCGCCCAAACTTCTACGCTTTATGTACTCGTTTTGAATTACCATCTGGTTATTTAACATAGCCATGGAAAATGGCCCATTTATAGATGGTTCACCTATTAATAGCATGGTGATTTTCCATGGCTATGTTAGTCATAACCAGATGGTACCAAACTCAATTCTGAAGTCGCCAGGCCACAAGTTGGATACCCGACCTGGAAAGGATTAAGAATGCAGACCTGGAGATCCACAGTTTTTGTGGCAATCACCGCATTGCTGTCCGAGAAGATTTGCAGGACATCACGTTCTTTCTACCACCAAACAACAATTTTGTAGGCGTTTGCCGCCACTTCTTCCTTAATTCTATTGAAACTTTGGAAGATATCTTTAAACAGATCATCAATTTTACCTCAAATTTGGTTTCACCTTCAATAATTATTAAAATCCTTTTACCCCATGGTAAACGTTTACACAGAGCTGGGAAACCCATGGTTTCCATAGGAAAATCATCTGCAACTAGCTGATGTTCCTGTGTAAACGTTTACCGGGTAACGTTTGAAAGCTCAGCAGCGCTGCGTCCCAGCGTCGTTCCTTGTTGATCTGCACAGTGTTGGTGAAGATGCCAATGGCGCCACCTGGCAGACAGGAATCATGGGTGCATGGCTTTGTTGGACATACTTGATCAATATCTTATAGTGTATATATAATTATATGTATATATATATATATGCACACACCCTTCTTGGTAAATAAACATAGACCCTGAAAATAACAAATTTATAGTGGAAACTGGTCTTCCAACCCCTATCTGGCAGGGTCTCTGTTAATGTACTGGAGAGTATATGATTATATATGTCCAACAATGGTTTATAAAAGAAGTAGTGGAACTGTCAGATGGGTATATAATGTGACATAACTATCGTATCAATAGAACTATCATAGTATAAGTAATCAAATCTACAACTCTCAAAAGGTTTGTGAAATAAATCATGTATTATGTCCTACAAACCATATCGTGTAAAATATTATCTATGGGTACATCTATGATAATCGATAGATATGGTATGGTTTCAATCAATATCTTCGGAATCGTATAATTTTGCACGTCTATGTTTTTGTTGTATCAACCATGGCTATTGATTTTTCTTTGGATATTAGCTGATAGTATTCCTATAGTGTGTATGTATATATATATAAATGATATTGAGTATCTAGGTACTATTTATATGAATCATAAGCCATATCATCCAATGCTTGATACTCTCTGGCTATTCAACATAGCTATGAACGCCATGGCCCATTGATCGATGATTTATGGATGAATTACCTAGCCATAAAATTGTGATTTTCCACAGCTATGTTAAATAACCAGAGACCAGAGTGTATATCCATGACATACGATAGTTATAGTATAACTTCAACATCTGCGGAATCATATTTATGGTTTATCGATATCAACCACAATTACTATCAATATATCTACTGGTTGGTGGTTTCAGCCTACCCCTCTGAAAAATATGAGTTTGCCAGTTGGGATGATGAAATTCCCAATATATGGAAAAATAAAAAATGTTTGAAACCACCAATCAGCTATCAATATATCTATGGTCTTTTTGATATCAATCTACCCCCCAGGTAATTTAATGGTTTGCTGTGGAAGCCGCCCAGTTGGTTCGATGATTTACCTGTTGAACAAAAAATGATTTTCCATAGCGCTAAATTATGAAGGGTACTATTCCGGACACGTGTAAAAACCATTGACAGTTAGCGACGTAATATACTCCCATTGATATAATGCCAACCTGGTTAGAATTCGCGACAATTTATAAAGCCAAATATCCATAGTTGGCTATGGGTTCAATATATTCCTAAAATCTCTATATGTTTGAAATGGCGAATCAGCCATGAATATGAGGAGTTATATTATATCAGGGATGATACATACAAGGGGGGTTGTACCGCCAGTGACAAGTTTGTCTATTTACATCTATTTACACATCTGACTATCCACACACCATCGTCAAACCAACTATAAACCAACTTTACCAAGGACGGGGCACCACATTTCCATTGACTATTGTTTATATCACAAATTATAGATGATTGTTCCCATCCAAACGTGTTAAAATCAGCTTAACAAAAATCACTGAAATAAGATAAGTGCTGATTCCCACAGGTATTCCTAATGACCGCAATGCTCCAATTCCTAACAATATTCCTACCATTCCCAAAAATTCATGGTCCCATCTCTAATCATAGTCCTATCTATCAATGGTTGTTTCCACTCTCAGACTATCATTCCACTAGTGGTAATTTCCATTATCACCCACTTAGTTCAACCAACTTATCTATATTAGAATGTAACTTTAAAACATTCTGTAAAGCCACATAAATCTTGATGTTAACGTCCCCAAAAATTCCCCATGATATTGGCTTGGAACCTTCCTACACTGCCAAAAGTCTCGCCTTCCGATTCGTCCTGTGCGAAGGTCGCAGCATCATGCTGCGCGGACTCGTCTAGTGCACCGTAGCCTGTGGCAACTCCAAGGAATGTGGGCCACCCGATAAGAAACAACTACCATGACTGGGGATGATTGAAATCCCCATATGGTTTAGCAATGGTTAATGTGGGATTCACCCAATGCTATAAATACACCTAGCTAGCCTTTCAAGATGGTTGGGTTGCCCACTTTGCAGATGTTTGCAGCGAAGATTCATCAAGAGTTCGCAGCTATAGCATGTGCTCTATTCATGGAACATCAACCTAAAGTCTACCACAACAACGGCCCGAATGTAGGTAACTATATACAACATGGATCAACAGGGGGGTATGTATCCAGCTTGGGATTTCATAGAGTGTCTCTTATTGCTTAAAGTACTTGAGATTGAGGTTTGGCATGTGACTCACTTGCAATATCGTGCAATCATGCACCGTGTTCGGGGATGCAACGTGACATTCGAAACTATCGACCACCGACCAGGCATTTTGTATATGCGTCATTGTTTATCAGTGCAACGTAGGACTATCAGAATCGATGAGATCAAATGTGCCACAGTCAAAACATGGTATATGGTTTGTGGACATCCATGTCATATTGGAAATCCAAAACATACTGGTGGACTTTAAATATATTTAAATCCATGCCTATAAGAATGAATTGAATATTCCCATTCCCCAAGGACTAAAAACATCAACCATGTTTTGACCATGGTACATATATGTACATATAATATAATTACCACTGAGCCAAGTTCTGGAAGAGAAAAAACATCACTGGGGGGTCAATGCTACTCACTTACCAATCATCTACCATCCTGGCAATCTAACCTAGCTATGAAAATATGTGTTGAATTACTTCATGGGAATAACGAAATAAAAATCATCCGGATATATATATATATATATGTATATATATATATAGATAGGATGTTCCAGATTCCAAAGCTGCACTATTTGTAACAAATCAATATGGGCATCCATCGCTGAAACCCAGGGAAAAAATCTATAGGCATGCATGGTGAAATGTCCATATCTATGTAAGATTTACTGGAAATTGCACTTCCACATTGTTTCCATCTACCCTTTGGTAATTTAATATAGCTTTGGAAAATCACAATCTTCAACAACAATATATATATATGGTTATGGCTTTCATGGCAAGCTATGAATATCCCAGAGGCTCATATCACCCCCAAAGGCTCCAATGATAGTAAATATTTCATAAATTCAGCTTCGTACCCGTTTTTTGGGTACATTCGACATGTTAGAGCCTATGTCCTCAAAAAGTGGGTACATTCAAAACCCGATCATTTCCCACAATTTCCGATTTCTAACAAATCTTGTGGGTAAATCCACAGGCAAATCACCGATCTTTTTCCCTTAAGCATCGAGATCAGGATGGCGTACTTAGTAACCACCGCATGATCATGCAAAGTTCTAAGGTGTTCTTATGCACCTTTCTTGCCAGCCGCTTACATTGGCCCATAAAATCCTCATCGCCATAGCAATGTGTTGCTCCTGAGCAAAACAGTTAATCCAAGATCAAGCAAGTCAAGGCTATAGCAAGTTTGAACAACATGTTGCAACATGCCGATGATTCATTTCTAAAGGAAAAATTCTGGGATTTTCCTTGAAGATTCGGGCTTCATGGCAGGATTCCAACAATGCCTTGGTCAAAAAAAATGGTTTCACTTCACATCATCATCATCATCATCATTGGTGCCATGATCGTTTCTGCCTGGTTGCGTGGACTTTCGGCTTCATTGGATATCGACGGCTGCTCAGATGCACGTGGTGTTGAGCAAGAAGTTGATATGTCTGCAGTAACCTGAAATGACATCAAACAGATCAAGATGCAGTTTCTGCTTCATTTATCTCACATATGCATGTGTATATGCAAAGCCAAGTGACTGAAACCCTGTAGTAAATATATGTTCACTTTGCTCATCATTTAAATCCAAAGGATAAACTTCCACATCGAGCATCCACGTGGACAATTGCTGAGCAACTGTGATCAGATTGAGATCCATGTCAGCATTTCCATGTTGTCTCTGCACAACTTGTAGGCACACATGAAGGCAGTAAGCGCCCGGCTAGCATAGGCCTTGAGCCGAAGCTCTGCCCAGTCCTCTTGATGCAAATGTGCTGTACCAATGTAGGTTTGCCCTGGGTTTATTATATGCAGCCGGCACCAGTCGAGGAATCGGCGATTCAACAAGTGCATGATCTCGGTCATCGTTTGGGTGCCTTGGATGCCAACTCTTTGAAGGAAATAATCGATTCAGGTTTGAGGTGGATTTAGCGTTTTTTCTTGCAGTTGAGCTACCGAAGAAATTATGATGGATTAAAGTCAACAACGCACCAGCATTCACCCAATGACATAGTCCGAGATAAAGAGTATGCATCATGCAATATTTGACCATCGTAGGTTGCCACCCAACTGTCATGCAGAGTGGATCATGGCCTCAGATTATATACTGGATCAACATCGTTCTCAGTCAACATGTGCACTATTCATCACATTCAAAAACCAAGGACCAGACGGTGGCACCCAAGGTCTTGTCAAAATCGCACAGCCACCCAGAGCAGAAATGCTGCAATGAAAATGCGAAATTAAGCAGCCAAACACTGCCAAGGAAGGAAAGACATTACAACTTGACATCAGACAGCGCACACATGCGCTTCAGCACTGCAAGGCCAGGGTGGAGCACCTCTATCCCTTGAAGATGTTGATGCCACTGTTGAAGATTGCTCCCATGAACCTGTAGCAGCAGCCAAATAACTAAGAAGAACTCATGGCTCCAAGGCACAACTCGTACTAAGTGGCGCACGTTTTGCATTTGCACGCCGCATCACGGGGAACCACTTGAAGCAAACAGGCTGCAGGGCTGCAGGTTTCCGATAAACCCTTCCGATAGATTCCGATAAAACCAATGTCCTCTTCTCAAGGGTACATTTCAATGTCAGTAAATATTCAAGGCATGGAGTGTCAGGGACCTAATCAATAAGCTGCTTGGATCACCATTCTCATCAGAAATCACCTATCAAGGTGGTTATGTTACATCTAACATACAAAAAAAAAACAGCCGGCAATTTCCATGAATCTCCCCATTCTTACTGCTAGAATCATTACATTGCCAATCTTAGATACCCTGCATTTTTTTTTGCTGGTGAACGTAGATATTCCCATTAATACCAAAAGACTAAAGGATTAAAGTACCCATCTAAGATTGACCTAGAAATGAGGGGTTTCCATAGTCATGGTGGTACCCCAAAATAGATGCTTTCTAATGGAAAATCAAAAAAAAAGTGGATGATTTGGAGGTATCCCCATTTTATTCATCACACATAAAATACCATTCCTGAGCAATTCCACTGAATCCCAAGGTTTGACTGGTGAAATTCTCCAAGTACCAGAGGCTAATCCCATGAACAAATCACTGCAGAAAGCCATTCAAATTCCATGAAAGTCCCTAAAAACACCATTGAAATTCCATCAAACTGCCATTTAAATGTGATTAATTCCATCAAAAATATGTTTCTATTAACTGGTTGATGGTTTCAACCCCTCCGAAAAATATTAGTCAGTTGGGATCATTATTCCCAATATATGGAAAAATAACTCAAATGTTCCAAACCGCCAACCAGAATATTATCCATTAATATCCCATTATTCACCATTAATTCACCATTGATTCACCATTGATTCACCATTATTCACCATGGTTAACCAGGATATCTTGACTATAGTTATGTTATAAGTTTATAAGTACTATCTTGACATCCAAATTCCAGGCCGATGCGAAGCACACCTGCGCCAGCTGAGAAGGGCAGCAGCTCATGGCGCACCTCACGGGCCCACTTCACCACCTTCCAGCAGAGCTCCGAAATGGATGGTTTGTTATGCATAGAATGGTTTGTTGTATAATATATATATATATAGTATTATATATATATTATTAAATATAATTATATATAATATATATATAATGGTTTATTATAATCCAATTGATGTAAAAAATATTATAAATTACAATGTGGAGAAACCAACATGATTCAACATTGATGTAGATCATTCATGATCATGTTCCACGGTTTTCACCATAGGTGTTCCACATCTATGTCAATCAACAAAAATCGTAAACTAGACAATAACGGAATATTGAAGCAACCTTGATGACTTGGGCCCCCCCCCATGACTTAAGAACCCACCCATAATATATTCTTGCTAAAAGGTGTCGGGCTGGTAGAAACCCCGCAATGAATCCTGTGTTGTTTATGACTTTCATGACCCGCTGAAGATGTACTGACTTCTTGGTCGTCATAAGTTGTTGAAGTTGACTTAAGATAAACATGATATATAGATAAGTGATTAATGCCAGCAAGGTGAAAACTGCGAGGGCAGTCGTAGCGCTGTTCACAAAACACCTAATCATGGATGGAACGCAGCGTTGATGCTGCTTTCACGATTGGGGCCAGGGGGCCAGGGGGTGGGGGGGTGGGGTGGGGTGGAGGGGCTAATAACGTTCTGTTGCCTCGCATTCCTCCAACAGCGTCTTAATGCTACGCGCTTTTCATTCTGAAGTAACCTCCAACACACTCTTGACGCTACGATCTTTCTTTCTCAAGTAACTTCCAAAAGAGTGATGGTACGATCTCTTTCTTCTCAAGCAACTTCCAACACGCTCTTGATGCTACGCTCTTTTCATTCTGAAGCAACTTCCAACACGCTCTTGACGCTACAATCTTATCTTTCGCAAGTAACTTTCAAAACGCTCTTATACTGTAAATACCATGCAAATCGTGAATATCCAAAAAAAACTGGTTTCTACCAGCCCTTTGGTGTGCTGCACCTTGGAACGGTCCTCGGAATTCACCTCGAACTGCCCGGAGACCAAGACCCAGACCTCGACAGCGACGATCCAAGTGGATTTGGGGAAGAATCTGGGAGTTTCATGGGATTTGATGGCTGTTTAATGGGGATGATGTGATTTTTGATGGGGATAGGTGATACATGGTGATACAGTGGATGGTTTTTCGGAATCCTAGAACAGTTGAGGGATGTGGTTTGTCCCGTTGCTTTCTCATTATTTATGGATGGTTTCAGCGCAGCTGGCGCAGGATTTCGCAACCATCTACAGAAAAAAGGGGAAAATCATGGGAACATCAGCATTCATTGGATGTATTACAACCATTTACAACCTACATTAATAACCAACAATATGATGTTTGATATATATATATATATATATAAATAATTATATATATATATATATATATTTATAATATAATATAGTAATATTTATATATATACTAATTACTGGAATTAGATGTACTGTATTTGTAAGCGGACTATACTTCACCAGACCATCTACAACCAGGCTGACAAAAGTGCAGCAGATGGGCTAATTTCTTTCTGAAGCTTGGGCATTTGAGGTCACAACAAATTCTCCATAGGTGCATCCTGAAGTTAGGACAGCTGCGACATCTCCAAATAAGCAAGCATCTGGACATTCAGCTTTCTGTATACCCTCTGGTAAACTAACATAGTAACATAACGAACTGGAGAATCACCATTTTCAATGGGTAAATCAACTATTAATGGGTAAATCAACTATTTCTATGGCCATTTTCACTAGCTATTTTAACATAACCAGAGGGTACTCGATTTTCAATACGGGATGATTGTAGCGGGCCAACTGGCGGAACGGACCCCCAAATATATGGACACAGTGACAAGTTCAGAAGAACTTTGGATGCAGCGCATATGAAGATGTTACCACAAGATAACGAGACGCCACCAACAAACCTGTGAAATCCCGTGATACATGGAAAAACTCCCAAGCTTCCATCAGATGGGAGGGGCCGGGGCCTCAACGATCTACGTCTATAGTGACCATCAACCAAATAGACAAAACATTGTAAGCTACGTGTACCAACTATCAGATCAACAGTCGCAAAAAAAAAAGGATGCAACCGCTGTTGTCCACAAACCCACAAAATCAGCCGGCAATCTACTGGGCATTGTATTTTGTGCCTCCCGATCATCTGGGTCCTTTCGAGGGTTTTGGGATGCCATTTAATTTACCAGGGAGAAACATATATCTCAAAATATGGCACTGACGACCCATATGACTCATATGACTTCTGATCTTCATTGAACTTCATGTTTCCATATCTGTTCCTCTTTGGACGTTTTGAGCCATGCCCAGCCCTGCCCATATGACAAGATCTTGCAAGGTTTTGCCTCCACTTCGTTAGCTAAATTGGTTTCATGACTAAACTAGCTATGGCTTGTAGATGTTTATGGGTAGATAATGGTAGATATATCTGTAGTTCATGGGAACTTTGATTACCCAACAAGCATAGCTGGGGGCACCTCTTTGCATATCCTTCACAGGTGGCCCATGGTGTCCCCGTGCCCCCCTCACCTTCATGCTGCGAAAGCAATAGGCCGTGGCTTCTGGTCTCATGTGCATGACAGCACCGCCCAACGGCAGAAGCAGAATGGCCTGGAAAAGCTCCGTTGGTTTGAACGAAAACGTCATGAAAAGCGCAGGTCCTTTTTGGATCTTTTTGGAACCATCTCAAATCAATGGGAATTTGAGGATCCTAAATTGGAGGTACTGTACCATATAAGGCCAAAATGTGTGGGGGATTTCCCTTACATAGGCCTTATATAGACCTTATATATGGTAGGTACCTCCAATTTAGGATCCTGGAATGGCCATTGATCAAAGCTCAGTTGTGTTTGTTGTAAGTTGTTCATGTTATTCTATGTTTCCGTATATGTGTTCTTTCAAATAATGCTGGTGCTGGGGTTGTAAGCCAACCACCCACAACAAATTTGAGTCAGTTGAGCAGGGTCAATCTGGCTACGAACTGGTTCCACTGGTTTGTTCTTTAGTTTTTCCAATGGATTGTAATGACATGTAATGAACCCTATTCAACTTCACCCCCCAATATCAACTTTATCTGTTTGGTGGTATACCTACCCGTCCGAAAAATATGAGTCAGTTGGGATGATGACATTCCCAATGTATATATAATCCAAATGTTCCAAACCACCAATCAGTATTTTCAAAACTACCCTCTGGTAAACTAACATAACAATGGAAAATCACAATTTTAATGAGTAAATCAACCAGTTATAGAGGCAATAAACCAACTGGTGATGCTTCAAGGCTTGGAGCCCATGGCACTTCACTGCCGAGAAACCGAGGACGCGTTGGGCGCTCGACTCGAGACCAACTCGCTGATCTTGGCAGCCGCCTCCTTGGACCACTCCGGCAGCAGCACGCCGGTTTGATACCTCACGGGCCCAGGTTCCCCCCACACGGAATCGCTGAGTTGGTGCCAAATCACTTCAAGAACTGGGGGGAAAAAAACACATTCTGTTTGAAGAAATTGTTAAAGAGGATATTAGAAACCAACTTGGAAAAGATCATGAGTTCGATACCTGGCGGTGCCCTATAGTTTATGGATGTTTATGGTAGGTGCATCTATAGTTAATGGCAATTACCCTCTGGTATATTAACATAGACCCTGGCAGATAGGGGTTGAAAGACTAGTTTCCACTTCCACTATAAATTGGTAATTTTCAGGGTCTATGTTAATTTACCAGAGGGTATAATATCAATTCAATCCAAATATCTAGATCAATGGGATGCAGGCTGGGGTCAAAAAGATATCTCGGAATCACGTTGAGTTTGTGCTTAACACAAACTCCAACAATGTGTGGGTGAACGGGGGAAAAACATGGAAAAACTGCAGTTGATGGGATCATAAACCAACACATATCAATAAATGAATATAAATGGGAAGGTGGTACTTGGAAAGTCATCCCACAACTCGTAGTGAGTTAGCAAGCCTGGTTAGTAAGTCTCCGGTAGGTGGGTTATCCCATCGCCCGAGACGAGTAGCTATGGTTATTAACCACTGAAGAGTGGGGTGATCCTTCAAGTGGTGCCCCAGTTCGTTAACAAATTATATTGAATACCTGCGGTGGTGTGACTATGGTTTATAGACTTTCAAATGTTTATGATGTATTTATAGTTGATGGGGATTGTAGACATAATTTACAATATTAATAAACCAACATAAACCAACAAATATCTAGATTCTAGATAAAGGGGATGCAATTTCAGGAATTCTCAAATGGAAAAAAAATAAAACGCAATATGCAAAGCTGGAGTCTAAGGCCATTTTGGAAAAAAATCGTAGGACCGTCGCTGCGACGTGTTGAGGTTGCAATTTACCCAGACTGACGAGCTAAAGCAGAATTGTGTGGAAAAAGGATGAAAAAGGTAGATTTAAACCCAGTTGTTGTGCATAACCTGGCACTAAGAGATGCTAAAGAAAGTGGTGAGGGTGCATCGCAACCAACATAAGGAAGCGGGTGGCCCTAGCCCACTAAATTTGGATATCATGGAGATGATGTGGCAAAAACATGCAACAACCCAAGAAAATAAGCATGTCGTTAGAACACAGAATGTGCAATAGGTTTTCAAGACTGACCCCCACAATGTTGAATTCACCATCTGCATAATGTTTTAATGTACATCATATAAAGTATAAATTATAATATATTCCAAACAATGGAGCACTTTGAACTCTAAATTCTTGTGATTGCTCAACAGTTGCTAATAATTTAACATTGGATTTGATCGTTGATGTTGAGGTTTTGGCTCATTATCTATGTCCTCGGTGTTTGTTGTTTAAACTACTATTTAATTATCTAGCCGATTTCAAACGCAGGATGGGATTCAGGAGTGCATCTACTTAGTACTGGAGTCAATGAAAGGTACAGCGCTCTGAGATCACCCTCTGGACAGCCCTAGACGGCCCTAGCTAGTGGCTCAGAGTTTCAAGAAATCACAAGTTTTTTTGTTTTTTTCATCACAGGAAGGGGAGCTACAAGCATCTTGAAGACCGCCAGCTATAGCAGCTACATCCTCCGACATATCGACCTGCCAAGAAGTGGCTCACTTTGATACTTTGAGAGGCCGTTGTCCCACTGATGGAACAACAATCCGTTCATTAATTCCTTGGGAACCCATGGGTTTTTCCTTTCAAACAATATCAATATCATACAATATCTATGTAAATTTCATTACTGAAGAGATCTGGATTCTAAAATATCCGCCGGACTTTTTTGAAACATGGCACGCGTCACTAAATGGAGCTGAACTGACCCTGGACACTGGAGCTGTCGCCACCAAAGTCTGCATAGCCCCATGTCACCACGCTTCCATTTGCCAAAATTGCAGCAAAAGCACGATACGTGCCACAAATCTGCTGGGCATTCTTGAGCTGCTGTTGGACTCTGAAGCTGTCACCACCACGGGCTGGATTGCCCCATGTCACCACACTTCCATCTGCCAAAATTGCAGCAAAAGCACCGTATGTGCCACAAATCTGCTGGACATTCCTGAGCTGATGTTGGACTCTGGAGCTGTCGCCACCACAGTCTGGATAGCCCCATGTCACCACGCTTCCATCTGCCAAAAT
>Ga0126342_10000639_pt1 | contig 40859 bp, 59 predicted proteins | sample Cyp1metagenome_FD_92528 | JGI IMG/M metagenome (GOLD analysis project Ga0126342, IMG submission 92528) | Coral microbial communities from Lord Howe Island, Old Settlement Bay, Australia - Cyphastrea 1 metagenome | ecosystem: Host-associated > Invertebrates > Cnidaria > Coral ...
CACATTCATACGTTATTTTGTCTTCGTATTTTAAAGGACTGATGCCAATTACGGTTTTTAGTCCAATTAATTCGGCTGTTCGCTTAATGCTATGCTCTAACAGTTTTTTAATTGATTGTAAAGATTCCAATCTTTGCTCTTCAGTTTGATTCAACAGAAACATTTGATTAAAAGGATAAAAATTATTCTTGCTGGGAATGACTTCGAATTTTATCTGAATGGGATCTTCAGCACTTTCAGTATCGCGCCAATTGTCAAATAAATGCGCTATGGCTTGCCAGGTTCCTAGTATTAATTTAGCATCTAGTTGTTTTGTATTGGCTACACTAAAATAAAATTCTCCATATTTGTCTATTTCAAATATTGCTAATTTAGACATTGTCATCTCCACCTAATATTGTCCAATTCATATCATATCATATCAAAAAACAAGCAACGGATCAAAATTTATCCAATTGTTGGAGGTTTAATTATATCTTGAAGGTTTGTTGGCATTGTCTCAATTTTTGATGTATTTAATGATGACAATTCATATATTAAAAATGCACTTAGAAACAGCATTGGTGCCATGCATGAAGCAAGCACAATGGGGCTTAGTGTTAAGATGGTAGTAGCAAGAAAACCAAATGTGGCAAGTACAGCGATAGGAGTTAAAGTACCAAAGCAGATGCCAATCAATTTTTTTACGTCAAGTTTAGCTTGTTTTAAATCTTTCTTTGATAATTCAATAACGCATTCACATGAAAATGTGGATTGATATATATCTTGTATAAAATTGACCTCAATCTTGGGGTTTATCTTAAATGAGTCAGTTGTTAACTTGATTGACTCTTGCACTTTGTCCTTAATTGACTGCAATTCTTGTAAATCTTTAGATGCAAAAAACGACTGATTAAAGGGGTCTGAAATATCATTAGTAGGAAGAATTATAAATTTTATTTGAATAGGGTCTTGAGTATTTTCAACTTTGTGCCAATTGTCAAATAAATGCGCTATGGTCTTCCAAGTTTTTAGAATTAGTGTTTGATGTAGCTTATCTTGCTTGCCTGATTCAAAATAAAATTCCAAATCATCGTTTGTTTCTGTTAACTTAGACATTGTTATCTCCACCTAATATTGTCTAAATCGTATCTTATCAAAAAATGTACAATAGGTCAAGAAATATACTATTTATGGTGATATTTTAACTTACGAGGAATTCTTTTTTGCGTCATACCAATGAAGTTTAAAATTATTATCTACTATAGCAATTCTGTTGCATTTTGGACATTTATAAGCTTCGGTAGAATTATCTACAATTTGAATTTCTAATTCAATTAGAAAGTCATCTGGATCAACTATACCCTCACTTTCAATTTTAATCATTTTATCTACAGCTAATTGTAGTGACCTATCAGTTATAAAAAAATATTTGTCCGGACATGGATCCAGAATAGTCGAAATTATCCATCCGCAAGGACAGTAAACTTTACCCATTTAGTTACTTTTTAAATCGTTGTTCAGTGTTTTTTGGATTTAATTTAGTTGTTCCATGCTCAATCATTAACAATTTTACAAAAGTTTTAGTCATTGGAAATGCTTCTTGAGCTTCTGGATTATTGATTAAAGCTGACACTACATCTACGATTTCATCGTCAATCTTCATATTTGCTCCACTTAATGGTGATTACTCTGATAATCACCATTATTTGTTTTGTAATATTTCTATAAGATGGTTAATTGCGTTAAATGTGTTTTTGTTTAATTCGTGCTCAGCCTTCCAAAGTTCTAGTAAATTTCGCTGTCCTAAATTTTGGATGAAGTTCTAAATTTGCGCTTATCTTTTGCAATATTGATTGCTTAATTTTGTAAAAGTTTTCATATACCAATAAGTGTTCATCTTCTGCAGTATACGAATAAAAAGGTTGTTTTAGGGCAAGCAAACAACTTATAAACTCTAGCTCTTCCTTTGTAAATTTTATGTCATCACTTTTTTGACCTTCTTGTATAATTTCTTCACTAGTTTTTTTGCAAACTTTTATAAGACTATCAAGCTGTTTTTCATGGAATGCTTGTCGTTCTTCCCAGGAATCTCCAATGCCTGCGTCTTTATACATTTGTTCAATTATTGTAATTTTAGTATCGTTATCACTGCTCATTGTTCATATATTCCTTAACACGCTGTTCTAACATATTAATTTTATCAATTATTTTAAATCTTTCTGCCTGTTCATGCTCAAGTCTACCCTGAATAATAGTTACACTTTGCGCTAGAAAATTAACTCTTTGATTAATGAGACTTAATTTCTGCTCTATTGATAAATCATCACTGCTCATTGCTTGCAGTCTCTTGTGCGTATTTAAGGGAATCTTGTAATGAATTGATTATTGCAGATTTTTCATCATCAAACTCTACCTGTGGTATATTTGAAAAAAAATCTTGGTATAACTTTAATTTAATTAGTTCATATATTTGTATTATTTTATAAAAATATTTTGATTTTTCATCTTCATCATTCATTTTTGCATCAATGGCTTCTATTCTAATATCAAAAATCGCACTATTAAAGCTGTCAATTATTGCACCAAGCAATTCTCCAGATTTATGATTAGGATCTTTATCAACTGTCTCGGTTTCATTTAAAAAACCATTAATACAATCGATTACTGCTTTAAATATTATTTTGTCATCACTGCTCATTTTTATACCATTTTGTAAGAACATCATTTGGGTCATCTTTTGTGATTTTTATCATGATTTCTCTGTCAATACTATTTGGTTTACTTGTGGTTGTAATAGTTCCATATAATTTACTGATTCCACCAGTAAGCTCAGCAAGTTCGGTAATTTCTGAATGTATTAGTTTATTAATTAGACCTTCTAGTCCTTCAGGAAATGATTCAAAAAGCGTTAAATTGTCAAATTTATCATCGTCATCTTGTTCTACATTATGTGCACTTTGTAAATATGCTTGCAATCCATCAATCTTATTGATGCTCATTGTTTTTTAAATCCTTTATTTTATTTTCTAAAAGTGTGACACGCTCGTCTAATAACTCAAAACATTTAATTGCACGCTGCTCAAATGAGGGGAAAGCATCTTCTAGTGCCTCATCAAGAAATTTTTCAATATCATCTAATTCTTTGTCATTGTTCACTGTTTGCTCCTTGTTTGCGCATGATGCCTCAATGTCTTCACTAAATCATCTGCCATATATTGATGAAATTTTTCAACAATTTGTCGATGCTTGGGGTTGTTCATGATAGCGTGCTTTGACTCCCTATGTATTAGCAAGCGATGCAAATTCTCAATAATAAACTGTAGCCTTCTATCATTCAAAAATTTTTCAGGATGTTTAGTTGCAAGTACTGCCGCAAGTGCATCAAATATGAACTCGTAGGATTCTAAGTTGTGATTATTCATTAGCTATCTCCCCTGTGTCTTCATCAAATACAACGCCATCTAATGCGTCACTTAATGCATCGGCCTTGGTTTCGTAAACTTTAGTGCCGTTTGACTGTGGTTTTGCAGTTGCCTCAATAATGTTGCGTCCTTCATCTGGGTCATAAATGCCTGAGAAACCAAATGCTACACGCGCGCATTGAATAAGCGCTCTGTGTCGAAGCATACGCATTGGTTGTTGTTTCCAATTATTCTTGTTTCTAAAAACCTCCTTGAAATATTCACGGACAATGATTGGATGCGTTAAATCCTTACGGTAGATAACAGCTTCCATCCACTCACAACAGGTAACACCTCCTACTTCAACTGTTGTATCTGACGTCCTAAACTCAACGCCATCAAACTGTGCCTGTCTGTTTATCATCGTAATCCAGCCATCGACACCGACAATTGGTACAATCCCTTCCCCATTAGAAAAAGCATAAATTTCTTTAGTAAAAGGATTAAGGTTGTATTCATTGGCAACGGCAAGCAAACTAATCATTTGCTCATTTGTAATATCACGAACAGTACTAAATGCTGTTTTTTTCAGCACTGACATGACATTGGCTGGCTCAATCTCATAGCGTTCGCCAAATGTCTTAAGCAGCGAGGGCTTATCTCTTGTGGCTATCTGGTTCATGGTTTCCTCCTTTCGCACGTTTTACTATTTCTGTAGACCGACTACTCAACTTGGTTTTCGTGCGAAAGAGGACTTTCTTTAGCCAAGCAATCGGTCTACAGTAACAGTAGATTAGTGCATAAATGAATGAACCTATTAAATTAGCATTAAATATGGTTAAAAATGGGTATTTTATATCAACACTTGTATAAGCCAAGCAGACAAATATTATAGCGTTTATAGTGCCCACAATAAGCACACTCTCAAAAAACGCATCTATAAAATTTTTACTCATCTGTATATCCGCCTGAACAAACTGCTTATTAATGTGATAAATACAAACAAATTAAAATTAAAGAGCAATATTACCCATGCAACCGCCAAAGGTGATAAATCAGCTAACAGCTCTTTACCACCCAATAGCGCTATGATAATGTTGATAAGCAGGACAGTGATTAAATTGGTAAATTCCTTGATCTGAACAAAGCTGTTCACTGTCCTGCCCTCCCCTATTTCACCCTAAAATATCTAGATTGTGATTTTTTAAGATATTGTTTATATAAATCCGGATGTTCTTTGCGAAAATGCTTTGTATCAAAACGGTTTGTTGTTACAGGCTTCCAAGTTACAAGCTCGTTGTAGTCCTCGTCCACCAAAACTGTATGGTCTTTTAATGTCATACAAAGCAAGTTTTTCATTTGTTCTTTGCGGTGCTCAAGATTTTTTATGTCTTTTTCTATCTTTTTTAATGCATCGATAATTTCTAAATCAAACTCAATTTCAGTGCTTACAAGCGGCTTACTGTCACGTCCCGTATAGATTTTACTGATATCACCATTGGTCTGTATTTTGGGCGGTTTATTCTTTAAGATGTGGGTTTCCCAAAAATATTGTTCTTTTTCAATAATTTTGGCTTCAAGTGAGGTATCACGTTCATAAACATAAAGCTTAGGAAAAGCACCACCTATGCTGACATAGATATAAACAATGCTTGCATCCATTACAGCACAGTAATGCGCACACTGTAACAAATATTCAGTTGGTATATTATCGCTACCTTCGTCACCCCATTCGCTACCTCTGGAGGCAGTCTTTATTTCTATAACTGCTTTTTCTGATTCTATCCAGCCATCAAGGTTGGCAATCATCCATGAGTTTTCTGGGTGTCTGTAGGTGTCTGTTGGTTGTATAACCTCTTTGTCATATTCTTTAGCAAAGATATTACAGATAACAGGTTCTACCTCAATGCCCCACTTCATTTGTTTGGTGGGTTCAACAAAACTAACCGTATCTGATGTCTTATCAAGATAGACATCTATGGGCGTTTTGTATTTGCTCATGCCGAATATGGCGGCAACGTCACTGCCGCCTATACCTGTTTTGCGTTCACGTAATTGTTTTTCAGTTAACATTGTAACCTCCTTGTTACTGTAATGGGTTTGAGATATATTGCCGTTCATACAACTGTTTGTATGTCCGAAAGTCTTCATTAATTAATTTAATGATGTACCATATAAATTCATCAAATAACTCCTCGGCAATGAGCTTAGGATTATGGTCTGTTTTAACAGCTATTTTAAGCAGTCGTAGCAATTCTTTTTTGTCATAAGCTTTGCCCGTTGAAAACGCAGTTTCATACTCTTCTATCATATCAGCGCGCAAAAATAGCAATACTTCTTTTTGGTCTGATGTAAGTTGCTGCCAGTCACTGCGTCCATTAAAAATAATTTGTGATATTAAATTAAAATATAACGGTTGATTAAATAGTTGGCTAATTTGCATAAAGTCCTCCTGAGAAACACTCATGAATCATAGTAGTTCATATAAGCTACCATTGCAAGAAAATGATAGTATTTTGTCCATAAGTTTTGTACAATCTGTGACATGGACGAGAATAAAAAAAGCAATAAAATACAATCAACTAAATCAAATGAGCTGGTAACAGTTGCAGAAAGTCCTGTTGCAGCAGAAGCTCTTCAAAGAGCAATTGATTATTTTGGAAACGTTTTTAGACTTTCAAATAGTGTTGGTTTTAAAAGAAATGGAAATTTTTATGACATATTGAGCAGTAAGAAAAGAATTGGGCCGTTGATTGCATTAAAAGTTGAAGCAGCAACAAAAGGTTATGTCAAACGACATGAGTTATGCCCAAACTATGACTGGTCGTTGGTACCACCAACGGATTGGTCAAGTATTAACGAAAAGGGAGAACAAACACATATGTATTACACAACACTTGAACATGATGGCGTTAAAAAAGCGTTTAACAGAGCTGTTGAATATTTTGGCAGTGTGACTGGATTATCACGGGCACTTCAATATGAATCCTGTAGTAGAGTTAGTCAAGTTATCCATGGCAAAACCAAAGTTGGTCCACTTCTTGCTCTAAAAATTGAAGCACTTACCAAGGGTCATGTGACGCGCCAAGAACTATGCCCCGATTATGATTGGTTAATATTCCCACCGTTTGATTGGTCAAAAAGTGAGTGCTAACTAATGGAAAATGACGAATTAAAAAAATATATTGATGAAAAATTTAAAACCATGGAAGTTGCAATTGGGCATGATTTGCGTGCAATTGAAAAAATAGCCGACTCTCGAATTGGTGAAATATTGAGAATCCAAATTGAAATGCAGGTTAAAATTTTCGCAATAAGTCAACGGGTATTCTTTTTATTAAAGAAATTCGAGGTTAATGACGAGTTTGTAGATTACTTGTATGAAAAGGGAATGACCGATGATTCCCTCTGAGAGCCAAATAAACGGCCGCTGAGCGGTTTTTAGGCTATGGCATATCAAACCATTACCCTACCCTAAATATGCCCGTCATCGGTTTCATTTTAAACATGCTTTGTAAGGCATTTTAAAATACCATGGCGGGCTTAATTTTTCCTTAATGTGATTTATCGGCTTCAAGATAAAAATTAACTGATGATTAAATTTGGACGGTTTAAAGCGATGTTTGAGAATGAGTGAAGTTGCTTGGCCTCAAACGTCCTTTTCAAGGCCAAGCAGCCAGGTTTGAACATCCTGTCTAGAACTAAGCAACTAGATTTTAACATCCTGTTCAAAATCAAGCCGCTCAGATGATCAATCCGTATACCCTGAGCGACTAGAATATTACCAAACAAAAAATGTACAGTCAAGCTTTTATACATGATTTCGTATAATTTTTTTCTTGCATCGTTCTTTTAATTTTGTTAGATCTTAAATTGCTTGTTAAACAAGCCGCCGTAATGTTTTCGGGTAACCTCCGGGTCGGCATTACACAAGGCGAAGAAGTTAGATTGGGAAAGCTAGGAAAGCTTCAGTGTTGGGACTTGCTTTAGTATGAAGTTGCCAGTTAACACCCTAGCTTGTAGAACTTGAATTCATGTTACCAAGATTCTGCATAAACTGGCCCTACTCATGAGTGGACTCAGATGCTGACTGACATTAGCATCCCAGACTAAATCTGGAAATGACGATGGCCTGAAACCGGCGTTAATAGCCAACTAAGCCAAGAAATTATGAGTAAAAGTAAAGAGTTTTTAAAAGCTCTTAGGGTGACTTCTACTCAAAATTTCCTCCAACCTTCACCCAGCATTAATGCAGTAATAAATATGGATATGACTCATAGAGATGTAGTAAATGTGCTATCAAACAAGAATTTAACACTTGATGATCTTTTTAATAAATTTAGAGAATATTTAAAAAAATATAAAGAAAATGGTATGCCAAAAGGTTTACAAATTGTTTCTGCAAGAAGAAGTTTAACAAGCGATTTAGTTAAAAAGCATCAACTTACTCGATTGCAAGCTATTGCTTGTAGTGTTTATGCTTCGCTGGAAATAGAAAAGTCAATAGTTTAAACTTTACTTGTTGTTGTTTCTCCTGTGGTTCTGTGAATAATAGTAAAGCTAATGTGTGCAAGTTGTGGGTAACCTAAAAGGTTATCCATGACTTGTGCACATGATCCGAAGGAAGCTTTACGATCCGAAGGAATTATTCACAAATCCACAGGTTTGATAGAAAAAATAAGGTAATTATATAATGAAACGATCTATGCTAGATGTTATGGATGAATTTTTAGCAAATTGTGCTAATATTTGTGAAAAACAAGAAAAAATAAATGGTTATAGAAGTGGGGATTTTGTTCTTAGTTTTGCAAATGAAATAACAACAGAAATTGCTGAGATAATTAAGGTGTCACAATCTTATAATAATGTAATGGCTGCTGTACTTTCTAAATTTATGCAAAAACTATCTTTAGATTTTGAAGTAGAAAAAAACGCATTAATTGAAGCGATATGTGAACTAAAATCAGATCTTAGTGGAGAATTTGATAAAAAGAAAAAGTAGCTCAAAAGGTACACATTACACGCGCGAAAGATTTTTAATTTTTTTTCAGAAAAGACTTGACCAATGTGTAAAAAATGGTTAGTATAAAAACTTGTCAGTCAGCGTCTGGGTTTGCTCCCTTCGGGGGTAAGCCCATGGCACTTTTAAAACCGCCTCGCTATCAATTAAACAATCCTGACCTAATCTTCACCATCCCAACGCCTCCTTCTGTTAACCAAGCTTACACCAATGTGCCCAAAGTTGGTCGTGTTAAGACCAAACGGTATCGTGATTGGGAAAAAGACGCTTCGAATTATTTGTTAATAAACAAAGATATACAAACAATTGTATTAAACCCGCCGTATGGTGTTGTATATTCTATCAATAAGTTAGATAATCGTGTTAGAGATTGCGCTAATTATGAGAAATGTTTGACCGATTATTTGGTTCACATAAAAATAATTAGCAAAGACGAACTCATTGACGTTAACACGCAACAATGGATAACCCAAAAGGATTTGGGGGCTATAACTATCTGTGAATTATTTTCAGAGGTAAAGACTTTATGAAATGGATTTCATTAGATGAGCCAAGTAGGCGCTGCATACAAGAAAAAACCTGAATTACAACGGATTGTTTCAGTTAATGAAATTGGTGATAGTTTTCTATTACCATTGACTAATCCAAACAGCACTGAAGAATTTGCTGTTGAATTCTCGCGTGTCAGTACCAGAATTGGCGATTCGTTTAGTGGCGCAACCATTATTGCATTCGATGACGTTGTGTATGTCAGCGGCTTGGGTGATGATGGAAATGCAGGCGATAGAATTACTGAGCCTAAACAAACGCTTGCATCAGCAATCACAGCAGCACAAACCAAATCGCCTTCACAAACCAATATTATAGCAATTATCTGTAACGATGGGACTGCATTTAGTGCAAACGTATCACTGCCATCGTTTGTCAGTCTTTCAATGCCTAACGCGACATTGACTGCAACATCAGGTACAGTGCTGACTTTAGCTGACTTTTGTTTTGCTAACATTGGTCAAATTATCCCAGATGGTGCATCAACCATTGGTGTTGCAAAAACAAGTGGGGCAATTGGTAGTCGTTTAATTTGTCAAAATATTCAATGCCTTAATGGTGCAACAGGTGTTTCTCATGCGGGTAATTCAGAGCGTTTGGTGGTTGAAGCAAGTGGTATTCAAGGTAGTGGCACGCTTGTTTCCAACACGTCTAGTGGTAGTGGTCGCGTTATTATCCGCGCTGATGCTCTTAATATTAATGGCGCCAACGGTGTGGGCATCTTTCAAAATTCAGCCACCAATGACACCTTTATCTCAGGCGGATTAATTGGTCATTTAGAAGGTGCACAAACGGGCACAACCTGTATTGATTGTAATGCAGGGACTGTCGTTGCCCAAGTCGGTGAGCTCAATGGCATTACTGACATCGATGTCGCTAATAACGCCAAAGTTATTATCTTTGATGCAATTTCAGAAGGCGCTATCACGGTTGCATCCGGTGGCACACTTGAATCTCGTATTATTGAACACAACGGTACACTCACTAACAACGGTACAATACTTGGTGAAGTAGGTGAGACAACCTTTGGCGCACAACGTCTTGAAACATCACTTAAATTCGGTGCAGCAGGACAAGTGGTTAGCTCAATTAGTAATGACACGAGTCTTACCAATTCATCGCAAAGCGCACTGGTAACAGAACACGCCGTTAAATCATATGTCGATGCACAAAGTCAAACGTTTCAAGCACCCGCATTTACGGCATTTACAGTTGATATTCCACAAAATCCACTGGCTGGCTCTACTTTTTCTGGCACTCGTACCTTTACTTGGACTGTGACCAATGAAAACAATTTAAGTGGTAATTTGACAATTAGTGAACCTGGTAATGATTTAAGTACTTCTGTCAACCCAGCATTAGGCACAATTGATTTAGCTATCACTTCATTTTCACTCAATGCTGGTGAAACTAGAACATTTACTATTTCAGGAACTGACACTCAATCCAATACACCGAGTCGCACGTATGTCATAACAGGCCAAGCGCCTGATGAGCATTTATTTTATGGATTATCTGATTCTAATAATCCAGCAAGTATTGACACATCTACATTAACCGAGGCATTAATCACAAGTAGTGGACAACAAATAACAGCATCAATTGGTCCTACGACAGCAGGACAATTTATTATTGTCTTAGCGCCAAGCGACAATGACTTGTCAGAAATTGTTAATACGGCAATAAACGTAAATGTTATCAACACGTTTACAAAAACAAATACTGTACGCTCGATTAATGGTCAAACCTATAATTCTTATGTATTTGGTCCTACCAATTCAGGATTTACTCAAAATTATAGGTTTGTAATTGCATAAAGATATGGAAGCACTAGAAACACTTAAAAGCGTGTTAAATGATTTAGACGAAAATGAAGCACTTTGGGTTGAACCAAATCTTGATGCGCTAACAAATGCAATAGGACGATTATTTGAGGCAGCATCCAACCTAGTATTTGACTTAGAGAATCAATACGATGACTGATATTGGAATTGAAGGAAAACTAAAACCACTATTGCAAAATGGCCGAATCGCTGATGCAATCGATGTGGAAACAACCGGTAGTAGCACGGCTCAAACAGATTTAGATAATATTAATCAATCTATTCTTAACTGGAAATTCAATAAACCAGCCATCAGTGAAACTAATCCAGGCGCTACTTTTTTAGCTATTAACAACGCTAACAAAGCTGATGCGACACTTATAAGTATTAACGGTTTTACTAATGTTACAAATTCAGTAGCAGTCCATGAAATGCTAGAAGACTTGAGCATTAACGATCGTATTTATATACAAGAACGAACAGTAACTGGCAATACTGCCCTTTATCGGGTAACCGGAGCTATTGTACGACAGGGCGATAATTTTAATGTTCCTGTTGCCAATGAAAGGGTCACAGGGGGCGAGTGGGCAAATGAAGCACTTTTAAACGTCAAATTCTTCTTTACTGCGACCGCTGCGGGATTACCTGATAGTGTGGTTGAAATACAATCACCAACTATTGATGCCTCAAATGCTACAACGTTTGCCTCATCATTATCCGGTGAAACACCTGGACTTGGTGATGGTTATCGTATTACGACAGGCGGAGAACCTTTTACTGGTAGCACTGTTAGTGCTGAAGTAGGAGATGTTATTCTTTCAGCTGTTTCAAGTCCTTCACTGACAACCGTCACAGATTGGGTTATTTTAAGAAAAGCAGATAGTCTATCAGTTAATGCACTTGAAACTTTATTTTTAGATGAGGTAAGGCAAAACGGTCTTAATTTTGGATTCAGCAATCTTGTTAAAATCGGCAGGGACAATCTTGATGATGCGCTGACACAAGATTTAAACCGTGCGCATAATAGTGACTTAAATGAGCAATTACAGGATTTTCAACAACATTTAACTGTTACACACATTGCTGATACTGCCTGGACAGTACCGCCTAATCCCACACAAATCAATTCAACTATTACACGCTTGTTTGCCTCTCATTGGGATGAAAACCGCATAGGTTCAACACCGTTTACGGGTAATTATTTTGAGGATTTGGCCGACCCAACAATCACACTGACTGGCGGTAACCATTTTTATTTTGCAGATGCCAATGATATTAATAATGTTAACTTTCCCGGTAAACAATCTTATTTTACAGGCCAACTAACGGTATCTGGTTTGCCGCTTACTAATACAGAAAACAAGCTTATTGGATTTTCACATTATATTCGTGATGAAACGTTCGCCACCGATGTGACCTTGCTCCAGTTTGGTAGTCGTATTATGTTGGGTGTGGATAGTGAGGGCCTTTATGCGCTTCAAGGTAATCAAGATGGCAATCCCGCTGAAGCGACTTTTGCACAACGCTTATCACCGCCAGGTAGTGGTAATACCATTCAATATTTACGTGGTGTAGGTGCAAATTCAGTATCTTGGTTCGTTCCTGCATCGCTTCCTGGTCCTACAACATTTACTGCAAGGCTAAGAGTTGTAGAAGGTGGTAATACCAGTATCACCAAAACTGTTGAATACACAGTAACTGACAGAACTGTTTCACAATCACAGACATCTGAGGTGGTGGCGACCAACTTGCCGAATCCTCCTGGTGGCACAAGAGATGAAACAATTACTTTTGCCTATGATGCAGGCACAACCATCCTCACCATTGGAACAACAGGGCTATCACAAAATACAACCAATGATGTCACGCAAATTGGCATGGAAGTCACTTATAACGACACACAATCACTAAATACAAGCTCCACAAGTTCTAAAATAAGATTTGGTCAACAAGATGAGCATAGAGCTAATACTGTCGATATTTTGTTGGAGATTCGAGCAGATAACCCCAATGAGACAACAGCCGATAAACGATTGGAAATATTAGCTATTATTGATGGATACCAAGAAAATACTTTGTCGCTGAATTTTAGGGCATCTGATTATGACTTTTCCGATATCGTTTTTGGTCCAGATTCAGGCGATGCAATCTCTATTGCTAACATTCAAGTGTATGAATGGGACGATGCAGGTAATCCATTTAATGCACCAACACATGCTCAATTATACAACATGTGGGTTGCACGTAATAGATGGCTAGGATTATTTCTACATCCTAGTGAAGATTATCGCGAATACACCATAGCAGGCGGTATGATATTAACTGACAAAGATGACAATACATTTAATGTCATTAATGGGCTTGCAAATAGAGTAAGAGAAATATTTCAAGCTGCAAATACGAGTAGCCTATCAAATTCAGTAGTGCTTCCATCTGATTTTGCAGATTTCAACCTATTGCATGTAACTGAATTTATCTCAGGCTCACCAAATGAATGGAGAACAGTAACAATTGTAACCCCGTTGTTAACAGAAGGTGATGTAAGTGGTAGTGATAGTATTCGTGTACAAGGTAATACTGATATTAGCTGGACATCAGGTACTCGTACTATTGCAACCGTTGGCGGGGCTTCAACAATCTACAGGATTCAGTTAATGAAACTATAATAAAAGGAGAATCACATGGGACGTGAATTAAGTTATAAAGGGATTAATGAATTAGATCCATATACTGGAACACCAACATCATTAGATATGGTGCCTATTTTAGATGCATCGGATGATGTAATAAAACGTATTGAGGCAACAAAATTAAGTCTGCAAGGTGGTGCTGCATTTTCTGGAGTCCCTGCAACAGGAGATACATTTCCTATCTGGGATAATTCAGATACAGCATTTAAAGAGCTCGATGGAACTAAAGTGCCTGTCCAAGGTGCGAGTGCGTTTTCCGGTGTTCCTGCAACTAATGATACAATTCCTATTTATGATAATAGTGGCACTGCCTGGACGGAACTCGATGCAACCAAAGTCTTTGTACAAGGTGCTACGGCATTTAGTGGCGTGCCTGCCACAAGTGATGTCATTCCTATTTGGGATAACAGCGGTACTGTATTTACATCGCTTGATGCAACTAAGGTACCTGTACAAGGAGCCGCAGCATTTAGCGGTGCACCAGCGTCTGCTGATGAATTATTAGTTTATGATGCAAGCGCATCTGCTTTTGCCACTCTTGCACTAGAAGATGTTCCTGTTAATGGCACATTCGGCACTGATTTAAATGCCAATGCCAATTTAAAACATCATGTGGTGACCGCAACGCTTGCAGAGATTAATGCAGACCATGAGCTTTTAACAGGTGTAGCAGGTAAAAAAATTCACATCTTTAATGTTATTGCCAGTGTCTCAGGTACCTTCCTAACAGGTACTGATGTCAGACTTCAGGATGAACAAGGCTCACCTGTTGAGGTGTTGCGTTTGGAGACTGCAGGTCTTACTGACCAAGCAATTATTAGGGCAGGGGACAGTAATACTTTAATTCAAATTGGTATGGTAACAGGGCTTACCACCGGTGATGGATTAATTGTTTCTAAAACCGGTTCTAATTTCACAGGGGGTACTAGTATTACCTTTAGTATTTTGTATAGTATTCAATAATAAACAGGAGTATACTGATGTTTGGCCTAAACATAGGACGTGGTCGCAAGCCTGCAAGGATGCCAAAGCGTAAAATTTATATAAAATGACAGATAAAAAAGAACAAGAAAAGGAACACGGCATTTATATCACTGTTGAAGGCACTTATTTTTCAAAAGTAGGCACAAGCCGTGTTCCAGCTGATTACAAACTTAGAATACAATTAACTGACGATCCAAATTATGAGCTGCCAAGTGAATTAAGATTAAGAAAGCTTGCGCATTATACTTTATTACCCCAATTTTTTTTAAAAAATAAAGATAAATATCCTGATTATTATAATGGTGATAAAGGTGTTAGAGAATGTTATCTAAGAGAAACTGAAATTATTGATTCGGGTATTAAAAAGAAACCCAAAAAAGATCCAGAAATTAACGAAATGTCAATTGACCAGCTTGTTAAATTTGCAGCCATGCAAGAACTTAATGTACAACCTAAACGTTTTTCAACGATTGGTGTAGCAAGACGTGCAGTGTTAGATGAGCTTGAAAACAGAACTATTGCAAAAGCAGAACTTATTGAAGAAAGACAAAAAGTTTCTCGTGAAAAAGCAGCAGAATTTGATGATGTTAAAGACATCTTAGAATTCAATAAGATTACCTTAACTTAACCATTAATTATTTGATTATTAACAAATAAAAATATTTCCTGTTCGCTTGAAGTAGCCCATATGGTCTACTATAGTTATTGTGTAACTTTTAGACACTTAGGGGATATTCTTATGTTAGACACAATACTTGCAACCGCGGCACTTGCCGCAGCTTTGTTTACTCCAGCAGAAAGTCGTGCAGCTGATATGCCAGCTCAAGATTTTCAAGTCGGTAAACGCTACATTGTTAACTGTAAATCTGCCTCTTTTCAAGCAGTCACAATTAAAGCAGTGGGTGAATACACCATTACTTATGGTGATAGGGTCATGCTTAAATCCAGTGATGAAGCACTTGAAAAAAGCGCTAAGGACACGTCAAATGCAGCTGTTAGAACCGATGTTGTAATGTTACACAACAATGATGTGATGAATTATGTTAATGGTTCTAAAGCTTATCGTGCCTCACAAGAAATTGAGCTGCCTGATGTTAATATGATTTGTCCTAAAGCAATACTTAGTGGGGTTCCTATAAGTAACTAAGGTGATATTATGGAATATCTGATAATTGGGACAATGATTATAATCATTTCTATTTATTTTCTTTGGAAAGACTAATTATTGGCAAGAGTAATTGTTAATTGAACGTTTACTTTTGCCTCTTTTTGTCTGTATAATTGGTGATCTTAAGCTTAAAAAGGAATTTAATCTTGAGGGAGCCAGAACAAAGGCTAGCTTTTGAGCCTATTAAAAATCCAACAAAAAGACAAAAGCCTGACACAAATCGTGATCGAAAAAAATATAAGAGTAGTAAGTTTTCTGAGAAAAAATTAGCCAGAGGACTTGAAATTATTGCATCAGGTGGTACGCTCAGAGAATGTGCAGCAGAATTAGACATTAGTGCTAAAACTGCTTGTGATTGGTTTATTAAGTACGCTTATGACGATTACATGAAAGCACGAGAAATACGATCATTAATTTATGTTGACGATATGCGTCATTATGTTCAAGATATGATAGCAGGCAGAATGAAAACAGAGGTTTTTCGTGAAATTAAAGATTTAAATAAATGGCAAGCATCACATGAAAATTCTAAGCTCTTTTCAGAACGTAAACATATAGATGTCAAAGTAAGTAAGATAACTGATTTTTTGGATGGAATACCTGATGAGTAAAAAATCAAAAGCTAGTAAAAATAAATCTATAAAATTTCATTTAGATAATTTTAAACATGTTTTAGATGAAATATTTACATTTGACCACAAAAAAGAAACTTTAAGAATAAATTTTTCTGGTGATTTTCTTCTTGAGGCTATAGGTTCTTTGTATATAGCTTCAATTAAATTAATTGAAGCTTTTGAACGTGACGTTGTTATTGTGCATGAAGATTCTAAAATTGAGGATAGTGTGCCTGATGAAGAAAATTTATCTTAGATTTTATGAAAATAATAATGTAACTGACGAGACACAAACTTTACTCAATGAGTATCAAACCAAATTGCAACAAGCATTAGATGTGGGTGATTATAGGCCAATTATTAATTTAATTTTATTTGGTAATCCAAAAATTGAATTGCCAATTAATTATAAGCTAATAACTAACTGGGAGGGATAAATGTCCGAAGAAAAAAATTTTGCATTTGATATTAAAAGGATATTAAAAGAAGAAAAATTTATTAGAAACTATTCTGAGGAAATGGCCAAACTTTCAGAATTATTAGATAACTACAAGAAAAATAGTGGTAACGACATTGACGTTATAAAAAACTTTTTTTCTATGGTAGATGAATTAAAATCCATGTTAATATCAACAGTTGAAATCCAAGGCTTGATTTGCTCACAATTGACTCGATATGAGGTGTTTTTGCAAATGGCAACAGAAGGCATAGATATAACCCAAAAAGTTAAAGAAGGTGAAATAAAGCTAGAAGATTGATTAATTTTAAACTGGGAGGAATAATGTTTAATATAGCAAAATTATTAGAAGAAAACGAATTTGTAGAGCAAACATTTAAATTAATGCGCGAATCTGTTAAAACTTTTGACAAATATTCAGACCATCCAGCAAAATTTGGCAGTAAAAAAGACATCATTAAAGACATGTTTTATAGAATTGATTTATTAAATGACATAGAACGTGACTTGCGTGAAACATATATAAGGATAGTGTCACAAATCACCAAATACGGCATGGTGATTACCATGTTAGAGGGTGAGACTCAAGTCATAATGGAAAATGAAGATGAAAGTGAGACAAAGTTAAATTAGTCATGACATTATCACCACTTGTTGTGCCTGATAAATAAAAATTATGAATAAGGAGATTATATGCACGCTTTTGATATATCAAAATTAATAAGCATGAAAAATTTTTCAATACAATGTCAAAAATTTTATGATAAAATGTGTGATGCGATAGAAGCGCACTCGAAATTCAAAATATCGCAAGATACTATTGAAGAATTGACTGCATCCCTGCAAGAAGATGCAAGATTGATGGGTGAAATTATTAAAATTATGGATGAGTACCTAAAATATTATTATGAACATAAAGTTAGATTTGAAATTATTCTCCAAATAATTCAATCATCAGAAGATTTGGAAAGTATAAAAAAAGGAAAAAATAGGATTATTAATTAAATTTTTATTTACTTATAAATAAAGGTTAAATAAATATTATTCAAAAGGATTTGAATAGTGTCACAATTTGCTCAGGAAGAGCTAAACATACAACATCGTAAAAAACTTAAGCGTTTTGAAACCGATTTTCCTTATTTCGCCAAACATTTACTTAAAATAAAAAGCGAACAAGGGAATTCTTTGCCATTTGTGATGAATCAATCACAATGTATCCTACATGAAAAAATAGAGCAACAATTAGTCGAAACAGGCAAGGTTAGAGCCTTAATTTTAAAAGGCCGAAAAATGGGTATTTCTACCTATATTGCTGGCAGGCTTTATCACAAATGTACAATGCAACATGGCAAATCTGTATTTGTTATGGCGCACAAAGCTGATAGTACAAGTATATTATTTGATATGGCCAAATATTTCTATGATAACATTGAAGAGCCATGCATGAAGCCGGATATTAAATATTCCAATGTTAAAAAATTCTCATTTGAAGAAATTGATGGTCAGTATTACGTAGGTACAGCCGGCAGTGGTAATGTTGGACGTGGTAGTACACCACAATATTTGCATTGTTCAGAAGTTGCGTTTTTTGAAAACACCGAAGAAGTTAAAACAGGCATTATGCAAGCAGTTCCAAAAATCAGAGGAACTGAAATTTATCTAGAAAGTACAGCTAATGGCATTAATAACATGTTTTATGACATGTGTATGGCTGCATTAGACGGTAAGAGCAATTATCAACTTATTTTTCTCCCATGGTACTGGATGGATAACTACGAATTTAATAAGCCATTTGATAACAATCTTAGTTTAAATCATGAAGAAGAGGAATATATAGAACTTTTTCTTAAAAAATATTCTAGAGAAAAGCAACTTAGAAAAATTTATTGGCGGCGTGACACAATAGCTGAGCTTGGACAATGGAAGTTTAAACAAGAGTTTCCAGCAACTATACAAGAAGCATTTGTAACCAGTGGTGATAGCCTTATTAAACCAAAACATATCATTAAAGCGCGTAACTGTACTAAAAAAGACAGAAATGCCCCAATGGTTATTGGCGTTGATCCAGCTCGTGAAGGTGATAGAACGGTTATTGTATTTAGAAGAGGGCGCGAAATACCGGCTTATTATGTATTTGATGAAATGGATGAAATGCAACTCTCAGGTATTCTTGCCAATTTTATTGATAAACATAATCCTGTGCTTGTTAATATTGATGTAGGGCTTGGCTATGGTACAGTTGATAGGCTTCTTGAACTTAATTACCGAATGGTTAGAGGTGTTCATTTTGGCCAACAAGCCGATGAATCAGATATTTATCGCAATAAAAGGGCAGAGATGGCACTAGCACTTGCCAGATGGATGGAAGAAGATGACATTAATATTCCAGATGATGATGCAATGCATAAAGATTTAACCAGTGTTCCTGATATTAAATATGCAAGTGATGGCACTATTAAACTTGAAAGTAAAGAAAAAATTAAACAAACATTTGGCAAATCACCGGACATTTTCGATGCATGTATGTTAACCTTTGCTTTTCCTGTTAAGCGTCTTGAGGATAGAAATACACCAAAGATTACAGGCAAGGGGCCAAGTAAAGCGAGTTGGAAGCAAATTCAAAAGGTTGGTTAATCATGTGCAATATTTTATTCATTTCAAACCTAATTTTTGCTTTGTTGATAGTTTGTTTATTAATTCGCATTTGCATATTAAGTGAAAAACTATCAACACAGAAACGTGACACCGAATATATAAAACACGAGACAAATAAAAGTATTCTTGAAGCTAAAAGAATAGCAGACCTTCATAAAAATTTGATAAGAATGTTGAAACAAGATGAGGACAACCATGGCATTAAATAGTAACTGTAAAATATATTTAACATCGGCTGCACAAATTTTTCCGGCAATATCTTATATGATATTGTTTTTTTGGGCTATGTATATAGATAATAGAGCTCTAGCGGTTGCTGTGCTTATCATGCAGTTAATCAATACCGTCTTTGGGTTTATTTGTTACCGTATTTATAAAACTATTTTTGCAGAACACCTTGAAACAAGAATCAAGCTAGTTGATTTAAGGAAAGATTTTCAAACACTAGAATCAAAATTTAAAACAAAAAATGATTAAAGTTAGTTTTTATATCTTATTTCAATTGCTTACTGTTGCGGGATTGTTCGCATGGGGAATACATGAGAATCATTGGTCTATAACAATATTATTTATTGTTCTATTTATTATCCAGGCTTTTTATACAAGCAGACATGTTTTTTACGAATTAACTAAAAAATTAAAACGCATGAAGCAACAGATTTTAATCATACAAAATGAACTTGAAGTACAAAAAAATTGTAATGATGAAATAACGAATTCGCCAATTTATAAATATTATACAAATCATGTCCAAAATCTGGAGCGTATGGGTTGCACAGAACGCGAAATAAGCCATTTCCGCAATTCAACACTTCGTTTTATGCTAAATTACTATAAAAAAATAAGTCGTCAAAAATTGTATACATAATAGCTGTTGACTATTAATACAACTCGTTATAAAATCTCATTTTTCCTATTGAAACAAGGAGTGTTGAGAATGGGATTGACCAGTATATTCAGACCCAGAACCCCTGATATTGCACCCGCGCCCGCACCAGCACCAGCTCCCGCGCCAACAACGGTTGGTACCGCAGATGATGAAGATAGTGTAGAAAATTTACGTCGCAGACGTGCTTTATTGCAGGGCATTCAAGGCGGTGGACTGGGTGCTGGAACACCTGCAACAACGGGTCGTACTCGCCTATTGGGTACCTAATAACCATTTATCAAGGACGATAAATGCCAATACAAAATGATTTAGGCTCTGCCATCATTCAAGAATTTGAAGAATTATTTGAGCGTCGTGCTGTTTGGGACGATCATTACCAAATAGTCGGTGATTTTGTTCATGGCTCTAAACAAGAATTTACCGAACTTAATACGCCTGGCGAAAGACTAAACGAAGAACGACACACAAGTATCGCTGTGTTTGCCTCCCGTTCGCTTGCATCAGCACTGATTGGCATGTTGTGGCCAAACGGCGCGCAATCCATGAAGTTGGTGCCATCACGTAATATTACCGATAACCGAGAAAATAAAGAATATTTTGAACGTGTAACGGAAATCATGGTTCAAGCCATGAATGACCCATTGGCAGGACTTACCGTTGCACTTGATGAGTATATGCTTGACCAAACTGCATTTGGCACCAGTGGCATTGGTGTATTTAAAGGTCGCGAAAGTGATTTACATTTTGAGGCTTGGGGCACGGCACAACTTTTTATTGATGAAGGTGATGAAGGTCGTGTTGAAAAAGAATATCGACATTTTCGTTGGCATCTTAATCGTGTTGCTGAAACTTATGGACTTGAGAATTTAAGCCCAAGACTTCAAGAAAGATTTAAATCTCGCAAAAACACTACCGAACAAATACAACTGATTCACGCGATTAAACGTCGGAATAATCGAGACACACTTAAACGTGATGCCTTCAACATGCCTTATATGTCAGTTGTTGTTGAACGTGAAACCAAACATGTTATACGCGAAAGTGGCTTTACCGAAAATCCCGTTAAAGTCACCCGTTTTAGAAAATTGCCTTATGAAGTTTATGGTCGCTCACCTGGTATTGATGCATTAAGTGATGTATTAGAGCTTGATTATTTAACCGAACGGTTTACCGTTAATGTTGACAAAACAGGCGATCCCCCTTTAATTGTATTAGATGATGGCCGTTTTGGCGGTGGTATTATTGATACCTCACCTGCAGCCATTAATGTGATGGATGTTAGTGGCCGTGTATCTAATAACATCGATCCCATCAAACCACTTTTTACCGTAGGTGAGTTAAATACAACACTCACCCGCATGGAGCAGTTAAGAGAAGCAATTGGACAACATTTCTTTTTGGACAAGTTGCTGGATTTCAATAATGAAACGCAAATGACTGCTTCAGAAGCGTTAATACGGGACAGAATACGAGCAGCAGCGCTTGGCTCCATATTTAATCGACAAGTGGCAGAACTTTTTGACCCTCTGATCTCCCGGTCATTTAATATGTTGTTATTGGAGAATAAGTTAGGCGTAACGAATAATTCACCTGAACAACGTTTGCTTGCAAACAGCAGTGATGATGTTTTAATCATTCCTGATGAAATTGCAAGAAAAATGGCACAAGGTCAAGATGTTTTTGAGATTAAATACTTTACACCTGCTGCTCGTATGCTACAACTTCAACGCTCTGAAGCGCTTAATCAGTTAACACTGTATGTACAAACACTACAAGCGGCCGACCCACAAGCAGGCGACATCTTTAACAATGATGAAGCCATTAAAATTGCAGCAGAGGTGGCAGGGCTCTCTAACATCCTGCGCTCTGATGAAGAAGTTCAAGGAATAAGAATTCAGCGTGCTGAACAGCAACAAGCAGCACAACAGGCAGAGCAAGCAAAATTAGAAAGTGAATCAGCTAGAAATCTTAATCAAGCCGGTGTTTTATAGATGACAGAAAAAGATTTTTTGAAATTAAAGACGTTATTTATTCAAGTTTTTAATAATGAACCTGGTTATAAAGTTTTGCATTTTATCATGAATGATTTGTGTGGCTATCAATCACCTATAACCACAATCAATGATAAAACCGGTGATTTAATGCCAAATGCGATGTTTCACAATGACGGCAGACGCGGCGTTTACCTGGATATTCGAAAATTGTTATCTAAAGAAATTTTGCAAAAAGTAGAAACGATGGAATACCAAATAAAAAAACCAGAGCCATCGGATGATAAAGAACATCCATTTATAACGTATCACAAGAAGAAAAAAGAATAGAGATTAATATGACAGAAACACCAGTTCAGCAACCTATATCAGAAACCGGCAATCAAACATTTTCAGTACCTAATACTGTTGGTGATATGTCAAAACCAACAGATACACCCGTTAATCTATCGGATATTGTGCCTGCCGATTATCGTGATAGACCTTATTTATCTAAAATTCAAGATATTGATGGTCTGTTTAAAGCCTTTGATAACGCACAAAGTTTAATAGGAAAACGTGGTATTCATATTCCAACAGAAACAGCAGGTGAGGCAGATTGGAATGAATTTTATAAACAACTTGGTAGACCAGATGAGGCAAGTGGCTATGAACTTAATATGCCTGATAATTTACCAAAAGAGTTATCAATTGATGACAAACAAATGGGTGAATTTAAAGAAATAGCCCATCAATTGGGTTTAACGCCTAAACAAGCTCAATCATTGGTTGATTTTCAAGTCAAACGCGAACAATCATTGTTTGAATCATCACAAAAGCAAATTCAACAATCACAAAAGCAAGTTGATGCTGAATTCGATAAATTAGCAGCCAATACATTTGGCGATAGGGCTGATGCAGCTATCGGTAATGCTAAGCAATTGTTAAGTAAATACGCGCCTAATGATTTTGTAGGCGATATTAATCAATTAGATAACAAAACGTTGATTGCTTTAACATCCGTATTAGACGGGATTTCAAAAGATTACATTTCAGAAGATTCACCTGTCAGAGGCCAAAGTGTTGCGGCAAAAACACAAGAAGAAATGTTAAGTGAGGCAAGGCTATTAATGCAGTCTGAGGCTTTCCGTAATCCAATTCATGTTGAACATGAAACGACCAATAAAAGGGTTCAATCCATCTACCAACACCTTTATGGTAATAACAAACGATAAGTATTTTAATTTATCTTAAAGCTAGTATATGATTAGTGTTTCCAACATAGCTAAAGGGAGACAATTATGCTGGATTTATCTCAATCTGATAAAGAATTAATGTTAAAAGTTAAACAATTTCCAAAATTAAAGCAATTGATTGAATCAATGATTGAAAAGCTAGAACTAGGTTATCAATTTTATAATGCACTTGAAATCGTCAGCCATGAAATGATTGTTAAAGTTCCAACTTCGGGGTCAACTTCAACTTTAGTATCTGAAAAAAAATTAGATAACAATACTGTTATCAAACTACTTAAACAAAGCCTTTTCTAACAATGCTATCCCTCATTAGTTGATTTTTAAGCAGAAATTGCTTATAATAAGTGCAATACTATTGGGGGGGCAGCAATCATGGCTAAATCACTTCAATATTGGTCTGCCAAATGGCGTGAATCACCACAAAAAACAAATCAATGGAAAGCACTAGATTTGTTAGCAGCGTATGTTGGGTATAACGCAATACACATTAATCTGTTTGGCATCCAGTTAAAATTTTACGGTTGGTTTATAAGATTTATAAAAGGTATATGGAGACATAACCATATTAATGAAGTATGGTCAGTCATTAAAGACTTTTATATTACCAATAAATATCTTTTTTTACAAAATCATTACGTTATTGAATTTGTTTTAGCGATGATTAAGCAGAAAATAGGCAATAAATACTTAAATCCTTTTGGTGATTTGTATCAAATTATGCGTGTTATAGACCAAGAAGCCAATATTTGCTATGAACTCATTGATGCCGAAAAAACGCTTCAAAAGTATCAAAACGTTATGACGCCGCGTTCTAATACGTTAGAAAGAAAAAATTCTATTATTGCTGTTAGAATAACGCCTGAGCAAAGTAAATATTATAAACAAACCGGTTTTTTTGTTGAAGAAGCGGAAAAATTAGGTTTAATGAAAAGGTTTGACCATTATTAAAACTAACTATATACTGAGATAGGTTCTATACACAGATTAAAACTATTGGCTAGTTTGTACAAATCCACCGTGTATAGAACCTTGATTTTCTCTCATTTCTTTTGCGTGATATTCTTCATAATACTTATGTGCTTGTTCATGAAATACGTAAAACAATAGCATAGTCATTACCACAATCATTAGCATAAAAGATTTATTCATTACCGTCTCCGCTATATAAAATATTGTATTTGTTGACTTTAAGTAATCAAAATGATAACTTATTTAGCGTTGGATACCAAATAGATTATTATTTGCCCATTTCCGGCAACGGCGACCGGCTGACGTAATCAGCAAGTAACGCCCATCCTTGAATGATGGATACCGTGTACGAAGGAAAACACAGTAAGTCATTCATTCAAGGAGGAAGGCAATGGCCGTTCAATCTATTGATAATGTATTGGTACGTCAGTTCCAAGACAGTCTTCATATTGAAGCACAACAAATGATGGCTAAAACAATGCCATTTGTTATGTTTAAAACCATGGAAGGCGATGATTTAGCCTATGATGGTTTTGGTAAAGTTCGTTCACAACAAGTTCAATCCCGTAATCAAAAAATTGAGTTCTCTGATGCAGAGTTTACCCGTCGTAAACTAGCCCGTGAGCGTCATATTGTCGCAGTCCCGATCGATGCATCCGATGTCAGAGGTATGTTACTCGACCCAACAGGTCCTATTACCAAAGCGTGTATGGCAGAGCTTAATCGTGTTAAAGACAGGATTGTGGTACGTGAGGCACTCGCTGATGTGCTAACAGGCCGCAATTTTGGCACGACAGTGACTTTTGCCAGTGATGGGGGTGCAACTGTTGATGCGACCGCGGGTTTTACTTATGAAAAATTACTTGAGATTAGACGTAATTTTAAAAAGCGTAATATTGATATTTCGCAAATTGCACTTTTAATTACGGATCAAGAAGAAGAAGCTTTGTTTAGAGAAACAGAACTAACCAGTGGTGACTTCACCCGTATTATGCCAATTGACAGAGGCGATATGATGCAAGCACTTGGCATGCAGCTTGTTACATTTGGTTCTGACCCACTTGAAGACGACCCTATTTTAAATGTGGTCAGTACAACCAGAGATAACATCGCAATTGCAATGACGCCGGAACGCAGTGGTATTTGCATGGGTATGAGCAAAGACATCACTGTTCGTATACAAGAAAGAACTGATTTAATTGAAACAACACAAGTCGTTGTGACGATGGAAGTCGGTGCTGTACGAACAGAAGGTGTATTGGTTCAGCGTGTTCAAACAACCACTACTTAATAGGAGAAAATCATGGCTGTTGAAAATAAGTACGTTAATAGTGATGTTGCTGTTGATAAAAAAGCAATTCCAGCGTTTCAAAATGGTGGTGAAGTTGTTGAAGTTGTATCAATAGTGACAGTTGCCGCTGCTGATGACGATGCTTCTGTTTATCGTGTAGCACGTGTTAATGCCAAAATGGTGCCAGTTGAAATTAGGATAACCAATACGGCAGTTACTGGTGGTACTGATTATGAACTTGGTATTTACAACACACTGGATGGTCCACTTGCAGGTGCTGTAAAAGACTTAGATGCGTTGTTAGGGACTACAACGATGGCATCTGCGCGTGCTGAAGGCAGTGGTATTTCTGGTCTTTCTGCAGTTTCACAAGCAAACTCACAACAACGTTTGTTTGAATTGGCAGGTGATACAGAATCCGATCATCCCAGTGAGTATGACATTGCACTGACTGCAAATACTGTGGGTACTGCTGCGGGAACCATCGTTGTGAAAGCGCGTTTCGTACAAGGGTAATATCCGTCCTCCCAGTCGGATAGGGGTAGGTGTATGCCTACCCCAATTTTTAAGGAGATCCAAGGATGGGCGCTCCACAATCTAAGGCGGCAATTTGTAATTTAGCACTCGATTATTTATTACAAACCAATGAAGAAGTTGTAACAAATATTGACAGCCCCAATACAGCTACTGAGGTGATTTGTGCTAGGTGGTACGATACAACCAGACGTTCAGTCTTGCGTAAACATCCATGGAATTTTGCACTTAAACGGGTTGTTTTAACAACTGCATCCAATACGCCAGTTTTTGGGTTTTCACTAGCCTATAACTTGCCGGTTGATTTTATACGCCTTGCAACCCTTCAAGATCCCAATTCATTCGATCCATTTTTTGAACTTAATTATCAATTTGAAAACAATCAGATACTAACTAACGGTGATGCGGGTGCAACGCTTAATCTGCGTTATGTCTTTGATTTTACCAATGTCGTTGGTATGGATCCAATTTTTATTGATTTATTGGCTATCGAACTTGCCCTTCGCATGGCTTATAAATTCACAAGCAGCAACACCAATGTAGAACGCTTACAGGCACTACGTGTCGATAGATTAAGTGAAGCCGCTGCAATTGATGGGCAAGAAAGACCACCACTTAGAATAGAGCGAAGTCGGGCACTGACCAATCGAAGACTGTTGGGTAGTAATCAAAGAACTAGTCTGAGATTTGAATAATGGTTAATGCAAGTACTGCTCAAGTCTCATTTACCCAAGGTGAGCTTTCCAAAAATATGCGCGGTCGTTTTGATGTACCGCAGTATTTTGCAGGCGCTGAGCGCATCGAAAACTTTATTACACAAACACAAGGGCCTGCCAAATATAGAACAGGGTTTAGGTTTGTTAAACAAACTAAAAACAATGCACCTGGGGTTTTGCTTCGATTTGAATTTAACGATGAGCAGGCTTATGGTTTAGAGTTTACAGCACTGAAACTACGCTTTTATGTTAATGAAGGCATTTTAATTGAAGCGACACAAAATATTACAAATGTCACACAAGCAAACCCTGCAGTTGTAACCATAAACTCACATGGCTACGCTAATGGTGATGAAGTCATTATTAATGATGTTGTTGGTATGACTGAACTTAATGGTGAGACATTTACAGTTGCAAATGTCACAGCAAATACATTTGAATTATCAGGTATTGATAGCACGGGATTTGCTGCTTATACATCCGGTGGGACAGCAGCAAAAATTGTTGAAGTGGATACACCTTATACTGCAGCACAAATTGATGAATTACAAACCGCGCAAAATCAAGACACCTTATACATTGCCAACAGTAACCATGAACCTAGACTTTTAACAAGGACAACGGCAACGAGTTTTACGTTAACAGAGCACGTATTTGATGATCCGCCGTTTGATGCTGAAAACACGACATCAACAACAATAACACCCAGTGCGACAACCGGTAGTGGTATTACATTAACTGCCAGTGCCGCAACGTTTGTATCAACGGATGTGGGGCGTTATGTACGTGTTGATGAGGGTAGTGATTTTGGCTATGCGCGGATCACTGCGTTTACGTCCACTACGGTAGTTACAGCTGACGTTGAAGATGATTTTGTAAGTAACACAGCACAAAGTACTTGGCGCTTAGGCTCATTTTCAGATACGACTGGTTTCCCACGGGCAGTTACATTTTACGAGCAACGTCTTATTTATGGCGGTACAACCAGTAGACCGCAAACTCTGTTTTTTAGCGAAGCAGGCAATTTCAATAATTACAATACTGGCACAGAGGCAAGTGATGCGCTTCAATATACCATTGGTTCGCGCGACGTTAACTTAATTCGTTTCTTAGTGGGTATGCAAGACCAGTTACTCATTGGTACATTTGGCAGTAACTTTATAGCTAAATCCGGTCAAAATAACGAACCCATAACACCGACTGACATATCAGTTCGACCTGCAGATGGTATTGGCAGTGAAAATCAAATACCCATTTTGCATAACAATGAAGTCATTTTTACTGAAAGAGGCCAAAGAACATTAAGATCGTTTCGTTTCTCAGTTCTCAAAGATTCATTTGAATCAGATGATTTAAACTTATTTTCACAAGACATAACCATTGGTAATGTTAAACAAATTGCTTTTCAAACCGGCAGACCTGAGATTGTATGGTGTGTTAAAAATGATGGTGAATTGATTGGTTTGACCTATAAACCAGAGCAAGAAGTCAGAGGCTGGCATCGTCACAATACGCGCACGGGCGATGAATTTATATCAATTACAACACTGCCTCGCTCAGGTAATTTTGACCAACTTTGGGCAATTGTAAAACGAACTGTTAATGGCTCAACGAATTACTATGTCGAGTTTCAAGAAGATTTTGTTGACCATAGCGAGCTGCTAGACTTCTTTACCAGTATTCCTGAGCGTAATACGAATGTCACCAATTTTACCAATAAGATTTTAGAAGAACAAAAAGAGTATATGTATCTTGATAGCATTTTAACGTTTGATGGTAGCCTATTAGGACTTAATGCAAGTGCAACACTGACACCCAGTGCCACAACCGGTAATGATATTGTATTTACGGCAAGTAGCGCTGTGTTTTCATCAACTGATGTCGGACGGCAACTGTGGAATAAATCGGTGACAGGGGTTGAGACAGGGCGTGCGCAAATTATAACTTTTACAAGTTCGACAGTCGTCCGATGTAATATTCTAGTGGATTTTAATACGACCTCTGCTATTGCTGCAGGTAACTGGTATTTAACCGCTAATACAGTCACAGGCATTGATCATTTAAATGGAGAGACCGTACAGATCATAACTGATGGATCAGTCCATCCTAACAAGACAGTCACCAGTGATGCAATCACATTGGATTATCAATCAAGCGTTGTCCATGTGGGGCTTTCTTATACAGGTATTATAAAAACGATGAATTTAGAAGTAGGGGGCGTTGCAGGACCTTCACAAAACAAATACAAAAATATCTATAGAGCAGGTGTTAAATTTATTGACACTTTAAGTGGAAGATTTGGTAGTAGCGTTTACAATACGGAAGGCTTTTTATTTAGAAATACAAATAGTTTACTAAATAATCCACCATTACTTTTTACCGGCACAAAAGATATTGCCTTTAACGATTCATGGCAAAATGAAAAAAATGCAATTGTTGTGCAAGATTTACCACTACCTTGTAACGTTGAACAGATTGTAACTTTTGCAAACACGGCGAATTAATATGGACATTGTATTCTTTAAACCCGAACATTTTGATATTGCAGACATCTCTGGTTTTGATATTGGCGATTTTACCAAAGAAGAAAACAGGGAGTTTTTAGCCAAGCACATTGCTGGCACTTTTATAAGTGATGGTAGAATTATTGCGTTTGCAGGCGTTGTTGTTAATGTTTGTGACGAAATAGGCCATGCATGGCTCGTTCCAACCATATACCTAAAAGACAATTATAAAGAATTTATTGTTGAAATGAAAAGCTATGTTGAAGCCATTAAAGATACTTTTGATTTAAAACAATTGATCACAAACGCACATGATAATGAGCAAATTATTCGCTGGTTAACTTGGCTTGGTTTTAAAAAAGATTTAAAATCAAATGATAACATCTATGTAAAGGATTTATGAGATGGGAGTGGCAACAGCACTGACTGCAGCAATATCAGCAGGCTCAAGTATTATTGGTGGTATTCAAGCAAGACGTGAGGCAGGAGTACAAGCTGATATTGCCAACAGAGCTGCACGTCAGGCAGAAATCGAAGCAGGAGAGCGTGCACAAGCAGCTGAGCGGGAAACTAGAAAGCTGCGTTCAAAGCAATTAGTAGGGTTTTTAAAAAGTGGAGTTGCACTTGAAGGTACAGCCCTTGATGTATTAGAAGAAACAGAACTTTTAGGCCGTCAAGATATTGAAGCTATCCAAAGGCAAGGCCAAGCACAAGCTTTTCAATTTAGAAGCCAAGCACAAGCAGCACAATTAACTGGGCGTGAGCGTTTACTAGGAGGGGTAGGTACAGGAGCGAGTAGTGCATTTCGTGCGTTTCAACGTGATCAGGAATTATTTTAATGGCAAGAATACCTGAGGCACAAAGACGCACGTTTGCAAGTGGCATTATTCGTCCTGATTTGCAAGCAATTGGCAGGGCTCAAGCGCCCTTCCAACAAACTGCAAGAACAGCGGATGCAATTGGCAATATCCTTGCACAAAAACGTGAACAGCAACTCGTTGCAGAAAGTGCAGAGTTCAACAGTCGTCTTAATATTCAAATGGCTGAGCAATTTAACAGTGCAACAAGAAGTCAAAGATTACAGCAAAATCCAACGCTTGCAAGAGGTGAAGTCAATCGTATCATTAATGATTTAAAACAATCGCCTGAATTTACCCAAAAGCCACAACTGGTACAAGCAGCCGCTAATAGAAGCTTAAGTCGACTGCGTGAAAGCTTTATCAATAAAGCCATTAACTTTGAAAACCGCCAAACCTTTCAAAATGTGGCAATTGCACTTGATAAAACCCAATCGAATTTTGAAGTGCAAGCACTCGATACTGACACAAACATTAATGATTTACTTAGACGCTACACAGCGACTGTGACCGCAAGCACTAAGTCAGGGGCCTTGACACTGAATCAAGCAGAAAGACAGGTCACAGAAGGTGCTAAATCGATAGTGCTTAATCGTGCACAACGCTTGATTAATGAAAACGATTTAGAAGGTGCAAAAGCATTTATTGCAGATGACTCCATTAAAGAACATTTAGGCGCTGATGGTTTACAGCGTGTAACAGATACCATTGAAAGAAAAGAGCGCTTAGCTGCCAATCAAGTAGCAAAGCTTAATAGTCTGCGGCGCACTAATCCTTGGAAGTTTATTGCAAACGTTGATAGTGAAGAAATACCACCCATTGATATTTCAAGTCCTGAGACATTGGCAACACGTATTGATGACAGAATTGCTTTTGTGGGTCGCAAAAACCAGGAATTTGGGATTAATCTACCTGTTTTAACTGAATTAGAAGAAACTCAGTTTGTCGATATAACCAACAGACTGGGTAGTGAACAAGGCGCCAATCTTCTAAATCAAATAACAGCGGATTTACCCGACAACCAGCAAGATTTAATAGCCGCACAACTCTTTGAAAAAGATAATTCACTGGGTGTGGCTGTTGCTGTGGCTGATGAAGATGTGGCGTTGGCCGAATCGCTTTTAAATGGCAGGCGTGTGCTTGATAAAAAGTTAGTTGATATGCCAGCCAGTGATAGGTTTGTGCGTACTGTAAATTCAGTCATTGGCGAGGCAATTCAAATTCCATCGCTTAGACAAGCAGCGCTTAAAGCAACTGAAACCCTTTATGCAGATAATATTTTTAAAAATAATATAAATAGAATTGGCGTTAGTAGAAATATAGTTAACGATTCTATTCAAAGATTATTTGGGCCTGTTATTGAAATAAACGGTGGCGAAGTCTTTGGCTTTCGAAAAGCAGACGGTCAATTTATCGATGATGATGATTTTGAGGATTTTTTTGAAGATTTAACTGAAGCACAATTGGTTAATGGGTTAGGCGATGTTCCACGTGTTGCTGATGGTAGGCCCCTTGATTTGGTAGATATTAAAGATGATGCTGTTTTAATTATGATAGGCAATGGTCAATATGCCATACAACTTTTTGATGAATTTGCCGTTAACCAAGATGGCAGTGTTTATAATTTAAACATGAAAAAGCTTTTTGATGAATCAAGGATGAATTGATGGTAGTTAGTGCTTTTATCAAGCCTGAAGAAATTGACGCTGGAACACAGCCCATACAAAGACCACCTGGTGAAATTGGAGAGCTTTATACATTAGGTTTAAAGGCATTTCGCACAAATAATAGCAGCACAGCAAGAGAATTACTTATTCTTGAGGAAGAGCAAAAAAATCGCAAACTTATTAATGGAATTTTAGGGCGCGATATTAAGCCAGAAGATGCCAGTGATTTTGAACCATTTGAATCAATTCCAACACCAGATAGAATAGGGCCAATTGGTATATCAAAGCGTCAAATAAGAAGTGAAATCGAAAAAATTGAACACGATCAATTTTTTTTACAACAAGCCATCGATGAATTAAAAGCAAGCGATCCCGAAAAATTTGCTGATGTTAAAACACGTGAACAAATTATTGAAGCAGCACGTGAGCGCGCGAACATAAGTAGCCGTGAATTTGCAGAAGCTAGTAAACGTTCAACTTTTTTACCAAAGCTTGCAGGTTTAGTTGGTGGTTTTGCAGGTGCTGCAACGGATCCAATGAATCTTCTTGGTGCATTTGGTACGGGAATAGGTAGCACAACGCTTGCAGCCGGTAAGTTTTTGTCAACTTCTTTACTGAAAACTGCATTAAGAGAAGCTGGTGCTAATGTGGCTGTAGAGGCAATACAACAGCCAGATATTGCTAGATGGCAAAGAGAATTAGGCAATGAGTACGGTTTTCGTGAAATTAGCGAAAATTTGGGGTTTGCGGCATTGTTTGGCGCTGCATTTCCAATTGCAGGACGAGCAATCCGTGGTATTGGTCGAAATGCAAGACCAGCCGCTTCTTGGATTTTTTCACAGATTGCTGAAGCGCCAGGATTGCCATCACGTGTCAAAACGGCAGCGAATTATTTATCACGTTCTGCTTTTTTTAAAGAAAATAACCCGCATATAAGACGGCCTAACGTTGATAATTTGCGTGCCCATTATGAAAGTATTCAAATTACAGCAGATGCATTCGCAAGAGGCGAAAAAGTTGATAGCGCAGCACTCAAAGTTAGCGAAGCCGATATACTAAATATTGATACGAAGCCACGCCGTGGGGATACCCAAATAATTAAATCACAATTGAGTGAACTGGAAAGGTTTCAACGTGACTCAACTATCGGGGGCGCTCTTCCTAAGCAAGCCCAAGGCGCAGCACCTCAGTTTAACTTAGATACTTTGCCGCAACAAATATTAGACAAGGCAGCACGCAAACGCGGTAATTTAACCACGCGGGATTTTTTGCCAGAAGAACAGCAAATGCTTAAATCTGCGGGTATAACACCAAATGCTAAGTCGCAAATTAAAAAAGAATCACTTATTAATCAAAGGCAACAACGTGAAAATGCGGGACAACTGCGTGATTTAAGCGGTAAAGAAATTGACCATATTAGAGATTATCGAAGCCGTATTAATGATTCAACGATTGCAAATCAGGATTTAGATAAACAAGTTAGTAACATTGAATCATCCATTCGTGAAAATCAAAGGACGCTAGAAAATAAAATAGATAGTCCAGATGTTGCTGAACAGTTAACGCGTGATGCCGATACACCTGAACGCATACAAGCAGAACAAGAAGCCTTTGACGCACTTTTAAGAGAAAACCCAAATCTTCAAATTGTGCTTGATGATAGAACGGTAACACTTAGACAATTAGTAGAAGAATTTGCAAATGATGAGCGCGCTTTAAATGAAATACGCTCTTGTGGGTTAGGATAACATGGCATTTATTGATTGTATTAAAGGAAAAGTTAAAGCGGGTCTTTTAACTAAAAAACAAGTAGAAACGCTTGAAAACAGATTTAACGGATTGCTCGAGCGCTACCGTAATAGCATGGGTAGTGAATCAGCAGCGTCACAAGCTGCAACTGATATTATTGAAGCTGAGGCAAACATCATTGCTACTAAAAAACGCAATGAAATTAATGGCGCACTTGCACAAGTTCGTATAACTAAACAACTCGATGATGAGGTCAGTCGCACGGGTGTATCGTATGATAGCGCTGTACGAAATTTATTAGAACAGGGACTTGTTCGCAAACAAAGTATATTAAAACAATATCTTACCAATCTTGATGATTTTGTTGACCAGTTTAAAAGTAAACTTGCAGGTCTTAAGCGTCGTACAGACGGCATGGCAGATGTGGTTGCTGAAATGTTGGGCAAAGGCACTGGAAATGCTGAAGCAAAGCAATTTGCTGGCGCACTAAGACGTGTCTTCGATCAAGCGCATAAACGTTATAAAAATGCAGGTGGAATTATTGGCATACTTGAAAATTATTTCCCCCAAATTCATAAATTTGAATTAATTAAACAGGTAGCGTTTGAAGAGTGGTATCAGTTTATAAGACCCCGCCTAGACATTGACAAAATGATAGATTTTGAAACAGGACTGCCTTTTAAAGATGATAAATTACTTCGAATAATGCGTGATGATTACAACGCTATTGTCACTAAAGGTAAATCAGATTTGATAAAACGTGCTGAAGAGGGCAAACAAACTTTTGGTTTTGGTGGTGAGGTATCAGCCAGACGGCAATCCGGACGCTTTTATCATTTTAGAGATGCGGATGCTTTTTTAGAGTACAACGAACGTTTTGGTGTCGGTGATGTTGGCTTATTTGACAGCGTTATTAACCATCTTGAATCATTTGCCCGTGATACAGGACTTTTAGAAATATTAGGGCCTAAACCCAATGCCTTGATGCGTCATTTAGATTTACAGATGAGTGCACGTGGTGTCGGTATAGCCGGACAAAAATGGACACGCGGTATGTATGATGTGTTAACCGGCTTTGTGGATACTGAAGTTGGCGAGCCAACTTGGTTTAGAGCATCTGCCAGTCTTAGAAATATATTTGTTGCTGCATACCTTGGGCGTGCTGTGATATCAGCCATTGCCGATACTGCTTTTATGGCAGCAACCGCTAAATTAAATGGCCTTCCAGCAACAAAAGTTCTTAGACGTTACTTAAAGTTATTAAATCCATTAAGTTCAAAAGATAGAAAATTAGCAAGACAAGCAGGTTACATCGCTGGTGTTGCAAGGGGTAGTGCACTTGCTGATGCGCGTTTTTCAGGTGAAACGATGGGAGGTAAAGCAACATCATGGATTGCACAATTCACACTACGTGCTCAAGGACTTCGTGCAGTAACTAATGCTGCCGCCGATGCGATGTCACTTGAAATGGAAGGAAATTTAGCCAGACTTTTAGATGACAATGTATCTTGGTCAAATCTTGATAGAGCATTTAGAGATAATCTTGAAGCACATGGTATGACTGAAGCTGACTGGCAAATTTTAGGTAAAGCAGAACGTTTTGAACCAGAACAAGGTGTACGTTTTATTCGATCCGAGCAAGTAGCAACTGCAAGTGGCGTTGATAGGGATGCCGCACTTAATGCTGCAACCAAACTAGATGATGTTATTAATAGTATGCGCAACTTAGCAGTTAACGAGCCAACATTAAGAACACGCGCAATAACCACAGGCGCAGCGCTCGGGGATGCAAGGCGCGGAACTTTATTGCGCAGTATTGCGGCATCCGTTGTTCAATTTAAAAGCTTTCCAATTACTGTGATGTTTAATCATGTTTTAAGAGCCATGGAGACAGTAGTTGATACATTTAAAGGTGATTTTAATAAATCAAGATTACAACATGCAGGCTTTACATTTATTGGTGCAACCATTATGGGGGCTGTTTCATTGCAAATAACACAAATTATTATTGGTAAGGATATTCGTGATTTTGATGATTGGCGATTTTGGGCTGCAGCGGCACTTCAAGGGGGTGGGTTAGGTCTTTTTGGTGATTTTTTATTTCAAGATTATTCAAGATTTGGAAGAAGTTTTGCAGAGGAGCTTGTTGGTCCAACTGCTGGATTCGTCAGTGATTTTATAAGAACACTGCAAGGTGATTTAAACCGTATTCTTGACGAGGATGAGGATAGAGCTGCTGCTTGGGATGAGTTAAAAGCAGATTTATTTAGATTTGCCAAACGAAATACACCGTTGAATAATTTATGGTATAGCAGACTGGTTGTTGAACGAACGATATTAGATCAACTTGAACGTCTTATTGATCCAGAATTTGATAGAAAAAATGAATTACTTGAAGATCGCATGTTAAGAGATACAGGACAGGAATTTTTTTGGAGAAAAGGTGAGTTAACACCTGAAAGATTACCCCAAGAAGCAGAAACGGATTTTTGATACATTTCGGTGCATAATTAGATAATTTATGCTATATTTTAATTGCTTTAAAAGGATTTTGAGCAATGACAGTCGCAACAGCAACGACCAATCGCGCGCAGGAAGCAGGCAATGGGTCAAAAACCGCATTTGATTTTTCATTTCGTATATTCCTGTCATCAGAATTAGAAGTTTTTAAAGTCACAACCTCAACCAATGCGCAAAGTTTGCAAACGTTAGGGGTTGATTACACGGTTGCCATCAACGGCGTTGACAATACATTGACTACACCGGGTGGAACGGTTACTTACACAGTTGCACCAACTGCATCAGAGCAATCGCTTATCATTTCTGATTTTACACTTGACCAGCAAACTGACATCCCAACGGCCAGTAATTTTCCAGAAGTAGCTATTGAAGATGCACTGGATAAGTTAACTTTGATTGCCATTCAATTAAATGAAGAAGTAGGGCGAAGTGCTAAGGTGCCTTCTGCCGTATCTTTGCCTGATTTAGAGCTGCCCGTACCCACAGCTAATAAGGCACTTCTTTGGAATGCAACGGCTGATGCTTTAATTAATTCAACAGATGACTTTGAAAATTCAGCCAGTGCTGCTGCTGCCAGTGCTGCAGCCGCTGCAACGAGTGCGTCAAACGCTTCGACCTCAGAGACTAATGCAGCAGCAAGTGCTAGTGCCGCTGCAACGAGTGCCAGTGAAGCACAAGCGGCTGTTGGTGGTGTTCGTATATCGGCTGATGACACAACGCCTGCCAATTTAGAAGCAAAACTTTTAGTCGGTACAGGTCTTGATTTATCAACCCAAAATCCAGGTGCTAATGAAACACGCACGATTGATTTAGACCACAGTGAGTTTACCGATACAACAATTGCTGCAACCGATGAAATTGCCTACGTTGATGTATCTGATAGTAACAATATGAAAAAAGACACTGTGCAAGGTATTTTAGACTTAGTAAATATTCAAAATGCCAGTGATACAACAGCTGGTATTATCGAAATTGCAACTGTTGCAGAAATAGAAACAGGTACCAGCACTACATTGGCAGTCACACCTGGCAGACAACAAAAACATTTAAGTGCTGTTAAATTTTGGTTGAGGTGGACTTATACAGCTGGAACGCCTAGTGCTGTTAATAGTTTTAATGTTAGTAGTTTAACCGATACAGCCGCAGGGCAAATAGGTATAAACGTCGATGTTGACTTTACAGAAGTCATGAGTGTCGTTGGAACTTCTGATGTAACGGACAGAATTGTCACCATTGTGCCTACATCATTAGGTGTTGCCGATGTAAAAATAACAATTCGGGAAAATGGTCTTTTTAACGATGCCAATGGCAGCGCACTTGCTTGTGGAGATCAATAATGACGTTAAAAATTTTAGGGATTAGACCTGATAAATCTGTCTTTATAACAACGGCAATTTCTAAAGAAAAGCTTGAAAAATCAAGGGGCCGCGAGATTTCAGACAAAGAATATGAAGAAAAAATTTGGAGTGATGTCAAAAAATCACACTTTGGTGGTGTTGAGTTTAGACAGCTGAATGATAATGATATTCCAAGTGACAGAGAATTCAGAGATGCTTGGGAAGACAGCCAAAAAGGCCCACAAATTGATGTTTGTTGTACTAAAGCAAAAGCTATTGCACTTAGTAAATTAAGAGCTGAGCGTAACGAAGAATTGACAAAAACCGACCCTGACTACATGAAAGCATTAGAGCTAGATAAGGATGTAACAACGATTAAAGCCAAACGCCAAAAGCTTAGAGACGCAACAGAGCCCTTAAAAGCAATTGATACTGACGGTCAATTTAGTAATACTTCAGTGCTTGAGACATTAAGTAGTTTAAGTAAGCTTGATAATGTGTTAAAAAACACGGAATAGCTAATGCCAAAATTTAGTTTAAAATCGCAACTGGCACTCGATAGCTGCCATCCTGATTTAAGAATGCTATTTAATACCGTTATTAACAGTTTTGATTGTACTGTTATTTGTGGTCACAGAACTGAACAACAGCAACGAAAAGCGTTTGAAGAGAAAAGAAGTCAACTTGAGTGGCCCTCAAGTAATCACAATGTCTACCCGTCGTTGGCTGTCGATGTTATTCCATACCCGATTGATTGGAAAGACATTCCAAGAATTAATTATTTTGCAGGTTATGTTTTGGGTACTGCAGCGTCACTTAAAGCACAAGGCATTATTAGTCATAAAATTAGGTGGGGTGGGGATTGGGACCGAGATACACAATTAAAGGATAATCAATTTAATGATTTAGTGCACTTTGAACTAGTTCATCTTCATGATTTAACTTGATTCTTCTTCGTGCTGCTCATGCCGAATCAAAATATGCAGTATTGACAAATAACCAAGAACGAATGTTAGTCCAAATAAGCTAAAGGCCATGCCAAAATCAGCAGATGCAACATAACCGATACCTAGTACAAAACTAACCGTTAACATTAATGGAAACATGATTGTCAGTAAAGGGGCTAATAACTTAACAAAATTGCTCATTGTGTACATCCTTGTATGAGACAAGTTATAATAACACATTAATATTCATAATAAAATATGTCAAGGACGACGTATGTTATCGAATTTACTTACAACAGCAGCCGCCTCACCAATCAAAGCGGTAGGTAATATTCTTGATAAGCTTTTTACAAGCGATGAAGAACGTCTTGATAAACAGCTTTTATTACAACGTTTGTTGCAAGAACCCAACATTGCACAGATTGAGTTAAACAAGGTAGAGGCACAGCACCGTTCACTCTTTGTTGCTGGCTGGCGACCATTTATAGGTTGGGTTTGTGGGCTAGGGTTAATGTACGAATTTCTCGTACAACCGATTTTAACAAGTCTTGGTTATACGATGGCATCAGTCAATATTGGTGCGTTGTATCCATTAGTGATGGCTTTGTTAGGATTAGGTACAATGAGAACAGCAGAGAAGTTTGGGGGGAGGGCAAAATGAAAAAATCAGTTATTTTTGAAATAGTTGTCGGATATTTCGTGGCATTTGCTATGCTTTATGAATATTTATTTATACCTATTGCACACATACTCCAATACGAATTTATTAAAATCGGTGGTTCTAATATTTTTGGTTTATTTTTAGCATATTTGTTTTTAAAAATCATGAATGACGTTTAAAATGGACAGTAGTAAAGAAAAGCTTGACAACTTACAAGATTTAATATACGAAATAAGCAAAAAGCTTGAGGTATTAAATCATAGTGTTGATATAATAAATCAAGAAGTGAGCAAAATTAGGCAAATGACTGATAGTCATCATGATATATTGATGTTGCAGCAGGGCATGCAGCAGTCAAAAACTACATTTATCAATTGGTTATCTAGGCATGGAATTGCTATAATAGGCACAATAATGGCGCTGGGAGCAATCATGTGGGAACTGAAGAAGATGACGCCTTGATTGATGAATTTAATGTTGATGAATTTAATGTTTTTGTTGGTAGTTTAATCTATCTGCTTAATAAGAAACAAAAATATTTAGAAATGGCAGAAAAATTTGAAACATTTGAAGGATTATCAGAAGAAGATGATGATCTTATTAATGTAAAATTAGATAGGTTAATTTCATTAAAAGCATATAAACTTTTACAGTCATGTGTAGCTGAAGTTAAAGCCTCAATCATTTTAGAAAACAAGGAAGTTAAAAATGACAATTGAAACTTATCATAGAGCAACTTACCCAGCAGGGACAACTGGCGAGCAAGAAATGCTGCAAGTTAACGCTAATCATGTTTGTAGCGCTGTAGTTACTGTAGGGGCTGGCACCACAGCTAACTTTGATATACAAACACAGCTAGTGCTTGGTGGTGATAGACATACCACAACCGCTGGCGCTACGGCAACAACCATATCAAACTTTACAAATCCAGTAACTGGTATCGGTCCTAATATCACAACCAATACCGGCGGTACAGGACTTGTATTAGAAGTTAGGACCGCTTCAAGGGGCGCTTAACTAAACAGCATTGTAAAACGAAGCTGTTTGTCGCCACATTAAACCGATGTCTTCACGATTATTTTGATGGGTATCATCTTGTAGTGTATTATCACAACAACATTCCATTGTATCAAAACAACTACAATGTCCTAATGACATTTTAAAAAATGAAGGACAATTTTCTAGTGGACGACTTTTATTATACTCAAAATGTAATTCTTCGCCTGTAAAGGTTTCAACCATCTTGCGAACATCTTTTGGCATATTCTCAATTTCTAATAGATTTAAAGATAAGTTTTCTTCGTATCGTAAAAATTGATAACTTAGAAATAAACACAAGCCCAACATTGCAGCCACACTTAAGATAAGTGTTACTGGTTGAATGAGTAAAATGCCAGCAGCGAGTAGGGCGATTGCGCCAGATACAGTTGCAGGAATTGAAATAGCAAGGCCAATGGCAAGCCATTTCTTTATATCAAAGTTATAAAATTTAGCTTGTCTTAAATCTTTCTTCGAAAAGTGAATAACACATTCATACGTTATTTTGTCTTCGTATTTTAAAGGACTGATGCCAATTACGGTTTTTAGTCCAATTAATTCGGCTGTTCGCTTAATGCTATGCTCTAACAGTTTTTTAATTGATTGTAAAG
>Ga0126342_10000640_pt1 | contig 40858 bp, 40 predicted proteins | sample Cyp1metagenome_FD_92528 | JGI IMG/M metagenome (GOLD analysis project Ga0126342, IMG submission 92528) | Coral microbial communities from Lord Howe Island, Old Settlement Bay, Australia - Cyphastrea 1 metagenome | ecosystem: Host-associated > Invertebrates > Cnidaria > Coral ...
CTGGAAAAACACTGGTTCCATTCTGCAATAAAATGCTCCAAGCAAACATTTTTTGCAATAAAATGAGAATGGAATTTTAACATGTTAAAAATCATCAGGATTTACCTTTACAATAAAATGCTTGCTTAGCCCAACCCCCCAACAATAAAATGACTAGCCTGACATCAATTTTAAAATTCCAATACATCAAGAATTTCGTTTAAACTATGCACAGGTTCACCAGTTCTAGAGTGGAAATTGCCACGGGGATTCTGTCGTTTCATTGTACTGGATTCCCATGATGGATTATTACAATCCCGGACAAGCCCCAATATTTATTGGGCACTACAACCCCAATAAAGATCATCAGCAGGGTTTTGAACACGGCTCAAGTGAATGATCACCGCGAATGCCAAAACGCCGCCTTCGCCACCTTCGCCACCTTCGCCACCTTGGCCCTCCGGCACGACGCTATGATCTACCTGCTGGCTATGTCAACTGAAAATCCCCTATCAATGGAGGTTTTACCCTCTGGTAAACATACACAAAACTATGGAAAATCACCATTTTCAATGGGTAAATCCACTATAAATGGCCATTCCATAGCTATGTTTGTTTACCAGAGGGTCATGGGAAAATCATCTACAGATGTTGGATTTCCACAATGTTTGATTACCAGAGGGATCCAGAGGGTAGTATTAAATTCCCCATGAGAAACTGTGCATTTCGGCTCCAATGGTGTATATCATACTAGCGGAATGGTATCTAATTTGATTTGGTCAGGTACCAATAAAGACGGGACTATTTCCACGGCTAAATAGTAGCCTTTAGTAAATTAACATAGACCCTGACAGGGGTTGGAAGATTAGTTTCAACTAAACAATGACTATTTTCAGGGTCTATGTTAATTTACCAGAGGGTAGGTACTGAAGAAATATGATTTAATTCAACTCGCCTACGTTCAACGGGGGCGACCCCTCACCCAATCAATCAGTGAGGAAAGTGCAATCATGAGAGGAAGTGGGTGTGATTGAAAACGGCGAACACAGTTTAAGCATCTACATTTGGATAGAATTAGGTGCATATTGTGCATATCAAATTAGTTATTGCAGTGGGGGAATAAACATCCATCAACCAGCTATTATAGGGTACCTAGTGTACCAGGGTTTTGACTCACAGCCATATCAAACCCCAGTTTTGTATGTTGACACAATTCTCACAGCAAAACACGGTGCCGCGGTGCGTTTTAAACCTGAAGAAAACCAGCATTCCGCTAGACATCAGTCATCCAGATATCGTTTCCTGTTGGTTCCTGTTGGTGAGATATTTATCAACCATTACCTGGAAGATCATCCTACTTAGCAACTGGTTGATAAATGTTAACAACACTAGTCAGTAAGTCCCCATTCAGTGGGCTTCTCCGAGATATTCTTGTGGGGTTATATCCTCCGATCCCATCAACCATCAGGCCCAACCTCACAGAAATATCTAGGATATAAGTTATCTTACAGTGGGGCAACTTCTTAATATCTGGTTGGTGGTATACCTACCCCTCTGAAAAATGATGGAGTTCGTCAGTTGGGATTATTATTCCCAATATATGGTTATGGGTCAATACCTATTAATACCATTTTTAGGGGAATGAACATCCATTTACCGGCTAGTTTTATGTTCACCAGGGGTACAAGGTTTTGACCCACTGCCATATGGAAAAATCAAAATGTTCCAAACCACCAACCAGTATAAGTGGTGTTAAATCTCTCCATGTTTCACCCCACCTGAGGCTCGAGGGCTTTGCTCCAGCTCCCACGCTCTTCAAAGCGAAGTCTTAAACACGTCCTGGGCGCTGCGTCAAAAAATCGGCGTTTTCGAATGTTGGGGAAAATGCATGAAAATTCATTAAACTGCAATTTGAAGAAGGAGAATGATAATAATAATAAGAAGAAGAAGAAGAATAATAATAACCAATATATCAATATATAATAAAATCACCCCTGAAGCTAGATGATTTCCATGTGAAAATGAGAAAATCTATGAACATATTCCGTTAAAGTAGAGGATTTACCTATGAACACTTGGATGTCTAATTACCAGGTCAGGTTTGTTTACACTTGTCGTTGCCCAGTGAGTTTGGCATCCTAGGCATCCGAAGCCACTAGATCACAAGGCCTTGGGCTAGGCCGAACTTTGGCATTGCAGGTCGCTGCAGTTTGTTCCACCAAAAAGCTGTTCGCTACATTACCCTACTGCTCTTTCATGGAGATTGATTTACCATCTGGTTATTTAACACAGCCATGGAAAATCACCATTTTTAATAGGTAAACCATCTATAAATGGGCCATTTCCCATGGCTATGTGAAATAACCAGAGGGTATATGTCTTTCCCGTTGAAGAGCCGACAAAGAAAGGCTTGAAAATGGTCAAAGAACCTTTTTGGGCGGAATTTAGCAGAAACCGCAGTCTTTTTTTAGGGGGACAAGCGACCCAATGGGAATAGCGGTCCCATCATTGGGGGGTCCCTCTGTTTGGAACTGAGGTCACTGACAAGTAGAGGTTGCCACCACCACCTGGATGGACCCGAGATGGTGGGAAGTCGAGTTTTAGCTGGCTGGGTATAACCAATTCATGTGTTTTTTTGGGGGGGGGAAAATGATGATACATGATTGATACACCATGGCAATCTCATAGGGATAACTGGCTGGGGGGACCTGCTCGACCAAAAATGTAAAAACGAATTATGACATTATGAGATGGAAAACACAAAGTGTTTAAAACCACCAACCAGAAAAGATTGTTCTTCAAAACCTTGGTTTGAAGGGGTCCTTACCGTGCACTCTGGCCACAACGGTTTTTCAATGGATAGAGGAAGAGTCTTCAGATGGCAAATTGCGGCTAGCTATATCAGGCTATATCCCAGACCCCAAATGGATGTAGGCCCTGTGTGTTGACCCTCAGCAGGCCACAGCCCACAGTGTCCACAGCCCCCAGCCGTCTTTTTTCCAACTTTAGGAGCTCACACCGCTCCCTTGGGATGTAAGGGCAGATGATGGCTAATCTCATCGCCATAGGCATCTTCCTGAGCCATGAGCTGGTGGCTCATTTCAGCCTCCCTGCACCAGTTGGGGGTCATCTAGCAGCTCGAAATGGGGTGAAGCTCAAAATGTTCAACCCAGAACTCCGAAAACATGGATGGTGTTGCAAATTTAACCACAAATCAAATATAAAATGTTCATATGTTGAAAGTTTTCCATCATAAACAAATCGTGATTTCTCCACCATATCAAAGTGTTACAAGCTGATCCCTGTATCCTTGATGGAGTCAACTAACCAAGTTAAACTCCCACAATTTTAAATTCTCCATGAAGTTCAAACATACCGAGCATCCATAAACTGCGACAGCTTGTAGTCCAGTATCCGAAAGGCCGCCCGCACCACGTCCACAGCCGTGCGGGGACCGTCGCTGGTTACGGACTCCACCGTGAAGTGGAAACAGTTCGTGTCCATCTGCGCACTGCAGAGATCTTTTCTGCCCAGTTCTCGCGCCTGAGACGGTGATGGCGGTGAGTTTTCGCTGTAAATGTACATGTAGCTATACTGGATACAAAAATAACGTATGTATGTATCTAATTATATGGTGGTTGATCCAAATTCCTTTATCTGCAAACGGCCGTTCTTCGTAGACCCAAAAAAACGTTTGCGAATCTTTCGCGAACCCCACGTTTATCTTTCGTGGGGTCTAATGTTAAAATATTTCGCTAAATCTTTAGCCAAAAAAAACTACTTTCGCGAACTCAGAAAAACACTTTTGCGGGGTCTCATGTTGGAACCCTGGCGGCCTTTGTAATGGACAATCTCTACATGGACCTTTAGATCCGAAAGCATATTTATATATTAAAATTTCTATTATATTATATTGTATTTTCTCATATCATATCATATCATATCATATTATATTATACTATATTATATTATATTATATCATATTATATTACATTAGATTATATTATATCATATATATATATATACATACATGTCTGGGTGAAAATGGAAATTAGCAGCAATATAGAGGATCGGGCCCTTGACATAAAGAATTACGATTGTCAAAAATTGGGATGCCAATCTCAAAAATTGTGGAATCAAATCTCAAACATGGGGTTTGGTATCGAAAAAAAAAAGTGAATTTGTGGGTCAGTTAGTCTGAGCCGTACCATGCTGCCCATATCCCAGATACCAGGGTCATAAATTGTGTGTGTATTTATTCAAGAGTCGTTACTGACGTTCACCATTCAGTTTAATTTTGGGATGTGAGCTTCATGACACCTACTGTAAAGACGTTTTTTGGACCACCAACTACTCGACTCGGAGAATCGAGATTGGGAATGATTTCCCATAGGATCCATGTATGCTATATATGCTAACATTTACCATCAATATACCCCAAATGTTAGCATATACACCATACATGGATCCTATGGGTCCTATGGGTTTGGGAAAGATAGATTCAACTACCCTCTGCTAATCAGTCACATGTCGTGCTGGAAAATCCCCCAGCAAAGAGTTTGATGACTTCCCCCGTTGCCGTTTTTCATGACGGGATTTCTCAGCCCACTATGTTTGATGAAAGCGGAGGGTTTTCTGCGCACTGTTTTCCCCAGGTTTTTTTCCTTTCCACCCAGAGCTCGTTGCAAAGCCTTGGTCGTACACTCGTCGCAAAAGATGCAATCTCGATGTCTCGCCACCTGGTTGCCATCGTGACAGGATGGGTGAGGTTTTTTATGTGGGATGAAGCCACTGACCCACTGGAGTCACATGGAAAACTGTCAATGCCAGAGAGACACCTCGATTTGGAATTGGTTTAATAATTTCTGATAGGACCCAGACACTGGGAGATGGAGGTTTCCTGAAACAGGGGTACCCCTAAATCATCCATTGTAATAGGATTTTCCCCTTATAATCCATCCATTTGGGGATACTGATACCCCCATTTATGGAAACCACTATATGAATGAACCACCATATGAATGAATCATTGATGTCCTGTTGTTGTTTATGCTACCGCAGGCAAGGATGCATTCGTTTCTGTTTTTTCAGTATCTGTTGACGTCAGCATGCACTACATATGTTCACATCAACATGCACACTCTATGTGCACTCACCTCTTGTGTATGTTACAGTGGGCTGGGATGGGGTGGGGGGTCGGTTTGGAATGTTCACTTTCACTTGCACTGTGTCAAGTCACTGATGCTACGCTGTAAAGCTGTCGGTGCCCAGTGTACCAACAGGCTTGATGCTACCCTACAGTTGGGTGGGGGTCTGGTGGGGTGGCATGTTCACTTTCACTTGCACTGGGACACGTCTTTGATGCTACACTGTAGCATCGTCTGTGTTTACAGTCTCAGACTTGATGCTACGTAGTCATTGATGCTGTGGGACTGTCGCCTAAAGGATGACTGCCGTGCAGCTCAAAAAAAACACGAATCCTGCATAGGAAAGCGGTTTTTTTTGGTCTGTTATATTTACAGGCAGTGCCTCGTTGATGTTGGCTCACTGAAACTTCATTGGAACTGGGTTTTAAAGGGACTGAGGGGCCCAAAACGTGCGCATTTCCAGATGGATAAGGAGGAGGTACCAAGATGAATTCTCCCGCGGAACACTGTTTCTGAACGAAAATTCAAAAGATTCATTCTACTTTCTGTATATTCCGGCTCCACAACTCCGTACTTAGGGACCTGAGTGGTCTGAGTTTCTATTTCATTAAAGCTATATTAAAGCTGAATGTTCCATGATGGATCCGGACTTCCGTTGGATGCCCCAATGTCGTCTGTATCATGTATAATCAATACTAAGCTTGATTTGTGCCACGAAATTGCTAGTTTCCCTTTCTTAAGCATGTTATTTTGGGACTTGGTCAGCCGCGAAGTCGCTGTCAATCATTCAGAGGAAATGCTAATCTTGGATCAAAACAAAAACTGCAAGTGGAGGTTTCCTAAAATGGGGGGTACCCCTAAATCATCCATTTTAACAGGATTTTTCCTAATAAACTATCCATTTTTGGGTACCCCCATTTGTGGAAACCCCCAAGTCTTTGTGTCTTGCAATGTCCAGTTGGCCAAACGGACCGACCTGGATCGTATCTTCGATGTCCAGTTCAAAGACTTTTCTCGGACAGGCCTGCGACGCTGCGATGGCCCGATGGCCCGATGGCCCATTTGATCTTGGCATATATGGAAACCCATGGCTTGCCATGGAAAATGCTCTACAAATGGGTGGGTTTTTACATGGCTTTTTTCCATGCCATCATGGGCGAGAACCATTGAGATCCCGTCCCGTGAAAAACACCATTCGGCCCACTCCTCGGGTTAGGGAAATGGAGTGTCCAGTGTAGAATGATGTACCCTCTGGTTATGTCAAAATAGCTATTGAAAATTGCCATTTATAGTGGATTTTCCCATTGAAAATGGGGGTTTTCCATAGTTATGTTGGTTTACCAGAGGGTATGGCATTTGAAGGACACATAATCAACGACTGGATTTACTAGATATTTTCAGATTTTGGGGGTGTTCCCAACATTTTCAGAGACACCCATATGTCATATAACCAACAATGTGACATGTCCGGCACAATAGCCAATAATTTTCTCAACCCTTCCACCGTTCCCATCCTGCTTGTCGCCACAATTTGCCAAGTGGCTAAGCTATTGAGTAGGTTACAGCCCCGTATGACTGGGCTGTCAGGGATATCCCCCAGGAAACCACGCATCGCTGAAATTCCGGCAACATTGGAGTATTCATCTGGGTAAATTATAATATCTCACTAACCTGAATTGTTGGGCCATTTGGGGATGATTTCCCTTATTAGCCATGATTCCAGGCTTCGGGAGAACAGGCTTCGGTCGTGATCAAATTTACCCAGATTCATGAAATATCCTTGTGATTTATTGCTTAAATCCCCAATTGTATATGTATAACATAAAATTACATAAAATCATATATGATATCATGGTCCTCTGGTAAACTAACATAACTATGGAAAATCACCATTGTTAATGGGAAAACTCACTATTTCTATGGCCATTTTCAATAGCTATGTTGTTTACCAGAGGGTAATGATGACAACATTCTGGACGTGACATGATGTGACCATAAACTATTGAAACCCTCACTCCTTTAGAGTGAGTCATAGGAGTTCCCGGTTCATGGATTATGATCATCCCCAATACATATATAATATATATATATATATATTCATAATATATATTTATATATACATTCATAAGTATCATCCCCGAAACTAATCATCGCCCCTGCCCCGCCATCTTCGTCGCCTGAACGAATTCGATCTTTTCGTCCAAGCTCAAACCATCCGGCGCCGGCGCATTGGCCACGTCCTGGTTCACCGTGACGATGGGCTCATAGTTCATGACGCAGGTGGCCACGGGCATAAACTTCGCGTGGTACTTGGGGATCCCCTTCCTCATTGGATTTCATGGAGGGGAGCCCCAAATATATATATATATATATATATACATATATATATATATATATGTACATATATATATATATACATTATACATATATATATATATATACATTATACATATATATATATATTATTATTCTATTATTCTATTGTATATTATATATATAATGTACATAACATCTATCATTTTTTGTGTATCAAAAAATGTAAATCGATTTTCCCAAATGGAGATTTCGCCGATGGCAGAGGTGCCATCCCGGCCGTGTGGTGGGGACTTCCCCGGTTTCAACATGTTTCAATGGGAAAAATGGTGGGAAAATATGGGGGAAAATAGGGAAAATATGGGAAAAATGGTGAACATATTGGCAAAATGGTGAAACATATGGAATAACTATGGAAATAAGCATAACATTGAAATTATTCAACATGTTTCAAAAAAAAATAATCTTTCAAGATACTAAAATTACGTTTTCAACATGTTTCAATAAAATTACGTTTCAATGAATAACTTTTTAAAATTACGGTGGGTGGAAGAAATCCTGCACCACCAAAAGGATGGTTGAAACCCAAACAAAATCATGGGATAAACCAACTAGAAAATATGGAACATCCTTTGATCTGGGCAAATAACCATATTTCACTAACCTGAATTGTTGGTGAATTTGGGGATGCTTTCCCTTATTAACCGTGATTCTAGTGAGGGAGAACAGGGTTCGGTCGTGATAATTTACCCAGATGTTTCAACTGTCAATCCATAAAATTAGGACAATTCATGTTGTTTTTTCAAGAGACAGCATGAAGATATATGAAGATCTCACCAAGAAAATTGGAACGATCCACAACAATCCACATCTAATAAAGCTTGGCCTCTCGGTGGTTGAGCAAATTAAAAACATCCAAATTGATATCAACTATTCCTCCAAACAGCGAAGCTACAGGTAAAAGCCTCACAAAAAAAATGATCAGTGAACATCATCAGTTGAGCAGTGTTCAAAATCCCGAAATGTAATTCCATGAAATACTGGTTGATTAAGAACAGGATTCCGGATTCCGCTATATAATGAATTGTGATCATCCCCTATAATCAAGCAACAGAGGCTTTGAACACTGCTCAGTTGCTGATTGAATCCGATCGACTCAGATGACAATACGAAAAATGAAATTCAACCAAGCCACCTCAAGGTGACCACTGCGGCCCCAATGATAGATGGTTGATAAGGGTTTAATAGTAGCTGGTTGGTGGTATACCTACCCCTCTGAAAAATATGAAACAGTTGGGGATGATTATCCCAATATATGGAAAAACAGAAAATGTTCCAAACCACCAACCAGGTAGTTCTTGGTGGTTCGGTGGTTCATAAACTCTTAATCAACACCGATTGTTGGGGTCAGCTCTTGGGGGGCCCACGGATCTTCCCATGAGAACCGTATGACATCAAGTCAGAACCAAGGGTCTTCGCTTTGCAAACCATCTTGAGGCTTTGATCCTTCTTCCTTGTGCGGTGCAAACTGGGTAAAAAAATGACTCCCTGGGTTTCGGACCCATGTTTGCCCGTAGGCAAAATAGGAAAATATATTAATGTACACTGTTCCCCATTTGCGGAAAACTAGAAAAACATCTTTGAAGCTTATGGATCTCTACATTGTTTGTGTAAAGAAATCTACCCTCTGCCAATCTACCCCAGTGATGGCTATGGACCAAAGCCCTATTGCCCTAATGTACATCAAAGATTTGGCATACCTGGATCCCACCATCAGAATTTCATTGCTTTTGATCCCCACATGTTTATTTTGGATGTTCCTCAAAGTATCTCAAAGTCCTTATATCTCTCTAATCACAGTTACCATCTGGTTATTTAACAGTTCACCATGGAAAATCACCATTTTTAAGTTCGGTAAACCATCTATTTCTATGGGCCATCTATACCATGGCTATGTTAGTCATAACCAGAGGGTAGTAATCATTCACCAAATCCCGATTCTCGCTGCTCCCCAGCCTGTTTTTCATGGTGAACTCTCCATGTTGCTTGCTGAAAAATTCCGAAAGTTTCCCGGTTCGTCCTTCCCCGAATTCCCGAAGGCTACCATCTGGTTATGACTAACAGTTTGCCATGGAAAATCGGTTTATAGCTGGGAAAATCATCTATAAATGGACCATGTTCCATGGCTATGTTAAATAACCAGGGGCTATCTGGATATACCCTCCCATAAATCAACATTGTTAATGTGCAGTTGTGACTGTGTAATCCCCAGGGATTAATCAACCTCCACACACGAAACATGTTCGGTCAATACTAAAATGGGTTGGTCCCCCTTGATTAATCAATGAGGGGGGGGGAATCACCCGATTAATCAAACCCCACAGAGAAAATCCATTTCTTGTTCTAGGTGTTCTTCTAGTTTTAAAAGGAAAATGAATTGAACGTAGGTTGATATCAATTGAAATCCTTACTAATCTTGAGATGTCCTTTTGTTTTAAAATGAACATCAACTGAATGTAGGTTGATATGGATTCGAAGTTGATCTTCAAGGACTTCAACTTAGGAGGGCGTTGATTTTGGAGGGAGAACCGTGGCAGACCTTCTCCCTAGGTACCTATCTTCGGGGTGGGGGGTTATTAATCACAACTTGACATTAAATGGAAAACCAACCACAAATGTAGATCATATTCCTTGGGAATTGTCTCTGCACATTTTTTAATACCTTGCTGATTCTTCTTGTATATTTACTGGGGGATACATTGATCAGTTCGGGTGGTCCTTTTTTGGCAAACTTCCTCCGTCCAACTGAGTACCTCAAGAGGTCCCATCTTCCCATATCTTCCACCTCAACATACTATATGTCCTAGCTTCAAAAGATCTAAAAAAACTCCATATAATATGTATATATATATAATTCCATATAGATCTCAGCTCAGGCTTCATCTTGGCAATGATGATGCCATTTTCCCTTCGATCCACGCGATCTTCCAGTGTGGGATCTCTGAAAGGACAGGGCCGAACGCGTTTCCAGGTGGGCCAATCGGTCCGCTCGAACTGACGCGTCTCCTTGGTGTCGTCCTCCAGGGGGAAACTGAACACTGGTCGACTGGGGGCTAAACCATTCATATCTGGTATGATATCATCCCATTTATAGCCATAATAACTGGTTGGGAATCTAATGGAAATATATATGGGAATCTAATGGGATATTCATGGGATATTAATGGCTGGTTGGTGGTTTCAACCAACCCCTCTGAAAGATGATGGAGTTAACGTCAGTTGGGATGATGAAATTTCCAACTATTATATATGGAAAGTCATTCAAAATTCCATGGTTCCAGTCACCACCAACCAGATATCTTCGTTGAATTTTCGTGATGGGATATAGTCATGACTATTGCATGGGAAAAAAAAAACATGGCTTCAACGTTCATGAAAGGTGAACCTTCGAGGTTAACCATAGTTAACCCTCCCAGAAATCATGTTTTTTTTCATGTAGGGAATATGTACACATATTTGGGACCATACAAAGGCTGTGTTTTTTTTAGGGGGACGGGATTAGTACACAACTACCCGGTACCACCAACTAAAAGTGTTGAATCATCAACCATCATTGACTATCAAACATGTGGTTCTGACATGTTACCTTCTGGCATCTGGTAATTTAACAGTTTGCTATGGAAGCCAAGGATCATTTATAGTTGATTTACCGCTTTCACAAGATGATGATTTTCCATAACTGTTAATGGGTAAATCAGCATTAATGGGCATACAAATGCTGATTTACCTATGAAAAAAATTGTGTTTTTTCCAGTTCGCAACGGCTCGGCTCCTGAAGGTCGAAATGCGTCACCGTCAAGACCTGGGCTAAAAAACATCTCAATCGGTATTAATGATCCAAGCTTTGTAAAAGTTTTTCATCATCCAGGATTTTGGGATGCCAGCATTCATGCCAGGCTGCCAGATGTATACATAGTATCATATACATACACAATCATTCATATATCATATATAAATTATCATATACATACACAATCATATGTATATATATATATATATATAATGTATAAAGTACATAGGAAGCAGCGAGATTCGAAGTGTCTGACACCTGGAAACATTTGGCTATAGGTCAAATTCTTAGACCAACTTTGGACAACAGAATCTGACAATTCTGAGTATCCAACTCTTGAAAAATGGGGGAATTACACAACTTCGATCCCTTCCATTTTAGCCCACCTGTTTCACTACAGAACTTGGCTCCCTCAAAAAAATCCACCAGCGCAGCACCACTTCGCTGTCAGCTGCACCTTGTCTTCCTCGTTGCTGACATCCAGAGTAAACAATCTGGTGCATTGCCTGAGCGCTCGGTGTCGGACTCTTGGCTTTGTGGAAAACATGCCCAATTTGCCCAATTCATGACCAACTAATAAGGAAAATGATGATGAAAACCCATTTGATGAATGGAATTGAAACCCAAAATGGACATTGATTCATGGTGCTTTTTTTGTAAAAATGGCCAGTTAACGACTTTAATGACAAAAACCCATGTGAGTCTGTCTGAACATGGGCCATTTACCCTGAAGGAATTGCTGTTTCACTGGGCAAATGAGGTGCTAAACCATCCAATTTGTGGGGTTTTTCCCCTAAATCTTCAGCCGAACTGAAGAATCCGTGATTCGCGTGCGTTTCATCTTAGTCTATTCGATTTTACAACGATGAACTCACCGGTGTTTCCCCAGCGAATCGCCCGGTTGCGGACACTCGCTCTGACAGCAATCCTTCGACAGAGCCATGCCATCATCTGGAGGGATATCGCCCACACCGTGCGACGACAGGGGGATGAGGCCCATCCTGCGGATGGCTGTCCATCCCTTGGATCCCCCGGCTGTAGAAAGATGACTGATCATCGAATTTCCGGTACCCTAGCTTTGGCTTGTACGCCAACTTTGGCTTAGGGTGGTATTCCTGGGGACAAACATGGACAAACCCTATCATATTGTTCTTGGTTGTATATCCCATGATTTTTTGGCATCTCAAAAAGTAACTCTAGCTTTAGCAAAAAAAAACTCATATGAACAGTGTTCAAAACCCTCTGTCGTTCCTTTATATTACCTGGTATTCGATGGTGTTCGCATAAGGTATCACAATAAGCCCCAATATATTGGGTAGCAGAAAGCCATCCAATCATCAACCAACCATCATTTATCAGTTATATTCACTAATATCCCCATATGTTCATGGTAAAAATCCCATTTACCATCTGGTTATGACTAACAGTTCGCCATGGAAAATCACCATTTTTTAGTTCGGTCAACCATCTATTTCTATGGGCCATCTATACCATGGCGAACTGTGAATGTCATAACCAGAGGGTAAAATGGCCCATAGAAATAGATGATTTTCCCAGCTAGAAACCTCCATTTATACGGGATTTTCCATGGCGAACTGTTACATAACCAGATGGTAATCACCCCTGGTCCAACGAAGGCTCAACATGGAGCCAGGGCTCCTGTGCGCAATGAACTCATCAAAGAGAACCTGGAAAACGCCAGGTTTTGAAGCATCGATTTAGATGCACATATCACTACGGAGATGTGTATATATATATAAATCCTGTATGTATTTATATATCATCTATATATATATAGATATGTCATATATATATAGAGAGAGAGATAGATAGATATAGATAACTATATGTATAAAGTTGGTGGAGGATAGTGTCCCCCAGTTATATCGCCCATCTTTTTCATGGAGGGTCCCTTTGGGTTTTCCCTCTGGTAATCTGACATAGCCATGGAACATAACCATTGTCGGTATATCCTTGGACTATATGTGTCACGGCTGCCATAGTTATATAACAAATTAATACAAATTACCACAGGGTATCATTCCGAATATTTGTGTTATACAACTATGGCAGCCGAAATATTTCTGGCATAATTATAAATCATTCCGAATGTTCATATCATTTTTCAAAGTAATTTCCCAATATTAATACACATTAATACACATGTTAATATGTATCACATTAATACAAAGGGTATCTCCCCTATTTTCGAACAAAATCCTTGGGGTGGCATGGCCCTCCTGATGACCAGGAGCTGTGTCGTTTTCCTCCATTTCGACCAACTCTATAGCCATGGACGGCACCTGCAACGCGGCTGGCAATGGGGTTCCAGGCTTACTACAGTGGATGGAAAAATCCAAATCCCCAGTTGATACCCTCTGGTAAACTAACATAACTATGGGAAATCACCATTTTTAATGGGAAAATCCACTATAAATCACCATTTTCAATAGCTATTTTGACATAACCAGAGGGTAGATGGTTTATCCTATTGTTTATAGGGTCTCAACCATCCAAGGTGGTCCAGGATTTCTTCCATCCACAGTAGGTACTGCATCAGGATCCTTAATGATTCAGGACGGGGTCTATCATAATGGTTTTGAAAATAATGCCAAATAAACTAATTCAACCGAACTCTACCGGATATCTTTAATTATGTTCAGAAACATTTTGAATTGTTTCATTGCCTGTACCCATCATCAACAAAACAACAACAACAACAACAGCAACCGCAACCACAACCGCAACCACAACAACCACAACAACCACAACAACCACAACAACCACAACAACCACAACAACCACAACAACCACAACAACCACAGCAACCACAGCAACCACAGCAACCACAACAACCACAACAACAACAACCGCAACAACAACAACAACAACAACCGCAACCACAACAACCACAACAACCACAACAACCACAACAACCACAACAACCACAACAACCACAACAACCACAACAACCACAACAACCACAAGGACAGCGACAACAACGACCACAACAACTACCAACAACTACCAACACAAAAAAAATGTCAACGCATTGATTCATAGCTGGGAAAATCAACTATAAATGACATATTTTCCAGCCAGGTTTGATTAGCGGATGGTTTTATCCAGAATGGGACATTATCAATTATAGACCCTTACCATTCATCCAGAATTATATAGAACTATTGGCGTTATTCTTATAAGTGGTATTCCTATTTTTCATTATCATCATAAAAATAGTGTAATTATTGGTATTAACATAGGATTGGTATTACTATTAGAATATACTAATTAGAATCCTTTCTATTATTTCAAAATTGGTAACATAGGATTCTTATTATTACTATTACATACTATTACTTTATGTGGGCTCAATTCTGTGCCCTATGTTACTATGTCGTTTGTGTCGTAAAATTGCGGGTCCCCGAAAAAAAAATGGGCGGAAAATACGAAAAACATCTCTAATGACTTGGATTTGGGGTAGCCCAAATCATAGGAACCCCCATACAATGTGGGGCCCCCAAGATAGCTAAGTTGGTGAACATAACTACAATAACTAGGGTTTATAGTAGTTATAACATGTTATAACCATAGTTAGATGGGGTTATAAACCAACTTATAACTAGGGAGCCCCACATTGTATGTGTATTTCATGGTGCCCATTCCAATAATAGAATGTGATAGGAATCATTGGGCATCCTACACAAAAAATATTGACATTAGTTACATTATCATTGTAACTAACTAACCATAATAAGGAGGTCATACTAAATTATATGTGAAACATTAATTCATGTTAGTTGTTTGTTACATATAAAATATGCCCTTCAATTTAACACTTAATGGTTAGTTGGACAAATGAACTAACCAATTAATTAGATAGTTAGTAAATTACTTGGTAGTTAATATTCATTGACAAGCTACCACTCAATGGTTAGTTAGCTAGCTAGTTAGTTAGTTGTTAACAACTAATGTTAGTTAGCTAGTTAGTTAACAATCCATGTTCACATCATTGTCATTATTAGGAGTATTGTTATTAAATGTGCATGAATTATTATCATTGTCATTGTCATTATCATTATCTTTTACCATTATTACTATCATTATATGTTATCATTATTATCATTATTATTGGTAGTGTTTGCCGTTCTACTAAAAAGTATAATCATTAATATGATTATTAACAGATTATATTATTTGTTAATATTATTATATCACAGAATCCTTATGATATTAGTAGTACTGAATGTCATTATTATTACCGTAGACTATCACTATTATATATCGGTGTTACTATTAATAGGCTTAATCATTGTTACTATCACTATCACTATTATATATGTATCATTATTAGACTATTACTATTAGACTATTACTATTCATTCTTATTATCACATTATATATTATTATTACTACTGTATTACATGTTTCCCTTCCTATGCCTGGGTGAATTACAAGATTTCACTGACCTGAAATTACTATTATTGCTACTCTTATATAGGCTTATGCAATAGGCTTAATTATTGTTATTATTACTATTACTATTAGAAAGGTGTATTATTGATAACTATCATTAATAGTAATATGAGTACTATCATAGTAATGACATTGTAGACTATATATTAATCATTCTACTACTATTCATCATAGATGTGTCCCTTCCTCATTACTATTAGTGTATTAATCAATTCCTATCATTATTATTGGTAGTATTGGTGTCCCTTCCTCTTCCTATCACTATTACTCCCAACAATAATTAACCACTACTAGCATTATTAACTAATATACTATTAACCATTACTACCAATACTATCTTTAATAGTAGATTAAATACTACATTATTAACCAACTATTGGTTAATATTAGTTAATACTATCTTTAATAGAAGATTAAATACTACATTATTAACCAACTATTAGTTAATATTAGTTAATAATATCTTTAATAGTATATTATGCTACCAACTATTAAATATAGTAAATACTAATTATAATACCAATTTATAGTACATCATATTAACTAATATACTATTAATAATATTAACCATTACTACCAATATACTATTAACTATTATTAACCATACTATATTATCAACCTATACTATTAACTATACTATTAACCATTACTAAGATACTATTAACCATTATTACTATTAACCATTAAGATATATATATCTATACTGTTAACCATATCAACTATAGGTTAACCATTATCAACCATTTAATATGATACTAGTGTACTTTCTTCCAGGCCTCTGCCAGGATGATGCGACGGATGGCATTGGCCATGCTGACATCGGTGTCACTCAAGGTAAACTTCACCAGCTCGTTACTGGCGTGCGTCACCTGAACGTCGTACACTGTAGCATTCTGAATGGTCCATGAAATTAATAGTGGTTAATCATGGTGTTTAATAGTTGGTAATCATGGTTTGATTGTGGTGAATCATGGTTTGATAGTGGTTTAACCGTGGTTTAATTTAATCATGGTTTCACAGTGGTTTAGTCGTGGTTAAACCGGCTTGAGAATGAGAATTAATGGTAATAAAAAATGGATCGAAATCAGGTTACCCTCTGGTAAACTAACATAGCTATGGAAAATCACCATTTTTAATGGGAAAACTCACTATAAATGGGCCATTTCAATAGCTATGTTAAATTACCGGAGGGGTAACATCGAAAAGTATTTTTTTTCCAACCAAAACCGTTTGCCGTTCGGTACTCAACATGGCTGACTGGGACGAAACCTCCAGTGAGTTCGGGGATTAGCTATAGCTCGCCACGTTTGATTACCGGAGTCCGTACCCTCTGGTAAACAAACAGTTTGCTATTAAAAATGGACCATTTATAGCTGATTTACCCATTAAAAATAGTGATTTTCCATAGCAAACTGTTAGTTTGCCGGAGGGTCACCATCAAAAAGTGATTTTAAACAACCAAAATAGAGATTGAAAACGCAAAAAACTTGCGGGACTTGCCATGAATCCGTGGAGATGGTTGGAAACCATATTGGGAATACGAGAAGTAATTGAGCTAATATAGGATGGAACATGTATAAATAGTATGGCAACTAATCTGAAAATGAGGATATAGTGGGACATAGTACTGGGGAAACAAATCCTCCATGTAAATCCACCGGATGATAATGATTTCCCTGAAACTGGCAGTCGCCAAAGCCCAGTGCCCCATTTTCAGACACATCCATATGCTGTGCAGCCAAAAAAATGCTCGACCTCCTGTAATCGCTGTAATGCTAGTAGAGCAATGGAAAACAATCACCATATTTACCATAAATGGATATAAATGGATGGTATAAACATGTATAAACCATCGAACTATGGGTGGTTTGTTGTTGGTTTCATGGGATCTCGAAGGAAGTACGCTGGGAAACGCAGTTTGGCTGTTTGGGACAGATGAGCTCAGCCCCATCTGTCAAGTGACCAGGTTGTCGAACCATCCCTTCTTATGAAGACGATCAACATCATCTGAGCAGTGGCTAAAATAAATCTGCTTGGTTGATTATGTACTATCATTTTTTGGAGCTGTCAGTCATTTTTTATGACGGGATAAACTCCAGAAATACGGAGGGTTGATGGATAAATGATGGTTGATTCACGATTAGTTCGTGGATTATACTAACCAACTATCTTGGGAAAGATAAAAAAAAAAAAACATGAACGGAGAGACTTTTATAGACTGCGGTTTCTTTCTTTCTGAACCAACCCCTGCGCCTTGATGCGCGGCTTTCTTGGCTCGCTGCTGTAGGGGAAGTTCGTCCATTCTCCCCCCTGATAGTACGACAACGACGCCATGGCGAAGTTGCCGCCCTCCGAGTTGGTCGACTCGTTGCGACGAGTCGAAGCAAAGCTGAGAGCGACACCACTTGTGACATGATTTTCTTCAAGGATATCTCAAGGTTGCCCAACCAATCCCAACCTTCTCATATATACATATATATATATATGTTGTATATTATATATATATACACATATAATATATACTGAATATTATGCATTTACAATCTTAAAATATGCTCTTTTTTCGGAACATTGGTCTCAATAGAGTTGGCAGAACCGGCACCAAGCTGAAAACCAATGATGTTCAATATCTAGATGTTGCCAAGTGGGCAAGGAAAAAATAAAAAATGCAAAATAATATAGAATCTGGAACTTGGGTATCCAAATTGGATGCCTCCTTTTTATAAAAGGTTTTGTACTAGTAATAAAAAATCACCAATGAATCCAGACATATCAGGGATTCCAGACACTTCTTGAATCAAAACCTACATAGGTTGATACCACAACCTATGTACTCTGTTTGTTGATATTTCCTGCATTGCCGCTAATGTAAACTAGTTCAATGTGATTTTTCGGCCTGTAATAACGTATAGTAAGGTTGTGTTGACATCACTTCCCATTCACAAAACCACTGAACTGACATTAGAATGAGGAGCCAGCAACAAACGTTGAGTAGTCATTTGGATCAAAATTGAAGACTGTGGATTTGGGTGATTTTTCTTGGGGGGCCGCAATTTTGATCCAAACCAATACTTTCTGGATGGTGGTATACCTACCCCTCTGAAAAATATGAGTTGGTCAGTTGGAATTATGACATTCCCAACTGAATGGAAAGTCATTCAAAATTCCATGGTTCCAGTCACCACCAACCAGTTATGGTACATATAACTATAGTGATGTTTATTGGTTTATAAACCCAATGAATACTATAGTTATATGTACCCTCTGGTTATTTAACATAGCCATGGAAAATGGACCATTTATAGATGGTTTACCTATTAAAAATGGTGATTTTCCATGGCTATGTTAGTCATAACCAGATGGTATCATAAACCATAGTTGTCTATTTTCCGTATTTCAAACCGTGACCATTTTCCCATTTTCACATGACCATGATGATTCGACTTGACTCTCCCTGCGCCACGGAGATTTCTATCCCATTGTCCTGGCTGATCAATGGGTACGATGTAATGCGATGTTATTAAAAAGGTATTCCCAATGTGGGTCCTCAATTTGCACCAGCTAGCTTCATAGACCTTCTATGTCATAACCAATCAACAATCATTTATCATGTCTATATATCACCCTATAATGTTTGATCGGGACAACCCGTGTAAGAACTACTGTAACTGAGCGTGAAAATCTAGCAAAAGCCAATAAAATCCCATTAAAGTCCCACTAGAATCCCACTAGAATCCCACTAGAATCCCAATAAAATCCCATTAAATCCCATTAAATCCCATTAAAATCAGATTAAAACCTCGTTAAAGTCCCATATTCTTGATGGCTCATTTGGCTCAGATCAGATGGTGAAGCCACCACCCAAGCGCCGCCTCGACGCTCGCCCGACTTCTCCTGGTCGCGAACGTGAGGCGACCGTGATCTCGTGGGGATAGCAGTCAAACTACCCTCTGGTTATGTCAAAATAGCCATTGAAAATGGTGATTTATAGTGGATTTTCCCATGAAAAATGGTGATTTTCCATAGTTACGTTAGTTTACCAGAGGGTATCTGAATAAACTATAGCCCTGAAAAAAAACAATCGGAATTGGTGAGATATCCAACCACACTAATGTGGGTAAACAATAATCAATGGTCATTTCAGGAACCTAAATTGGAGATTTCATGATCGACCATGGGAATCATGGGCATTTTCATCTGAATCACTGGTTGGTGGTAAAACCCTATTTTTTCGAGCAGGAAATAGATTCAAAACCAACCGGAATTGGTGAGATATCCAACCAATATCCAACCACACTAATGTGGGTAAAACAATGCCATAAACCACCCCATGTTTGATGGTTTATATGACCCATTTATGGTGATTTTGGGGATGGGTTATTGTTGTTTTAACCGCATTATAACCATTCGGATGAGATAAGGATCAAGTTCGGTCATGTTGGTAAACTAATATACCCTCTGCTAAACTAAAAGTTCGCTATTGAAAATGGCCCATAGAAATAGTTGATTTACCGAACTTAATAGCATGGTGGATCTTTCTATCGTTTTTGTGGCTCTTTCCAGGCCGGGTAGTTATCCCAATCCGAAAAAAAAAAGTTACATTGCGACGTGAGATCCTCTTCTTCAAATTTCGACCTTTGAACAAAACCATCTTGGAATCAGGGGATGGGCATGCAGCTAGTTTCGCATCCAGCTAATTTGATGTGGAAAAAAAGTATACAAAATATTACGAAATTAAAATGAGGACTGTTAATGGGGCCAAGTTGATATGAAATTATAGTTTTTATGCCCAATTTGATAACATCCTGGCAGTTCAAGTTGTGACTATTTTGGGGCTGGTAAGTGATCATTTCAAGGGTGAAGCGACCTCAGAGCAAGGTTTTTTCAAGAGGTCACTTTGAATGGTCTGCATGAGGTACTTACCGGTTTTGAACAACTGGGGCAAGTACTGCTCTATGAACCAATGGGAAAGGGACATGCCTGACAATCATCTACCGGGTAACCACCAAGAATGGGAGTTTGATCATGAAAAGGACCGCATTGACCTCGCGAAGTTTGGGATTGGATGGCCCCGAAACTTGCCTGGTCGGGTGAAGCGGGTGTCGACGAAGTCATGGCTGAGGTGGACAATGTCTCAACGTACTTTGGGCTGAACAATCAGTTTGACCAGTTTGACTTGAAAAAAAAATACCGAGATGGGAAGATCCTAAAAAATCTCCTTGTCTAGAAAGTTGGCCTTGTCTCTGTCCTGACGCCTCGTTTCTTGAGTGAATTTCATGCGGCCAATGGGTTCATCCTCAAAAAAAAAGACTCACTGTCCTGGGGAACGTGGGAAGTGAGTTGTATGCCTGGTGTACATCATTCTATTACAATGATGTGTACCTAGATGTATGTACTTGTACATAGTCCTTAGAATCTGATTTGTTCAACTGTCTGATATCTTTAAGATCTCTTCAACCTAAAGACTTTGCTGTCGTAAGAAATATCGCATCGAAAACTGCCCTTCCAAATACCTATTTGCCAAAGCCAAAATGCTTTGCACCATGGCGTGGAACGACTTGAGGAAAGGCCCTTGGTCCCTTGGTTTGGACTGTATGACCTCTGAAGCTGAAGCTGCTTGTGATATTTTCTCGGGAAACGATTCATTTGATTTGGCGGCAGAAATTCCAAGATGTAAAGGGTAGAGATGACTCCAACACAGTCTCGTGACCAGAGCAACAAAATATGTCAAAATATGCTATCTCTCAATCCAGACTTACTTGCGGGAGGTTGTCTCAGTAAAAAATGAATGTATGATATCATTATCTGTGCAAACACACCCCAGCAGTGTGGGATGAACATCCGCATAGTCCTGGCTGAATCTGCATAATTCACCTATAGCAACCCCCAAAAAGATAGAAAAGTGAGAATGCTGTAAAACATCTGGAAAACATCATCTATACCATCCTGGAAACACTGTTCAAACTGTTTGGGGGTTGCTGTACCTGAAAAGTTCGGTCATTTTCGGATGGTTGCCCCAATCCTACTTGCGGGTGCATCCCACATCGTAAATGGCTCAAAAAAAATTAAATTAAAGGCATACATCAGGTGTTGTATGCCCGCAGTATCCCCACTTATATATGTATAATATGTATAATATGTATATATATATGCATGCATGCATGTATGGATGCATGCATGCATGGATGTATGCATGCATGCATGGATGTATGTATGTATGCATGCATGGATGTATGCATGCATGCATGCATGGATGTATGTATGTATGCATGCATGTATGTATGCATGCATGTATGGATGCATGCATGCATGGATGTATGAATGTATGTACGCATGCATGTATGTATGCATGCATGTATGTATAGTTCTATACACCTGTATATATATATATATATAGAGCTTATATATATATACACATATATATATATATATGGATTGTAAACCACGGATCCTACTGTAAGTGGGGTGCATCTCAAGGACGTCAGGTCCTACCGTAGATGGACGATGAAATCAAACCCTAACGCAAAGGAAGCTATACCCTCTGGTAAACAGCCACATAGCTATTGAAAATGGCCCATAGAAATAGTTGATTTACCTATTAAACATGGTGATTTTCCATAGCTATGTGGTTGTTTACCAGAGGGTATAGAGCTTTGTGCAACATCTACTGTAGGGCCACCAAAACCACAGGGTGCCGCAGCGCGCAGCGGGCGCAGGGCGGTCTGGTGGGGCACCATACTCTTCGAAATGTGCCTGCACCTGACGGGCGCTGGTTGTCATGGCCATGGCAAATGTGGTTTCAAGCCACAAAAATCGCTGCTACCTTTTGGTCATCCGTGGCAATTGAAAATCCGAGTTTGAATGGGGCTTGAAGGGGAAATGTCGGAAATCCCATCCAAAAAATTGGGGATGGATCTATAAATTCATATAAATTCCTTGCTGAATCTTGATGACCAGAGTTACCTTTTTGGGGGGGGCAAATTCATGAGGAAATTTCATGATCGACCATGGGAATCATGGAAATTTTCATCACTGGTTGGTGGTTGAGCCACCCCCCATGTTGAAAGTTCTGGGAGTTACACTCTGGTTATGACTGACATAGCGATGGAAAATCACCATGTTTAATAGGTAAATCAACTATAAATGGCCATTTTCCATAGCTATGTTGAATTGCCAGAGGGTAATCCTACCCATTTTTTCGAGCAGGAAATAGATTCAAAACCAACCGGAATTGGCGAGATATCCAACCACACTAATGTGGGTAAAACAACAATAAACCACCCATTTGGAATTCGTCTATACCACCTATTTTACGGTGATTTGGGGGATGGTTTACTATTGTTTTACCCACATTATGGCCATATTTCATAGTACGACATATCCAGCTGAGATCTCCGATGTCTCTGAAACCTGCTCGGCACCTTTCGTCCCATTTCGTCCCCGTATGTTGCAAAAGCCCAGAGATTTCGTGAAAAGAATGGGAGTCTTTGGCGAGGTCGCCATATCCATGAAATCCTGCAGCTTCATACAATGTGGGCCCCCGTTTACGATAGCCAAGCTGGTTGATCCTTCCAATAACATCCAATAACTATGGTTTTGGATACTTATAACATCTTATAACTATAATTAATGGGCTTCGGCTTTACCAACAAACATCGCTTTTTTCAGGGCTGTTGCATACACAGGATTTCACATATCTGATATCAGTCTGATGGTTGATCTGAGGTCATATCCATGGGCAAATTTCGGGCATGGGGTGTTAAGTGTTAAATCCGATGGCCGAAGCCATGTAGATTGCCATTGCGGTGCCAATGCCAGTGCCAATGCTGATATCATCCATGACTGGTTGGTGGTTGAGCCCCCTCTGAAAAATCATGGAGTGAAAGTCAGCTGGGATCATGACATTCCCAACTGAATGGCAAGTCATAAAATTCATGTTCCAAACCACCAACCAGTTATGGTACATATAACTATAGTGATGTTTATTGGTTTTTAAACCCAATTATATAACCATATATATATCATGTATATATCACCCTATAATGTTCCAGTCACCACCAAGCAGATGAGAATGATGCTGATGATGGTGAAGGATGCAGGAAAACTATGGAAAACTCCTACGAAACTGGTCTTTCATCGGCGCAATTTCTGAAAAGCTGGGCCGGGGAGTCTTGGAAAGAACTCGGCCAAAAAAGGTCGCATTTCCTGTAGCCTCTAGCAATCAAACATGGCAATGGAAAATACCAATTTATAGATCATTGTTCTACTTAAATGCCCTGTTTATAGGGGATTTCCCAGCTAGCCATGTTTGATTGCCGGATGATAAACCCCATATTTCCAGCAGAGTGCCATTGTTGTACCCCTGCAGAGTTACATCCGCGTGGGTCACCCTTTAAGGTTCCCATAAAACGGCACAGTTTGTTTGATCCCCTGCTGGTTTGTTGGTACCTTGCTAAAAGTTGTTTACACTTCAGTTGAATAAGTGACCTGGATCCATCTAACCATATCTAACCATCTACTCAAAATAAAAAACAGAAAATCCAACCCCATCTACCCAAAAAAAAACAGAAAATCCAAGTTCACGGCTACCCATTCAGCCCCAGCATCCCTGCGGAGTTTTGCCAAGTGACAATTCGGAAGGGCGTTAGGCTCGGAGCTCCGCTGAAGAACACTGGGCCGGACCGAGACTGGATCCGTTTGGAGAGGTTTCACTAGCTGGATGGTTTATACGGGATTTAAAATCCCCTCAAAATGGGGAAATTAGGGGGGTACTCCCATTTTCAGGAAACCACCATATAAGTGTGAGCAAGACCCCATGTGTTTGTTTCAGGACTGCAACTGAGATATGACGGCATTGATCAGTGTAGGGCAAAATGGTTTCTTTTGAATGACCAAGGTCAGCTGGAAACCAGCTCTGGCCATTGTGGGTGACTTTATGGATGTGAATACCAAACATCAGAACTCCCTATTGCATCCTATTCTAACGCGACTACCCTCTGGCTATTTAGCATAGCTATGGAAAATAGTCCATTTATAGAGGGTTTATGATGATTTACCTATCCAAAATGGTGATTTTCCATAGCTACGTTAAATAACCAGATAGTACATGCTCTTAATATCTCGTAACCATTCGCATACATACTGGTATTTGGTCATATGAAGCTCACATGATTTACACCCGAGTTTGATGACCCCCCATGACAACAAGGATCAAATGGTCACTTCTCCCAGTTCGGGGACGGATCCTACATAACTCTACCGCCCATTTCTGGCAAAATTGTGATGGTTTACTATTGGCTCTAAAAAAACATGTTTCTGTCCCCTAACAAAATACAAATATTCAAGAATGGTCAACCAGAATACAAATGTTGATAGAATAACTTATCCCAATAAACAATACTAACAATAGTCACTCAATCCCCTCATATTAAACACCCCCATCGTATGGTCCCAAACATATGGTGTCATATGTTGAAAATACGAACGGAGCTATGAGAAAAACCTCCACTTCCTTTGGGTGGCATCCATGGATCAAATGGAAACCATTGCGCTAGCACTACGAATTACCCTCTGGTTATGACTAACATAACTATTGAAAATGACCATTAATAGTGGATTTTCCCATTGAAAATGGTGATTTTCCATAGTTACGTTAAATTACCAGAGGGTATTCCTATTTTCCATTTCCAAGGGGATTAGAATCTCCAACTGAGTACTTGTTTATATTCCGTGCATGGTTCAGAGTGGTTCGTAATGGTTCATAATTGTTTCATAATGGTTAGTGGTTAATAACGGTTTCATGATGGTTATCGGTTATTGGTTGATCATGGCTAATTTGAAGAATGATCCCATCGTCATTGCTAACGTCACCAGATTTTAGTGCAACGACTGCCAGTTTCGGCACCTGAGCGAGTGTCCCAGCGTGGGGCCTCGGCACCGGTATTGGCAATTTGGTGCTGCAAATGTGGTGAGAAAACGAATGATAATGTTTCCCTCCGGTAACCTAACAGAGCTATGGAAATCATCATTTTCAATGGGTAATTCAACTATAACACCATCTTTAATAGCTATGTTAGTTTACCAGAGGGCCCTGCAGTAAACTAACATAGCTATGGAAAATTACCCATTGATAGATCATTTACTAATTATAGATCGTGATTTTCCATAGCTATGTGAAATTACCAGAGGATAGGTTTCGCTGCCACAGTTTTAGAACACGACTTTTTATTAGGATTTTTTTCGACGGGTGAAGTGAGAACTCAACCTAAACTTCAAGATGATCTCGTTGGTGGTTTGAACCCCTCTGAAAAATATGAGTTCGTCAGTTGGGAGTATTATTCTCAACTGAATGGAAAGTCATAAAACTCATGTTCCAAACCACCAACCAGTGATAATGTTATGGTTACAATGATAACGTTAAAACGCCACATGGATTGTTTTTTCTTCATGGCAATCATCTCATCAGTTGGACATTGCCTTCCAGGTACGGCAGATCTGAAAAGATGGCTACTTTTATCCAAAAATGGAGGATTTACCTCCAATCTACGGCTACGTTGATATTTTTCGGTGATTTGTTTGCGGGCATTTCAACCATGATCAACTTTGAGATATTTTGGGGCTTCCCAAAACCTTCCAACAAGACCATGTTATGATCCACTATAAGGAACACCGCCTCTTTTTTTTTGTGATGGAAAAAGGGCCTTGACATCTTGACAAGTACCCTCGAGGCCCTCCAGTAATCAAACATGATGGAACATCCTCCATTGAGTCAGTAGTTCGATGAGTTTCCAATTAAAATATACCCTCTGGTTATGACTAACATAGCCATGGACAATCCCCATTTTTAATAGGTAAACCATCTATTTCTATGGACCATGGTTTCCATGGCTATGTCAAATAACCAGAGGGTAATTATTAAGTTTATCAAAAGTTCGTCATGAATTTGATGATTTTCCCATTATATCTGGGTCAATTATAATATTTCACTCACCTGAATTGTTGGGCCATAAAAGGGGATGATTTCCCGTATTAGCCATGATTCCAGCGAGGGAGAACAGTGAGGTCGTTATAATTTACCCAGACTAAATATATATATATATACGTATATATATGTATATATATGGTTGGTGGTATACCTACCCCTCTGAAAAATATGAGTTTGTCAGTTGGGATTATGACATTCCCAACTGAATGGAAAGTCATAAAATTCCATGGTTCCAGTCACCACCAAGCAGAAATATATATATATATCAAAATGTGTGAAAAACACCGACTTCGGAGATTTCCCCGTTGATCACCAAAATCCACGGCGCCGAAAGAATACGAATCCTAGGTCCAGACATAGCGACCTTGAGAACCTGCAGCTCCTCGGGCTTTTTTAATGGTTCGCGAGCTGGAGAATCGCCATGTTTAACAGGTAAATCATCATCATATATATATATATACTGTATATATATATTGATTTATTGATGTATCTATTCATTTATTTATTGATTTAATTATTCATTTATTTGTTTATTTATGTATTTATTTATATCATAAATCATTGAACTAAATGAGCAATTATAAGAAGAGGGTATCTAGTTCTTTGTAATCACGCTGGCAATCTGCCAGAAGAGTGGAAAGGAATGATCTGGACCAACAAAAATCCTCGACGCTTTGTTGAACCCAAGCACAGTTGCTGGGAGAACTACTTCGGGGTCCCAACTTGGATCGATAAAGCATCTTTCTCTCTCGGATTGACTGCACTCATTCCATCCCCATAAAAAGCCCAGAAAGCTTACGTTGGAACTTCCAAAGATGGCTCCCAGGGATGATTTTTTTCTGAACGGAGATTGCTTTCGGAGGTGTGCTGCACGTTGTTTTCGACCCGAGGATTGAATGTTTTTACCCTCCAGAAATCTAAAATGGCACCTCAAACATTCCCCATCTGTCACGAATCCTATTCCAAATGGTGATGTTCCATTGCAAGATCATTGTACCACGGAAAAAAACACCGGAAATCATCTTCTAAATTCATCGTCCAAAGTCCAAAGCTGGAAAATCGAAACTGCGTTTGACACATTGCCAGCTCAATTCATTTACAGGAACATAATTTTCCAACCCGTAGTGGTTAAGTGGTTAAATTCCATAAAAGTAGTGGGATCCGGAATTGTTTTTTTTTCCCCGTGTTTTTTTTGATCTCCTGTCCTGTCCGTTTCCCTTGCTATTTGCGACATTTTGGAGCTGGAAACTGCCATTTCAACGGCATTTTGCAACATTTCGGAGTTCGAACATCTCATTTTCCGTGGGTATTTGCATCTTAGGGATTGGTTAGGTTTGAGAAGCAAAAAAACAAGGATTGCAGAGAAGCAGAGAGGCAAAGAAGCAGGGAAAAGCAGAAACGCAAAAAGCAGCGAAGCAGAAAAAACTGAAATCCTGGAGAAGCAGACAAGCAGAAAAGCAGAGAAGGAAAAAAACAGGGAAACAGAAATCCAAGAAAAAAAACAAAACGGGGAAAAGAATAAGTCAAACAAAAAAAAATAACACTCCATTTTTGTGCTTAATAAATGGAAAATCCACCATTTATAGCCGATTTTCCCATTAAAACCTTTACCATTCTCTATGCATACCGAGGATTTCCCAGCCAGCCACGTTTGATTACCGGAGGGTATCCCCATTTCTTGGCTGCTTAACTCCCATCAACACCCATCAACATCCACACGGTCCTCGTGATGAGCTTTCTTCATATGCATGCCTTGGCTCTGGTAATCCAAAAGTTTGCCACCGGAAAATGGCCATGGCAATAAATAAATAACCTAGCTATATTAGTCAATTTTCCATAGCTATATTATTCAAAATCACCATTTATAATAGCTAAATTAGTAAAGCATCTACAAATAATGGTCCTTTTCCATGGCGATGTTAAATTCTCAGAGGGCAACTCTATTGATCCAGGATCCGAAGTTGGGAACCTGTTTCACAATGCAAACTCCGCGCCCGATTGTTGTTGTTTACCCTCCGGTAAAATAATATAGCTATGGAAAATGGTCATCTTTATAGATGATTTACTGTGATTTTCAATAATATAGCTTTGGAAAATTGACATTTTTTAATATGATTTACTAATTTAGCTATTATAAAGGTGATGTTCAACAATATAGCTATGGAAAATTGTCATCTTTATAGATGATTTACCGTGATTTTCAATAATATAGCTTTGGAAAATTGACATTTTTTTATAGATGATATACTAATTTAGCTATTATAAAGGTGATGTTCAATAATATAGCTATGGGAAATTGTCATTTTTATAGATGATTTACCTATTCCAAATGGTGATTTTCAATAGCTATGTTTAATGTCCAGATTCTACTTGAAACCAGGTTGAAGCCGCTGAGGCGACGGGCTGGTCTAGGGCACCCACTTGATCTTCCTGAAATCAACGGAACGTCAGGGTTTTCGTGTGGGTAAAACAATGTCATAAACCCAGTCATGAGTGGTTTATGGCAGTGGTTTACCCACATTAATCAACTTGACTAGGGTGACCTAAGTTTTATAATGTTATATGGTTTTAGAACCAAGTTTATTACCAACTGATGTTCGTGACCGAAGTTATAACCAAGGAAAACTAAGGTGTATGATGTATTCTCATGTAACAGTTGCGTGGATCCAAACAGAACCATCCCGCGATGGACAGCGCCGTCTGTGAAGAACAGGGGAGCAATGGCTCAAACCCTGGGGAACATCAAAGAAAACTGTAAGAATTTATGTGTGTCCCCGACCATCCCCCCATATATGGTACATTAAGGTACCTTACGTTTTGACCCAGCCCAACATATGTCTCTCTGAAAATTCAGTACCCCCAAAGTGTGATGGTTTATCGCAATTTTCCCCATGAAAATTGCAAGTTGGGGGGTATCCCCCATTTTCAGACACATCCAAATACAGCATATTGTTGGCAATAATCGAGTGTATCATATTATATCCTCACTTTGGTTGCCGAAAGCTCCATCATTAAGAATCACTCATTACATCACCACCGACCACCAAAAATGATGAGATTCCCACTCAAACAAAAAATCATCCTGAAAAATGTGGCCCACATTGGGGGATGATCCCCAAAATCCTAACCACAATTTACATGAGGACCACCACGTTGGTCCCCGCGCGGAGGCTCCTGAACTTTCAACGTTCGGTCACCAATACGGCGGCCGTGAAGGTAATGTATCGCATATCTGGCGGTTCACGAGAAAATGGGTCATGTCAATGAATACTTGCGATAGCTGGTTAATGAGAAAACAACAAAATTAACACAATTCACATTCGTTTTCATTAATAGTTGACTATGGTTAAGATGGCTACCCTCCGGCAATCAAACATGGTTAGCTGGGAAATCCCTTAACAATAGAAGTTTATTAGCTGGGAAAATCATCTATAAATAGGGGATTTTCCAGCAAACCATGTTTAATTGCCGGAGGCCGCCGGGCCCAAAATCTGATGTTTTTCACATGTTGCAACACTGCGAAAACCGGCGGCTTTGAGGTCTGAAATTGTGATCCCATCACCACATTAAGTGGCACACCGAATGCCTGTGGAAGTATTCCCGCGCTATGAAGGAGAACATGTGCGACGCATACAACCGTTCAAGGGCGGGGCACACCCGACTCAACAAAATGGGCAATTCTTGGCACAGCCACGTTAATTGAAAATCGCGTTAGCAACTCTGATCATGGAAAACCATGGAAAACCTAGCGGAAAAACAACAATGAAAACAAAAACTGAACCCACGAAGGCCACTCAGAAATCTGCAAAGAAACTAGCAACCACAAGCAATGCGTAATTATGGAAGTATCTAACCCCGGTATCACTCCTCTGTCAAAGGAAACGTTGTCATTAATCAACCACCATTGTCCAAGCGTGGCATTTGGGGCCCCTATGTGGGCAGAGCATATCATTGCGCCTGGCTTCCTCGGCTGTAGAATATTCGACCAAACCTTGGCCGCGTGATCGCCCATCCTCGGCCGGCTTGATGCAAGAAACCAGGACGGCGCAAATTCGCAAATTCATCCGAAAACCAGGAGAATGCCTCAAACCACAACTGTTGATCAAAGAAATGATGAACAATGATAGCAATGGACTCTCGGGGTGCCGTGTTTTCAAACAACCCCAAACGCCCCCCTAAAACGAAGCCCGCAGCGCAGCTTTCGTGGGGCGTCCCGCTTTGGCTCTTCGGTGGCCGCTCTCATCTTAGATTTTTTAAACAGGCTTCCCCAAAAAATACGCACATTACGGACTCATGAGTTGACCATGCTGAATCATTTTCGGCAAAACCATGTAAATCAATGTCATGGACAGGTTCACTTTCCTTCGCGGTCTCTGGGTTGGCATCAACCGCTCAGGTCCGAAGGCGTTTCCGTCCAGGGAAGAAGACACGTAGCAGTTCGTCTCGCCCTCGATATCCCTCGATGATCATGTTCCATATTAAAATGAAAATGGCCATCAAATAGGGTATATTTCTACTTGCCGAATAACCCCGTATGGGCCTTTTTGTGTGTGTGTGAGTCTGTCGGGAAATAGGGTACGCCAAAATTCTAAGATTAAATCAACATACTGGTTTTTATTCACATGAACGAATTGGTATTTTGGTTTCTTTTTAATCACAAGCACTTGCAATTCCATCATAGCCCGCCCCCCGGGTAGATTCTCTACATTCTAGGAGCGCTGTGTCTCCCGGATCTATTGTCAAAACTGGGACCCAACGAAGCCATAATATGCGGGTCACTTTTTTTTTAACATCATAAACTCTGAAACCATCCATTCTTGGGGGTAGATACTTTTGATCCATTGCCAAATGTCTTTTTTGGATTTTTGGCAATGTAAGGTCGGCAACTCCATGATGGTCTTAAATTTCCTTGGGAGGTGTTCGGCTGCCTGAATCCAAAGGAAGTTTGTAGAAGCTTCCTAGAAGTCCAGCTATGTCCAAGTTTTTTTGGCCAGGATGTTTTCAGTGGCGTTCCCCGGGTAGAGACACCAAAATTCGCTCTGAGTCCAGGTGAATTTTCAGACGTTTTCCTTCTCTTTAGGGACAGTGGCTAGAAAAAGTGAAACCATTTCTTTACGCACACAACTCACTCTGACAAGTGTATTAGTGCCAAAATCAGTACAGTAATGTACAGCATTATATATATATGTAAACATACCTGTATATATATTATATATATGTGCATATGGACATCATTGTACATCCATATGTGTCATGGTCAAGTTACATAGAAAAAAGTGGGCCCCTGGTCATCCATGAATCCATTCCATGCCATGGAAATCCAAATACAAAACTGGTTGGTGGTATACCTACCCCTCTGAAAAATATTAGTCAATGGGAAGGATTATCCCATATATTATGGAAAATAAAAAATGTTTGAAACCCCCAACCAGGGTATAAACTTTTGACCATGGCACATACGAAGTTTGCACCAGAAATCATCAGTCTGGATCAAGAAAAGGGGCGAGATGGATCTCGGGATGCGCTTTTTTATGCATGATGTTCTGAGGGATCTACTGTATGGATTATTATAGATTCCATTTGCTGAGGTCTGGAGAAAAGACATTCCCAGTGTAGGTAAAACAATAAACCATCCCTAAATCCTCAGTCATCACCATTTTTATAGGTTGTGTGTTTACCATGTCCAGTCATGGGTGATTTATGGCATTGTTTTACCAACATTAGATTCGAAAAAAAGGTGATGTCTGCAACACTTCCAGGCAAGCAAAGACCTTCTGAAGTCAGGAGGACATGTCACCTCTAAGTCGTGTCACACTCACACCTGTTGCAGATTTGAAAATGGCAATATATGGCTAAGAGTTAATTAATACCCTGCAAATCCCGTGGTGAACACCAAAACAGTTGGTAGATGGGGTTCATCCCCGCAAAATTTGGAAAAAAGATGGGTTTGATCCATACCATTCCATACCCACCTGAACCAGGACAAGTGAAATAAAGCATGACATTGCAAACCGGCGCAATGTCTTTCCCCGGCTTCCCCATTTCCTGGTTGCAAAGAATTCCGTTTGAGGTCGTGGCAACGTGGAAGAAACAAATTCGTGGGCTAGTCTCAGAGAATTCTATGGAGGTTTAAATAGGTTTACAGTAAATTGTTGGTATAACCCTGGGAAAAAATATGTGTCTGCTTCAAATCCCCATAGAAATATTTTATATGTGACATCTGCACATTGCTTTAGACTAAAAATCACCCATAAAATCCCAAGATTTCACACCGCTTAATACATATGCTACGATATAAACCAGCGAACCGTTGAACCGTTGAACCACCCAAACAAAAAAAAAACGTCCACAAAAAAAGGTGGGTTTCACCACTGAAACAAAGGGAACCCCCAAAAAAAAGCCCTCTGAGGCCACCTACGGGCAGTCGGAACAACCAAAATCTCGTGGTGGTGCCATATTCCTGACGATGCGATGCAGTGGTGCGGCAGTTGGGTGGGAAAAAACCACCAAATGAGCCATTAAAAATAGCCTGTCGTCCCATTAAAAATGAAATACGATAGCTGGTTTTTGAAACGGAAACCGGAAGTTACCTATGGGTTAGTTCACAATCCGCAAAAACCTTGGCAGTATCAGTCCCTATGGTGCAAATAACTTGGCTAACTGGGATTATGGGAAATATATATATATATATGTATCTATCCTTAACCAGGCTTCTAAACCGACATACATAACTTGGCTATGGCCATTTGGTAGCAGGATCATGGATTCATGGATTTTTTTGACAGGAAAACCGTGTTTGTTACCATTTAAAAAAAAAAAAAAAACATGAAAACAACACATTCATTGGTTTTCAAAGGTTTTCCTGTTAAAAAAACAAACATGATCCTGCTAGACAAAATTCCAAGGAGAAGTGATGAAGAGTCATGATTGCTTGAGGCTGGATATGGTCACATTCCCGGGTTCAGGCGGTCCAGGTTGCAACTAAGCCAGTCTCCCTAGTGACATAAAGATTCCCAGCAGAACGATAGCTTCGTATTGGGTATGTTCATTTGGGTTTGTCTGAAAGTAACGCACCTGATTCCATCCATTGTCATTATGTGTATATATATATATATGTGTGTGTATACATGTATATGTGTATATATATATACATATATATATATGTATATATATACATATGCACATATATATATATACACATATATACATATCTGTGTACACGTAATATTTCATGGACATGACCATGTTTTGCTGGATAAAATCACCCATGGAGGTACCCCTTCTTTTGATTTTGCTCCAATCTGATCCGGTTCGTGGGATGTTGGATTCTCCAATGTTCTACAAAGGACTTTCCAGCCCAACATTTTCGCCCACGGGATTGAGATCTCTGGTCAACCTTACGTTTCAAAACTATGTATATCATCTTACATAAATGCCCTGCCAAGAAAAATACATGAGATATGTGACATGTCTGTACTTAGATGTTTAGCCAGATAGTAAAAATACAGCACGTATGTATTTCTTCGTGTTTGGTTTGGTGGACACACTCTCCCAACACCGTGTTTAAGTGGCGATTTACAGGGACGTCCTGGACAAATCGTCATAGTTTACCAATAGAATCCCAATGATATCCCCATGATTTTTCCGGGTGAACTCGCCACAATTCTCCTGCAAAAAAAAACATGGCGTGGGATGCTGGAAAATCGACATACGTGTGGTGAAATCACGATTTTACCACCGGATGTTGACTCCTGAAACACGTTCCTCAACTTTTCTTGTGTCATCTCCTTGGCGGCAGTGACACTGGGTGACAGAAAAATCGAGATGTCTTGATCCCATATTGGTCCAAAAGTGGGCTAGATGTGCTACTTTGGGCAATTTAAATATGGAAAAATGATGGCAAAATTACGTGTCCATCATGGAAAACTTATGGAGATATATGGAGATAAATTCAATGGATTGGTTTAAGGGAACACATTTACAGGAAACCCCCCATAGTTCATGGGAAAATCTGCCACTTTCCGGTTAAGATTTTGCCAAAATGGCGATTCATGATTCGAACATGATTCTAATTCCTCGTTGGGAATTGTTGCGCACCTCATGTTCAGACAAACCCATATAATCCATATATTTTACGCAGCCAAAGAGCATAGATGCCGGCATTCATTGAGGTTTGTCGGAAAATCGGCAAAGGGATTATCATGATTTTCCACATGCCATATTGGGTTATGCCCCATTTTTAGGTCCGACTGGCCGTTTAGTGTTTTTTTTTTCATGGATTCATAGGGATTGAACATTCGCAACATTCGTAGTAATTCACATGTTGGATCCCTTGAGAATTCATAGGGATATATGTGGATTTCTGTGGAATACTTTGGATCTACCCTCAACATTCATGGGGATATATTCTATCCGGGATATATGGGGATTCTTAATCCCCCATTGATTATATCAAATATATCCCATGATCTTTACCCCATGGCTGGTTTGAAAAACTTCTACTAGGCCCTACTGGTATGCTACCCTCGGACGGCAAAGGTCGATTTCTGCTACGGGTCACCATCCAACTTTTGGGAGGAAACCTCAACATTTTTCAAAACCAGGTCATCAAGACCTGCGGAAGATATAGAAATCGCTGCTGAAATGGCTCTGAACAAATTCAGGCGATTTCGCCGAGTATCCCAAATCCAGACTCTCAAAATTTGAAAAGATTAAAAACACACGAATTAATTAATTTTTCCCATGCTTTGCTGGCCATAATTTCTGGAAATCACGTTGTGAATCTCCGGGGTTGGACAAAGACTCAGACATGATCCTGGCGTATGATCCCTGAATCTCAAAACCTCCGGACAGGGGTTGTTCCTTGTATACAACTAACGTACTTTACAATAAATATAAACTTTTCTGATAACACTTTATCATTTAAAAAAAAAAACAATTCCTTTATTGCCAACTTGCTTTACATTGCTTTACAATCTCTTGGGGGGGTTACTACAAAGTGAACTGGTGTTCACCATCGCTTATCAAGGCTTTGGACCCTGAAAATAGCCCATCTTTCGCGGTTTCACTCATCTTCCAAGCACCAACTCATGGCGGCGTCATGTTTTTATGGGGGAGGCGACTGTTTTCTAAATCCACCGAATCAGAAAGCTTCAGCGTCACCGAGAATTCTCCATCATTCGAGGTGTGAATCAAAGGGATTGACGGGATTGTCACATACCATACACCAACATCACTCTGGGAGGCATGGCAGGTAACAACATCATGTCATAATGTGGTTAAAACAATGCCATAAACTACTCATGACTGGGAATGGTAACCATACCACCTATATTTATGGTGATTGGCTTGGCATTTTACATCTTGGACCTACTGTTTGGATCTATAGATATGACTCGACAAGGCTCTGCCAGACTGACCTGAACAAGTCCCATGAAAACACCAGCCCATTCACCCAAGCGGCTACGAGTCAAAACTATTCAAACCTCTGATGCAGAAAAGAAACCCCAAAATGGCTACCATCTGGTTATGACTAACAGTTCGCCATGGAAAATCACCATGTTTTATAGCTAAACCATCTATTTCTATGGGCCATCTATACCATGGCGAACTGTGAATGTCATAACCAGAGGCTAACCTATGGATGTTCATCCCCCCATTCATCCAGTCAATTGATTCGGTAAAAATGACCTCCCAAGAACAGAGATTTACCCGGCCTGGGAAACGTTAACAAAAAACGCACTGGAAAATCATCATCTGGTTGGTGGTTTCAACCCCTCTGAAAAATATTAGTCAGTTGGGATTATTATTCCCAATATACGGAAAAACAAAAAATGTTCCAAACCACCAAACAGTCATGTTCTAGCTGGATAAATCATGATAAATCAACGAACTTTCTATGGGCCTATGGCTTCCATGAACTTCCATGGCTTCCAGTTCGCATGTAACAGTCATTACCAGAGGGTAAGCCCCATGAATAATATCCCATTGAATCACTATAAAATCCCATTGAATCACTATAAAATCCCATTAAATCACTGTAAAATCCCATTGAATCACTATAAAATCCCATTAAATCACTATAAAATCCCATCAAATCACTATAAAATCCCATTAAATCACTATAAACCATCGATGATTTCCGCGAGCTTCAAATGGTGCTTCCACAAAATATAGAGCTCGACCATCGCCTCATGGGATGCGACGACGGTGAGCCGCCCAGCGGCCCGGCCAGCTGATGTTGACCGCAGTGTGTTTAAATGCGCCATTTTCATAGCCATGGCTAGGATTTTTCTCGGGATGATCTGTGTATTCCTCTGCTATATCAGTTATAACCTTTCTACTATATAACCAATTATTCACTTTTTCCTCTTGAGTAACCCCTGAAAACAAGGGTTTAGTCTTGGATCTATTCAACATTAGGGGTATGAGACCATGTCTAAGTTCCAGGCTCTGTCCACTTCCGTAGCCCTCGTAGCCATCGTAGGTGTCATAGCCATCGTAGTCGTAGGCTCCCTCGTAGCCCGAGTCGTAGGCCCTCGGGTAGCCGTTATAGGTTTCCTTCGAGTAGCCGGCACCTGGGTGTGAAGCCAAGGCCCATGTTGGCTATCGGCGTTATATTTAAGTCTAGTAGCTTATATACATATATATATATAGAAATACTTTAACTACTAAGTCAGTCATAGACTTAAAATATGTTCAACATTACGAGTAAGTGACTATATACCACATGTTTGTCGCCTTGTTTGGGTCTTCTGAACATGTTTCTCTATTGAGAAGAGTCACACGGTTTGGTTTCACGCTGTTCCCAAGGAACATCATCAAATGGTTTTAGACAAAATCATTCATATCAACAATGGATGTTCATAATATTGGATGATAGTGATCTTAATCATATTGGAAAATGGGTTTACATCTATCAAACAATAACAATTATATATTGGATGTTTCAATTCGTATCATCCCACTTTCGGAGATGTCCAGTATTCTCAAATCAAGGATATACACGTGTTTTCTCTGTTGAATGACCAAAAATGTGGAGAAGAACTTGAAACATGTTGAAACCACCTGTCACATCGTGATATCGTCTTATCGTCTGATTACTTCGCATATATGTCCATTGTTGCTGGTTATACTCACACAGGTTTTCAATATTACCAAAAGGCAACCGGTCGACTAGGCTAAGAGACAAAATGCTGGTATTTGTGGGACCTGTTAAAAAGTGTTTGCAAGATGGACATTCATTTCGATTGGCAGGCGTGTGACTCAAGTTCAAAATGTTGCATTCCGCCTGCACGGTGAATCAATTTTGTTCTTCGAGTGCTAACAAAAAACCCTTAGGAATTTCATGATTTTCAAGTTCCCATGCAAACATCCATCGGATCATCCATCCATTTTTCTTCACCTCTCTGTCAGCATCAGTGCCAAGCCGTGCTTTCGGCAAAGCCGCGGCCACAGACTCAAACTTTTGGCGACATGAAATGACGCCATGTCCAGCTGTAAGCCCAAGAGTATCTTTTTTTGTACACTTGCTGTTTTTTCTTGCGCAGCATGGACATTGGTCTCCATTTTTTGAAGTGTTTCCATGTACCAGCTATTTAAGTTGAGTTCCAGCAACCGGAGCTGCGGATGTCAGCCCTGATCATATCAAAATAAAATCCGACCACGACCAAATATACTTCGCGCATGCAACCACCGAGAGCGCGTCAGAAACGTTTCAACAACGGCAACAAGTTCCGTGGGCCCTGTGTTATACTCACCAAGAACGTTATCACACCACCCCCACCCCCTAAACCCCCAGCAACATGTTAACTACGTAACGCATCTTGCAGGAACCTTAAGACATCCAACCCCTAGATTCAATTCTTGAACCCTCATTTTCGCAACCTGCATCTTTCAAATTTGCAACCCTTCCAAGGGATAGTGAATGGCACATCTCAAAACAAGCACCCCTTCCAAGGGCGGCGTGTCAGCCGCATGCCTAAAACTACCAACCAGCTGCCAGTGGTGGATAGTTTTTTGGGATGATTCCTGGAAATGTTCCAGCAAGAAATTTCGGTGACTTTGACCAGTCACTCCACCCAGTATGTTGGTAAACCCAATAATAAATCATCCAAAACTTTGCCAGAAATGAGTGGTATAAACCATCTTCAAATGGAAGGTTACGGCATTGGGCTTACCACAATAGTTGTATCACCCATTCTTGTTGGAAAAACCAAACATTGGGAGCGCCCCAATCAGCCCGGCTGTTACTTGCGAGGCACCCTCCCATTCGTCGTAGCAGTTGTTCTGATCTTCCCCTCCTTGGTCAATCTTGGTCAAGACTGCCATGAGATAAAAATGCCTGGTTTAAGCAATAAAAATCACTGACTATGTTTTTTTCCTACAGTAAAAATCACAAAAAAATGTTCGGCTTTTTTATGGGATAGTTACCCCGTATACTAGCATTTACTAACCATTATTCCAGTGACGTCGCAGTACCTCGTTTTTTTGGTGTTAGACATCATGGTGATCCAATGACCATGCGAGTCATGGGTTCCTGAATGGCTATGACCATCCCGGCCATGGATTTGTCTAACTATCGACCATGGATGACCACGGCACACCTGGGAAATAGCCAAAAAGTGGGTATAAACATCAGTTACCCTCTGGTTATGACTAACATAGCCATGGTATAGCTGGTCCATAGAAATAGATGGTTTGTCTATTAAAAATGGTGATTTTCAATGACTATTTCAGATTGGTAAATCATGGCAATCCCTGCTGATCATTCCGTAAAGTTTCCCTAGTGAGGTGACTGGATTGCTGAAAGAACAATTCACCAAGCTATGAGGTGAGTTGAGGCTGGTGACCTTTATACCCTCTGGTAAACAGCCACATAACTACGGTAACTACATTTCAATATACGGACTTTTGAATATACGAACTGGTATTTCATACTACCTCCGAGGCCTCGGGGTCTGGCCCGCCCTCATATTTATTCATGTCGAAAAACCGCATGGAAAATGACCATGCTATCTAGCTGGGTAAATCAAGTATTTCTATGGGCCATGGCTTCAATAGCTTTTTGTATGACCAGGCCGGGTATAACTTTATTGTGGTCCCATGCATTCCGATGAGTAAACCGGTGGAAGATGATGGAACATGGCGTAGCTGGTCGTAGCTGCACCCAACAAAACCTAGGGGAAACATACCCATGTTCGAAAATTGCACGTAATGTTCATATATGGATTTGTCCTAAAATTGCGGATATCCCAAAATCCAATGGCTGTCATGCTTACTGTACATGGGGATATCTGAGGATATATATATATATATTGGCATATACAGTAATATGGCATGTAATATGGGAGAATATAGGATAAACTCAAAACCAGTGGCTATGCTCAAAATTCAGCTGTCAGCTTCCCATATCAAAACTCTAGGACCCTTATTTCCGCTAGTGCCGCCCCTAACGACGTGCGGAAGATACTGGGGGTGTGGTACCCCATGTTTGACCCTTTTGCGTTTTTTCACGTGTCCAGTCTGTCATGTCAAACCATTGAATCATCACGGATTACGATCCATGGAAAATCGATCCATATAGATCCTGTAGACAGCAGCCGTTTGATGATGAAAATCATTTTTTCAGCATAAACAAACTCACCATCTTTAGAGATTTCAAGGCTTGGATCTTTTCATGGCAAATGGGATTACTCATCCATTGAGTCTTGCTACGATCTGATTCCTGTACCGCGTTTTAAGGGAGGTTCTATATAATCCATCTTGCTTAACTTCCGATTGGGGAAATGATCAGGAGAGTCGGAAAGGTTCCAACCCATTTTTGGAAACAAACCCAAGGTTTTTCATCGTGTCAAAAGGTCGTGTTTCCAAAGCATCCCCCTAGTGCTGAATACGCCTTGGAAATCCCCAACTATGTCCCCTTTTTATAACTACATGCTGTGCGTTATGCATCCATTAATATAATAACACATATGTATATACAGTATATATCTGGGTAAATTATAATATTTCACTAACCTGAATTAAGGCCATTTGGGGATGATTTCCCTTACTAACCATGATTTCCAGTGAGGTCGTAGTGAGGTCGTTATAATTTACCCAGATATA
>Ga0126342_10000641_pt1 | contig 40837 bp, 43 predicted proteins | sample Cyp1metagenome_FD_92528 | JGI IMG/M metagenome (GOLD analysis project Ga0126342, IMG submission 92528) | Coral microbial communities from Lord Howe Island, Old Settlement Bay, Australia - Cyphastrea 1 metagenome | ecosystem: Host-associated > Invertebrates > Cnidaria > Coral ...
ATAGATAGGATAGATAGGATAGATAGGATAGATAGGATAGATAGGATAGATAGGATAGATAGGATAGATAGGATAGATAGGATAGATAGGATAGATAGGATAGATAGGATAGATAGATAGATATCCATTTATAGATCCCACTATATAAATCTGCACAAAATATACCCATACTGCCGTGGTTGCGTGGTTGGAAAACTCTTGTCATAGTTCCTTGGCTCCCTGTTGCTACTAGGAAATATGGACACAAACATAGCTTGATTTTCCAAGTGCATTCAAGTACCCAAATAGTAAATGCAGCTCCAGTTGTAAATGAATATATTTCACCATAGTTATATCCCAGGTAAATGGGGGTGGTAATTAAACACGGCAATGGTAAATTGCCCATTCGAAACTGATCTCCCCATTTAAATGCCCACTTCAAAAATCTTCATCAAGAATAATGATCTAGCAAGGCACCCCCTTTGCCCCGCCAGAGCAATCTGCAGCGCCCGGTGACTGGCGGAGGAGGGGAAGCTGCTGACGCGTTCCAGCTGCCGTTTCTGGAGCAGCACTTGCAACTGCGCCTGGACCGCGGAGGAAACATGTCGTGGGGATGAGAACTTGTCACAAAATATGCCATGCAGGTGCCGCCCCGTTCTCTCTAAATGTTTTTTTTAAGCCATGAGTCGGTGGCGCCCACAGTTGTGTTGGCCTTTAAGCCCCATGAACCATAGATATATAGCTACCGCAATAAGCCAACTATTTGGAACTATTTGGAAGCAAATTGTAGGATGAACCGGGGGCCAACATGGGAATTATACAAACCAAATTGGGGATATTATGGGGATAGAAATGGACATTATGATTATTACAATTCTTTGGGGACATCATATGGGATATACTGGGATAGATACGTGTATATAATATATATATATATATATATATATATATTCCACATGATTCCACCAACTTAATATGTTATATGATGGGTTTGGTACCTAAACAGGTGGTATGCACCAAATAACCATTTACATGGGACAAAATGATCAACCATCACATTTGGCGGGTGCGCTATTTTCAAACAACACCAATCTGGGGTTGTACACTCATTTCACGCAGTACAAGTAAAAGCAAGTTCTTCTTCCAAAACGCCAAACATATGTGTGGAATACCATTGCGAGAATATTGGTGGGTGTATAAATGCGACGTCTTTCTTTTGAACCACGAAGCACTCCCATGGCCATATAGTCTGCTGCAAAAAGGTTATTGTAACTATGTGATGCAAAGATTTGTTGGGGCAAACACATTTGCAGTTGGAAAGCCAATCATGACATGGCCAACCTCACATCTCCATAAGAAGTTCATGTTTGAGCCGGGAAATGCAGGACAGCAGTGTTTTTTTCCAATATATATTATCCTTGATGTACCCGCCAGTAATCAAGATGGGAAAAGGAACACCGGAACACCCACCATTGGACCATTTCAATGCAATTTTGCCATTAAGACCTCCATTTACAGGGGAATTCTCAGCTAGCCATGTTTGATTACCGCAGGGTACAACTCAACTTGACTCTGTGACCAGCAATCCGTAATTCACCACCGTTGACCCATCATAAGGAGGTCCCGGCTACTCCAGCGGGCAACACATCTGCAAGCAAGGCATGGTCTGGTAGGACTTGGCCCGAAGGATCAAGCAATTGACGCCGCAGGGTCGAATCCTCCTGAGACTTTAGCGAACCCGCCTGGGGTCCTACAGCTACTGGGCCCAAGAAATATCAACAAATAAGATCAACTTTGACAACTAGTTCATTAGAAAGTAGATACAAGTATCCTGAAGTTGAACAATATCCAGTGCAAAATCGGCCCTTCACCTACGCATCAACCTCATTTTGTCCTTCTCTCCCGTCTTAAGTTTGCCAATTTTCCCCTTGGATCTTCCAATCTTCCAAGATTAGTGTGGTAAACTCAATGCCGTAAATAAAACTTTCCATTCACCAACCATTTGGGGTCACTGTACATTATCCTACACAATAAGGGCATACCCAACAATGAACCTGTACCGGGGATGGTTTATTACTGGACATATCCTAAAATTATCTTATTATAATTGCAAACGTATCTTGTAGATGCTCCTCTATTGTCCCATCAATGTCATATGTCCGACTATTATCCCATGACCTTCTTGGCAATTATCCCATTACCCTACGGGATAATTATTACCATGAATATCCCATTATTATCCCATTCATATCCCTTTAATACCTATAGAGTCTTTCATCCAAGACGCAGATCTCACTCCCACCAGGATGTCTCCAATGCGCGCCGTTGCGCTGTAGCTCGCCTCATGGTACAGCTCCCCTGCCATGGTGAAAACGGAGACGTAGAAACCGTCGCAGCTCGACATGGCAACTCTGGTGCTGCCCAACTTTGGCCAATGGGACTCTCTCTCTCTCTCTCTCTCTTTCTCCCTCTCTCTGCTTAGATATGTCTATGTAAACGCGCAGGCATTAAAATCGCGCACATAATATATATATATATATATATAAATATGTATGTATGTATGTATGTATGTATATATGTATGTATGTATGTATGTATGCATGTATGTATGTATGCATGCATGCATGTATGTATGTATGCATGTATGTATGTATGCATGTATGTATGTATGTATGCATGCATGTATGTATGTATGTATGCATGTATGTATGTATGCATGTATGTATGTATGTATGCATGTATGTATGTATGTATGCATGTATGCATGTATGTATGCCTGTATGTATGTATGTATTTATGTATGTATGTATGTATTTATGTATGTATGTATTTATGTATGTATTTATGTATGTATGTATGTATTTATGTATGTATGTATTTATGTATGTATTTATGTATGTATGCATGTATGTATTTATGTATGTATGTATTTATGTATGTATGTATTTATGTATGTATGTATGTATGCATGTATGCATGTATGCATGTATGCATGTATGCATGTATGCATGTAGGTATGTAGGTATGTAGGTATGTAGGTATGCAGGTATGCTGGTACGCAGGTATGTAAGTATGTAGGAATACAGGTATGTAGGTATGTAGGTACGTATGCAGGCATGTAGGCATGTAGGCATGTAGGCATGTAGGCATGTAGGCATGTCGGCATGTAGGGATGTAGGTATGTAGGTAATGTAGGTAATGTAGGTAATGTAGGTAATGTAGGTAATGTAGGTAATGTAGGCAATGTAGGTAATGTATGTAATGTATGTAATGTATGTAATGTTTGTAATGTATGTAATGTAATGTCATGTCATGTCATGTCATGTAATGTATGTATGTATGCATGTAGGTAGGTAGGTATGTATGTATGTCTGTATGTCTGTATGTATGTATGCATGCATGCATGTATGTATGTGCATGTAGTTATATATTTATCAAAACTCAAGAGCCATGCTCTATAGGCTCATCTGATTATGAGTACGGTATGGAGGTACGGTAGGTACGGTACGGTGGTGCGGTTGGAGGTACGGTAGGTACGGTAGGTACGGTACGGTGGTGCGGTTTGAACCAAGATGGAGGTACGATGGTACATTATGAGGGGGTACGGTAGGTACGGTTGGTACAAACAATGGGGTGCATATGGTACAAGTGATGAAAATGAAAAACATAGAGTACAAGAGATAACCCAATTACAAAATACCGGCGATAGTGATCAGCTGATAAATCAAAAGCATCCGGCAAACTTTTTTTCTTGCGCTACATCGGCTGTAACGAATATCTGTGGGCGTATCTGTCAGAATAAGAGGAACAAATTCTTCTCATATTGCCGCGAGTCTCAAACTGAGACGATCAAAGTGATAGTGGATGGCAACTAATATTACTAAAATTAACCAACTATGCATTTGAAATCTTGTTATGGAAAAAAAACATTAGTGGTTTGATTTGCTTGGCAGTTCCTCTTAGCTCTGGCCGACTAATGGTGGCTGAGTTTGAGTCATCTCATATCAGTTGCGTTTCCCAGTCTTAGAGTCTTGGACTGTATGAAGACTCCCAAAATATCGTCACTCGTGTTGAGTGGCGCTGGCACCATATCGACTGACTTTGTCATGTCACCTCACCATCATGCAGAGTAGCTAGCACTCGCCTATGATTCGAGTCTTAAATCATCTAATTATGATAATGTTGACTTTTGACTTTGACTTGGTTCTGATTCCAAATTGAAGTCTAGAGTCTAGAGTCTAGAGTATAGATTCTAGATTCCATATCATAGAGAAAATCAAAAGGTTGAATAAGTCAGTTTCCCCCACAACATGAATTTGGTCATGAGTCACGATAATTCTAGTCTATGTGGCTTTTGGTGTTCTTTGCCAAATAGGCGGCTAGGCTGCAACAACAACTACAGTACAAAATGTACAGGCGCGAAAGCACTGGCGTAGGTTCTCAGTGATGACGCATTCGCTTCATCCTTAGCGTAACGACGCGATATGAGCCATCAAAAGAATCAACCATATCCCAATTTCAATGAAAAAGAAATATTCGATGTTTTGTATATTAGTATATATATTATGTTTTTTTGGCATACATCATTGTATGTTCGTAGTTTTTTTTAGATTGGGTTGAATTGGAATTGGTTGGAAAGTCGGGATCTGAATCTGAACCATCTGACAATGTAATGTCCATGTCCATGTCCTGGAGTTCTGAAGTGAAGTCACTATTTCTAACAAAAAATCATTCATTCACAAAGGCTACCAGGAATCTTTTGCACGATCATTGATGCCTCCAACTCTTCTTCTTCTTCCGATTCGGTGGTGTGCTCAAGCTCCAAGATGTAGGCCAACAATACTGCTGCAACCACTGTTGAGGTGAATCTAAGTCAAGCAAAGCGAAAGGCAAGCACCCAGGAAGTTTCAAAGAAGAAGTTTCAATGGGATCAAGTAAGATTTGGCAACATTTTTGCAGAAAGCCAGGCAACCCGTTGCCAGCCAAGTCTGCAAGTTGAGACTCGCTGAACTTATTCAGCACCGTATCACTATACTGCAAGCCTTGAATATGTAGCATTTCGCGTCCTGATGTGTGAAACAACTACGATAACGATGAAAAAAAAGCAAATTTAGAGTCTAGAGTAGAGTGACTTGAATGTGACTAGACAAGACCCAGATGGATCAGGCTAGATCCAAGGGGACCAGTGCAACAAAATCAAATATCCACTGTACACTGTAAACTCAACAACAACAACAACAACAACAACAACAACGTTTGAATTCAAAATTCAAAATTTCAACCATTTTCAAGAACAGTTTTGATTATTCCCATTAACCCCTAGAATGTTTGTTTGTCAGGATTCATCTGTCCTAAGATGAGGCGTGATTCCTTCAAATCCCAAAGCTTGGCCGATGGCAGCAATGTGGGAAGCTCCTCAGTAAGTCAACGAACACCATGAAGTGAAGTCTTGAGAACTTGAGACATGAGACTCTTGAGACATGCAATTGTGAGTTGCAGGCCTTGTGTCTTGCATCTGAAGTAAGTTAGGTAAGTTAGTAAGTTCAAACTTCTTAGTTGTTTTTCCTTCAAAATTCAAACTCAATCGGTTGAGAAAAAATGCATGGTATCCATATCGGACGATGTCGGGGTCCGGGAAGCACCCTGGTATAGATCACCGAAACGAATCTCAGCCTTCTGGACATATCGTTGCGTGTCCGCTTCGTTCTGCAGGAACAAGACGTTCTTAGCTCGACTTGCGTAACGGAAGTCATGCAGAGTCGAATCTTTTGAAATCTAGAATTTGCTTGGCCTTTAATTTTTAAATTTTTAAATCAACATAATTCTTTGTTAAGTTGTGTCCATGTTACAAACAATAAATCTTGAAGGTCGACCTAACAGTACAAAGTTCTGACCAGTGACCTCTCGCTCTCGCTCGGAGAGGGAGCTGAACCATTCATTTGACTCGAGCTCTTTGGGGACAACAAGGGGCCAGCGAATTGAACCTTACAATCTCAATCAGCCAGCAACTGAGATACACACAGATACAGATACAAGTCGATTCTACAATATATGGTTGCAAAGTGTGAAGAAAGTGGAACAATGAACCAAGTGAGAAGGATGATCAGTAAGTTGAGCCTGACCTGTACTAACTGTACTATACCCACCTAGTCATCATCAATCATCAAACAGTGCTGTCAGTGAGCAGCGATCAGCCAAGAAACGTGATTCAGCTAGCTGCATGTGTTGGGTTTGCCATTTAGTTACCTTCTCTGTGTCATGTTCACCATCGTTGTCCATGTCACTGTCGACATAATCATCATCATTGGGGTCCCGATCCTTTCCCTTTTTTTTGCCACTACCATCATTCGTCCTCTTCAGTTGAATCTGCTGCCGACGCTCAAGCTCTGCACATACTGCAGCATCATCAGCTTGTAGGAAATAGTCTTCCTTAGATTTTTCACCTATGTTTTGCAGTTCTAATCTAATGGAATACAGTGGAAGACCAACCATTTGTAAGTTCAAGAGTTTAAAGTTTAAGTTTAGTTAGTTAGAGTTTAGATTTCATTGTTGGTAGTTTCAAGATTTCAAACTTCAAGTCGACTCAACTTAGCTACTCGCAACTTACCCAGGCTTATAAAGAATTAACAACCCGAAACTAATACATGAAAGTGTCTGGTTTTTGGCATTTCAGCTGGAATTTCTCGAGGTTTTGAGCCACCTTGTCCATATCAAAATTTGGATAGGTGCCCTTGTGAACCCCGATGAAAAATAATCTCACTCTCCTTTGAGGCACCCCAAAATCCTTCGACAGAATTTTGAAAGCACGAACATGGTAACCATCTCGCGCTTCTGAAAGTGCACGTAGGATCACCTGGAGGTTTGATTCTTTGTTTGTGCTCTTGGAAGTCTCTTCTAAGTCTACATTTTCCAACAGGAAAGTGCGGACAAACACAGTCTGCAGCAGCTGCAAAACGCACTTGAATGTCATGACCGATGAGCTGTCCTTGGTATGATTGATAGGACAAAGTACAACCAAGCCGGATTGAATTGAATACTTGACAACAAATAAATTCAAAGAATGCTTGCGTAAACATAAGTTGAAGTTGAAAAAAATGATAACTGTTGATTGAGACTCGTCCGAATTGTCTGCCATTGCGGTCAAAAATTCCTGAAAGTCCTTGTGCATCTTTGAGAAAGATTTGCAACTGAAGCCAGCCCCAAGTGCAAAAAGGGCTGCAGGTAGGTCCTGAGCAGGAACAAGCCCCAGTGACATGAGCATCACGAATGTTAACATTTCCTATTTCCTGTCCATCACATCGAAAACTATCTTCAAACGTCATAAAACAAAAGTTTGACATCACTGCATTTTTTGTATGCGCGTTGTCTTGGTCAATTACTAGATTGTGAATTTTGGCTTTTAGTGACTTTGTGGTTTTGTCTCTGCCTATGACATCATGCAGTGCAATGAACATCAAGATGAGTTGCGCAAACTTTCGAATGTGTTAAACACTTTCTCTCATCAGTGTGAATGTACTTCGCATCGTGGAAGAGACATGTGCTGGACTTTCGCCCAACGGTCTCTTGCAAAAATCGTTGCTTGAACGGCACATTCTCGCACATAAAGTCTTGCAATACCTAGGGCTTCCAGTCACGAGAGCGATCATGATGTTTCATTTTTATAACCATACAAAACTATGTTGACTGTATGCAATCAAAGGGACCTGCAGCTCCTGAGTTTCCTCTGGGTAGATGTTGCAAATCGTCTCGAACAGAACATTTACCACCTTGTGATAACAACCTGTGCCTGAGAACATATCGGCAAAACGAAGTTCTTGAGGGAGTGCTCTGAGTCGACTCCTGATGTCCGGGTACTTCTTCAAAGCCCTGTCCAGCAACACCTGCAGGAAGCTTGAAAATAAGAATGATTTCTCAAAAACTATAATTCCAATGCCCTTGTAACTCTTGGGTACTCTCAACTCTCAACTCTCAACTTTAGATTTCAGGTTCTTACCTTGACAAAAGAAGAAGTTGAAGATACATATCCAATAATCACATGGCATACATGATAGCTGCCTTACACGTTGACTCCAGCACTCTGTTGATGTCCGGATATTCGTCTCGAGAAGGCGGGGTTGGGTAAAAGTTTTCCTTGGTGCCATCCTCATGATCACCGGTCAAACAAGCACCATCATCATTGTCACCAATGCCACCACCCATCTGGATATCAAACTCTATGTCATCGGCGTTGCCAAAGAGAGATGCGGGCATTGTCTCAGGCAAAGATTCCTGAAACCATAATTGGTATAACATGATTGGAGAATATCGTACTAACTAAATCAGCTGGATGTTTGAATTGTAATTAAAGAATTATAGAACAACAAATAGGTCTAGTAAAATGATATGTTCATATAAAATATAAAACACATATGATATAATATATATATATATTATTATTGATGGAGGGTCCTTGGCAACGTCGGCATCGTTGTCGATGCAGTCATTCTTGTCATTCGTGTTGCCCTCGACATCGGAAACATTTGGCATATCATTCAACCAGTCCTGAAACCTTTTCGAATCTTCCTCAGCTGTAGTTTTCAAAGTGAACAGCCGCTGGTTCAACATGTTCTCAAAGCTTTCTCGGTGTTCATTTTTGAACAAAGACTCGGAAACCATGTTCTGGATTTCGCTGATGAAGATCATCGTAGCACCATCAGGAGACAAGAGCTGTTGTAGATCCTTCTTTCTGCTAACGAAAAAGACCCAAGAAGAAACTTCTTCTTCTATGTCACCTTCTTCCAAAGATTCGACCGATGAGTAGATCTCTGGCTCAGCCCCATGCACGGAGCACATGTGCTCGACGTAGGTCTTCCAAAATGAAGATTGGATAGCATCTAACATGACCGCCTTGTATGTTGTCACCTTGGTGGTCATGAACTGGTCAAAGGCATCCAAATCGGCATTCCATGTTTCTGGATTCTCGAAAGGCACATGATTGTGCTCAAAGGTCTTGACAAAGGATTGGAACTCTGGATGTGACTTAACCTCTTGAACTTTGATTTCTGTAAGCGACTTGTCACCAGTGGTAAGATCGGGAGGAGCCTGAGCAAGAACATCATTCATCGCCTGCTGATCAAGATGATCTCTGACAAGGGTAGATAAGTCATCCCGCAACTCATCACCATCAGAGGCTTTGTTCTGAGCATTGGTGTTCGAAGTTGGCTCACTCGTCTTGATCTCATCACCAGTGGATACGTCGCCTTTGTTGACGTTGACTTCAACTGCTTCCTGTTGTGATGTCTGGTCACCAGTGGGTTCATTGCCTTTGCTCATGTCGGTCTGGTCAACTTCAGCTGCATCCTCACCAGCTTTTGCTGAAGTAGTAGGCCCAACGTCCTGATACCAAAAGTCACATCTGATATAATATGATCATCTATATTTCTATCTTATCTTATCTATATCTATCGTTCTTCTCATTTACTATCTACAATCTACAAATAGTCAATTATCCCACCCCTACCTCAGCTGCCCCAGTCCACTGTTCCAATGTTATAGTACATTAGTAGTAAATATAAAGTACAATGCGTAGAACCAAGTGCAAGTCCAAACTCCAAACTGTCCTTCTGGTCAGAAGACTTCGTAACACCAAACCGCTCCCACTGCTTTGAGTAGAGAGCTACCTGTTCTGGTGCCAACACCGGAATTGCATCATCATCTTTCTTTCCCTTTCCCTTTGCTTTTGGTGCTGTTGCTGCTGATTTTTTTTTCGGTTCAGCCTTTGCCTTTGACACCTCTGGTTTTGCTTTCGCTGCTTTCTTTGGAGACATGGTCGAGTCCGGAAGTCTGGAACGAACAAACTTATGGTACTAGGTAGCACCTGAACCGAAAACAATCAGTACAGTTTGAGTGAAGTAGGAACACAAGACATCTACCATGTTCAAGTTGCAAGATATCAGATTGCCGAAGGGAAGTCAGTGTGTACCTAGGGATTGAGCTGTCGCTATGATGAATGACAACATTTCTGTTTTTTTGCATCCGTCCATTCAATTGATCCATTCACATCCCACCAACAAATCACATGAACTGCCTTCGTTTTGAAGGCTCGACGGATGTGTGATGCTCTTGGAACATGTCAGCAAGATGAAGTGAAGAAAAATGAAAATGAAACTTCAACAAAATATATAAGAGTGAAAATGTTTGTTACTAGTATTGACTCAACATGTCCAGTGGCACCGGAGTCTTGCCAGAGGCTGATCTGCTATGGTTGGCACTATGTGGCCTAGAGTAAGTCGTAAATCTGAGAAACCTTTTGAGAACGTTGCGTCCTCACAAAGCTTAAGCAGCTTCATCGAAGGTGGTGAAGTGTGAAACTCAACCATCAGCAAAACAAGTTGCAGTTCTGAGTCTGAAGAAGTACATAAGCATAAAATATATTTAGTATAGTAACGAAATATAGATGGTTGATGGATTGCTACAAAATCTGTATAACTATATTTATTAAACTGTTTACCACATACCACCATCGTGTGAGTCAGGCCAAAGTAGCTGCAGACCCAACATTGCAGCATTTCAAGACTGGAACTAAATCTTTGACCTAACTCACAAATAAAAAAACTGCCTTACTGAGATACACTTCACTTCTCAGTCTTGTTCTTCTTGGTAGTGTCGTCATCTTTGTCAGCAGATTCCCCACTAACGAAAGAAGCGGCAAGAGCTTGAAGTTCGCCTGGAATATGCAGGTTGAACTCCTGACTTGTTGCGAGTGTGTCCTTGAGATCGGCCAACGGTTTGTCTGGAAGCTTGGTGTCGTTGGCAACTGCCTTTGCAAATCGTTTGCGACTCAGAATCATAACCATCACGGTGAGGGCAATCACCGACATCAAGTTGTTCTGAACCGCCATGGCCTAAAAAAAGTTGTTAAATGAAAAAACAAATATTGTAGCCTCTTGACATGCCATATTTAGTATTAGTGTAGTAGTTAGTAACATTCTGAACGTTGAACTTTGATACAACCAGTCCTTGTCATAGTTGCTGACTTCCTTCTCCATATTGACGTTCTTTACCTCATTGATAACATCCTGCAACAGAGCCGATTTGTGGGAGAGGTCCTGCAATTGGGTAGAATGATCGGAAAGGGATGGGAAATCCTTCGCAATGGTCGGCATGTACTTCGGGTCTTTGCTGGTATAGCTCAACGATCTCACATCGACGATGTTCAAGCCATCAATTCCCTGTGCCAAAGTAAGCAACTCTGTCGCCTCCGCTTGCTGAAAAAGAAAATGCAAAAGATCACTAAGATTTGAAAGGTTCAGGTTCAGTGAAGTTTGAATGTCTTTAAGTAGTTTGAAATTGAAAAGTATCCGAAACATTAGCTGTGTTTGCAAAAAAAAATCTGAAACAGTAAAAATGACAGCTGCCTTCAACTCCTTCCATGTCGAGATCACTTGTGTGGCAGACTTTACGAGGTTCTGCAAACCGTCCACAAGAGATTCTGCTGTCAAATTGGACTCCTCGGGTGTGCGCAAAGCTCTCAGAATGTCAATGGCCATCTTCACTCGATCTGTTGAACAATCTTTCCAAGCAGATTCTGCCTGTTGTTTCATCTTGGTCAACTTCATAATCAAGCTACTCCCCAATTCCTCAGCCTTGACATTGGAAGCTTCATGTACCACACAAGCAAGCCCGTGGAAAGTCCCGATAAACTCAGCAGCCATGAGTTGTACTGCACGCCTACCGGATGGTCCTTCATCTGGCAAAGTAGCTGAAAGCAATTGCAACTTCTCAATGTTCGAGTCATTCTCGGTCAGGGAAGGCAGCACCCCATCCTTCTCTGACACAGCTGCAACAATCAGCTGAATCGTCGTCAGCAAAGCCCGTTTCACATCCAAGCTGGTTTTCTCGGTCATAGTGTCACGTAGCACCCTCATTTCGTTACAGAGTGCGTTGACACCATCTATGAAGAAGGTTTTGATGTCATTCTCAGTGACTAGCTTCCCTTTCTTGAAGAATTCCTGTATGCCACAAAATAATTTGCGACATGTGGAAAACTCAATGGTAACTGTAACAATCACTAACATAACCCCTATAACAATAACAAAAATGAACTTGTCTCAAGAACAAAACAAAAACTAAATAAACAAAAACTCTGTCCTCCAGATTCAAAGATGACTCAGCAAATTTCTCGAGAAGGTTGTGGATCTCTTGTCCGTCAGCCTGTTTGAGTTGGGTGGAATGGCGAATCGTTTCCTTGGACAAAGCAGTGGCTGCATCAAAGTATGCCCTGCATGGATCATATAGTGGAAGCTTGGCTAGCATGTAGGAGGGCCAATCATTCACAGGGGGCTCCAAGAAGCAACGCTTTGTCTTCATGCCATCGACTGCATCTGACATCCATGTCTTGACCTGCCAGTGCAATACTCTGTTTGGTTTGTTTCATTTTGATTTGTTCTTTTATTTTGTTAAAGCCTCACTGCTAGTTAATAAAAGTTACAGTAATAGTAATGATGAATATGCAATATTGGTGGTTGAACTTAAAAAATTGCTTCTTTGCTAACCCTGCCTCGCTCTGGAAAGAATCCCATGATACCAAAATCACTGCAGATTCAAGATGATTGCTCAACTCCGTGGTTGCCTCCTTTCCCATCTTCTTCGCACATTGTTTGTTGCTAGTGGCCTTGTTCAAAGCATCACGGGCATCAAAGATACGAGTACACCTGGAGAGTGTGACTAGGGCGACTAGGGTACAGCTGGTGAATTCAAAGCTCATGTTGTTGTGGTACGGTAATAAAATAAAACCTAAACTCATATTTCTTTTAATGCAAACTCTGATTCTAAACTCAGAACAGGCACCACTCATCATGTGTCACATCGGGTTCCTTTTTGAAGGCATCCCATGTGTTCGGAATCTTCTCAAAAGACGTGGTCACTTGTCCGGTCAGTGCCTCATCTGTTCCACGAGCTTCAAGATGTATCCTTGCCTCTGCCACGAGTTTGGTGCCAAATGCAGTTCCCATTGCCACAGCACACAATGGCAGCGTCGCCAGTGTCCTAAGAGGCCAGAACGAAGAACAGTTGCAAAGCCTTGGGGATAACTGTGCAATGGAATTGGTTTGAATCTATTGGGCAAGCATTATCATCAAACTAAACTTAAACACTAATATAATTAATAATAATTAATGTATTGAGTTTGGGAAATAAATCAAGTTTAAAGTTTTACAATTTTACAGTTTAAAGTTTAAAGAACAAGATGCTGTTTCGAATTTACGGTCTCCAAGCTGTGCTTCACCTTTGCGACAGGAGCGGTAGTTGCCCGTAGCAATGGAATCAGCACACCAGCATCATCTGCCAGTTTGGATACTGAACTTTGGTGCACAGCATCTAAGAACTTCTCCAACTTCTCCGTCTGTTGCTGCAGCAACTGATCCTAATAGTTGTGTTAAGGAACTTGGCACATCAATATCCAACAAAAACCTGGCTTTTGTGAACATAGAATAGACAATCTTTTGGGTAAAGTGAAATGTCAGATCAAGAGTTAAGTGCTATGTTGATGTTTGAAAATTGAAGTTCCATAAGCAGTATGCTTTCATTTTCTACATCAAAAAAACAAGTGTAAACAGTCCTTCTTTTGAATGAGCACAGCTTTGATCATCTTCAGAAAGACCTGTGAGATGGAAATGGCAAAGAAATCTTCCCCAGATTCTGACTTGTTCTGGTCATCCGCAATGAATCGTGCCATAATAATCTTGTAGCTATCTGCCATCATTTTGTCAAAGGAACAAGTCTTGACATCCTCATGAAGCAAAACCTTGAGAGCCCGCCGGATGACTGCACCGCCAAAGACCATGCCATGTGCAGTCGCAGCATCGTCCAACGTCTGAAGAAGAGTCTTGTCAGATGCCACAGCCACCTGCCCGAGCAAGCCTTAGACAGAAGACAAACTTAGTTCATCAGCTACATGTATAAGAAAATAAATAAATAAATAAATAATATATATATATATATGTAAATTTGTAGGAATTCAGTATGGAATGGTGGGCACGTATATACTTGTAAAGTTTTAAAGTTTAAAATTTAAAGTTAAAGCTTGAGAGCATAAAGTATCTAACATCTAGAATCTAAAAGCGTTCGTTTTCAAAATATAAAAAAAACCATTACATGAGTTCTCTGTGTCAAAATCTTTCAGACAAAATGAAATTTAAATAAAACCAAGTAGCATCGAAAGACATTGTGAATCTCCTTAAGCTCTTTTTCCAGATTCTGTAGTTCACCCACCAAAGGCGGTACCGCTGACTCACCACATTGGCGACGCCCAGCAGACTTCTTCTTGACACGAACTTCGGCTAGCAATTGGGTAACAGAACTGGACTGGTCAGACAAGGAAGCTTTGAATTCCTTGTCGGCAATGGGAGGCGCCACAGTCTTGAGCAGTTTCAGCTTGTCAAAAAAGCCATCAAGCACAGCACGATCAGATTCAGACAGCCCAGTCATGTCCACAGTGACATCGTCATCATCAACGTCCAAGCAACTCACATTCGGTGACTTTCTCTTCTTGCCACCTGATTGATGGGAATGCTCATCCAGACATGTGTTTGGTTTTGACTCACTCAGACTCAGAGTCAAAAGTGAATTGAAAGTGTTGAAAGTAAGTTGAACGAAAGTGGATATCAATTTACCTTCTAGAATTTAGAGTCTAGAGCCTAGAGATTTGTTTGAAGTTTAAAGTTTATAGTTTTTAAAGTTTGAAATATTTTTTTGTTTTCAACTGCGCCTCCACCAGCATTGCCAACAACCTCCTTGACGGCTGGTGCAGCCGTAGCCTTCTTGACACTCGAAGCCTTGGGTGCAGGCTTTGTTGTATTTGGCCTTGTAGCTGGCTTCGATGTAGCCTTCGCAGTAGCCCTTGCTGGAGGTTTTGAAGATGCTTTCGGCTTGGCAACTGATTCTGACGGTCCACCACCAAAACGGGACTTCAAGAAACCCATAATTCCTGCAGGTGCAGACCCATTGTCATCATCACTGCTGTCACCCCCTCCACTTGCATCACCTCGTCCAGTATCAGGAGCATCCCCTCCACCTTTGGAACCGGACAATGCTGCCTCGGACACACAAGCAAATTGTGGCGAGTAAGTCTGATAAATGAATGTAGGGTCAAAGAGTGGTTACAAATTAAAAACCATATTTCTATGACAGCATTATGTCATATATCAAATATCAACCGAATGCTCAAACCCAAAAGTATATCGAATTTGATAACTTATGCAAGTGGCTGCTTTCTGGAAAGTGGATGCAGAAGAGCTGGCACCAGTGTCAGGCATGTCAGAAGCCATGATGATGGATGTTGCTCTGATGTCTCGTAGCATGGCTTTCTTGGCTGATGCATGAATCCTATCTAAAGCTTCACCAGATGGATCAATATTCTCTTCTGTCAACTGTGCATGGCGCTTCACTCCTGCCACTCGCTGATCTACCCGCTTCCACCACCCTTTCTTGCCTTTGGACACGTTGACTCCTTGGACCCGCTGGCCGCTTGGCAAAGTGTCCCAAATGATTTCATGGGGTTCTGGTTCTGGGTGATCCTTGATATACTCAGCGAGCTCAACGAAGTAAGACTTGTTGGCCTTCAACCCCTGCTCGGTCTTCTCGTGTGTGGACACAGACTCAAGGCAACCCAAGTTCTTCTCGATTCTAAACTTCATATGAGGGTCTGCGATCTTCATGTTCACAATGTTGGTCCTGATGTCCTAAGTGTGATAGGTTTTGTATGGATTCATATGTTGTATAGTCAAATACGGAAGTTTTTGATATATGAGCTGACGTGACAAAACCAAGATTCCAAAAACTTGTGCAACACAGTTGGATCATCTTCGATGGCCTTGGCAAAGACATTCAGACAATGATAACGCCCTTCGAAGCCACCTTGCTCCCATACCTTGCTTTTTGGCGAACCGAAGCTGAAATGGTTGATTTCCAAAGCGCAACAACATACACACACTGCACTTCACACTTTGTCCTAAACTTACATTCATATCAAAACGAGCTGAAATAGTTTATATCCACAAATTCACTTGGAAATGAAAAAAAAGACACATCAGTACATACACACACACACACTTTTTTTGCACTTTTTGTTCATGCGACCATAACAACACAAGCTGACAGTATTCATTTCACAAGTCCATTGTGATTGAATGCAATCAAAGTACAACAGCGCAGACTTTGCATTTGTCTCCGATCGGTTTTTCCTTATTCCCTCTTCCCCAAGGCAGCACTGGAAGCCACTTCTTGAGCTCAGTACCACCCAAATCCCACGGACAAAGGGAACAACTCCAACACCTGCAGAATCTACAGCGCTTCGCACTGTATTCCGAAGGCAAGCCAATCTCCTGAGGAATTTCCTGTAGATCCAAACTACAGGTAGACATGAGTCCACTTCTCTCTACAGACTGATTTCGTGATTGAGCACTCAGTTGGCTACATATATTATGCATGATTTTCAATGATCGAACATGCAGCAAACGACGGCCCAACTCAATACGTTGATCTCTTGTTTTTGATGAAACAGTCCAAAACCTGAATTGCATTCATGTAACTTCAAAGTGTGTCAGTGCACCCCTGCAGTGTCCCATTGTATCTTCCACAAGTATACCAATGTACCCCTCAGCCCCCCCAGACTGTACCACTGTACCCCCCAAAGTGTACCACCGTACCCCCCAAAGTGTACCACTGTACCCCCCAAAGTGTACCATTGTACCCCCCAAAGTGTACCACTGTACCCCCCAAAGTGTACCACTGTACCCACCCAAGTGTACCCAAAAAAACCATAGCAATCGTTACAATTGTATTGGTACAGTGGTACAGTTGTATTGGTACAGTGCCTTTGTATCAGTACAGTGATATTGTCTATCAATGCAGTGATGCATTCCTACCTGCAGTATGTGTATTCTTTGCATGAGCACCGAACCATGGTGCCTAACTTGAACTGAAGCATTGAATGAAATGTCTTTTTTTTTCAAACTCGAAGACTGGTCGGATGCTTCCAGAGCTGTCTTTCAGCCAGAAACACAGAAAACGGTTTGAGGATATCTATCCACATAACATGGCCCACAACTGTCACGCAAAGCCCTCGACAGTGAACTTGCGAACTTGTGAGGTGACCAGTCAAAGCACCATAGGTGAGAACCTAAGCAGTGATGATACTATAATACCACTGATTTGTGAAGCTGTTACAAACAAACCTCGAAATCTTTAACCTTTGAGGTAGAGGAAAAGAAATCAGTTGGCTGCTGACATTTTTTGAAACAGAACCTCAAACTCAAGCATTAATTACAGGACTGATTGGCTGAGTATCAGACATGGCCAGGTGTGAGTCACTTGCAGCACGACTTTCGAACTCCAATCCAGCAAGCAGCCATCGGAGTGAATCTGCCTCTGACAAAGGCATACATAGGAAAAAGAAACTAACAATTTTAAATGTTGTTGAGTTTGCACATGAGTAGAATGTAAACTGTAAAAAGTTCATAGATCTCATTGTTTAACTTTAACTTTCACCAAACAAAGCAAACCTCATGTGATGGCCGCCTGAAACGTAGGTGATAAGTTCTTCATGAGGAGAACACGCCGACAATCGCGATGGATATTGCAGGCAATCGAAACTGAATGTCCTTCAGAGCCCACTTTGAATTCGGTAATGCGCCCTGTGGCGTCAGGATAGGAGACTCAGAGAAGAGAAACCTTGTCAGACCTTTTGAGTTCTCTTTAGGTTAGATTCCAATACATACTAGTGATAGTGATAGTTTTCAATGACATTAGTGTGATGGTTTCGATTTTAAATTTCAACCTTCCTGCCTATGGGAGCATATCGACCTGTAGCATGCACTTTGCCATCCAGTCGTTGGCTGGCAAGAACAGCACCGTTTTCATCAAAGATTTGAAATTCAGCGTGAAGTTTGGGCTGTTTGTTGATACGACTGTCTCTTTGACCATCTGGGTTCACCCCAACAGCAGTCCCTTTGGGCTTTCCGCTGTCACGATCTTGCACGACACAAGCTCCATGTTCCTCAGATTGTAAATGATTTCTGTAGGAAATCTATCATAAGCAAAAAAAAAATGTTGCGAAGTAAATAAATACTATGACTACATTTGCAACAATTGCACGTACATAAATGCATAGAGGTTTACAGGCAAAACTACTATACTACTTCTCTCCTAATATACTATATGTTGTTGTTTTTCAGCATAGTTTCAATATTGTGCGCTTGCTGCCATGCATTGATCAATTCAACATCATCATGTACGTCATCCAGATTTGTATCGGGTCCTGATCAAATGCCAAACAGCAAAGAACAGAACGCACAAATAGAATATTTCGGACAATCATAAACCAACATTAGGTTTGAATGAAATAGCATGAGTCCTGTGGCGTCTGCTTCTTCATCAGTCTGGTCTTTGGTTGAAGGCCCTTTCCGTTTCCTGCCTCTTCCTTGTCCTGACAAAACATAAATGAGTCTCCACGCTGATATGGTTGCCAGTACCAGTTACCTAATAGCTAGAAAAACAAATAATAATACCAAGTGCTAAACTGCCAGTTCTGGCCTGGAGCAACCTTCTTGATGCTTTTACTTTGCGCTTTTGTATTGACAGTATCTTGTCGACATGTCTTTGCAAGCTTCTTGAACAGACTTGCTGAAGATGATGTATTTTCTTCCTCCTCTGAGCTACCAACAACACTGTCTTCCTGAACCACATGCCATATATCGGACGCTGGCAGGTCAAACGATATTCGGCTTGGAGTTTCAACCTTGGCAAGCGAGTTTTCACAAGATAAACTTCAAGAATTGCTCACATCATGTTGTGTTTTTTTGGGACATGGTGGTGAAATTGAAATGTACCAACACCCAAACCCCAAACAAAGTCCACATGTAAATTGCAAATGTCGGTTTTCTGCACCTAAGATGCGCTGTGCAAAAGATTTACATGATTTGATATTCTGTACGTTGACGCTTCAGTGAAATACTTTCAGTAGTTTCAGCGTCAATTTTAAAAGGTGACACTGAACCAACTGCAGTGTCACAAGTCTGATTGTCTAAGTCTAAGTCAAATGCTGAAGTACTTTGAGTGTCGTCATCAGAATTAGTAAGTTGAACTGGAAGCTCGTTTGCACTCGGAACTTCAGTGGAAAGATCTGACGGAGAGACATCATAGTCTTCAGGTTCTGCTGCTTCATCACTGGCTGAGTGGTAGTCATCAAACTGTTCATTCAGATGTCCATCATCTCTTTGCTGTTCGACATGTTCAGTGTCAGTCTCAGTCTCATTGGTTTCGGAATGAACACTTTGTGTGTCAGAAGTAGAGTCAGTAGCAGTGCTGATGGCTTGTGTGGAAGTAGTGGGATCATAGTCAAAGTATGGGAAAGGAACGTTAGGTCTGCGAATCACACTGGCGAATACCTGAATTCGTGCCTCAAACGCATCAGCCTCATTCTCTGCCCTGATAAACTCACCCAATGAGTCAGGACTGTCACTCTCAGAATCATCATCATCGTCGTCATGATTTTCATCATCTTGACCAGGCACATCAGTTGCTGTCTCTGTAACCATGTTGCACCGATGAAGTAAAACTAAGATTGAAACTAGAAAACTGTGAAACTGATTGCACCATATTTTGATCTTTGAACTTTGATCCAAAACTTTGCATCACATAACCTTGAACTTCCTACTTACTTCAGAGCATGCAAAAGATACTGACTGCTGCATAGTCAAATCAAAAAAAACAATGGAAAATGGATTTGAAGTCAAGTCAATGTGGCCCAACTGCAAACAGCACCTGTATATTATTCTGAGGCTTGAACTGTGTAGGGAACCACCGTCCACAAGCAAGCTGCACCGTTGTTGGCGAGAAAGTTTGAGATGTGTCTGGCGAGTGTGGTTTGAGTCGATATTCTTGGATATATCAGCAAACCTTTCTGCTCAATACCAGGTACTCCGATCCATGGATAGACAAATGGCCCTTCACGCCTTGAACAATCAAATTCCCACCAGTCGCCTTCATAAGGTGAAAACTTGGCCCGGCACAACACCCAAGCACGAACTCCACCGTTGCCTTCATCAGAAAGCCTAAGAGAACATAGCAGTGATCTCACAGATTCATCAGTTGATCGTTGAATAATTAAATTAAACGTAACTAAACCAAACCGCAACAAAAACAATAGCCACAAAAGCCTCACTCGAAGAGACTCATTCGGCTTCATGACCAGGAGGGGATGATGTATTTCAACATTTGGACCATGATTGCGTTTGCCAACCAAATGCGATCTTCTGTGATTGGAGACAAACTGCTTCAACTGAGTCAGAACATGCCGATACACAGCCATGTTTTGAATTGTCGATACGCAAAACCCATACATCTCAGTACAACTCAGCTTCAAGGTTGCTGCGGGAAATGGCTCCTGTTGCGCAATCATTGTTCCCGATCGTTGTTTCCATTTAAGCGCCTGACTCTTGACAAAGCCTGGTTCTCTATCAGCTTCATGAATGATTGATTCGCTCACTGGCCAATTGCTGTCACCCAACCCCAGTGGTCCCAGATTTGAACCTTTTGTAGCTGAACTGCTTCTAGCACCAACAATCTGATGGAATCGGGAATCATCAAGATCATCATCCAAATGTTCCACCAACATGTCACTGTCACGAGAATGTCCTGACATTCCAACGGTGCGTTCAACCAGTTGCACCAGTGAATTACTACTGGATGTGCCCTGCTGCGTTTCACTGCGAGACCTCTGTAGTCTTTCTTGTGCAACTAGTGATTGTCTTGCCTGCAGTTCTGATTTTGCCTGTAAGTTAGCAGTCTTTGCCTTTTGACTCCAAACCTGACGTAATTCATTTGATTGTTTCCACTCTTCGAGACACGACTTCATGATTCGTTTGCGACATTCCTCAGATGTCTCCCCTGGTTTGGGTGTACGTTCAGCCAGTGCTGAGCTCCAATACAATGTGTAGCCATTGTACACCTTCTTCTTCGCGTCTCCTGTTTGTGAAAGAATCCCGATGATAGGATGATGTTGTAAGAGACTGGCAAAACAACATGATTAGGTAAGAATGCAGAATGAGAATCCCATACTTTTTATCAGCGCACTATCTATGACTAACATGTTTTACACTGTACATGTTTCATTGGGTTTATCTGATTTCGAAATGAAGGGTGAACTGAGACATGATCTAGGACATGTTTTTTCTTGCAAATGCAAACTCTGTCAGTATATAGATAGGCGTTTAATATTTTAGTGACCAACAATTTTACCACTCACTACTCAGCACTACCAGCCCAACCCATCCAATTAGGCCTGCAGTGTCATCTGCAAGTTGCATTTGGTCAGAAGGATCTTCATCTCCATCCACATGTTTCAATTTAATCTTCAACAAATGGTCAGCGTGATCGGAATGATGTTTCTTCACTTCTGCAAGCAAATGCTTTGAACACAGGGTGTGGGAAATGTCATTTTTTCCCCTTCCAGCTCTAGACATGGACTTTAACCGAGCGAAGGTATTCTCCACAGAAACATTTGTATTGATGCCTTGGAAGCTTGCTTTGACGAGACTGTAGTACTGACCACCTTGCAAAAGGTCACGATAGTGGTCAGTCATGTCATGAAGAGGCAGTGAGAAAGCTGAATCCAAGCAACAGGGTTTCATCGCAAGAAACTGCTCCGCCAACGCCTGCATCAGTAAAAAACAATAATATTGATACTCACTATTGGCAAATGTTCCAGGATATGAAAACAAACAACAGAAATAATCCTGCATAGCAAGTGTATGAAACACATACTCTATACTCTATACTCTATACTCTATACTCTATACTCCAGCATCTGGACTAAACCAAAATCAGAGCTTTGAAACATAAAACTTTCAAGGTTAATCCACTATGTGTGTGTGTGTTGAAAGTTTGAAACTGAAACCAACGATTGCCTGTTTTGAATCCCCATGCCCTTCATCGTCAATGTCTCCAACCAGAGCTGCCAAGCTCCATGGGAGAAGCGTGTACGGAATGACCAATCTGTGCCAGGTTTGCCCAATAAGTGAAACAATGCACCAAAACAACTTGCTCGAAAGTGAAACCACAGGCTCCACATGCAGTCCTGACTAGAATCAGGCAATATATTGAAGAACATGCATAAACTGAATCTCTGGTATGAAATAGTTATATTGGTGGTCTAATGATCAAACATTTTTTATTGAAAAGGATTGCTTGTATGTTATCAAAAACACGAGTGTGTTTAGCTGAACAGACCCGACGTATATGAACAGAAAAAACAACAAAATAACACAACAAAACAGTTAGTCAACCCAATATAACATCATAATGTTGAGATGGCTAGAATCCATATATCATCATACTGTTATCTCATTTGTTGATTTGCTTCTAGAACTTACACCTTTCGATTGGCCGATCCAACCACTGACATTGTATTTTCGAACAAGTTTAGTTGTTTCACATGTTACCTATTCCAGCTCCATCTTCTCCAAACAGTATCCAAATGCCGTTTTTACATTGGGAAGCTCAACCAAGTTTAGTCCAAATGTTCATTGAACATCGAGAACACATACATAGTTTCCCATATCCACTCAATGTTTTGTTGTTTTGGTTTGACACTTGGAGAAAAACGAGAAAGCAATGGAACAACATTGCCAGCTTGGAAAACACTGAAATATTGATAGTTGATTCATAGCAGAGACCTGGCATGGAACTAACTCACAAATGGACTTATGAAATTGAAACATATAATTGTAAATGCCTAGTAGGTTGTTCTCCATTTGGGCTGAAAGTTGAAGGTTAGAAGTTGATAGTAACAGTAAAAGTAATGACACCCTTAAAAACCATGGAAGTACTCTTATAATCTGCTCGATCCTAGTACTACCAATTGGGCGAAATGATTTTAGACTTTTCGTACTTAAGTCGCTCTACAAAAAGAACACCACTGCCCCAAATTTGTTGAGTCCTTCCATCAAGTCAAGAAAGCAAACCCTTGGGTCAGAAACTGATATGAGCTTGCCGTCTGTCATCAAATTGTAGAGATCAGTAACTGCTTGGCGAGCGGGTGACGAAGGTGTGCTCATGATGGCAATGGGAGAAGGAGCGTCCATTAGGAACAAGTTGTCCCGCTGCCAACCCAAAAAAGTGAACATAATCTTCTCAAGTGGCGCTAGGCATGCAGTTGTTATCAACAAGTTCACTCGGGTGTTGTCTGTACCCAACCATGTGAATGCTTTGTATGCCCTGATGCCCATTGCTTTGCGGTGAAGGTCAGTGGATGCCCCCGGAAGCACAGAAGATTGAAGAAAATCTGCAGCTGTCATCGTACTATTGGCCTCATCGAAGGTAGTTTTCAAACTTTTCAATTTCGATTTTCCATGCATCATCTCAAACCCCCTGCGTAGCAAGTTGTGGTATGATAGAGCTGTCCTCAGGGATTGACACTGATCAAAAAACATCGTATTAAATTAAATATTAAAACTATTGAAAAAACAAAAGGTACAAAACTAAACACCTATTGCATCTCTAACTATATTGCTAAACTATCCCGGTGAAATTCATCAAACCACATCCCAACATGTGTAATCTTGCAGAGACACAAGAAGTACTTGGTTGCCGTACCGCAGCTTGTCCAGCGTGCAATCGCTGGAGTTGTGGGTTTGGAACTGAAGATATACGCCTCACTGCAGAACTTTGAACAGTCGAAGATATGCTTGGAATCGAGCCAATACTACATATCATATACACTATGTTATATGTATATGTAAAATGGTAACACATATACCATATATTAAAAATTAATATGTATGTATATATATATATATATTACGTGGAAAGTGTGTATGTATAATCTAAGTATATTATATATTATATGTATATATATATATATATGTAAAATATACATGCATACTTCCTGTATATATTTGCATGCCCTGCCCCCCTGTCAACAAATTGTTTTGACAGCAAATGTGATACAAACAAGTCGATCAGAAATCATGTCATGAAATATGGCACGAACCAATACCACATACATCCAAATTCCAAACACCCCCAAAACTTCAATTATCAAAGTAGTTGAACCGAGTTGCAAGGATGGCTGACCAAAGCTTACGCCGTGTTTCAGTCTTTCCGTTTCTGCAACAGTACACTCCGGAACAATGGTGCTGTATTGTTGGCATGCTCCAGCTCCCTGTATCGAGATTCAAAAGTGTGATAGCATGATGCCATCGTTCCCCCATCTTATCACCCTTGGGTGGTCGAGGACCTAAAACCATCTCTACCAATGATTCGTTTTGTTGTCGAATCTTTGCATCTGGCCTGAAAACACCAACCAAAAAAAACATAACCAGCTTGGCAAAAAAAAACAAAAGGTAGCCAAATAGTGTATAATATTTGTACATCTTGACATGTAAATGTTTTTAATTATAAAATCTAAACTAAAGCCTTAAAGAAACACATGATTCATACACCAACAAACCAACAAATCAAGTAATGGGTGAAAATGTAAATAAACTACTGCCTGTCGAACACAACCTGCACAGATGTTGGGTCTGAGAGGACCCATCGCTCCAGATGCCGAAGCAGTGTGAGAAGATTTGATCCACTCGACAGGAAACCGACACAATAAAACCTCAAGACTCGTGACTCAATGACTTGGAAGACGCAAACCAAAATCATATTATTCATTGATTATCACATCATCAACGTGCTGATGCTGACAAGATTCATCGGTGTCAACTGCCCAAGCGCGCGATAGAGAGGCTCTGATGCATGGTTGAGATCATGTCTAAGTTGTATTTCCCCGGGTCAACATACATAAAACTAAAAAGTAAAACTATACGTCATTTGTCAACAAGAAAAGCCACCATTTGTAGTAAGACAAACCAACAATAAACAAATAAAGATTAAAAACTCATAATTAACATGGGTTTGAAGTTTGAATTTTACATATTGAAACTTGAGCTATGAACTCAACAGATTGGAATTTCAAAAAGAATACAACAAACTAAATCCTGCATATATATAAAAAATTGGTTCACAACTTAATCTAGGTTCCTACAAGTTGCTGATCACAAAGCTTGTGAAGGAGCAGTGCATTGGGAGGACGTTCTGGTCTACAACCCGCTTCGAATAACTTGATGTTTGCTGATGCCGAATCAGAAACCAAACGAAGAACAAACTTCTCACATCGATCTGCCCATCCTTTCTTGATAGAAGTAGAAATGGAAAAGCTGAGATAATGCAAATAATATGAACAAGAAAATCTAAAACTTAAACTGGACCAGCTAATTTGATTGGGATATTGCTAGCAAATAGACTCTTTTCAATCAGACAGACTATGAAACAAATTAGATTCAATAACATAACGTAGCCCAATTTGAGTTCTAGTTACTTCGTGAATTTTTCCTAGTCTAGTAAGGTTATGTCAGTACCTTGTAACTTCTACTTGTAACCTTTGCAACATATATGCTAATATTACTTTACTAATACTAGCAGTTAGTGGGAAGTGACTCATATTTCTATCGGTAGGTGTTATCAGAAAAGAAAAAACTTCAAAGTAGAGTCTACTTCCGACTAGTCGCCCCATAATGGAATCGGATGTTTTTCTTTCAGGGCTTTCCACAGGACTTCTGCAGTCTCTGCTTCCAGAACTGCTGGGCACATTGGGATTGCTGATTGCCTCAGGTGTCAGAGCATTAGAAAATTCAAAAACTCTGTGCAACAACAACTGATACCACCAAAACACTAAATCAAAGCACAACTTAAAATTAACTTTTTTAAACTTAAGCAGGAAAAATAAGAATATACAAGTTGCTCGAGTCTCGGTGTATTGCGCGATCTTTGCAGAAACATATGCCCGCGCTGAACCTCAACAAATTTCAACAGAGAAATATCTTCATGAAATGGAACTGTCATGTCATGCACAATAACCCAAGGCATGAACTTGAATTTCCATTCTGAAGGGTGAGCAACAAGAAAAATGATCCAAAATAATAATGCCATATGGAAGAACTTTACAGAAAGTCCAAAAGAAATGTCTTCAGATACATAAAGTCCAAAAAAAGAGTCTTCAGAGTCTTTAGATGACTTTTTTTGTATGTTTTGAAGTTCTCAACATTAAGCAAAGAAACCAACAGGTGGTAGGTGGAATCAGTTTCGATCAGCCCGGTGCGTAGGCGAGTTTTGACAGAGCTTGCATCAAACTCCACAGAAACTGCAACGACAGAAGGTTTTTCCTTGACTGACATCAACAAAATCTTCAGGTCTTCAGGTATTGAAAGTTGAAAGAAGTGTAGCAAATCCAAAATATTCCAAATCAATAAAATATATTGTTATGTAAATGCCCCCAAGTCTCTTCCAACATAGTCTGTAAGGCATCAGACACCGATTGTGACCAGAGCTCTGAAACAGCACAGCGTACCTTACAACAACTTGGGCAGGTATGCGACATAAGCGAAATTATATACCACTCACACGCCAACAAAAAAAACGAAAAAAAAAACTTCTAACTTAACTTCTAACCCATGAAACGAATTCTCACTGGTAAACTGAGCAAGAGTTTATGTCTTATTAGTATAAGTGCAGCCACCTGGCAGAGGCTATATGGCTTGTCGAACTTGATATCCAAAAAGCCAGGGAATTCAGTGAAAACATAGATGGACATTTGTCCTGTAGTTTTGACCTTCTCTTCCCATTCTGTTGAAAAGCTGTTCCAAACCTTGGTGATGAGTGATGAGCCACAAGTAGTAATATCTTAGTATGATGATGATGCTGTGTTACTGTTAAATGAAAATTAAAATTAGAATGTTACAAATGTTAGAGTGTAAGTGTTGGCAACAAATAACAACACAATCTGGAAGTCGTGGTTCAGTCTCAGGGTGCAACTAACAGCTACTCAAGGAAAGTATGAAAGAAAGATCATACAGTATGGTTTGATGTGTGTGTTTTGTTTTTGAATTTTGAATCGTGAATCTTGAATTGGAATGATCTGTAGTTGAATTCAACAAAGTATAAGAAACAAGGAACGACGCACGTAAGATAGCAGTTGGGGTCCAACTTTTGTACCTCCCTCGCCCTTTGATCTTGCCCTTCGCAGACCCCAAGGTATCAGATTTTCGTATCGCATGGTTCTTGTGGAACTTGTGCAGGATTACCCTGGCCACATGCAAGGGAAAGTGGAAGGTATAATTTCGATTCGTTTTGATAACAACAACGATACTGTTAAAAATTAAAAAAAGTATGACATATACAAAGGAATATGTTTCTGCGTTTCCCATTTTCCACACAATATGGATCATGCACACCAGAACACAAACTCAAAAGAGGGAATCCTGATTTTTCCCTTACATGTACTCTACAGAATCTTACTTGCAACATGTCAATATGTGACTATAAAATAAAAAAACACATATTATATATATATATGTGTTTTTTTTTAAAATTATCGTATATATATATATACTAGCATCATATATCGTATATATATATAATGTTGTTGCAGTAGCTTAGATAGATCACTTGATGACTTGATCATATGTATTTTCTTTATGCAATAATATGGCTATACATCTAAAATCTAAAATTACATTTTAAAATTTTAAAGGTTATTTACTTTAATATAGATTTGATGATAACGAGATATCTACAAGGTCTAGAGTCTAGAGGGAGTGAAGAATCTGAAGAACACTGACATGCCTCGTTGCATCGTCCTTCTTGTCCAGCGTACGTTTCAACTTGGATGCTTCTTTACCTGGGTAACCCAGTTGTATACTGTCGAAGGAATAGAAAAAGTGTAGCAAAAGGAAATGCAGCCGAAATCACCAAATAATTATGATTGCCATTTGACCAAGTATAACTATATTTAAATCTGAACATAAATTTGGGTTGGACTATGGTGGTAGTTACTTCTCACACCGAGTCTAGATTCTAGACTGACAGAGTTTCAAGTCTTGACCCGAGCTGCACTTCCGAGCGAACTTCAACTTCAGATGTTGCAGAGGATCACGGACAGGGTGATTCACAGCAAAGTCGTCCATTGGTCGTACAGGTGCATATGATATCTGTCTAACATCCCTTGGGTTCAGGGTTCAGTTTCATGGTTTTTCCTAACCAACAACCTGCCAGGTCACCTGCCTGGTTTATGAATAGATCTTATTTTGATACTCGCTAGAGTTTGTAACATGTTGCAATGTGTTCCGAAATGATAAATAAGTACATTTCAGTTTGTTATCGTGAGTCATGATGTAACTCTGTTAAGTTAAGTTCGAATTGTTTTGTGCATTGTGTCTGTCTGATATGACATGGAGCCATTGGCTTTGTTGATGAGCGCTGTTGAAATGCATCATGGCAAGTGCAATGACAGGAAACCTATCAATCATGGTGTGTTTCCCTGAACCCCCTTGATTCACTGGATGATCAGCATTTATGATTTTTGTATCTTAGAAAACATATAGCAATTGTTATTCATTCTTCAGACTTTGGCATGCACATGACCCAACCAAAAACAACTCTTATATTGTTTATACAAATTTATTTGTGATTGAGGTATAATACTACAACCTTGTGACCATCTGTTTGTAGTAGATTCCGTGACCCAGTTTGTAATGGCATGGTCCTGATGTTACAAAATGTTATATTACATTACCGGTTGTATAGCTAATGAGAAACAATTTTGGTTGCTGTTGTTCTTGTTACTGTCCTAGTTGTACTTGTAGTTACACATGTGGTTGTGGTTGTTGTTGTTGTTGTTGTCGGTGCTGTCGTCGTTGTCGTTGTAATCGTCGTTGTCATTGCCGTTGTCGTTGTGGTGGTTATTGTTGGTAATGTTGCTGGTGGTTTGTTGTTGGTTTTGTTGTTGGTGTTGTTGATGATTGTGGTGTTCGTTTTGTTGCTAGTTTTGTTGCTGGTTTTGTTGTTGGTTTTGTTGCTGGTTTTATTGTTGGTTTTGTTGTTGGCTTTAGTGGTGGTTTTGTTGTTGGATTTGTTTTTGTTTTTTTTGCTGATTGTGTTGTTCGTGTTGTTGCTGGTTTTTGTTGTTGGTTTTGTTGCTGGTTTTGTTGCTGGTTTTGTTGTTGGTTTCGTTGCTGGTTTGTTGCTGGTTTTGTTGCCGGTTGTGTTGTTGGCCTTGTTGTCGGTTTTGTTGTTGGTTTTGTTGTTGGTTTAGTTGTTGTTGGTGTTGTTGGTGTTGTTGGTTTTGACGTTGTTATTTTTGTTGTGTTGTGCTATATTTTATATATAAATGATTTAATTTATATGCTATACTATTTTCATTGTGCCAATGGTATGTGTATGGGCATTCTTTATAATAACTTTACATTATGGACTATAGAAATTTAGTTACTGTCGAACTCGATGTGAATAGTGAACAGTGATGTTATTTGTTGTAGGTAGGTATTGTTGGTTGTGATGGTGTGTTGTTGTAATGTTTTGTATGTGTGTGTGTGCGTGTCATCATAATCATGAATTGATTTATTGTTGCTCCAAACTTCCATTCATCATGAGTGGTGGTCCTTGTTTTTTGTGTATGGTGCTGTGTTGTTTATCTTGTTGGTCTGTGTCATGACTTGACATGGAAAACGAGATAGTTGGTAGTCATGAGTTGTGAATCAGTTATGACGTGTATATACTATGCGGAAACCCCTTATTTTTAACCAGTTTATATAGTCCGTTTTATGATGCAATGTAGAGTATATTATTTTATTGAATATTGCATTTTTAAAAAGCATATAGCATAAAACTATAATATAATATGATATAATATAATATGATATAATATAATATAATATAATCTGATATAATATAATATAATAAAATATGATATAAATATAATATTATAAAATATAATATAAGATAAGATAAGATAAGTGGAATGTGTGTGGAAATCCTGTTGCCATCCTACCATGTGTTGTACCATGTACCTTTACATTGCCCCATGTTACCTTGTGCCCTGTACCATCGTACCGTTGCATTGTACCATTGCACCTTTGCATTGTACCATCGCACCTTTGCATTGTACCATCGCACCTTTGCATTGTACCATCGCACCTTTGCATTGTACCATCGCACCTTTGCATTGTACCATCGCACCTTTGCATTGTACCAGTACAGTGTCCCATCGTACCTTTGCATTGTACCATCGCACCTTTGCACTGTACCAGTGCGCTGTCCCATCGTACCCTCCCAGCGTACCATTGTACCACCAGGGTGTGCCACTGTACCCGTCCCATCCCGTTGGAAGCTTATAGAAACCATGCTTAGCATGGCTCTTAAGTTTAGCTAATTATATATCTATATATATATATATATTATATATACAGATGTAAACATTCTAAATGAAAATCTCTGAAGATCAGCCTCTCCATACATATACAATCATACAAATTTATCCTGAACATCATCGCCGGCTCAAGAGAGTTCTGTACAGGCAGAGAGCTCCACCGCTCTTGAGCCCCAGCCGATCAGATTTCACTGGTGATCCCCAAAACTTGCAGTCGATCGATTAAAATAGATAGAAATAGATTCTATAAATTATGCTCACATTAAAAATCTTGATTTAGTTCAGGGATTTCCCAGCTAGCCATATTTGATTGCCAAAGGGTACCATTCAATTTGAAGCTTCTGACAATCTACAGTGACTTGGAGAACGAGAATCCACTCCCTGTAGATGGTTCTTCTGTTGAACATGCGACACCAAGGGTATCTCCACGTGTGCCTCCCCATTTGTATTACTGTTAAGGCTCGCAAAACGCATTCTACATCACTCTTCCCCACCTGAAACAGCTGAAGATTTTTGTTCCTATCGGGACTCGGTCAAGAAGGGGCTTTCCACCAAGAATACAAGTGATTCTATCATGCCCATGGGTGAAACAAACTGGCATGACTCAAGGGAGCAAACGTACCAAAATCAGTGGTTGGAATTTTCACCCAAGGCCCAGGGGGCGCAACCAAATTCCCCTACTAAAGTCCTTACTTCTGTTCGGCAAATCACCATGATCCATAGATATCCATAGATATCCATAGTCAATCCCCGCAGATCTACTGGAGTGTTGCAGAGGTAGATCCCCCGATTTTCATAGAATTGCCGATCAATTCCATGATACACCCCATGAGACCCCATTAAAATCCCATGAAATCGTGTTTTTCATGGCGGATAAATCGCGTTCTGTAATTTCTAGTGATTTTTCCCCATTTGTTCAGGGTCGAACTGTTGGTTGGGGAGTTGTAAAACTCTGAAAACGAAAACATTAAATCCAGTAAAGCATATTATATGAACACCCATCTCAGGATCGAACTGTTGATTTATCCGATTTATCCCTCCAGTCATGACCCTCCGATGTCTCTCTTTCAGGCATTTCGGGCCCCCAACTTGGAGCTCCGAAACGTGATCTGCCTGACATCAGGAATAAAGCACTTTCGGAAAGAATGACAATATATATATACATATAACCCAATAATAAACCTCTATTGGGGATGGCGTATTATTGGGTTCTACAAAAATCGTTACGCATCGAACAATATGTCTACATGTGTATCCACCCACATACGATGCACTGACATCTATCTATCTATTGTTCATCTATAGCTCTAAATATCTCTCAATGAATCTATATAATCTAAGCAAAGCGAAGCAAATCTAATCTATCTGTCTACCAAATCTACACACATATATATATATAAAATAATGCAATGCAATGCCCAGTAAGTACAGGATACACTCCATAGACTGTCCCGTGCTAAGTTAAAAACGCTTCTCCTCCATTCCGGTTAAATTCCTAAACCTGGCGTCAACATAGCTATGAAACATGGCTCACATTTCCAGATGATTTACATATCAAAGGTTGTGGATGTTCCAGTTCGCAAACTGTTAGCTATTGCCAGATGGTATCATATAAATTCATATAACATAACTGACATAAATCATATTCTTGGCTATATCATCTATATATATATATATATATACCCTCTGGTTATTTAACATAGCCATGGAAAATCACCATTTTTAATAGGTAAACCCAGGTAAACCATCTATTTCTATGGGCCATTTTCCATGGCTATGTTAAATAACCAGAGGGTATATCATCTATATCCCAAAAAATATCCCCATGATAGCCCCATGTAGGTTCCAGCTTTCCCAGCCTGCGGCGGCACGGCCGTGTCCTCCGGCTCCTTGGCAACCCAGTCGGCAACCCAGTCGGCAACCCACTCAAGGTGCAGGCCAGGTTACTTCTATGGGATTCTGTGGGTATAACCTCCTATAACTATGAGTAGATTATATGGATTTATATGGTATAACTGTGGTTATAACACTTATAAAACTCCTGTAAACTGGCATGTAACATGATATATAACCCCATTTCACTATGCTTAGTTCACTGGAGCTGCACTTCCAAGTGCATCCCTGTATGATGATTCAGGTAACCCCTTCCCCTACCAACCAAACATGGAGATGCAACCTTTCTTTACACCGTTCTCTTGTGCTTTGTGATCTTTGTGGGCATCTGCATGCATGAGCATCGAGAATTGCCTTTCAAATTAGTTCTTGGTATGGCAACCAAAAATACGAATTATTCAAACAATTCTGAGACAGTGGTTGTAATACAGTTCTGAATCATGGACAGACCTACACAAAACATGGTGATGCGCGTACCTGCTGGGGAACAAATGATCAAAATACATCAAAATACCCAGTTCTCAAAGGGAGTCCTGAATCACAGACCTCTTGAATCAACCCAATATAAACGATATATTACGGGATAAACCCCGCGTTCAACCAGCTATGAACTGAAATTCACACCCAGGTGGTGGGCGCCTGAAAAGTGAGTTGTTTGAAACTGGTCCATCATGATATATACGATATCAATTTACAGTATATATATATATAATTATATATGTATGTACAATCAATATATATATATGGATTTTGTTCAAACATGGGGGTTGCCAGCCCAATTCATGGCCATTTAAACAGTTTCAAAGCGAAATTTATGGTAATCCATTGGAATTTCGGGGCCACCCATTTTCTACATCCAAATATATTCCCACTATATCCCCGTCAAAAATCCATACCATAACCATATATTGAAACTGTGGTATATCAATAACCATATGAGTTCCCGTCAAAATCCTTTACATCTGAGTAGTTGCTATTGTCATGGCTATCGCTTTTGGGGGGGGCTGTCGCTTTCCAGGGTTTTGTACAAATCAGCATATTCGAGATCCAACATGAAGCAAAATCCATTCCTAAACAGGCTTGGAAATCGATCGAGGAGTTGCTTTGTTGGTTTCAGGTGCTTCGGCGAGAATTGATGTTGCTTTCATTTCGCATTTATTTCCTTTTATATTCATGTCCTTTCATTTTCCTTTCATATTCCCTTCGTGTTCATTCCAATGTGCATTCATTTTCTTTCAACTTCCTTTCATTTGCATGCATTTTCCTTTCATGTTGCATTAATTTCCTTCAATTCCTTTCTGAGGCTGTGGAAATGGGTTTATGGCTGGGCCAGGGGACCGAGTGCAACAAACGGTTATCGCCAAGTTATCGCTAAGGTTATTGCTAAATAACCCCTACAACATATGACATTGTTCGAAGGATATTTTCCATAAAACGAGAGAGAGAGAGAAGAGACAGACAGAGAAAGAGACAAAGAGATCAAAGAGAAACAGAGAAAGAGAGAAAGAGAGCGAGCGAGTTGGATGCCAAATGATATGGTAACTGCAGGAAAAGGGCACCACAGGTTGAATTTCCCTCATCGGTTTTACCGTTGGGTGAATGTGCGCAACAGTATTTGCTTGGCTTACGCCAAGTTCAATGGATTGTCGTGTATGGTCCCAGCTTATCGCTTTTGGGGGGCCCATATCGCTTTACAGTGTTTCGTGCACATCTCTGACAAACAACTCTTGCAATACTAAAGTGGTTTTCACCATTTTGACCGTGACTCATATGATCCCTGAGGGGCTATGTCCCACCATATCATAACCATAATCATCCCACTAAGTCAATCTCCCTCAGGGATCATTCCACTCTGTTGCTATACTGAAACGGTGAAACCCAAATTGCCAAAATCCCGCCTCTGGCGTAGCTGCGGCCTGCAGGGCGCAGAAGCCGTGTGGCTCTATTAAGTGCCCCAAAAACGATATAGCAACACCCAAAGGGATAGAAAATTTCACTGAAAAAGAGGCAAATTCATGTTCGGTCTTTTGGGGGGTACTGTGATATGGAACACCCAAAACTGAAATTTATTCCAACATGAAAGCCACTTCCAAATTCATGTGACACGGGGGCTCATGCTAGCGAAAGCGAAGCGTCTTGCTTGATGCTTTGGTGATCAACCCTGTGTCATCTCATTGCAAGTTGTTGTCAATCGGGTTGGCGCATCATGATCAAATCGGATAATACCTAGATTGGAAGGACAAAAACACTCAAAGCCGCAAGTGTTTTGCAGTTGGTGGTTCCAACCCTTCCCAACAACATGAACGCCAATTTTTGGGTCATTCCATTTATACTGTTCGACCTCAGAAAACAAAGAGACCACCAACCGAAGGAGGATTTATCGTGATACACCCATTAATTTTGTGGTTGTATCTGACTATTACTCTCTGGTCATTTTACGTGGCTATGGGAAATCACATGCTTTGTTATATTAATTCATAATCACACATAATCTATGGGCCATTTTCCATAGCTATACTTAAATAACCAGAGGGTATGTCCGTGACATGGGCCATGGACGAACTGCTTTTTCCAACGCGCTAAAATTTCAGTCATGCCTTCGGCATGGTGCCAAGCGGATGGAGCCAATCTTGAAGGCTGTGGCCAAGTACTGGATAGGATATGATATATCATATCAATAAGTTAAAATCAAATACACTTAAATAGCATACATGTGCATATAAACAATGACGATAACTACAGTAACAAATCAACATTTGTTGGACCTGCGTATGGGTCCATACATTTTGGCATCAAGCCGGTTCATCAAGATACCTTAAGGTTCCTCATGTTTCCTCGGTGAAGGTACTAAACCAGCAAAAGGATTGCCAAAGATGAAATCTTGCTCTTGCTTCAATCAAATGGGGGGGATAGCTATGCTCCTAACCACCTAAAAATATCGAAAACATATCAGTGCGTCACTAGGTTAGCAACTGGGGCATTATCCCGAGATGGATCACAACAAATGGGTATGGATCAATACCTATTAATACCATTTTTAGGGGAATGAACATCCATTTACCAGCTATTTTGATGTTCACCAGGGGTACAAGGTTTTGACACACTGCCAAATCTTGTCAACAGTGATGGGGATATCAGAAGATACCTCCAAGCTGGCCGAATCAGAGAGATGGAACCTCAAGATCCCATTGTTCACGAGAGAAGCAACCTGATTCCCATCTAAAATATCTACATAAAATATGTCAATCAAATCCATCATATGACTTAAGATGTTATGACCAAATAAAACTACAAATGGGGAACGCTTTCGTACCTTTTAGATCATGCAAATAATTTAAATTTATGCAACATTTCCCCTAGGCTTCGGTCTTCATCCGGCATCCTCTTCGCATCGGCGCAAGGTCACCCCATCCACCAGCAACGCGTCCGCTGATGCGTCGTAGGTCACCTGCAACTGGCCCCCGCAGCAGCCGAAGTCCGCCTGCTTCTCGTCCCAGGCGCCCGCGTAGAGGTCCAGTACCCGACAGAAGCCGTTGGCCTCCTGGGTCAGCTCTGTTGGTGCATCATAACTTTAAAATAATTGGTTTCATGATGATACATCAAAAAGTCTATACTTAATGGGGATCATAAAGCAAATTATAATTGGGTGTTTAATCACCTTACTATACATAGATGTATCCTAAACCATAGTGAAATCAAAATTATATGGAATTATGTTCACCAACTTGGCGAACGAACTGGGGGACTGTGATTTGTTCTACAGAATTTCTACAGTATCCCCCCACCTTCCGGCCATAGTTCACATAGCCGCTCCCATCAATCTTCATCTTCACATACGGCGCCGGCGCGCCCGCACCCGTGGCACTGTTCGCCACCCGAATGAGGCCGTAGCCCTTCTTCGCACGGTGCACGCCATAGCCCGTTGCGATGTCGTTGAGCGAAAGGCCCTCACTGACCTGAGAATAAGGGGGTTGAAGGCCCAACAATAATGGGGAATATGATACAACCATGGGCCCTGAATAAAGTCGGAAATCAATAAACCAGAAATATCGGAATGGTGTTTAAAAACCATTCCCAACTATCCCAACTGGGGAGAGTTTCCATTAATTTTACCACGCTAGTCAAAACAAATACCTCGACTTGTTTGATCCTTCAGAAGGTCGTTCTTTTGTTTTGCTTTTACTCAGTTTTCTAGAAGCGTTCGCACATTTGAATCCTGTTCTCCACCCACAGAAACAAGTTTTGTGTCAATTGACACCGTGATCCATTGGAGGATGGAAAACACAAAAATAGTTGAAACCACACCCCCCAAAAAAACACACACACAAAACATGCAATAATTTTCTGATGTGAAAACTTGGAAAAGGGGTAACCAAAAAGCCTGTAGCCAACGCAACCGGTCACCCAACAGCCCACATAAGTGGATGCGGGCGGTGGCGCTGCCGCAGAGGCTGACACGCAGCAACAGCAACCCATGGCGGCTCTTTGGCAACGCCCAGAAACTCGACCAATTTCTTGGGCCAGGCAGGTGAAACAGGGATCTCGGTCAATCAAAAGCATTTATTTGTACATAAGTCTTATTTATATATATATATATATATATATTAATATACACACTTAATTTTATTAATTTATTTATGTTTTTGTTTATTGTTAATTCATGCATTATTATTATGTATGTACATGTATGTATATATATATATATATATTATTATATGCATGTGTATGTATATATGCATATATGTACCTATATCATCCTATTTCTACTGTATATAAACTTGTTATCATTTTGGTTGCCAAACTGAACGTTATTCCAAATTACTGAACCATCATTCATGGTGGAAGGAAATTTCAGATAGCTAAACTGGAAGTATCTACCATACGGCTGATGTTAAGCAGAGATATACCTCCATAAACATCACGATTGGGGCAAATTTGAGTAAAACCTAAACTGAGAAAAATACTTATACCGTCCAGTAAACTTTTTACGTAGCTATGTAAATCCATGGTTCCATGATCTACACATGACGGATTGTCCATTAAAAAAAAAGGCTGGAGAAGGCTGCTCCGCTTCGCCTTCACTTGCTGACTCTCACTTGGGATAGTAATAGTTATACCCTCTGGTATTCACAATGGTAAGTAGTGGTTCATACTTGTTCATTGTGATTGATAATGGTGATTAATGATGATCAACGGATTTACCCTCTCGCAATCAAACATAGAAATGAATAATCCATCATTTGTAGACTAAAAGGATTTAAACCATTGATTGACACCATTTGTAGAAATAGGTATATATACACTTATAGATCTTATAGTTTGGTTTTCCCATTGAAACCACCATTTCTGAACTACAGTAGATTTCCCAGCTAGCCACATTTGATGACCTAGGCCGGCTAGGCCTCATCAACCCCAGCTTGCACCACGTTCACCCAGGGATGGATGAGATCTACTGAAGGGCTCCAAGTTGGGTAGCTCATATTTGGCTAAGTTTACCCGAAATGGTTAGCATACAAAAAGCTATTGAACATGGACATTGAAATAGTGAGTTTCCCATGAAAAAATGGTGATGTTCCATAGTTTTTTGGATGTTTACCAAAGGGTACCCATATCTAATGGTGTGAAACCTTGTAGCATCTCATACATCACCATGTTTCATGGAGATGATCTCTGTGGCACATACTCCACGAAGAAAAAAACAAACATCCATATTCCCCATTATATCCCCACTATGCAATTTTTGGTTAGTTAAGTCACTATTAAGATCATTTTACCTATTCGAAGACCGGTCAGACCCTAATGGCCATGACTGGTTGTATCAGACCGTTAATAATCCCATCCCCCGTTACTAAACATCCTCATTTCTATGGTCCCAAATATGCCTAAACCCGCTGATAAAGCATGGTTTCTGAAGGGTGTCTAATATTAGGGGGAAGGGATGAGTCAATGAATGTCCGTGGCAGGTATGTTGAAAGTATGTATCCTATGATGGTCCCCATTCTACAACCTTTGGCCATCAACCATTGTTGATGGTTAAGTCACCATGGTTGATGGCCAAATCATAGCAAGCCCCAGCAACTCCCCATAGAATATGACCATCTTTGATGGTTAAATATCTTCAAATCCATATTGTTGATGATTAAAGTTTCATTAAATCACCATTGTTGTTGGTTAAAGTCCCATTAAATCACCATTTCAATAGCGAAATCACCGGCCGCTTATTCCATGGTGAGATCAGCTCCCTCGAAGCGAACCTTGCGACGAAGCCAGGTGAGCGTCACCGGCCGCTGCTGCAAGAGTCCCATGACTTCGGCCTGTCAGCGAACGTGGGATTCAAAAACCACAACTGGTGTTTTATATTAAAGTAGTTTCAATGTATAATAAACTGGTTTTAATAATGTTCACACCTAATATAAAACCCATTTAAAAACCACCAGTTTAATATGTATTATATATGTTAAGATGTATTATATACTGGTGTTTATATTTGACCAAATATCAAGATGTTGTATATTAAACTGAATCCCACGAAGTAATGGTTATTGATATTGACAATTAATAATGAATAATGTATAAACTGATGTTTTATTATAATAATGATAATACTGTATATTAAACTGGTTTTATATTAGGTGTTTTCACGAAATGGAAATGCTTTGAGAATGTCTTTACCAAACGTTTACCATGCGGGAGTATGCATGGAAAAACACATGTTCGCAAACCATTTCCTTAATCAATGGTTACCCTTGCTTTTACCATGGTAGCGTTGCCAAACATATTTATATGCTTAAACCAACCTTTTCTCATGGTTATATAAATCCAAATTTTCGAGACCTCATACTACTTGGAAGTGCAGTGTGAACTAAGTGGATCTGCAATCATAGTTGGGGCTATATATGGCTATATCCCAAACATGAGGGTCAAAATAGCATGATCATTTTTATGGCATATATATGGCTATATATGGCTATATCCCACGTGTACTCTTACCCCTACTTGTACTCTCCCATCTTTTTCATCGTTAAATCACCATTTTCCCATACTTCACCCATACAAATTCACACTACTCTCCCACTGCTTCACCATGACCACCGTTAAGACCCTTGGACAGCCTCAGGCAGGACCTCAACAGGATGCCCTTCAATGTCTCAGCCGCGGCAGTGGTGGGTTGGGCACACATAGGGAGCTTGAAAAACCTTAAATGGGCATGTTTTATATAGGGGCTCACCAGCGAATGCGCATATGTATATATATATATATATAAATAACCATATACATATATGTATACATACTACTTATTTGTGTAAATGTGTATGTATATATATATATATATGTGTGTGTGTGTTTGCAGTTATCTGGTGAGCATACTTATATATATATGTATACCGTATACATATATATGTATACTATATGTAAAAAAAAACATGCTGTATGCAATACCCGGAAGCTACGATATCCGAATAGATTCCCCAAGTACCATGGCCCATCTATGTTGACCCCATCTATGGCCTTCAGATTTTCCATAGCCAACTGCGGCCCATCTGGTACGAGTATATTCCATAGTATGGTAGTAGGTATAATACTTATCCCATTATTATTCCATATTAGTCATATTAAATCACCATAAAACAACATAGAATCAGAGAATTACATCATTGAAATCTATCATAGTAATAGTTATCCCATTCACCATGTTAAATATTATATCATTATTCCATATATTAGTCATATTGAATCACCATTTTTCATTATTCCAACCACCCTATGATGAAATATGTACAATTCCGTAGAACCATAAATAAAGGTTATCTCAAAATTATTCCAAAACCACCAACACCGGGGCTTGGCCGAGCTGCAGTGCAACTCATCGCCTGCGAGGACGCCCTGCTGCTCCGCCCAGCTGTTCTCGCGCACGCGATTCACCTGCCAGCCGTGGCCCAGCACTCGCGCCTCGCGCGGGGCGAACCTTGGCGATGGAAGGTGTGGAGGGGCCGAACAAAGGCTGAAATCCATGGAAATTTGCTGGTAAATAAAGGTAGTTTAACGTTTTTTTATTTTTATTTTGTTATATGCTGTATATATATATATATATATGCATGCATGCTATTACTGGTTTTATATGGTGATTTTCAGGAAAAGACCCGCTGGAAACCTAGTGTATGTTTTCTTGTTTTACCAAGCACAATACTATGTTCAAATGTTCCCTGAAACTGCGCCAATCAATCCCGGAAAAGTACAAGACTTCCGCATTTGGGTAAGGCCTGGTCGGTCACTGAGGTTCCTTTACTCACAACATTTGAACAGGCTCGCGTGAAAATGGACTTGAAGTAAAACAAAAATGTGACGGATGTTGATGGAGAATCAAACTTATATATGCTAATATATCCATTTGATGGTGGTCGGAGCATCGAAGCAGGGAGAAAAAGCACGTGGTCAGTCAGGGATGGCGGAATTGAAGGCTTCATTGTTGCGACTTGAATATCACAACTATTTTTTCCGGGCCAAAACATGTCGCCCTGAAAATCAAAATAACTGGCAAATGGACCGTCACCCCATATCATTATCAAAGGAAGTTGGGAAGCAATTTCCGAGTTACGAATGACTTTTTACTTGGTGCAATTGACTATGATGAAGGGTGGTAGATCCTGTAACAATACATAATGTACCAATACATCACAA
>Ga0126342_10000642_pt1 | contig 40828 bp, 36 predicted proteins | sample Cyp1metagenome_FD_92528 | JGI IMG/M metagenome (GOLD analysis project Ga0126342, IMG submission 92528) | Coral microbial communities from Lord Howe Island, Old Settlement Bay, Australia - Cyphastrea 1 metagenome | ecosystem: Host-associated > Invertebrates > Cnidaria > Coral ...
AAGTCAAAATGTACAAAACACCTCAGCTCCGGACCACTTTTGGAAGTTGAGATGTCAAAAAAGTGCACGCCGTTGTGGCGCGAAGCACATTTCCAAGTCAAAACGTACAACACACCATTCTCGGACCACTTTTAGAAGTTGCGATGTCGAAAAAGTGCACGCCATTGTGGCGCGAAGCGCATTTCCAAGTCAAAATGTACAAACCACCTCATGCTCGGACCACTTTTAGAAGTTGAGATGTCGAACAAGTGCACGCCGTTGTGGTGCGAAGCACATTTCGTAGTCAAAAGTGCAAAAAAATGCGGGGTATGGCACTTTTGGACGTTCAGATGTCGTTTCGCCTGGCAGGCGCAAGGGATTGTTGACCTTGTCAAAAGTGAGCAAAACGTGAAGGTTTTGTAGCAGTTTTAAAAAAATGATGGCAGGCATGGGACATATGCAGAGGATCTGGCAAGATGCATGTCGCGTGGCAGGCACAGTGCAAGAGACATGTTCATCAGAGCTGTTAGGAGGTCAGGGCGCTGATTTCCTGAGATGGGTTGCATTTTGGAGCATCAGATCTTGAGGTTTGCTGAGGTGATTTTGCGTGACAGGTGCAGCACTTCGTATGATCTGGCATCAATTTTTCGTGGCAGGCACAGCACTTTAGACAGATGGAGTGGAAAAATCGGAAAACGCATTGGTACGAGGAGGAAGTCTCGCAGAATTGTTTCGTTTTTGATATTGTCAACTTCGAAAATTGATGAAGTCTGGAAGAATTGTCTCGTTTTGGATGTTGTCAACTTCAAAAATTGAGGAAGTCCCGCAGAATTGTTTCGTTTTTGACGTTGTCAAGTTCAAAAACTGAGAATCTCGCAGAGTAGCTGCGTTTTTTGATGTTGTCAAGTTCAAAAACTGAGTAAGTCTCGCAGAATAGCTTCGTTTTGAAGCTTGCAGATAGACAGATAGATAGACAGACAGGTACAACTGCAACTACCACTACAAGTACCAGTACACTACACTACTACTACAACTACAAGTACAAATATACTACGCTACATTACCCAACACTAACTACACTACACTACACTAATTGCATCTAATTACGCTACACTACACTTCTTGCACTACAACTACTACAACAGCAGCTCTACAACAGCAACTACTACAACAGCAACTACTACAACAGCAACTACTATTAGTACTACTAGTTTCACTAGTACTACTAGTGCTACTGGTACTACTGGTACAACTAGTACAACTAGTACTAGTACTAGTACTAGTAACTAGTACTAGTACTAGAACTAGTAGTAGTACTACTAGTAGTAGTACTACTAGTAGTAGTAGTAGTAGTACTACTACTACTGCTACTACCACCACCATCACCACCACCACCACCACAGCTACAACTACAATTACAGCTGCGCTACATTACACTACCTTCAACTATTTAAATTGCAGTACGTTACAGCTACAAATACAAATGCAACTACAACTACACGACATTACACAGCACTACACTACACTAATTACTTGACATTACACACCATTGCAACTACCACTACGTTGCACTACACGACACTACACTACAACTACAACTACACTACTTTACACTACAAAACACTGGGCTACACTACACTATACACTATACCACGCTACAGCACACAACACTACAGCACACTCCAATACACTACACTAATTACACCACACCACAACTACAATTGAAACTGCAACTACACTACAGTAATTACAACACATTACAACTACAACTTACAACTCCACTACAAGGACAACTACACCTACAACTACGAATACAACTAGAGCTGCACTACACCACACTACATCCAGCAGTTGTGGTGAGGTGACCACTGCAACCATTGCAACCACTCCAGAAAACACAACTCCAACCACCTTTTGGTCCATCAGCGGATTCGCTCTGCCATCCGTGATTCACAACAACCAACCTCTCCTATAGGTTTCCTATTTTTGGAAACTACTGCCACCGCCTTGTGCGGTACTACTGGTATATTTGCATTTGTTTTTGTAGTTGTAGTCGTAGTGTAGTGTAGTGTAGTGTAGTGTAGTGTAGTGTAGTGTAGCGTAGTGTAGTGGTTGTTGTGGTTGTAGTTGTCTATCTGTCTATGAAAGCTTGAAAACGAAGCTATTCTGCGAGACTTCCTCAATTTTCAAAGTTGACGACACCATCAAAAACGAATTACGAGACTTCCTTCAAAAGTGCAGAACGGGGCCTCGCACCAATGTGTCTTGCAATTTTTCCATTCCATCTGTCTAAAGTATTGTGTCTGCCATGCAAAAGTGAAGCCAGGTCATACGAAGTGTTGCGCCTGTCACGCAAAATTATTTCAGCAAACCTGTAGATCTGACGCTCAAAAATGCACCTGTTCCCAGGAATTCAGTGCCCTGACCTCCTAACATGACTGACTCATGTGTTTCTGGTACTGCGCCTGCCAGGCGAAATTCATCCTCAAACGTCCCACGCTTGCCAACGTTTTTGAAACTGTTGCAAACCGTTCACGTTTTGCTCATTTTTGGCAAGGTGCACAATCGCTGCGCCTGCCACACAAAACGACTTCAATATCCAAAGATGGTCCGAGCATGTGGTGTTTTCAACATTTTTACTTCCAAATGTGCTCCACGCGACAACAGCGTGCACTTTTTGAACATCTCAACTCCCAAAGTGCTCCGAACCTGACAGTTTTTAATTTTAACGTTTTTGACTTCGAAATGTGCTTCGCGCCACAACGGCGTCCACTTTTTCCACATCTCAACTTCCAAAAGTGCTCCGAACATGTGGTGTTTTGTGCATTTTGACTTCGAAATGTGTTGCGGCACTACGCCGTGCACTTTTTCGACATTTCAATCTCTAAAGGCGCTCCGGCATTGAGGTGTTTTTAGCATTTTGACTTGGAAATGCGCTTCGCGCCACATCGGCGTGCAAGTCACGAAAGCTAGCTTGTGCTGGCTGAAGTTGCTCTTGCTTTAGCAAGGAATAGGCAGGCACCAGGACCGTAGGAAACCTTGAAACTTTCAGGTCAGACCTCCCCCTCCCCCCCTGTGCCATTGACGCTTGGCGTCGATTTTGCGGCACCACTTCTCGTGCATGTAAGCAAAGTGGAATGGGTACAGATGTAACCGTAACCTGCAACTCCCTTTATATTGGCGAACATACCCTTCGATCCCTTGGTTCCCCCCAAGAGGAGATTTCCGGCTGGTAGAGGGTCATCATCCTCATTTTCATCTTCGTGTTCGCCCTCATCACCTTCATCATCCTCATCTTCATCACCCTCATCATCCTCATCACCCTCATCATGTTCATCATGTTCATCATCCTCATCATCCTCATCATCCTCTTCGTCCTCATTATGTTTGATCAGCATCCTTATCCCCTGGTCCTGCTGGGCCATTGGTCTCCTGCAAGTATAGGGTCGTCCGCTTCAGCAGTTCATCTTCAGGACGTCATGTTCAGTAACTCAACTATCAGTTCTGTAAAATCATCAGCAGAAACTTGCCAGCTTGCCACTGATCATGAATGTGTTCTTCCTCTTCCTCGTCATCATCATCATCATCCTCCTCCTCCTCCTCCTCCTCATGATCAGCCTCGTCATTATCATCATTATCACCATCATTATCATCATCAACATCACCATCATCATCATCATCACCATCATCATCATCATCACCATCATCATCATCATCACCATCAGCATCATCATCATCATCACCATCACCATCATCATCATCCATAACCATCCCCATCCCCATCCTCATCCCCTTCCTCGTCATCCTCATCATCCTCATCATCCTCTTCGTCCTCATCATCGTCGTCATCAACTCGTCCCAATTATCATCACTTTCGTCATCATCAGTTTCTTTCAATGTTCTGGTCAACAATTTCTTCAACATCAACAGATTGGCACGGTTTGTGACTTGCAACCGTTCGTGACTTGCAGCAACTCCAAAAAACCGTGTGAGACCGTGGCTGCATTCCGACTTCACCTTGCTGTTCCCCCTTTACGCTTACCACCTTACCCCAGCCTGCTAGCTTTCGTACCTCCGCCCTGGCCCCAAGTTTCCATCTCTCATGTGGCCACGTGGCTCCGCACCCGCCGCTGTATCGAGCTGACTTTTCGAACCCCCGGCGCCATCGGAAAAACACAGAGTTTTTCGATTTTTGTACCTTTTCGCGCACCTGCATCTTGTTTCTCTTCTGTGACTCGTCCTCATTGTCGGAAATTTGACTTCTAAACTTCCTTCGGCCCATCACTATGGATCCCCAAACCCCCATATATTCCCCAAAATCACCATGAATCACCACCAATCAAGTTGCTTGTCAGGTCTGTTTCCCATTAGTTTAGGCCGGGTCTTTGTTGACGAAACTCCACATTCAGAAAACGCAAACCATTGGGAAAACACCAAGGTTCGGTTTTTCCAGCTCCCGGATCAGGTGTTTATGGCCCCCCAGTGACAAAAACGCCGCCGTTCAATTTTTGCTGCTTGCAATGGGTGTGTCCATTGCACATACTCTTTTCACGCTTTTCACATGAGATCGATTTTTCGTCGATGGATTTTGGCTTGAAGGCACGTTTGATTGAACCAAATGGCTTTCATAAAACCTCCAAAGCACACCATAATCATATTCATTTAGCTCCACAACATCCCATTTTCATGTTCTCCCAGATCATGTTCGGGTTTCTTTCACATTTAAACTGGGTTGGTGAATCTCCTTGTTCTTGTTGTTGCGCGGCATGGCCACCTTGGCCACCCTTGCAGCGCAACGCTGGCGGCTGCTGATTTGCGGGCTTCGCCATGGGCGCTCCGTGGAGGCTTTGCAGCAGGTTTTGGAGGAGCTGCTCTGGAAGGTTGGAAGTCTCATTTTTTGCAGTTTCAATGGAAAAATAATTTACAAACAATTTGGGAATATAGTGGGATGTGATATGATATTAGTTGGATTATGAACATTAAGAACGAACTTGTTTACTTTGGGGATTTCCGCCAAGGGAAAAAAACAACACCAATTCATAGGAATATCAAACAACTAATGATGGAAAATATCAGCATTACAACCATCTTATTAGGGAGGTTTGTTTGGGACCCCGGATTGGCAAAATTGTAAAGTCTTAACCAATACGACCCCAGATCTAAACATCGAATTCTGAAAACTTGTGAAAATTAAGATTTCACCGAAAACATCCGGGATTCTTAATGGGCAAATTGGGAATAAAACGAAAAATCAATCTACAACATTGAACAAAACTGGTTTTGTTTTGAACAAAGAACATCGAATATCTAAGCAACTAAACATCAAGAGTCACGGTTAAAACAATGAGTTTGGATGGTCAACCAACCATGTGTGTGTGTGTCGTGTACCATGGGTCAACATGAAACATGGCCATGCAAAACGACGGAAAATACTCACTCCAATGAGGCAATTTTTAAGTGGGAAATCCTGATTTGGACCACCCGATTTTTTTCTCCACATTTTTTGCATTTTACTCTGCTGATGATGATGGTGGTGGTGATGATGATGTTCTCTTGGAGTCAGGACTTTCAGCCCGCTGCGATCTTCCTGGAATTGGACCGGGAAAATTTCTATCACTTGCGCTGCAGGAGAAAAGCAACGGCTAGGGGCTTGGTCATTTTGAACAAAATAATAAATCCAACCTTGGCACTGCCCAATTGTCATTATGCTGAATGTTTTATACGATTCTGTTGCAATGGGGGTTTCGGATTGGCCATGTCAAGTCCTGAACTGGTCCAGATTGGCACTCGCAAAGGTAAGAAAGCACTTGGCTAGGTTTCCACGTGGGAAAAATCAAAATTCCACAGTTTTCTTTAAGTCATTGCACTGCACGTAATTTAATTTGGGGATATGGTGGGTTGTTAAAATCGTGGTACCCCAAATCCGAAATTAGACATTTTTGGAATTGAAACCATGGTTTTGGGGGTACCCAATTTTAGGAAACCTCCATATGTCATTAAACGCAGATGGCTGTGGATCGCAAGTATGAATTCTGAGTGATGTTCGACAGCGGCAGTACAAAAAATCATTCACAGATTCATGGTAACATATGAAAATTATGTTGAAACTTTCATGATGTGATTGCCCTACAAACTCAAATCCCAAGCCATGTAAGAAATTTCAGGAGAGATCATTTCACAGATGCTGCGCCAGAAGTCGCGGAAGCGATCAGGCGACCTGGGAGCGTTGGTCTATCATTAGCAGGGAACTTTGTGTTTTTGAGTTTGTAGCCCCAACTTGGCAGGACATAGCACAAACCCTCATGTTTTCTTGTTGCTTAGCACTTCGACCGACTTAGACCGACTTAGACTGACTTAGACCGACTGAGACCAACTGAGACCAACTTAGATCGACTTCGACCTCTTCACATATCAACTTGGCGAAACTGTTGTTTCAAACTGCAAGGAGTTCTTGTTGAAACACCATATTTTTGCAACATCAGCAGTTGTTCAGTAGTCTATAAATATACAACTGTTGTTGAAACACAAACTTGTTCAATCATTTTAATTTTAGGTTCTAACCGCGAATATCCAAGTAAACCCAATGAAGACCCATTAGTTTCCCCACTTTCCCCCCTTTCAGATGGGCTGAGCAGCGGCAGCGCCCGCTGACGCCCTTGGATCGACCCCAGTTGTGTACCCGGCGGCGCTTGGCTCAGCGGATGGCCCTGGGAAACCCCATGCAGCTCTATGCTGTGAGGCCGGGGTGTCAAAATTCAGCACCCCCGGCACCATGATAGATGGTTAATTAACGGTTAATACATGAAAAATTAGGGGTACCAACTTTTAATAGCTGGTAAGTTAGTGATAGGGGTTCCCTTCCAATGAACATTAGATGGTTAATAGTCAATTCTAATTTAGGTGATGGTTAATACATGCAATACTAATGGTATAGACGCACTTCCGAACAGGTCGTTGTTAATACATTGTATTAATGCATATTAATACTAACAATGACCAGAATTCTTGGTTTGGAACCCATGGTGAAAAACAGATGGACGCAGAGGGATTTGAGATCAGCCTGGAGGAGATATTGGGGCGAGATGCCCCAAGAGGATGCAACGTCATGGAGGGCAAAACTGCAAAGAGATTGCCCAATCCTACATGAAGTCATGTTAGAAGCAGCTTGGCAGCTTGGCCACTTTTGTTTGGTGTCATTTTGTTGTGACATCCTACCATGGGCCTGACCACCTCGGCTGAGGAACGGGATGAGTTCATGACTTACCGGATTTTGCTGGCACTGGAGCGGCGCTTAGCTCAGCGAAGTGTGAAAGGTTGGGGTGCCCAGATGGGCCGTGTTGGCAGGGACAAGGTAAACCATGCCATGAAGGGTATAAATTTGGCAGACATTGGCAAAAACATCATCATCATCGTCGTCGTCGTCGTCGTCGTCAGCTCAAGAGACACCAACCTGCCAGGTCAGAGTTTGAATTCGGGCGCCCTGGGATTGCCAGCGCTACTGGAGCAGCGAGCTGTGCTGGAGAAGCAGCGTCTGAATGAGGCCATGAGGGCCAACCAGAGCAGATCAACCATTGGATCCCACGACTGGGAGAATGTGCTGGTCCTGTGTGGCCCAGCACATGTGAAGGACATTTAGTTGCATAGATCTGGATCTGAGTTTTTTTTTGTAAAGACCAAAGCAACTTTGGGGTGGACCTCTGAGGTCCCGGTAAGCAAGTGTAAGATGCACTGACTCCTAATCATATTCCGCCTGATCCATATTCAAGACCGCCCACAATCGTTCTGGCATGTACAGTTTCGATGTGGATGAAACTTGGGTACCACTAGAATTTTCCCCGACAGCTCAATCTGTGGGTGCCCAAATTTTGACCCATGATCCTTTGGAACCAACCATTCTTGTAACTTCTGAAGAGGAGCTCCAGCGGCGTTTGCAGTTTGCTCTTTCGGATCCCCATTTTTCCCCGCGCTTCTTGGCCATGAATGCTACACTGCTGCCACATTTGTGGCGGAACCAATCTCACCAACCCCCAGCGCAAATCGGTGATCTGGGGGACGGCGGCAGATGGGACGTGGAACTGGCGGCAAAGACGCAAGAGCTCTTGGAAGAGGTGGAGACCAAGGTGGCTCCGGTGGCCACAGCAGGGTTTGGGCCCTTGACCATGCTGGCGGATCAGGTGCCACATTTTTTTTTCCCGGTGGTTTGAGATTTGGTTCCCATGGTTTCTTGCTGGGTAATCCAAGCTGTTATTGGGGACTGTCCTCGAACCGAAGGTGTGGAGACTGCTGCCTCAAGTTGACGGTGAAGAGAGGCCTGTTCAGTATGAGCCTCCAAGTGTGGAATTCATCCATGAACGATTGCGGGAACTCTCGAAAAAGCCACTGCCAATTTGGCCAATTGTTTTGCTGGTGTACATTACATGTCCACTGCTGGTTTTTGTGGTCATTCCAGCTGCCATTGATTTATACTGGCTGCGCATTGGTCCACAAGTGCCATTGTCACTCTTGATTGACTCGCAAGAAAAAGACGTGAGGGAAAAAGATCCTCCCTGGAATTCTTCTTGTGAGGCTACCTTGAGAAAGCTGACTGACAAGCTTCCACATTCTGATTGCAATGAACATGCATCTATGTTCCATGGGATTAGAAAATGTAAAACAATGTAAAAACAATGCGATCCAGTCACATTTTTTGCTGACACATCGGGAAGATGCTGCTCCCTTGGAGCTTTTCGGATCAAGCAGCTGTGGGCCTTCAAATTCGAGAAAACCATAGCCGAGCTTGAAGTCTTTGTTGCTTTGATGTGGGAAGATTGAGCATAAAGACCCCGCGAAAATGAGACAAAATGAGGCAATTTGAGCAACGAGATGAGAGAAACGAGAGAAACTAGTCATGCACGCAAATCAAGATAAATCAAGCAAGTCCAAGTTGCTCCTTACTTCGATCAGCGCCATGAAGCGCAAAGCGAAGGCCAAACCCAAAGCGTTGAAGGCGTCCAAGCCGAAAGAGGCCCGATGTGGTGAGAACATGGGCAAATCCACATTGACCCTTTCGAACTGATTGCAGCTTGACTAGTGAAATGTTGCTCTTTGGGGAAAAACCATTCAGAACATTCTCAACTTGGCGGCAGGAGGACTGGCTGGGAGATGAGGCTGAGGGCGAAAATCAGCCACTCGCCTTGAAGCCGCACTGAGATCAACTTTCAACATCTTTCAACATCTTTCAACCAGGATGGTACCTACAGGACCTACATGTCTACCAGTTTGACAGGATAATGGCAGGCAATGCAGGCACTTTTTGGGGTAACAGTTGATGCGTAGATTGATGGGTTTTGGATCTTTCTTGTATCAAGAGCGGAGATTGCAAGTAGCCCAATATGGGAGGCCCAATATGGGCGAGGTTGATTCTGGCAGACGAGCATTTCCTTGGCTGAATTTTCTTCTGATTCCGCCGCTGTTGGACATGGCATTCATTGTGGGATCCATGGCATTGTCAGATGTCCAAAGGCTTGATCTCGGCAGCGATGATGAAGCAGAGGCCATGCAATCCGCCAGTGCTTCTATATATCCAATCTATCCATAAAATTTGGTCATTTACTGGCTGATTTATAGGCTATGCCGCTATGCCCATTGGCTCGTTCTGTGGATCCACTTGAGCCACTCATGCCAAGATCATCAAAGACCTAGTTTGGGTGGCTGCGAATCCGAAAAAATGGATGGTTCAATGTGGTTCAACGTGGTTCAATGATTCATTCGCTTTGTTGGTACCGATTTCTCAGGACCACTTTGAGGAGGAAGATGAGGGTGATGTGGAGCCAGAGGATGATGCAGCTGCCATGGATGATGACAATGAGGTGGGCAATCACCAAGTGGGATCAATTTCCGAAAACGATTTAGATGTCATCTGATGTCATGTCCAAAACTGAGGCACTCCTAGAGGCATACCCTGAAACGAATACTGCATCATCATTTTCAGCACCAAACAGTGGCAATTTTTGCCTCAGGCAGGCGATGCACAAATGGGATCTCGGATACTGGCACGAGTGGCGGAGGGCAACTGGTCTGCATCGGCTATGACTCGGCTATGACCAGCAGATGGCTGAAAAATCGGTATTTTCCTCCAATCTTGGAGATATAGTACTGTATAGATCTGTATAGATCTGTATAGTACTGTTATATCATATCTGTTATATTTGTTATTGCAGTTGTAGTAACTTTTTGGTGGTGAGAGGTGCTGCACGGGGTGATCCGGGGTTTTCCGAATCCGCGATGCGAGGTAAGCAGATGGACCTCAGTGCGCTGAAACAGGAGATCCAGGACGATGCCGGGCTGCTGAGCAACTGGAGGAAGGCGTTCCCAGGCTGCAGATCAGGACGGTCTCCTGGTCTCCAAGGATTTTGGTTTTTTTTCGATTTTTCGGGGATTTTCCAAAAGGGGATGTAGGATATCCCAATAGAGTCAATAGAGGATTACAGTAATATATGGATAGTTGATAGGTGCTTGATGGTGGTTGATGTTGGTGTGGATGGTGGGATCAGTTTCGCATCCAGTTGAGGTGGAAGAAACAACTCACCTTAAGCGGCATGTTGAGCTGTATACCCTGACTACATTTGTGGGGTCCATGATTTGTAAAGCCTGCTGTGTTGGCCACATAGATCAGAAGGGTCAACTCGGCCAAATTCATGTTAAAGGTTGACTAATTGCTCAGCAAAGTGGTAGGCAGCAACAAACAACAGAAATGGGCGGCTGTGCGAGGCAGCTACTGGGCGAGAAGAGATCTCGGGAGGAGGCTCTGAAATGCTGTGGGTGGTAGAAAGAAATCGTTTGTAAGTGACATTATTTATAAATCATACGGTATGGAATTGTCAATGTGACTTACCAGTTGTTGAGCAGTTTTATCGCCTTTCAGCCTTCGAGCGCTGTGTTTTTCCAGGTCTTCAAGAATTTGGTCTCCAACTGCTCCACTTATTTCGGCTACTCCGAAGAACTTGCTGTGGCTTGGACACGGAAGCGACCTGGGCAGGGCCAGCCTTTGGCAGACATTGATGTGCAACCAAAAATAAAGAAGTATCTAAAGCCAAAATGTTAGGACTGAAGGAGACTACCTGTAAACAATGGACAGAACATGATCAGGCCTACCGCAACTCGTATGTTTGTTTTTTCCAATATGTGTTGAGAGTACTTTTGTCTTAGCTGTTCAGAGACTGTTTTTGCCAGCTGATAGATTTACTTTTATGTTTTCTGTGCTATTCCATGTTTCAGTTTCAAAATAGGCAATGTTGCATAGAACAAGGAAAAACCTCAACATTAGCTATGGCATTCACAACTGAAGGCAGTTGAAGTAGACCAATTCCGAATTGAGAACGCACCCCTTTGTAGACGGCTGCCAAGGAATATTTTCTACAGATGTTTAGTCCTGAGACCGCCGTGAAGTTTTTCGAGGTGGGAAGTACAACAACTGATAGAATCTAATAGACTGATACACTCTTAAAGCCGTTACTATCTCTTACTGATAAGGAATTATGCTGGGAGCCTCGTGTGGTCGTTTTATGGAACGGGACTTCACCTCGTGGCAACTCATTGCATCCTTTTTAAATACCTCTCGCAGCAAATCGTCGTTCGCTTGTGCTGAATTGGCAGGCAAACGAACAACAACGACCCTTGACTCTCAGGACAAACACGTTGAAGGTGCCGTTTGCGCTTCTGACTACAGAGAGTGAAGTGGCTGCCACACGCAATTTCAACTCACATGGTTCCAATGTCTTTTCCAACCTCGGCTTGGATGCTCATCTCATAGTTCTCTCAAGGTGCTCCAAGGCTATTCAAAGGAGTATGCATACTGTGCTTCTTAGTAAAATAGAATGGGAATGCTGAACTAATGGTTTGTGATGTGGATGTTTACTTTGCTTTGGAGACAGTGAACCATTTGGGTCCTGCTTGCGCCACCAGGCTCGACGTAGTTCACTCATGCAAGCGCTCACTCAGCGGAAGGTGCGAAACGCGGTGTTAAAACAGAAAGCACACAAGATATCACAAGCTCACATAAACATGCAGGAAGATCTGAACAACTCGGCATCACAGGACTACAGAGCGGAATCATCGATTGAACCTCTTTTTTGGCCATTCCAATGTTGCAATGGGCTATCTTCGTCTTGTTCCATTTGCCGAACGCGGCAGGTGCAGGTGGATCCCATTGGAAGTTGGACAAAGGTGGGACTGAAGGTCTACCAGTCGCAAGTGCCGGTGGGCGCCACACCTGAGTATTTAGGAGGTCACTACATGATCCAGAGCCTTGGAGAGAAATTACACCGTGAAAGCGATTGAACACAGTCGGACACAGTCAAATTCTTAGAGTTCAATGCATTAATGACATTGGTCTCCGATTAAACTTTACTATTGTTTGTGAGAATTTCTCGAATCCATCTAAAGCACCGTAAAAAGAAATCTACGAGAGATCCACGATAAGAAAAACAATACCAGTCACTACTTCCCATCGAACACATCTGTCTCAGGAGCGCCTCATCATTTATTCCTGTGATGGCTTTGGCCCCTCAGCAGGACGAGGCGAGCCAAGATCGAAGGTTTGAGATCTGGAGACAATGTGAGAGAAGGTGAGACAAAGTGTCCACATAGGTCAAAGATAGTCAAAGGTCTAGATGGTTTAACTATGTTTAACTGCAGTCAGCTCGTTGTGCCGATCTTGCAATGAAATCTCTTGGCTCCATGCACTACATTTGGCTTAGAAGTTGAGCCAACCCAACTTGCAGCTGCAGAATATGACGAGGTGAACAAAACAAGACAATGTTTTCCAAGGCTAGCATAAGCCCGGGTGTGCTACGAGTGCAAAGATTTGAAGTGTACACCAGGGGATACAATATACCTTCCACTTTGAAGCTTGAAAAAAAAGGTTTTGTCTCAGTACGGCTTTCTTCAAAACCAAGCAATGACTACGTGAGCAGAGCTAGCAACCTGAACAACATAGAGATGTCCACTCAAGTGAAGAGTCGAAGGGGCGCGATCGTTTGTGACCATCACCAGCACATTGAACAGCGGTACATAGGCAGTGATCATTTTCCCAAAGCAACCATGATCGAACGATTGAACGACTGAACCGCCATCACCCTTTTTGTATCCAGATTTAAAGCTTGTTCCTCTGAGCCAATTTTGTTTCGCCATGTCGCGAAATAACACCAAAGTTACGGTTTCAGAGCCGGAACTCCTGAATACCGGAGGGAATCGTGGCAAAAGTGGGCGAGGTAAAGACGAGATGAAAAAGGCCTCGCCAGACCTATGCCAGCTTATGGGCACTATTAGCAGTATCAATTAACCTACCATTGTGAAATGTGTTTTCCTTTGTCGGTTCCTTTGAAGCACGAAAGATAGCAGTCGTTACAGGGCATCACCCGACTAAGGAGTCCTAGACGCAAAGTCTTGGTTTTGAAACCTAGCTGCAAGCACTATAGATTTTGTTGCACTTATACAAGTTACAAGGCCATACAAGGCCTTCTGGCAGGTTGAATAACTACTGTAGCTAGCCTGAATGGCACAAGTTGAGAGAACGTTGTCCAAGCATCTGCAATTCACCAGTTTCGACCACTTCCGCCATAAAGATCCGTAAAGTGACAACGTCATTGATGTCATTGGATGTCATTTGGATGTCATTTGGATGTCATTTGGATGTCATTTGGATGTCATTTGGATGTCATACCTGGGCCCTTTTTTTGGGGCTGAGGTATACTGGTGGCACCATCGGCATGTTGAAGGGCCCAGATGGAAGCCTTCGACCTGAACCGGGCGCACTGCGACAGCGCCTGCAGAAGTTGGAGGAGTTGAATCAGGTGCGGAAGCGGTGCCTCCTGAGCTTTAAGTGAATGATAACACATCTCATTAGCCATAGAATGCCATAGAATGCCATAGAATGCCATAGAATGCCATAGAATGCCATAGAATGCCACTATATATATATATTTTATATCTAGATATGCCTACCATAAACCCTAGATATGTTAGTTGTAAACCAACTTAGCTGTCGTTTTGGGACAGCACCTTGTATCCATCTTTTTGGGTAGAACTTGCCATCTGAATCTGCAATAGATCAAGCTCATGAACAGCTTCTGTCGCCAATTTCTATTTGATTTGACTCTAAGAAGAGCGCGCGAGAGTGTCTACCTCTCTCTCTCTCTCTTCTTGATTGCAACCAGAAATACAAGTAGTGGGGTAGTATAATATAAGTTCTGTTTGGTATCTTTTTCCATGAGCAAAACAGCCATGACAAGGCCATCATGATCACGATGATCCATCGTGATTCTTGTTCCACAACCTTCATCCTGAATTTGCTGCGAGCAGCAGGACTTATTCCCACAGTGTTATATGGAGGAGTTTGATCCCATTCTGGACTCTGCAGACATGTGTCCAAGCAACAAATGGAGGGTTATGCTGGAAAAAGAAAGTGCCGTCCAATGACATTGACACAGTCTTTCTTCCTTTTGAGCAGACCATTTGTTGTCTTTATTTGGCTACCCAGTTCAAGACACACTGTTTCTTGTGTCACAGCACTTGCAACATGTTCCTTATAAGATTCTTGTCACTTGCCAAGGTGTCCAGAGGATTGGTGTACGATTGCCAGTTGTATTGAACGCCACTACTACGACTTCGATGGCTTTGTCGTTCCATGGCAGGGCGTCAAACATCGGTAAAGGTGGTCATCGCAAAGATGTCCTGATGTGTTTACTCTGTGTTCTGACATAAAGTTTTCGGATCCAGCATAATTCTATATAATTCTGCAGTCCTGCTGTTGTCCCTCGGTGCCAACTTGGAAATGTGTCCACTGTCTTTCAGTTCAGAAAGGCGGGCCCGAACCCATGCCGTGCCTTGCCTGGGGCTGCTGACCAAGGTTTTGCATGGGACTGTTGCTTGGAAGCACCACATGCCGCGAGGTGACATGATATCCCCATGAAAACAGATTAAGCCGATTTTATTGCAATCTCAAACCCGCAGCATGAGTTTCGGAACATTGGACATGAAGGAACCTTGGCAATCCTTGATCCAATCCTTGGCACGCTTTTTGCATTTTTTGCCGACTCGTTTTTCTAACCGAACTGAGCCGACTGGTTCCCTCAGGACACCATGGCCTACACTGCTTCTGCGTTGAGCTTCATGCTCGAGCAGCTGGCGAAGCCCGTGATCTTAACAGGTGGGGCTGGTGACTGCATTGCAGCTGTGCTATGCCATAGCTATGCTGTCCAGGATCACAGCTGCCTCTTGAAGAGCCTCTCACAGATGCTGGGATCAAATTAATGGGAATTGATGGCACGACATTTTTTTTGGATGGGATAGTTTGGTGGATGAAACGGATTTGAGATGTGTTTCCTGAAAAGAGCTCTGCAAATGCATTTGAACTCTATTGCTGTTGTTCATGCAAGCAAACTTGTTAGATGTCAAAAGATGTCAAAAAGGTCTACTGATTTTCAGAATGAAGCTTCACCACATGTATGGATCAGTGGTTTTGGCATCACCATGTCTTTTGATTGTGTTCATTGACCCGTATTCCAGGTCACTGGTGCTATGACTAACCTTGCATCAAATTGATTTGTTGGAGAACCTTGCCCCACCCCACACTGTCGGCCTTCACACAGCCTTTCGCGGTTGTCCCTAATCCAAGCATTGTAGTTCCAGCTGGTGGCTGTGGAGTGCCAGTTGATTTTGTGCCCAGGATGCTCGCTCCAACGTCCTGCGGGCGGTGATTTTTGCTGGTCGGGCAGATCTGTCGGAAGTTTGCATTTTCTTTAGCAGAAACTGGGCGGAAAATTCGAGATCACCAGGTACCAGGTGTTTCCAGGTGCCATCGAAATCAATGCCTTGGCGGGAGAATTCAGGTACATGTGCCTTGCAACATGCCTACATATCCAATTTTGTCATGCTTTCCATTGCTTTCCGATCTTTCCATTCCTCCAGCGGATTGAAAACACCAGAGCAGCCTGCCTGGCTGTGGACACGAGTGTGTCTGAGGCAAGCTCTATCGTGGCAATCGTTCCAAAAAGTTGGAAACTTGCTTGAATCCAAGTGGAACAATGCCCATATCAATGGCCCATATCAATTCCCTCACAGTCGCCTTTAAGTCACAACCATTGCAACTGTCAACGAAAGCGGAACACCTGGGCTTCCAATTGAAGTTCCTTCTACCAATCCGCTTTCTAGCATGGATTCCCTTGATTCCTTTGGTCGCCTAGATTCTGCATTTTGTTATTCTTTTTGAAGTCTGGAGGGCAACTGCTACTGAATTCTCCCATCATAAAATCCACTGGTCAGGATGCCAGTTCCTTGACGCCTTTCGATTCACCCAATTTCCCTGAACTTGCGGTCGTTGGTACAGAGGCCAACTGGGTTGGTGGTTTACCCATTTCTCCAGATTCATCAGCGCCAAAACCATCCAGCGGCCAATGGGCCAATGGATCCTGGGATGTGTCTTGCCAGGTGAAAATTCACAGCCGTTTGCTTTGCAACCCACCCAAGGGCCGCTTTCGTGCGCCTTGGCGGGTGAGGTCAAAGGGGATCATTGACGCATCAAGGTTCTTTTTCTAGTCAAGGTGAATGTTTGATGATTCAACAATTACTGGATGTTTAGATGGCTTTAGCATCTCTGAGATTTCGAATTTTCCTGTGGATGTGATCATTTGCCAGCAGAGCTTTGATGCCTGTTGGAACCCCAATGACTTAACCCATGGCCTCCAATGACTAAGGTCCACATGATCAACGTGACAGACATTGTCGTGATCTATGTGGTCCCAGGCGCACCTGCACCATGAGCATCCCCTGTGTTGTTTGATGATTAATGTATATCTGTATATGTATATTATGTATAATTATATATGTATATTATGTATGAGAATAACCATGACTGCAACGTGATATTCCTCTCAAGGTCTGAATGTCTAGTGTGGGTGCTGTGCTTTGGGATCTCTTTGCTGCTCTCCCTGCCCTGACTTGGCATCTCTCTTGCCCTGCTCACTGTCATCCTTCAGTTGTGCCTCCTTTCCTTTCTGGCATCACCATTGGCCTCTGCCTGGGTGGTTTCCTTGGATTTTGGGCTTCGTGGACTTTCCTGACCACTCTGGCTCCTGGCCCGTCCACTTCGGATCTTCCTTCTCGGCCTCGTCCTCAGGCCCTCCATCTTGCTCGCCTACGGGCATACGTGCATGAGTGAACCTTCCTCCTCCCAGGACTTGTGTCAGCTGACTTCTGCAGTCCAACAGCTTACAGCAGTTGCGGAGGGTTTGAGTGGTAGGTATCCTCATAGCCGTTTGGAAGAAGAGAGCCGTTTGGAAAGAGCCTGGCATCGCCATTGGTTTGTTGTTAAGGAATCCTCCATTGTGCCTTTTGTGCCTCTGAAGTACCTTAAGAGCCCACCAAAGTTGGAGGTAGAAAGTGGTCCGCCGCCATTGCCAGATTTTTGTGTGTCAGCGGTTGAGAAGGATTTGAATTTGGCTGTTGAGCAGGCACGGGTTGTTGCCTCAGCTGTGTTCACGGCTGGTTTTTGGGCTAGAGTGAGTGGTGCTACTTACACGAAGTACACCAGCGATCTCCAGTTTGATTCCGAGCCGAAATACTGGTTGCTGCGTCGTGCCCCAGGTTTTTCTCATTTCATCCTGGTGCAATCCGAGACAGAGGCAATTCAGTTGTCATCGAACTGCAAAGAGATTGAGGTCTTGGAGGTCCTCCCATCCCTTGCTGAGGTGAAGGTGTTTTGCGTTGGCGCTTGCATCTGCATCCCCCCAGTTTGGAAATGGAGCGATCAGCTCTGAGATTATCTGACTCAGTGGATCCCAGCCTGCTGGTCCTATCAGTCCCAGACTACCTAGCAGATGGCGGAGAAGCAGTGGAGTGTTTTGCATTACCACTGATGCTACGAGATGGAGGCGTGCTTTTGGCGCTCCCTACGAGCATCATTCTCTCTGGTCTCCTTTTGCCTGATGAGCTGATTGAGGCCTCGGAGATTGTGGGACCTTCAAAGATTTTCCAAGCCAGTGTCTATGAAGAGGACGATGAAGGAACGGTGCAGCTGGTATCTGAAAATGCCAGAGTTCTGGTGTGCGATTTTCTGGACAGCATTTTGCAGTTTTGTCGTGAGTATGATCCTGTTACAGATTCTACGGCTCCTATTAGAGGGTTCTTGCCTGAGTCTCCTTTGGCAATCCCCTTGCACCATGAGCTTACAGAAGCAGCGGCATCATGGGCTCGCAGTGAAACGACTGGAAGGGTAAATTTTTACAGCGCTCGAGAAGAGCCGCCGCAAACTCCAAAGGCGAACGCTGCGAAGAAAGGGGCCGCCAAAAGAATGACAAATGCAGCCATCTCAGAGCAGCTTTCAGCTCTGGCGGCACAGGTGAAGATCCTTGCGGAGAGACAGGCACATATGACAGTACAGCCAGCTCCATCTGGGCTGGCTACATCTGCAAATCCTGCCGGAGGTCAGCTTCCTTCGCTGTCAGGTGGGCCCAAGATGCCAGCGGTCTCGGCCGGTTTTGGTGCTGGCGGACCAGCTCATCCTGCAAAGGCCCTAGCCCTGGTTGGGCCGCCTCCGAAAGTTCGGGCTCCTTTGCTGACAGCTGCTGCGCCCGACGAGCCATACGACCCTCTGGACCCAGGAATGGACCCGACGGCAATAGCGCTTACTCAACAGTCAGCAGCCATCACAACACTTGTCCAGCATCTAGTGCACGGTGGCGATGGCCTAGGACTGGAGGTAGGGGCAAGCTCCGGGCTCAGTTCGAGTTCCACAAGAGGCACGCAAAAGAGGGAGAAATTGCAACAGGATCTAGCTGCCCGGTCCTCCCAATTTTTCATGATGGTACAGCAGCAGATCTTCAGGAAAATGTATCCCTCCAGAATCATTCCCAAGACCGAGGAGGACCTGGCGAATTCTGGTGTCTCGATGCTGACGTATCTCGAGAGATACGGAGGATACAGAGGGCAGCGGGAGGCAGGCTTAACTATGTGGCTGCTCGCTCACGCCATGGACTGTGCTGCGGCATCCGACATCCACGGCGCAAAGGAGTATCTAGCCCTCTTGACCATGGCCATGGAGCAGAGTGTTTTCGATGCGGGCGACTGGAGCATTGCCTATATCTTGTCCTTGGTCGAGGACCCACCTACCGTGATGTTCTCGGATCGCATGCAGTCCATCACAGCCTCGGGTGGACCCTTTTCTTCATTGGTGCCGGCTCAGCTAGCTGCCATCAACCTTGCATATATCAAGGAGTTGGAGGTCCTGCAGTCCCGCCGAGGGGAAGTGCCATCCAAGAACAGGAAGGGGGCCAACAAGACAGCAGATGGAGAAGATCAGGTAGAATCGCCCAGTCCCAAGCGAAAACCACGCTTCCCAAGGAAGCCGAAGGGCGGCGATGTGCCGGCCAGCTGAGCGACCCAAAAATCCCTGAGGACTCTTCATGCCTGGGCCTTGATGCAAAGCCACACCATAGTTCCATGTTGCCTAGTTGCGATGTCACCTTGGCAGGTTTGCACAACGATGCTTGCGACCCTTTGAGCTTGCAAGTTTGTGGCAGTGAGGTCGATGCTCTACATGGTAAGGAGGGTTCTCATGTGCATGATACTACTTTGGAAGTTGGGCAAAGCGCAGCTTCGGCACAGGCTAACACTGCATGTTTTGGGGTAGGTGCCACAACGCCGCACTCACCTCTTGTTCAGGAATTTACAAAATGCAAAGCCTCTGATTGGTGGTCCAAGATCAGCACAGCAGTTCTTCGATCTAGGACCAGTTTTGGAGCATTTTTGAATTTTTCCATCAGACTGACCAGGAGCTCAGCCTCTTTAGGCCCTCCTGCTCCGACCTTGTTCCCTGTACCAGTCCGTCCGGGACTTTACAACAGGATGCCCACAGGTGTTTCAGCCAAGAAGCGCAGAAGAATCCACTTGGAACGCATGGTGCATGTCATGACTATGGCTCTGAACTTTTGGCATTCAGGTGGAGAGTTCAACAACGCTTCTTCTTTGTGGAGGGACATGAACCGCTGGCAAAAGAGTTTGGTAGCGCGCTTGAAGTCCTTTATAAGGTCGGACGGCTTGGATGTGGAGTTTGATGCACTACATTCGGGCCGAAAACAACCCGAGTTGATAGCACGGCTTTGTGACCTGACAGACTTTCTTTTGGCTAATGGATGTACTTCAAACCCCTTTGACCGTGCGTTTCAGGGGTATCAAGCTGGTTTTGACGCTGACAGATTTCCTGAGCTACAGCCCTACCGTGACTTAGACCCTTCGAGGCTTCGTCTTTCAGGTGAGGGGCATTGGGACATCACACAGTACCTCTCTGACCAGCTAGTGCTTCCATATCGAGAGCCTGATGTCTTGAAGGTCGACCGTGTGCCTTCTGTTTGGGAGTACCCGCGGCTGCGCGATGGGCCTGACAGGATCCTGGCTTTAGCAAAGCTGTGGGATGCGAACAACCTTTTGCTACTCCATCAAGAAGGCACAACCATGCCAGACTATGAGAAGGTTCGCATCTTCAATGCGTACAAAAACAACGAGCAAGACCGCCAGATCGGCGACCGCCGTGGTCGAAATTCTGTGGAGGCAGTGGTAAAAGGTCCGGCTTCCCAATTGCCTGCCGGCTCTGACCTTTGTGATGCTGCAGTTGATGTCAAGGGTTCGAGAGTTGCCATTACCATTTCAGATAGGCGTGATTACTATCATCAGATTTGGTCTACACGTAGAAGGGCAGTTTCCAATACTCTTGGGCCTGGGGTTCCTTTGTCATGGCTCACTGACACCAAAGCATATAGCGTTTTCATGTTGGAGCATGCCAGACGGAAGAAGTACGACAGACTGCGGGATGGTGACCTTTTACATGTTCATGCCACAGCCTCACATGCCAATACTTGCGACCTTGCGTATGTTTCGTTTCGTTCAGTTTTACAGGGTGATCACATCGGGGTTGACCTTGCCACAGACAGCCATACGTCTCTGCTTCAGGAATTTGGGCTTTTAGCTGACCAATGTAGACTGACAGCGAACAGACCATGCAGAGACTCAAGCGTTATGCAAGGGCTGGTCATTGATGACTTTTTCTGTGTTTCTTTTGACCCCAAAGACACTCCTGACGGCGAAACAAAAGCAGCGGAAGCCTACACAAAATCGCAACGGGCCTACAAGCAGGCAAGACTGACAGGTTCTCCCCAGAAAGATATTTGGGCGGCAAAAGAGGGCAAGGTGATAGGAGCTTACATCAACGGGTCCGATCGGGCCATGCAGAGGGGCCTGTGCACTGTTGGGCCCCCACCTCAGAAGAAGTTAGCTCTTGCGCAAATCACCTTGGAGCTTTGTCGTTTGGGCTACACTACAGTTGGGTTGCACAGTTGCGTGGTTGGTGCTTGGGTTTCCATGTTGGTGTACAGGCGACCTATGATGGGCCTCCTGGACAAAGCTTTTCGCCTTCTGGAAAACGAGGACAGGTCGTTGAGCGACAATGCAATCATTCAGCTGCCTAGAGAAGTAGCCCAGGAACTGGTACTTGTATCTGTGCTTTCCCCTCTCATAATGTCCAACATTGCTGCGCCCTACGATCCCAACATTTATTGCACTGACGCCTCGGAGCAGGGCGGTGGAGTTTGTGAAGCACACGTTGGGAGCTTGGTGTCAGAGGTCCTTTTCAAGAGCTGCAGAACAAAGGGAGCTTATACAAAGTTGTTGTCACCGCTTGACAGGGTTATGCACAAGCTCAATGCGCTTGAAGAGTTGGACGCTCCAGAGCTGTCTCACCCGAAGCCGGGAAGGCCGCTTGCCTTCGTCTTTGAGTTTATTGAGGTATTTTCCGGTGCAAGCAGAGTGACAGAATTTGTGGCTTCTTTTGGAATAGTTTGTGGGCCTCCACTTGATATCAGTTTTTCCGAGGAGTATGACTTAAGACTGGTTCATGTTGTTGCTTGGCTCACCCACTTGATCCAGTCGGGAACCCTGAAGGGCTTGCTCCTTGAGCCCCCTTGCACAACGTTCTCGATCATGCGTAGGCCAGCCTTGCGAAGCAAGTCATGCCCCTTTGGTTTTGATGTTGACAATGCGCAGACCTCAACGGGAAATTTGCTAGGTCATAGGGCAATGCAACTAGCGTGGTGTGCAGCGGTCGAAAAGGTTGCCGCCATACTTGAAAAACCTTGGACTTCTCTGATGAGACATCTCCCTTCTTGGTCTGCCCTTCTGAGGTTGGAGTCAGCTGAGGAGATTCGCTCTGATTCATGTCAGTTTGGTTCAATTCACCAGAAGGGTTTCAGTTTCCTTGGAATCAATGTTGAGATGTCCTGCCTTGCAAAGAGATGCCAACGTACGTGTCAGCATGTTCCCGTACAGGGGTCTTACACAAAAAGCTCTGCCACGTATGTGCCGAAACTTGCATACGCTTTAGCAAAATGCCTGGCCCATGCCATCCAGGCGGTGCGACACTTGCGTGATGCGGGTAGTGGCATAGAATGTTTTGGACTGGAGAATCAACTTGTGAATGATGTGGTTCTGTCTGCAGACTGGAAGGTTGTGGACGCATGGCGTTTTCGCTCTCCCCTGCATATCAACCTTTTAGAGCTGAAGTCTGTCGAGAGGTTAGTTTTGCGGAAAGCCAGAGAGGGTAAACCAATAAAGTTCTGTGATATAGTTGACTCCAATGTTTCCAGAGGGGCTCTAGGAAAGGGACGCTCCGCTTCAGTTGCAGTTTCCAGAGTGTTGAAAAGAATTGGAGCCACCTTGGTAGCCTCAGATCTTTATATGGTCAACCCGTTTTGTCCCACACGTTGGAATCCGTCTGACTGCCCGTCCCGTGAGCTTGAGTTGCCCCTACCTGTGCCCGGCCTTGGATTTCGTTCTTTGTGCCGTGATGCTCTGTTTGATCTCGCCACTCACAGTCCTCTTCGTCGCTGGGCTTCAAATTGGTCAAGGCTGGTCCTCTTGCTTTTGTCCTGTTCTGCACTTCGTCTTTCCGACCGTGCCAGTTTCCGGGTCAGCCATGTCCATGATCGCATCCGCTATGGTGTCGGTTTGGATTTCCCCCAGTGTTCTGATGTGGACTTCAGTGCCTTGGACTTTGACGCCACACTTGGTTTCCCTGGTGAGGGTCCTTCGTTTCCTGTCCATTGCATCTCTGCGCTTCTCGGGCTGCTGTCTGCTCCCCTCTGGCTGTCCTCTTGGGTGCTGCTGTGGGGTGCTGGGTGGACCTTGGTAGGTAGTGCACATGCCATGGAATGGCGACAAGGGCATCAAGACCTTCGGCGTGCACGAGACAGAGCATCCAGACCCCTCCAAGAGGGTAGACCCACACTGCCAGTTACACAGAAGCTGCATGAGCGATACTGGGCACTGTTTGAGGAGTGGTTAGCACAAGAAGGCATAGACTTCAATGAGTTGCTCGATGACTCATACCATCAGCTGGAAGAGATAAACGCTGTACTTGTCACTTTTGGGAGAAAACTGTATACTTCAGGGAAACCCTATAATGTTTTCGCAGAGACTCTGAACTGCCTTTCCTCGAAGCGGCCTTCTCTGCGACGACATTTGCAAGGTGCATGGGATCTAGCGTTTACATGGACAAGGGCAGAACCTGTCTGTCACCACACAGCAATGCCATGGCAGATTTTGCTTGCTATGATATCGCTGGCCCTAGCTTATGGCTGGGTAAATGTGGCAGGCGCACTTGCTTTGTCTTGGGGATCTCTTCTTAGAGCTGGCGAGTTGTTGGCAGCGAGAAGGCGAGATTTGCTACTACCCATGGATGTAGATTTTTGCACGCCCACTGTTTTGTTAGCAATCAAGGAGCCTAAGACCAGAGGCACAGGGGCAAAACACCAAGCGGCGAAGCTCGATGTGCCTGACCTGATTGAGGTGGTTGACTTTGCTTACAAAGATCTGTCTGAGAATGACTTGCTGTGGCCTTTCTCCGGCCAGACCTTGCGTACCAGATTCCGACACCTGCTGACAGCCTTGAAGCTCCCTACGACTCAAGTTGGCAACTTGCGTCCCCTTGACCTGGGGAGTCTGAGGTCGGGGGGTGCCACATGGCACCTACAAGTCAGTGAAGATGCGGAATACACCCGCTGTAAAGGTAGGTGGCTCAGCTTTAAGGTGATGGAAATCTACGTGCAGGAGGCCTTAGCACTGGTATATCTCAAGCGGATCTCTGAACAAAGCAAACAAGTTACCTTTGCTCTGGCAAAAGCTTTTACCTCAATTGTGGAAAGGGCAAGACAATTGCATGTTGCACGCAGTTGATTCAGCAGGAAGACCTTTGGAGGTGATGGGGAAAATGGAAGCATTGCAGCAGGCTGCGTTTCCAGCCAGACTGCCTGTGACCAAATTCAGGATGGAAAAAGAACGGCGCTTGAGTGGTTGAGAATAACCATGACTGCAACGTGATATTCCTCTCAAGGTCTCCCACCCTTTGCTGGGACCCATCCCAAACCTGCTTCATCAACATGGAAGCATTGCAGCAGGCTGCGTTTCCAGCCAGACTGCCTGTGACCAAATTCAGGATGGAAAAAGAACGGCGCTTGAGTGGTTAATTATATATGTATATTATGTATAATTATATATGTATATTATGTATAATTATATATGTATACATATATATGTATGCACATACATGCACACATACACAATAGACTATAGACATACATATTTACATGCAGTATATACGGCCAGGTGGTGCAGTGGAATTCAAACTATAGGCCGCTCCTGATTGAGCCTTTGTGAGCCCGAGGGCAAAAAATAACGCAACATCCGAAAAGCTAAGATTTTAATGAGAAGAAGCATAATTTCTGAATTCACGCTATATATACATACCCCATTGCATCAAAAATTTGTTTGTTTCATTGACAAACATATAAATGTACTATATATGTATAATAGATGTATAATATATGTATAATATATGTATAATATACGTATAATATATGTATAATATATGTAAATATATGTGTAATATATATATATATACATGTATGCAAATAATCTATATTAACATAGATATATGCCAGATGAGATCAGAACCCTTCCATAATCGCACCTTCCGCATCTGTGTTTGGATCAGGCTTTGCTGATAGCATCTTTGCTTCTCGGCGCTGAACGCCTCCCAGAGGCTTTCGTTGAATCCCCCGATATTTCAATGGCATTATGGATATCCAGCAGATCTAAAGAAGAATTTGGACGTTACTTGAGATTTGTTGTTACAATCATTGAAGATCCACAACCCTGAGGAATCCTCCAAGTTGCACTGAGGACTCTGTGGTTAATTCGGGCAAAGTCAAAGGTGTGGTTTTGCTTCTTTACGGCCGCTCGATGGCAATGGTTGGCAGCTGTTACCTGAAAGAGTTGGGCAATCCAACAAGATTCTGAGGTCCGACGATTGATCTGATTGGTTCTCATGTGGTCACAAGAAGTGCAATGCGGTTGGAAAGTTGGAAGAAAAACTCGTCCAGGATTTGGAACCGACAGAAGGCCTTGTCTTTTTCTCATTTCGAAGAGTTTAGAAGAGTACTTAAGGAGCATATTGGAAGATCGTAGCGTCGCCCCTGGACTACTGAGGTTGTGGCAACGCGCCAGCTCGAAAGTCAGCATTCTTGGAAGCATGCGGCAAGCTGCTACTTGGCAAGAGCGACAAGATGCTGTACTCAGTTGAAGTCAATCACGAACATCATAGTCTGAACAGTCTGAACAGTCTGAACATGTCTGCACATGTTTTATTGGCAGAGATTCAGCAGCTGGTTTTCTGTTCGATTCCATTGCACCACTTGTTAGTTCTGAGATGTTCATACTGTACAAGTCAATCCAGTCCATCCTTTGTCACTTGTTGATGCTGAGGGTCCAGGCTGGCATCATTGTGGTGGCCTGTTCCCAGTGTACCCGTGGAAGTGTGGACATCGACAAGTATGCCGTCGGCCGCGCGTTCGCCGAGAAGGGGGCCGGGCTCTTGGCAGTGGGCATGGAGGGCACTGATAGATTGATAATTACATTTGATGGACGAAGTCCCAGGTAAGTTGAACGTGAAAAACTTAAACACACACAGATATGTATATATATATATTATAATATAACTTGTAACAATGAAAAATAGAAAAATATATGATAATATGTGCAGATGGCAATTGGATTCTCACACGACTCATACTGCAGGATTTCTTCGGTCGTTGGAGCCCACGGGTCAGGTCATTGCAGGGCATGACATGACAGCTGAAGCGACTGTGGGACTCCCAGTCGATGGCCACTGATGAAAGTGACGCGTGCCAAAATCTTGGGAGAGACATCGGATATCAAGACTTATCAAGTGACTTATCAAGTGACTTATCAGGTGACTTATCAAGTTGATATCAGCAGATCTATAGAATCTATGATGTGTACCTTCCGGAAATCCTGTTTGATGCTTGAAGCCTGCAAGTGGGATGACTTTTTGAAGCTGCCCTTGCCTTGGGTTTGAATTTCAGTGGTTTACTTTTCTGGAACAGTTGCACCATGTCACCATGAATGGTGAAAGTCTTTTGAAACTGATTGGCCAAGGTCACCAAACTTGCCTACCTCCTCTCCAAGGAGCTGTCGCCTGCTGATTGCAAGAAGGCAGGCAAAGTTACATCCGGCCTTTTGTTGTTTGATGCGGTAGATGTATGTCATTTCGTGTGGGTTAGGTTATGAAGTACGGGATGACAATGATATGCATGACCTGACCATACCCTGTGCTTGCGTGCTTGCCAATGAAAATCGAGTTTTCCCACAGGTGATGGCGGAAAACCTTCGCGGTGAGATGTTCTCGCCCGCCCATACACTTGAATCTTGGCTGGAAAAGCATGGAAAAGCTTCATGAACAAAAGAGAAGATTCTTAGAAGTTCATCCTGACTGAATTGATTTCGAGCCAACGGGTATTGCACCAGTAGATCACCCTCAATATGATATGGATTAATATGGACACCATGACAGCGCAAGCTCTGTGGGAGCGCTGTGACACAGTGACGCGGTGACGATCTGAGGATGTGTCCTCCTGGAATAATCTCCACATGTCTAATAGTTGGACAAGCCTCCAAAGCATTCCTTAACGAGGCCAGGTGTGCAACTCGTGGGCAACTCGTGGGGGTGGTGGTATGCCATGTGATGCCAAGCCTTGTGCCACGCAGATTGCTCCCTCAGGCTTCCATGGAGCTGTTCCAGATCTGTGTGATGCGGGAAGCCATGGCCCATGGTCGGTACACAAATCTGTACAAGCCGGTTTTGTGTACCCAGATTTGGTTGAGATTTATGCCAAAATATGCCAATCATCTCCTCAAGATGATCAGTCCTTCCAATCACCATGTTTTCTGGAGCTCCTTTTGCAGACTGGGCCAGGAATTCTTTAAGCCAAAAAGGCAGAGGCTTTGATTTCAACAAACCGCAAAGATGCCATCCACAGAGAGGACAAACAGTGTGGCCGCCTCCGTTCAGTCAAACTGAAGCATGTGACATGTGCAGTCGCTGCCTCTGAGCTCGGGTTGCACATGGCACTTGTGCTGAGTTCGGCACAACTTCAAACTCATGACCGACATCACATATTAGACATTTCTACACCAAACTCTTCCCCTCGCGAGCCTGTGAACCACTGCCTGGCACTTCCAGGTGGTTCTAGATATGGCAGCGGCGCCAGGCGGCAAGACTACGCCCCCTTGGCAGCAAAAATGCCATGTCCGCAGTGTCAGTTCAGGTGACTCAAGAATAGACAGGTCAATTAATCAGAGTGGATCAGCCATATGTCACTTCAGCCATTCCTGTTTTAAGCGTTTGAATCTATGGCTGAAGACCGTGTTTATCACAAGAGACCTCGTTCCTTGTAGATTGACCTCAGAGCTGACCAGGTACATTGGACAACTAATGCGGAACTCTGGGACCCTTTTCGCCAACGATTTGCGGAAAGACCGGTGTAAGGCGCAAACGGAATGTTTCGGACATGAGGACTCTCAACAATGTCTTAGCTTGGAAGGAACGACACGCTTGTGATCAAAATGGAAGATGCGAGCACAATGCCAGTAAGACACTACGACTTTGTTGGTGTTTGGGATTGTTGGGTATAAGATTACACTGAGAACTGAGAACCACTACGAAAGATGGAGTGAGGTGGATGTACCAAATCTCATGAACAATCCGGAACAATGAAGAAACCAACAGCCTTGTGCGGTCCACGAGGCATTGGTGGCGAATGTGCATCGATTGGGTTTGACCAATGTCGTGGTGTCGGGGGCCATGGCAAAGCGGCTGAAGAGATGCGGTCGAATAGAGTTGTTGAAGCAAAGCCATTGTGGCAATGGGAAAACACATGCCGCTAAAGAGTTGATAAACTTTATGGATTCATGTTTTGGATGATTAGAGTTTTTTGCCTGGCATTCTTCTTGGGCTTCGTTGTACAATTTTGCCACTTCATGTTCCATGCTCGGCCTTGTTGGATTTATTCGCAAATTCTCGGTTTAGTTTAGATCATACTAGTACCTCTAAGACCCTGATATGATTGATATGAAGATGTTTAGCACACTGGTGCCCGAAGCCAACCTGGTGGCATGCCATAGCTCTCCTTGGTTTAGGACCAACTTGGATGGCAAGAAGCTGTCGAAGATGCTACCTCGACTGGATCGGGCTCCTTGTCTGACGCCAACGAAGCAACTGGACGATGCACAGTAACGAAGCAGGTGGATTGTGCAGTTGAGAGCCATTTTATTTTCAGCCCTGGATGTTGCCCTTTGGAATCTGCAACAAAAGTGCCAAGGGGCACTTAGAAAATAATGAAAATGATTGTGGACTCTTATCGTTTAGCCTGTTTGTTGAGCCCAAACTGGCCTTGCGGTCTTCGAGGTTCTCTTGGATGCACCTTGTACAGGCTGTGATGCCCGGGCATGGGCACCATGATCCAGTACACTTGGGGTGGAATTGAAGCCTGGGTTGGTCAAAAAAAATGGTTTATAAAGTTTATAACTTTATTTGTATGGATTTGTGAAATGCCTGTGGGTGTTGGGCATCTTCATTGGCAAATCTGCAATGAACAACTCTTTGGCACGACCCTTGTCCTGTCCGTTCCATCGTGCAGGCAGTGGAATCATCGCCAGAGACCCTTCTGTGAAGGTGAAACGTGGCCAGAAGGACGCTTCTTTGGGGATGCTCCAAAGCAATGAGAAGCCCACAAAGTAGCTGTGACGATTATGATGTATCAATGAGGTCCCAAACAAGCAGGATCCTGATTGATGATGTATCAATATGTATCAGTCAGTGCCAGTTTTGCAAATTATTCCCCTCAAAATCTCCATTTTTGTGTGCTTGCTTGCTTCAATGTTGATCGTCCATTCCTGCAGTATCTACTATATAGACGTGTTTCTTTGCTCCATATGTAGTATCGCATCGAGATGCGCAAAGCTAGAAACTTCCAAGTTATTTCATGGCCCGCTACATTCTGAAGTTGAAGCTGCAAAACATGCAGCAAGAGTCAAGCAGACCGTTTCAACCCAGAGACCCAGAGATACAAGTCACTTTTCGCTCCACGATTTTGGACGTCCTTTGAGCGGTCCAGGACTTTGAGGGCCACAGCCGTTTGCAGAAAGAGTTGCTGACGGCGGCCATTGACATGGTGGATGCAGGCGATCAGGGATCATTGGAATCATTGGAATTGAATCTAGTTTTGGTTGCCATTTATAGTTGTTGCCTTGTTGCATGTTGCTTTCATAGTTGTTCACATTGTGTTCATGCTGTTGTTGCTGCTTCCAAACCGATGTGGCTTAATGTGACACTCCACAAATGCTGCAGACGCAAAGAGCCAAGTCTCGTTTGTAATTCCACAGGTCGACTGTAAGATCTAGGAAAGACCGCAGCAAATTGATTTGAGACATTGTTGACTAGAAACAAAACTTACTGTACCATTTTCGATCATCATTCTATGTCATTCGTATGTTTGAGCAAACCAACTGACAAAGTCACATGGTCAGGCTCCAAAACTGGTGGCTACATCGTGTACTCCACCTGCTCAGTGGCTGTCGAAGAGAATGAGGCAAGAGCTTCGCAACAGTGCATCAGGTTTCGCTTTGCGGCAAAGAAAAAAGGCTTCCAATCACACTATCGACTTTGTTTCAAGTACTAAGTACATTTTGTTGTGGCCTGACTTGGGACATTTTTGGGATGAAACTCCAGGTGCCAGTGATATCCAGTTATTCTTTCAACCACTTCTCCAGGCTGTGGTGGACCATGCCTTGAAGACACGGAATGTGGAGCTGGTCTCCTTCACCAGTGCTGTCAGTTCCCGGGCAAAAATCGCTGGGTCTAAACGGCAGCAGATGGGAATATCCTGTGAATATACTATGAATATACTATGAATATAGGTGATGTAGCCCAGATATACCACGAAAAAATATTCCTGATCATGGTCGATCATTTATTTGGAAAATCCAATTGTTCATGAATTTCTCATTCTGGGGTTGCAGTATCCGAGATTCCTGTGATTGTTGCAGGAGATGGCAGTAAAATCGCCTGGAATGTTTCTGCCGAATAAGTGTGAACCAGGCACGCCACTATAGTATATTTAAAACACACACACACATATATATATATATATAATATAGATAGATAGATAGGTAGGTAGGTAGGTAGATAGATAGATAGATAGATAGATAGAAATGACGAGGACACAAAATGAAGTTGCATCCGTGTGTCACCTTAGTCATTTTCTCATGCCACCTCGCGCCAATGGCTCAGACTTTGGCGTGGAAGGGCTGAGCAAGTATCGCGAGCGACGCTTCCATCCTTCGCTGAACCTGTCGCGTCGCTACTACCCGCACGTGCACAACATGGACCCGAAAAGCTGCACCGTGGGCCTGTGATCATGCCAAAAAGGGCATTGTTGCTGTAACTGATAGTTCAATGTAGTTGTAATAGTGTCATCAGTGCTATCATCATTGTGATGGTCTCCGCTACTCTCCACATCATGGCCACCTTAGCTTAGTACCATTATCATCCTGGGGTTCATTTTTGACTTCAAGACACTTGGAGGGAGGATGCTGTTCCACAGTCCGCGCAGCCTGCCCATGACCGTGCCACCTTCCACCAGCTTCCAGGATGGATTCTTCGTGGCTAAACTAAAGAAAACTTCCAACAAAGTGCCCGCAACTGAGAGGAAGGGTCGCTGAATCCGGGGCTTGCAAGAGCGATGCTTGTGACACTGCCTGATGGTTTGTGATGGTTTGAGGCCAGAAAGAATCAAGAAGGATCGATCCAAAGTGGAAGACAAAGTGTGGGGCGAGGACCTCACAGCCACAGCTTTTGGATTTGCTCGCGCGCGCGCATACCTCAAAGTCAGGAGCATTGGACCTCCGACTTCATGGATTCGGTGGTGGATTTCGAGGAGTTGTGACATGTTGTGACTTTGATTCGACGATCATTTTCATTTGACAAGCCACGACAAGCCATGAGTCAGCCAGCCGTGGAAGGAGACCAATGGCGACTCCACAGTGCTCACCTTAAGACCGAGCTTACGACCCACCTTGTTTGAAAATGATACCAGGCTCCAGGCTCCACACTTTTTTGCCACCGAAGTCTGCTTTGTTCATCTTTGTTCTAGATTCTAGATCTTTCACGAAACACCCATGACATCCTTGTCACCATCTACGAATCTACATTCTTGGACTGAGGCCAAGAAGAAAAAGAAAATGAACGCCCGTGACAGAAAGAAGCAAAGGCGTCGTACACCCAGAGAGCCAAAATGCCCTGAACTTTTAGCGTCTTAGTGGCCCGGTCACCCCGGTCTGTATTTCTCAGTACTTGAGCTGCTGACATTTTCACAAGATGCAGTAAGGCCCAGCACAAATTGACATCAAGAAATGTCATCAATCATCCATCATCCATCAATGTCATCAACCATCAAGATATTAATCCCCCATAATTCTGACATGGTTAATATCTTGATGGTTGATGGATGATCTTGATGGTTGATGGTTCATATCCCGATAATCAACCCATTACAGTCCTCTATTGGGATATCGAGGTATCGATATGTCAGATATGTTGCCTTTTTGAATCCCGGGTAAGGTGATGAGCTCTTGAAAGCTCGGGGCTACGAGCAGAAGTATCCACCAAAGCCGGCGGACTCCGAAGCCAAGGACTCTACGGTACTCTACGACTCTATCGGATTGATTTCAAGAAGACATCTCTTGTGCGGATCTGTTCGATACATTTTATGTACTGCAAAGGAAAAGATCGAAAATCAAAGTAATCCGGTTATTTTTACATTTTATGCGGATCTGTTCTTAATTGATTAGAAGAAAGAGCATGCGAAGGAAGAGAACAAAGAGCCTGCCGCTGCTGCCAAAGGCAAAAAGGCCAAGGTGCTCAAACTAAGTAAGCGGCATTTCATGGATCAGTGCATTGTTCAAGCCCAAGCGAACCAGGCTGTGAAGAACTGGTTACTACATTTGTTGTAAAATGAAGCTGTATACATCCCAAAGTTGAGGACCCAAATCCCCAAACGGATTCAGAAGGATTCAAAAGGTTTTTTTCAAAGACCCGGGGTTGGCGCATTGCCCGTCCACTTGCCTAAAAGGTGAAGGCAAAGAAGAAGCGAAGCTTGGAGGAGTTGAAGATGGTGCGGGTAGAGTGGGTCGAAGGTGGGGATGATGACCCAACACATTTGAGAAGTCTGTGTACTAATTGCGTCTAAAAAGCATTAATAGCGTATAATGTGTCACTAATACCGTATAAATATACTAACGACTTATAATGGTGACTATGAAATGCGTATAAAGACTTGATAGATTAAACTATATATAGAGCCGTTCCGAGCCTTTAGATACCTTGAGATACCTTGAGATACCTTGAGATACCTTGAGATACCTTGAGATACCTTGAGATACTCAATTTCCAGCTCCCCAGCTCCTTTTGGGCCGTTCCGAGCCTTGAGATACCTTGAACCCAAATTTGAGATTTGAAGGTGATGAAAAAAATTAGTCAAGACCTCAACTTAGTTTCGGAAACCATGAGATGCAACTGGATGTTTTGCAGGATGTGGCTCCAGCGAAGGAAGCAGCAAAGGAAGCGCCACGACCCAAGAAGGTCAGAAAGGCCTCAGAGGGATCATGGATTTCTGGGAGGTTTCTAGGATGACAGGAGCTGCCATTGTGACGTTTTAGCAAACAGACAACGATTGAGGGCTGAACTATGCCGCACTGGCTGGAATGGCCCTAACAAGATCGAAGTACGATCGAAGAATTCACTTTCTGAAACAAGATCCCTGGGTCGGTTCAGTCAGAGCCCACTGAACAGTCCAAAGGTAACTACAGTACTATACATAGTAACTACTATAATTATACCTTTACTGAATATTTTAATGCTGCACTTGGAATACTGTATTGGTATCATGCAATGAACTGCACTTGCATAGAACATGACTTTGTTCAAGTAAAACACACATACACATCGCATCATATCACAACATATCACCATTTTTTATCATTTTTGGCACATTACTGTATTTAGCGTAGTGATTTCATGCTGCATTGATTTTATCCTGTGAAGGCTGTTGAGAGGGAAATGGTTTTCATGGCCTTGGGGCTGTGCTTTTCCTCTGAACAGCCTACAAGTCTCGGCACATGTCAAGAGGAAAATTGTCCATCATGAACTTCTAAATGTGTAAGAGACATGGCAACTGTATGCAATTGGGCAATATCCTGTTCTAGGTTTCCAGTTGCTTGCTGCACGTACAGAGCTCCATGGCAATTCCTGTAGGTGAAAAAGGCTGCAAAGGCCTGAGAATGACCTGAGAGTGGCCTCATGGATATCCTGTCAACCGTCGGAAAGCAAATCTCAGTTTATACTGGGACTTGTTAACTTGCCAGCAATGAAGACAATGAAACATTTTTTCCAAACACCTTGTATATACATATATATATAAAATAACAATCAATAAACAGAGTCAATTGAATGGTGAAAGCTGTACACTGGCACCAAGATACCCCGTAAAGATGGTCCAATATGTACTGACCCATCCCTAAATCCCAAAGGAACCGCCACGGGCGAACGAAGCAATTGCAATGACTTGGCACTAGACTGGCTAGCTCATGTTGTACCTGAAGCTTTCATTTTTTGGAGAAACTGCACTCTACTGGGGGTAATTCAGGCAACGTTGTTCAACTCATAAACATTCCGATTCCAGTTGCGTTGAAGCTTTAAACTTGAAAAGCAAAGTGAATCGATGCGATCGTAACATGAAAGATTGAGAAGCAATCAAATTCCTCGGAAAAACTCGGCAGACCTGGCCTGTGTTTGAACGGTCAGTGTCTCCGAATTGCTTTCACCCTCCGTCCATAGAAGTAAGCGGCTTGGAGGAAAAAGCTGTGCCTTTTGTGTTGGAAAGGGCACGGACCAGAAGTGCGTTTCGGCGTTTCGCTGCTCTTTTTACGCTTGTTCGTTCACCTTGGCATCAATTCAGCTCATTCAAAGCTGTATTAGTGATGACTGAACGAACATGGCTCCACTTATTGTCCCGGCGTAATGTTCCACTGAGAAATTTTGAGTCATGAATCATGGTTGGAATTGAGCATGCTCGGTCAAGTTGTTTGGAACAAAGAGATGCAAGCACACAGAGGCACGCACTAGTGCTTGAAATCATTCGTGTGGCTTCTTTGATGATAACACACCTTTAGCCAAATGAAACGCCCATTGAGCAATGGGGCCGAGGCTTGGGAGGCTGGATATGGCTGGATATGGCTGGATATGGCTGGATGTTGCCTTGACTCGGACTGACGACTGACGGCCGCAGGAAGTGCGACTCCCTATTTCTGCCATGCTGTACAGCGATGGATCCGTAGAACATCGGCACCAAACCGACGTGGTCCGGCCTCGTGGTGCTTTGTGTTTGGTTGGGGATGGTGGTGTTCTCTCTTTCCGTCTTTCAGGGCGTTAAAACATGGGGTTTTACCATGTTTTAGGATGTTTTACCTACTAAATCCTACTAATATGGCCAACTGTATCCTTCATGAAAGATCATCAATCGAAGCATAGGAGTTCTACATCTCGCCGAACAGCATCTACAGCACGTGCGAGATGCAGGAAACCACGGTGGTGTAACAGGGGAGGGAACGGTGTGGTGAAGTGTGATGTGGGACTTTCCAAGCCCAACAAGTATTCATGGAGTACATCATAATTTCACCACAATGTCAACCCTGGAAATCCCTGGAACCAACAAAGTGAGAATGAGCTCTAAAAACGGTCCACCCAATTAGGCCAACCATGGGTTTGTTATGGTTTGTTGATTGAAGGCAGACAATCTGAAAATGATGAACGTCTCAATCTGGACGTCTCGATCTGGTTCTGTTTATTTTTGGGACAGGGTACCAAGGTTTTGATGTCCATGTGGCCATGTAGTCTTTCCTAATCTTTCCTCGGAGCGCCGAGGACCGACATCCGCGAGTGGCTCAATACAAATTGCTGAAAGCTTTGAGGCGCGAAAGAAGTGGCCAGGAGTTGAACTGAGATGGTGGAACCGTGGAACCTGAAAGACTTGAACCTGAGATGGCACATGGTATAAACTTGGATAAACTTGTCACCGAAATTGATGACTCGACTCATTTCATTGGGAAGTGTGGGAGATGAAGGCTGATTCAAGTGGGACTGCCTTGTGCAAGATGGACATCCCAGGTTCCTGAGCTGAGTTTGGGCAGAAAGCTACTGCTTTAAGTCTTAGCGTCTTAGCTTTGTAGTTGTTTTCTATCTTGACATATCTTGACTATTACCACTTTGCCAATTTTTTGCTGATACCGTATCAGTTTTCGTTTCAAAGGCACACATATACTTTTCCAACTTGGAGATGCAACGAGCATCCTGTTTTAGCGGGCAGCCCTGAGGACTTGCTTTCCATGGCTGAAGCCCGCGGGGTCGACGGTGTGCTCTGTGATAGCGTTGTGCTGTTGCTGGCACCTGATAGCCTTGTGGTAGTTGACGTGTCTCGACGGCAAAGCAAATGTGATTTCCTTGGTGGGTGGAATGCCTTCCTGGATTTGACTTCCTAACACATGTACAGTAATGTACAGTAAGACTAAGCTTTGCACTAGCAAGACTGGTTCACTTTGGCATCCTGCATCTATGCAATCAGCCTTTTGCATCTTTGGCTTGTGTGTTTTGCAATGTTTTGCACGAAAAGACAGATGTCACTCTAACAGTGCCTTTGACGGATCCACGTCAGGATGACAAGCGAGAAGGCTTGACCCAGCAGCTGATCTCAGATATGTTCATCAAAATGAGTTTGTGACTCGGACGAAGGAGACACGACCAGTTGGATATTTGTTGTGAGCAGATTTGAGCATTAGCTTTGCACAGACGCTGGAAGTAGCACGAGCTCAGGAAAGGCTATTGATGTGGAGTCGCCTGTTTCACAGCGATGTGGGCAAAGCAGCTTCCATCCACCGAATTCTGTTGATTCTTTGTTTCTGACTTTGACAAACACAAAAGCTGATTATCAGCTGATCAGCTGATTCATCTGATTCTGTTGATCTCTCCGAAAGCTTTGTTTTGGATACCGGTGGTCTCTGCAGGGTCAGATCCTGGGATCTTTGCGTCACAGATGTGGCCAAAGATGGATCTTTCGGGGAAAAGGCCTCAGCCAGAGGATTGACATTTGAGAAGTCTAAGAATGGCTAACTAGGCACTAAAAAAGACATGAAAAAAACAGGGACAAAAAGAACTTTCCATGTTCCAGGGAATGAAAAGGAATCTGCGTCAAGTTTATTTCTTTCCTCAAGTCCAGCTCCGGACAAGGTACTTAAGTGCCACATGTCGCAGCCAGCTTCGGCTTCCACATAGAGTTCTACATAGATTTCGACAAACAGTTTGACACAGCAGGCCAGGTTGAAGCATTGTGGTCTGGCCTCTTATCGGCAGGTGTTTCACTGCAAGAAGCATTGATGACATTGGTGATCATGAATGTCCTGCCACTTCCAGGCAACATAGGATCAGAAATTTGATGTTTTGCGAGAGCTGGTCTGTGCTGTTGTACGGTAATGACGAATCTTTCAAGGCTTTCAAGGAACCCTGCCCTAATTGTCACAGCGCACAGAGATGCAGAGAAGTCTCATGACCATTTCCCCTCAGATATTCACACCATATCCCTGCGACCTGTGTCGCCATGCCGGTGAAAAAGCTGAAGATCTCCGAAGAGCTACGGAGCATTTCTCGGTTGCTTCTGGATGAGGTGAGTCAGGGACAAATCATCATGGCATCGACACGGTAAACGTTTGCCTGGCTGTAGTTGATACTGGTTGATCTATGTTGATCTTGGTTAATTTGGCAGTTGACACTAGTTGATCATGAACTACAGCCGATATGGCCGATATATGTCGATATGCATTCATCATCATCATTCATTACCCTGGTTTGAGTGATTGACAGAATCTTACCACCCGAGGGAGCGTTGAAGCAGCTGACTTCCGCGGAGTTGGTGGAGGATGCTTTGGCGCTGGCCGTGGCGCGCGGTGTTGTCATGTATCCCACGCCACAGAAGAAGCGCGAGGCGTCGGTGGTGCCGCTGACGCTGCTTCCCTCCCCGGTGGCCGATGATTGTTTCCACTTGGCCAAGATGTTGACGTGGCTTGGTGGTCGATCTGTGAGAAACCCAACAAGAGTGAAAAGGAACCAACTAGAAGATTTCTAGCTTCAAAGGAACCAACCTTTCCATGCTTTCCAGGTTTTGCAGATTGCAAGGAGGTCCTTTTACTGATTGCAATTGCGGACTAAGGCCAGATTTCCACATTTTGATGGACAGGGTATGTTGTGCCGTGGCTGCGAGCATTAGTTCGTTGCGAAGCCAGCACCAGCTCCACAAGTCCGTGCTTGTTGGACTCAGGCGACCTGTCTTGGCTTCAAGATGCCTTGGCCAAGACTGGTGCGATTGATGAGATTTCCTGCAAACTACTGGAGATTTGCTGCAGTGTTTATAACAGCACAACGGGAAAGGACCCACGGGAAGGAAGTTTCTCAGTATTCTCAGCTGGATCCACCTTGTCTCGACTGTCGTGTTTGAAGGATCCGAAGGATGATATTCGGCTCCACCTAATGCGCAATGACTTCATGCTGGACACGCAAAAAGGCCCTGCTGAAGGTGCAATGGTTCAGATTGAATTGACACTTCATTGCAACATATTGCAACCACATCCACAGCCATTTGCCATTAACGGGAAGGAATGACAGGAAACCATGATCCTTCACTGCATCCAGCATCCAGATGAGGAATATGATGTCTGCCTCCTTTGCGACCCACGGGCAGGATCTGACCGAGGTTCATCGATACCTCCTTACGATCTGCAGCTGCAACAGTTTTTGGCACAGACATAGGCAGTAGTTTTGTTCAAAAATTCGGACATAGGGAACACATTGGGGTCATTTTCAGCATAAGATTCTTGGGGCAATTACGGTACCCAATTTTGATCCATGCCAACATGAAGGACACGTTACAGAAGGCCATATCTTTATATATCTTTCAAGTTCGCTCGGAAGATCTGTGGTTTTTGGATGTTTTTGGTATTTCACCGTTGACGCCAGTTGACTGAGGAAATACTTACCGCGTGATGCCAACTTGAGGATGGAGGCTGTTTCAGAGGCGCTGTCTGCGGCTCTGCCGACGAGCAGTGCCACTGAAGGTATGGCCGAGGCAATGTCTTTGGCTGACAAGGCAGGTCTTAGGGGCTGTTTCAGACGGATTTGTCAATTTCAGATGTAATTTTATGTAATTTTTAGACGTGACAAGAGCACTGCTTTTGTTTTCGAAAGGACATCCAATACCATCAAATCAAGGGTTTCATACCTTCAACGATCGAGCTCGATTGAAGCTGGCAGAACCAGAAGCCACAGAGACCAGCATGCTGGGTTGGACACGGTAAATTTATCATTCGCGACGGCCGGAGGCCTATAAAGCAAGGTGGCAACCGACTGGATTGCCGCAAGTCGTTCTATTTGTAGCCTTGGAGGAGGAGAAGAACGAGCTGGACCACAGGACACTGATGGATACTGATGGTATTTGTACACATTGTACACATTGTACACATTGTACACATTGTACACATTGTACACATTGTACACATTGTACACATTGTACACATTGTACACATTTATATAATTGCATTTGGTGATTTATTTTTATTTGAGGGGTCAGAGCCAGAAATGGATTTCAATCCAAGCTCAAAGGTGGGTGACCACGTGACCATTCTCATGATGTTCTCATGATCTCAGACCGGTGATGCACACTTAGATGCTGGACACCGTTGACTTTGCAGCTGGTTGAGACATAATCTTACAAGAAGTCTGACAAGACAACGTCCGACATAGGTAGACTCCTTTTCCTCGAGACAATGTCTTGTTTTTGTAGGATCCTTTCAGAGACAAGGCAGTTCAGCTGTTGAAAGATCGAGAATCTGGAGTAGACAAGCGTGCAAGTTTGATGTTTCACCTGTAAATTCCAGAGTCCAAAGAATTCTCTTTGATACTCTTTGCTACTCTTTGAATGATGCGTAAAATCAAACCACAGGCTTCCGCCGTGACGAAAGTAGATGGAAACCCTGGGTGCTCAAGATTTGGACCCCCATTCCATCGCGATCCCGATCCCAATCATCCCATGGATCCCTGGCCGTCGATCCCATGGTATCCCCGACAGGAAATTGGAGCTGGCTGCCTTCCGCCACGGCCTGGTCGCCCTGCGCCGGTCGTTGCAACAGCTGAAGGGCGCTGAGCTTCGGCCGCTGGCGCCGCGCCCGAACCACACGGTGCAACCGTGGGATCTCGTTGGATCCCGATGTCGTCATAACATGCGTTGCTGCTGTTCCCAATGTTGCTGCTGTTGCTGACGTTTTGTGTTATGACTTTATGACCCATCCGCCTACTAGCCGCTAGCCAGTGTCACTTGGGTCAATAAATATCAATTGTAGATGTTTGTACATTGACTTTGTGAAGATTCAGCAGCTCCAAATTTGACCCCAAGAAATGCTTGCAATACGACGTGTCAGGCGACTGTGCGGGAGCCGCTGGCGCTGGTTGTGGATGGCTATGAGGCTGGAAAGAAAGCGGTTGTGAAAGGCAATGTCAGTAGTGGCCCTATGCAACTGGAATTGCTCGGTTTTTTGGAGGTTTCGGAGATGTTTTGGTGATGTTTTGGTGTCCACACGGTGTCCACCGCTCCTCCAATCGCGTGACATGGCTCTGGAATACTCCTTTGGATACAGAATTTTCACTGCTGGCGAAGACAATAATGGACCAACACTTTTGGGATGGTTTACACCAATTTCTGGTAAAAGTTGGATGGTTTGTGATACACCATTACCATCAATGTCAATAATGGCAAAGGGGACAGTTGCTAATAGTTGAAATTTCTTGTACGCTGTATCCTGATAAATGTAAACCACTGGCCACCTGTTTGGGTCCTCTACTTGCGCAGATTCCACTTTCAAATCTTCAAAAGGCAATCTCTTCCGTTTTGGAGGGCTAACCTTTAACTGTAACTAGTCAGCCAGACCAATCAGGGCGCTGGCCAAGGGGCCGCGGCCCGTGTCTTTGCCGGAGGCCTTCGGTAGTAACCGAAGGTTATATGGCTCAACATGGGCCAACACATAGGCCCAACATAGGCCAACATGGGCCCAACATAAGCCCAACATGGCCCCAAGATGGGCCCAACATAGCCCAACATAGGCCCAACCTGGGCCAATATAGGCCCAAGATGGGCCCAACATGGCTCAACATGGGCACGAATTGGCCCAACATAAGCCCAAGATGGGCCCAAGATGGCTCAACATGGGCCCGACTTGGCCCAACATGGGCACAACCTGCGCTCAACATAGGCCCAGA
>Ga0126342_10000643_pt1 | contig 40827 bp, 38 predicted proteins | sample Cyp1metagenome_FD_92528 | JGI IMG/M metagenome (GOLD analysis project Ga0126342, IMG submission 92528) | Coral microbial communities from Lord Howe Island, Old Settlement Bay, Australia - Cyphastrea 1 metagenome | ecosystem: Host-associated > Invertebrates > Cnidaria > Coral ...
AGCGATTTGCAGCCACTTGCAGCCACTTGCAGCCACTTGCAGCCACTTGCAGCCACTTGCAGCCACTTGCAGCCACTTGCAGCCACTTGCAGCCACTTGCAGCCACTTGCAGCCACTTGCAGCTACTTGCAGCCACTGGCAAGTGGCTCCAAGTGGCTGCTACTGGCAAGTGGCTGTAAGTGGCTGCTTTTTTGAAAATCAAATTGCGCACCTCCTGCGCCCACAATGAGAACTCATGTACAAATAGCTTGTGAAAGCTCACCAACCATTCATGTATGGTGTTTGTGTGTATATGAAGGTGCAATGATAATTTTTAAAAGGCAGGTCCAACACATGTGCTGAATGTAGCCTCTGTTGCCATACAGAAAAACCACTGAGAGTGGCACAACAGCACTGCCGTAGCCGTAGGAGACTCCGTACCTCTTCACTGCGACGTCAATTCCGTCTCATCGTTTGGTCTTTCCAAGTAGCCTATCGTGAATCGGTGCAACTCAAGTGAGTTGGTTGCCCAAGAATCAACGAAATCTATGCAATTACAGTATCATGATAGTATATACAAGAACCGCTTTTCAATACTCTCCTTTACACCTCTGCAGAGTAGACTCAACACGACTCTAGACTCTAGAACTTGTTCCTTCCAAACGCAGTGCTTCAAGGCGCACTCTGAACGCCACAGGCCCAGTAAAGTCGGTCCCAAACAAGTGGCACTTAAAGTTTGACCTGGAGCTGGCAAGGCTGGTCCTGCCTTGAAGTAACCTGGGATAAACCACATTCGAATCCACTTTCCGCCATCCATTGCTGAAACCATCAAAAGTTTTGAAAAAAAGGCTATCTTCCAAAAGGCTTGTTTTGTTCAGTGCCTTGAATTTACATATTCCTTTACCCTCACATTTGGACCTCAAAACATCCCCAAAACCCAGGCGCCTAGACTCAGGGCTTGCTGTGGCAACCCTATCCTTGCATCGTGCCCATCGTGCTCATGGCGTGTGTGGCCATACGCCGAAGGCCGAGCAGGAAGAGCGCCCAATGTTGGATAGATGGGCCTGGGGCGCGGCCTCTTTTGAGACTGAACATCGGGGTTCCTAAAAAGGAGGTACCCCAATAGCTGGATGGTTTATAAGGGAAATTCCCATTAAAATGGATGATTTGGGGGTTCCCCTATCTTTGGAAACCCCCACATGATTCAAAGTCTTCTTTTGAGACTCTCTATGTAGCATGAGTGTCTCAGATGAGCGTAAGCCGAGGAGAGGCCTCAAGAAGGTGCTGGATCCCCAGGCCACAAGGAAAGCCACGGCCTCAGCTAGTCCCTTTGAAGAGTGATTGGCTACGTAGCTGTTGTCTGAAAATAGGGTACTCATGGGCACCCCCAATTCCACTGGCTTATCACCATTTTTCCTACATGGCCATTTGGTACGGTATATCGGTATATCCCTGTATATCCACACCCAAGTGAGATCAAAGCATGTAAGCAAGTCTCACTTATTCCAAGACTTTCCGCAAGAAACACTGGCACTTTCTTTCTAGATTCTGGTCCTCCAAGACATCACCAGAATCACTGAATGTCTCGGGATGTCTCGGGGTTCGGCGGCCAGACCGGCGAGACTTCGATGGGGCATGGCCGGCATGGCTTCCGAGTTAGCACATCATGCAGAATAGTTCCGGCAGGATTCTACCAAGATCTACCAAGTACCTTTAGGTAATTCAACGGGTTGCTATGGAAAATCACCATATCGTTATACGTTATCATCTACAAAGGGACCATGTTCATCTCTTTTCCATGTCTAACTTAGATTGCCAAAGGGTGTACCTTGCAAATTCTCTCTATGCGTGATGCTAAATGGCTGATGTCTTTTGCAGCCATGGTGCTGGATGGTGGCTGAGTGGCTGAGGTGACATATAAATTCCTCTGAAGTGACTTCAAGTCGCTGCTGTTCTTTCCCATACCCTTGCGCAACCATTGCTCACCGTTCTTGTTTCAAAGAGGAAGCTGAAAAGAATCCAGAGGTGTCCCACTCGATGTGATGTGTTGAGCCAAAGCCTCCATTTGAAGTAGATCTGACACAAACTCCAGCTTGAGAAAGAACTGCAAGTTTGCCGATTCGGCATTGCATTTTATGAAAAAGAACACTTGAGATTGGATGTCCCATGATGGATTGCGATAAACCTCAACATATTGGTTGGATTTGGTTAGTATGCCCTAACTACTCATCACCCGGGCTTTAGCAGCCGCTCAGTCTCAAGGGGCGCACCTGGGTTTCCCGGGCACCGGAAGCACTGCCATGGAGGGCGCATACATGGACCACTGTGGTTCTGCCTGCGCTGCTCTTTATCCATCGAAAAAGCGACTATGCGACTAAAGATTGATCGGTGGTAAAGATTGATTCACAGATCGAAGAAAGGAATCAACATCATTCAAAATGTTCAAACGTCAATCAACATCAGTAAACATCAACAACCATCAATATAAATATATATATATATATCGAAAACAATAAGAACTCCTGGAAGGCCTCCAGGGCTTCAAGGCCTTCAATGCCAGTGCCATGTGCGGGCGCTGCACCTGTGAGGCACAAGTCATAGGTGCAGTTGTCGCTGAAATCCGAGGCGAGGCATGACGTAAATCACATGGGGACCAGTAGGAACCAAACGTGTTGATAGCTGTGTTGAGCCCTGACATGCTATGACGCTATGGACACATATTGACACCATGTTCGGACATATTTGAGGGCTGAACATCATGAACACCCATCAATTCCAGCCATTCACAAGCTATCTTGATGTTGGCCAGTGACAAGGGTTTGGACCCATACACAATGAAGAAAAACTCAACTATGTCTGTCAACAGCAGGCACAATCTCTATCGTTCCAAGTGGAAGCGCATGCGACTGCCTCCACCAGATGAAAGAGCCTGTAGCCGACTTGCCTCACACAAGATGGCGTGTCGATTGGCACCTTTCAAACCGTTAAAACTCAAAGAATGGCGTGGGGCTGAAAGGACTAGGACCGTTCTCTGAGGTGTTTCTGCAGGGTTGGGGTTTGGCGCATCTGGCCTCTAGCTGAAAACAGTGTAGCCAGTGGTCCTGGCGTAGCGACCCGCGGCGTTTCAAACTCTACGAAACAATTTCTTGTCCCGTGGTGTTGAAACATGAAAGTGGTCCGTGTCATGTTGTCTGGTTGGTGGTTTCAAGCCCCTGTAAAAATACGTTGTTCATCATCCCGGATGCAAAATTGAACCAATAGTCAAACCCTTCCAAAGATGCAGCCCGCGAACCCGAATTCTCACACGTATGTTCATGGTACAAATGTCAAAAAACACAGAGAGGAAAACCTCATAGATGTTGCAACCCGTGGCTGCAGCCCATTTTGTATCTTCGGCAGATTATGATTGTGCGATGAGGACGCTACGTGTGAAGTGTAAAGTGTGGAGTGCAAAGTGTAGTGTAAAATGTAGTGTGGAGTGTAAAGTGTAAAGTGCGGAGTGTAAAGTGTAGAGTGTGGAGTGTAAAATGTAGAGTGTGAAGTGTAGAGTGTAGAGTGTAGAGTGTCTACACATCTACACTTAGAAGTGGAAAGTGTAGAGTGCGGAGTGTGGAGTGCAAAGTGTAAAGTGTGGAGTGTGGAGTGTCAAGTGCCAAGTGGAAAGTGTGGAGAGTAAAGTGTAGAGTGTGGAGTGTAAAATGTAGAGTGTAGAGTGCGGAGTGTCAAGTGCAAAGTGTGAAGTGTAAAATGTAGAGTGTGGAGTGTAAAGTGTAGAGTGCGGAGTGTAAAGTGTAGAGTGTGGAGTGTCAAGTGCAAAGTGCAAAGTGTGAAGTGTAAAATGTAGTGTGGAGTGCAAAGTGTAGAGCTTGGAATATAAAGTGTCAAGTGTAGAGTGTGGAGTTTCAATTGTAAAGTGTAGAGTGTGGAGTGTCAAGTGTCTAGTGTAAAGTGTGGAGCGTAAAGTGGAGAGTGTGGAGTGTAAAGTGTAGAGTGTGAAGTGCGTGGTGTATAGTTTAATTCGTGAAGCGTAAAGTGTAAACCGTAGAGTGGAAAGTGTAAAGTGCAAAGTGTAAAGTGTAATGTGTAGCGTGTAGAGTGTGGAGTGTAGAGTGTGAAGTGCCAGGTGTAAAGCGTGAAGTGTGAAATGCAATGTGTAAAGTGTGGAGTGTGGAGTGCAAAGTGTAAAATGTAGAGTGTAGAGTGCGGAGTGTAAAGTGTAGAGTGCGGAGTTTAAAGTGTCAAGTGTAAAGTGTATGTATATATATAGTCTACAGTGTTGAGTGTAAAGTGCACAGTGTGGAGTGTAAAGCGTAGTGTGGAGTGTAAAGTGTAAAGTGTGGAGTGTAAAGTGTAAAGTGTAGAGTGTAAATCGTGAAGTGTAAAGTGCGGGGTGTGGAGTGTAAAGTGTAGAGTGTCGAGCGTAAAGTGTAAAGTACTAAATACTGCACCTGCCAAGCAAAATGGCATTCCACACATGACGGATCTGCACCAAATGCTGCGCCTGCCACACAAAATGACACTCTCGCGATGTCCCAGGCTTGCCACGCGATTTGCACGTTGCCACCACCCTGACAGTACGATTCGCACAAAACGCGCAACACCGCACGTCCAAAGTGCTGCGCCTGCCACGCAAAATGACGATGGAGGTCTCCAAAGTGCTGCGCCTGCCAAGAAAAATGCAATCCCTCTTCTGATAACCTCGCAAATGTATTGCGCCTGTCACACGGAACGACTTTTGTCACCTCATGAAACATGCTGCGATGTCACAAAGTGCCACACCTGCCACACGAAACAAGGTTGCACAACATTTGACTTCAAAAGTGACCATTTTTGCAGGAGACTCCCCAGAAGCACGGCCAGACCTCATACGAACGGCGGCGAACGGTTGCGGACGGTTGCGGACGGTTGCGCAACGTCTAGCGAACACACCCTCAACCCCCAAACCCCCAGAGTGAAACGGGAACCCTTGCTATGCATTCGGGAAAATCAGGGCGAACAAGGGGAAACAGCGGGTTCGACTTTAGTTATCAGTCCTAACAAGAAAAAATGAGTATCATGTAAGATTCAAAAGGTAAAGGTTTCCCAAAATACCCCCAAAATCCTCCATTTGTAGTAGGCTGTTCCATAATAAACACGTATCCCTATGACTTAGGAAACCCCCAACGGATCGCTTCCGTGGCGCCTTGCTTAGAACCACCACCCGAAGCTGCGGCGAGGCCCAACGCCGAGGGGACTGGCGAGGGGAATGCGATGATTGCTAGTTCTTATGGATGGACCCCCGATTCTCTACTAAACTAGTAGCAGAAAAGGCAGACAAATGGCAAAGACATGAAGTGTTCATTCTGCCAAATCATTTGGAGAAATTGCAACATGTTGATATTGCAACATATTGCAACGTTTAACGCTGCTCATGCATATACACTCCTTTTTCAGCTTGGTCCGGTGTCTTGATACATCGAACTCCTGCAGGAACCAAGAAATCAACTGTGCTGCCATGGTTGTGGTCAGAAATAGACAGAAGGTATGGGATCATAAGCACGACGACATATATAGAATAATCAAGAAGCAAGAATCTGTGTGGTGACACAGGAATCTGAGTTTTGATCGAATTTTCCTCGGAAGATGAACTTACAATATCTCGCACCTTGCATTAAAGAAATGAAACTCAAATCCTGAAATACTCTACTTTGATCTACTTTACTACTAGTTACATAGCCACTATAGATCCATCTTTAGTTCGACCCATATTGCTGTGTCTCCCCATATCCTGCACCCATGCGGCTGCTCGTTCTTCAGCAGCAGTTGATGGAGCTGGCAGTTCATGCAGGGAGCCTTTCCCGATGCTGTCAGTTGCGAGACTTCAAGCTAGTCGGGCAGTTTGAAAAAAACTCAACATGCTCAGTATCGGCCTTCATGCTACATGGTACATAAAATGTACATATACATATATGTATGTAATTATGCCTTATCTACATGTATTTAAATCTATCTATCTATCTATCTATCTATCTATTTATCTCTCTCTCTATCTCTCTATCTCTCTATCTCTCTATCTATCTATCTATCTATCTATCTCTCTATCTATTTATCTACCTACCTACCTACCTACCTATCTCTCTCTCTCTCTATCTATCTATCTATCTATCTACCTATCTATCTATCTATCTATCTATCTATCTATCTCCCTCTCTATCTATTTATCTACCTACCTACCTACCTATCTATCTATCTCTATCTATCTATCTATCTATCTATCGATCTATCGATCTATATACCATAAAGATGTCTATACTATTAATATGTCTAATTCATTAATATAATTATCTTTATTATTAATATATCCATTTTTTGAATATATATATATAGTTATTATTATTATTGTTATTATTATTAGCAGTAGCAGTAGCAGTAGCAGTAGCAGTAGCAGTAGCAGTAGCAGTAGCAGTAGCAGTAGTAGTAGTAGTAGTAGTGTTATCGTTATTATTGTTGTTATTATTATTAATATACCCATATTATGAATGTATCTGTGTTATTTATATGTATTTACCATATATATATATATATACATATCATTAATTCCATATATACATATATCTGTATGTGTGAATGATATATAATATAAATGTATGCATTAGTTATATATTACAGTATTTACTATTATATATAATATCTAATATAATATATACGTATGTGTATTGCACTAATATATGTATGGATAACGATTATACGTATATATCATTAATATCTATATTATTAGTATGTCTATATTTAAAATATATCAACATTATATATATATATACATTTATACGCTATTAATATACCTATATCATTAATATATCTATGCTATTTTTATGTAAATGCATTTGATATATATATATATACACACACAGAGTGTTAATATCATATATACATATATCTATGTATGTATATTTTACTATATGTATATATTATTAGTATTATTATATATATACATCTACAAGTAATATATTTATAAATAATTATGAACAGCTTATATACATATGCGCAAGCTTCACCCGGACTTGTGATGGAACGACAAAGAAATGCCTTCTTCCAGCAGGCGCTCCTGCAGCACTGGGCACATCCCCAAGTTTTATCACTCTTAATAGGGAACGAATACGGGAAAATGATGATTAACCAGAAAAAAAAAAACATGAAAATCATGAAAATTGGGGTACAAGATCTCACAAGCAATTTTCTCAAGAACCTTCTTTGATCACTAGTCGAGATTGGTGCCAGCTGTCATTAGAAGAAAACCGTTGAAGACACACGGCAACGCAATGCAACACACTTTTCTCAACAGCTTGGGACGACTTGAGCTTCATGGCATCAGCCTCAAATGTTCACACATGTTGATCAGGGATGCTCGGCCAAGCCGAACCTCTTTCGATCTCTTCAAGCAGAGCTACTAAAGCTAATAATGACGATGGGGTAGTAGGCATGCGTCGAAAAGCTCAGTCGTCACTTTTTTTTGTCAACCAATCCTTTTTGCATTCGCGAACCGGGGATCCAGACCACTTCTGCTGCTGTCTGGAGCAACACCGGCCGCTTAGCCGAGACCTCCCCGAGCTTGAATCTCACCTTGGAAACGTCTGCACACGTGCATGCAAAGCATGCATCTATTACTGTAAGATAATCCATCCCAACCAAACTGGAAGAGGATACAGTACATTTAGATACATTTAGTACATCTTGTTCTAGTTTATTATGTTTATTCCCATGTACGTTCTCAAACTCGCCACAAGAAAGCCCCAAGGTGCACCGTACTCTTCTTATCGGCCTTCAGGATACTGATCCACACCTTCTGCACAAAGCACCGCGATTTCACAAAGATCCCAAGATTTGCAGAGCAAGTTGCGCATCTTATCTTGGTTGACGCGATCACGTGCCCTATCCGCAGAACACTCCACGGTTTTCCAAACGATGCCTGCTGCTTTGGCAAACCTCGGAACTCAGAAATCTTCTATGTTGATGGTGGTTAGTAAGCAATTGACAACCCATCCAATCCGTTCTGTCAAATGAGCTCAGCTCTGCCAAGGAACTCAAGATACATCTTCACATAGGGTGCAGGTGAGAAGTTCTTCTGCGCCCTCGAAGCAGAAAGCAGCGGCGAAAAAATGCACAACATACTTCAGCGCCAGGCGTTTGGGTGTGTGCGTGTTTGTGTTCATGCGCGTATTTGTTGGTTCCAGTCAAACCTGACACAAAATCCCAGTCCTTTGCAAATGCGATCTCGTCTTGGCTTTGGCCAGAATAGACGGACTTGTGACATTGCACAAGGAACGTAATTCCACTATGGGGATGTGTCAAAACCCTGACCCACTTCCGTTCATATCAAGATAGCTGGGAATTAGGGATGTCAGTTCATCCAAGAAAAAAATCCTTCCATTGGCCCCGCTGAATGAAATCACTGGTGGCAAGGCGCCAATCCCACGGCTTCGCGCATGCAAAGTGAACCACCGCAGCGTTTTTGGGGCTCAAGCCATCAAACAAGGGCCGCTTGCAATAGCGCACCTAGCTGCATCGGAAAATTGTGGTTTATAGGAAGTCGACAGGAAGCCCTTCGGAACTTCCACCCATTTTTAGGGGGTGAGAATGTAAATGTTCCCATAGTTCAAGTCTAGGAGACTGTATCGGAAAATATCTATGGTTTGAATCATTGAACTTCTTGGATACAAATGAGGACAGTCGTTGTCGTTCAGGTCCGGTGTGGATTTTCAAGCAAACGGCATATATATATACATATATATATATATACATATGATCATACATGCAATCCTCTTGAAATCTGTGGAGATCATGTTCCCACAAGTAGAAATCATCAACATCTTCGCACATGCCGACTGATGCACTCCGCAAGCGGCCAAAGCACGGTAAAGTTGTATTCTGGCTTCAGCTCGTGCCATCCCAGTCCGCAACCACCACCATGGTCTGCGAGCTCCTCTCCTGACTCCAGATGGCTCCAGTTTTCTTCATGTCAGCTGAATCTCATCCCCATATATCCACATCCTGATATACATTGAACTCATTGCTGCATATCTCATATATTTCAAAATTGCATAAAATTGCCATTGCTACCCCAAAATTTGACATTGTTGGAAACCTCCTGCATTTCTGGATTCGTTTCAGGCCTGTCCTGAATCAAAGTAGATGGTGAAGAATCCTGTCACACTTTGACATCGCAACGAGATGAGATGTTGCGCTGTTAGTCTAGCTTCCAAGTCAGCAGTTCCTCGTGTATACTTCTTTCATACAATATCTGAATGTATCTGATTTATTCTGATTGCACGCCTATGCTTTCAAAAAACCAGTCAATGGATTTCGGCAAACTTGCAGCAAACCCACTGGACCTTGCTCAAAGTGCTTCCAGTCGTCAAGCTTCATTGGCCGATCGGAACCTGAACACCTGGCAGTGTCGTGATCCAATCAGACCATGGAATCAGCAACCAGTAACAACCCAACAAGTTCAGGTGTTTTCAAACAAAAATCAGCAAAAGTGATCTCTATCCCAATAGACTTGACTCAGGTTTGTCAGCTCGTCACAAGATATCACAAGCCACGGCACAACACCCAAAGTTCTGAGAAACGCTCAGGGCATGGTTGCAACACCAGGAAGCCTTGGCACTTGGCGGCTTTATGACAACTGGGTTTCTCTGAACAAACTGATCACACCCGCAAGTCACCCAAGTCCAATGGATTCTCATCATGTTCCTTCCTAGAATGACCATTTCTGGATCCCTTTCTAAATTTTGGGGGTAAACCCAGCTCTGCTCATCTCTGATACTCTTGCTGCCCCTGCCTGTCTGAGAAATCATCTCGCCATCCATATGTGGCTGAGAATCTGCTGCGGCCGCCAACTCAAAATGCCCATAGTCCTGGAAAACGTGGTCCAGGTTGCGTAGGACCCTTGGCGTCGTTTTTTTTGGATTGGCAACACACAGCTGCCGATTTCGTAAGCTGCCCAGCTAAAGTATATAGCTGATCAACAACCAGCAAACATGGCAAGGATTCTTCTGCTGTGCAGAGTACCAAAAAGTCGGGGAGAGTGGCATCCGAGCGTCAGAATGTCCGTGTCGATGTAGATTACTTTGTGGAATGGCAGTGCCCACAGCCAAATCTTGGAGAAGAAGCCACGAGCTTGAGGAGTGTCAACCCCTGGGGAGCGTGCAATGTTTGCCAAAAATGGTTTGACATGTTTTAACAGATTTGAAAACCGCATCGTTTTACACTCACAGCTTAGTTACCAAGCAACTGTTTTTGTCGATCCCAAAACATCATACAGCTGAAACGACAACGGTTTGGGTTTCGCGGTCCTTCATGCCCCACGAGGCCAACCTCCATCAGCAGCCAGCCGCTGCGTCGGAGGGCTTCACGCGCAGCAACACTGAGGCCGTCAGTGACCAGAGCCACCAAGGGTCGAGTGGTGCCTGGCTGGCGATATTCCCATGGTGATCATATACATAGTACATATATATAATTATATACTTATATATAATCCTCAATAACAAGATAGGTGAATAATTCCCTATGATTTATATACAACTGCAACTAATCAACCAGACCAGACTTAAGTGGTCACGGCTCATTTTTGGGCTAACCTTCGAGACTGGTGCAAGAAACATCAAAAAACTACCAGAAAGTATACAATCACCATTGCCAAGAAACTTTTAGCGGCAATAAACGCTCTGACTTCCAATCGACCATGGAGGTCTGTCTTGGAATTACCCAGCCTGTTGCTGCCAAGGATGCAGCCAGTATCTCAGCTCCAACCACGTAGTCCTAAGTTTGTTTGTCTGGCAAATGGTTAGCCAATCCACTGTTTCACCACAATTGTCCCCCAAAAAAATTGTTTGGGGGATTTTTGGGGTATACCCCATGATCAAACACACCCAAATCTTTGTGGAACACGTCTTGCGGTCCAGTGCTGCCAGGCGACGTCGTTCGTGAGGTGCGTGACGTAGACCTCGAGAAGGTCAGGGTCCACAGACTCTGGGAGTTCAGTCCAAAGCCTCGGATTCACAGATCTTCGATCCTTGGTGGTTGATGATTCATTCGGAGGTTATACTACCTAATATGAATATAAAGAAAAAGCAGGGGGAAAACAACCAGTAGGCGTTTCACACCCTGGGATCATTAAAGCTGCGCACCTTTTTGCTGGTGCGACTTCGGCCAATGTAGTAACGAAGGCTACTATGTTTACCCGACCCGGATGGAAGGGAAAACAATTCCTAAGGTATACAAAGACTACAAACTCTCCAGCTAACGCTTCTAGCTAAGAGGATATTTACAGTGGTTGATGCCTGTACGACGCATTGGGACTACCGCATGGTGTGAGCTAATGTAGACTATACATGTGGGGGTAATGGGGTCGTAATATTTCTACTCCCCCCTACCCAGTCCCACTCATCAAGACATCTACATCTACAACTACGTGGGGCCCATCCGTAGGAGCTCTAAGCTCACTTTGGAGGCCGGTGCGGATGCCTAATAGGCGCAGTGCTGGCCCCCATTTTTTGCGGTGGCAGTGCCTTTGTAAAGATGTCCGCCGCTTGGTCATCGGTCTTACTATACTCAAGTTCAGCTGAGTCATTGTGGAAGACTTCCGACAGGCCAGACAAGTTTATCTTATGGGTTCTAGTAATGTGTCTGAGTTTGGGGGAATAGCCTTTTCTAACCACAAGGATAGTGGCTTGATTATCCTCAAGAAATCGTAAAACAACACTACGTCCTAACAATAGCTCCCAAAGTTGCAGAGCAGGCAAGCCTTCCTGGTACAGCGAGTGCACAAGGACACGACTTCAGATTCAGTAGTGGACCGAGATGTCGAGGTTTGTCTCTTGCTCACCCAAGCCAAAGGAAAGAATGTGTTTGGACCATACAGTATCAAGAACCCCCCTGAGGTCGATTTGCCGGATAAACGATCCCCAGCCCAATCCGAATCCACATAGAGACGGAGTTCGAGCTGTTCAGGGCTATGTTTTTTGGTGCCGACTAAACGATAGTGAGATGTTGAATTGATATGCTGAGTGAGTCTTAACAAAAGTTTAACATCCCCCTGAACCAGGACAGCACTTTGGTGGCTAAACCGTTGATTGGTTTAATTAAATCGGATCTAGACAATCGGCCAAGCCACAACGCCTTCATTAGTATTCGGCATGTATCAGGCAAGCTCGCCCTTTGCTTCCTCGTCGTCAATTGAGACGGAGCCATCGGGGACGAATGGTGTTGCCGCATGTTTTAAACTAGTGGTGTTGGTGATGGACTTATATAGGTCTACTGTCTGGTGAGTGAGCATAACCTAGCATGTCAAAATCCAGGGCCTTTTGCGCGCGAGACGTAGCACATTCCTCATGACCATCGGCTTGCGTTAAAGGCATGACTATAATGATTGCGACCTAGAATTCGGTAAATGGGTCCAGGCAGCTCTATGTCGACAACTGATGTCAGCTTGGCCCAGAAGGGCTCATGCTCTTCTTTTGGACCGGCTAAGGTCAGATCATCAACATATGTCGAGAGTCACAACTTTGTTTCAGGGAAAAAGAAGTTACCCGGATATTCGGGAATCTCCTGACCGCCTGACCGCCTAAGTTCTTACTCATTTTCTCTAAATGCTGTTCCCACAGACTGCCAGCGTCTGGATGACCGTAAAAGGCTTTTGCAAGGAGAACTACAGGCTTAACGAATTTATCCCGTTGGATCCTCTAGGCAGTGTTTGGGTCTAAGTTCGGGAGGCAGTTCTATCCAGGTCTTATATTTGGAAGATAGGAGTGCTTGAACATAAGCCTTAACAGCATCGGCTGCTGAAGAACTATGACCCGGCAAGGAAGCATAAGCTAAACGTGCACTTAATCCCTGTACCGAAGTTGGATTGGCCCCCAGTTCTTGATAAACCGCGGCCGCCCCATGTTCGTCTTTAGCGCAGTTGCCCCTATAGACGATTCTACCTTTCATCTTTTTGTAGATGTTGCGCTAATTGATAAAACTTTATTGAGGCTATTGTCATCAGTTGACTAAAATGAACGGATACTCCCGGTTGCAGAAACCTGTTACCACTTCCACGAGGTGACGGAACCTTGGAGTTGGAGCTAAAAGCGGCTGATGTTCTTGAGGCGCTTCAGCAGCAGCCTCTTCCCCAGTCGGCTCTTTTTGCTCTGGAGGAGCTTCTGGGCCTTCAGATGGCTCTACTTCTTCTTCACCAGGACCTTCTTCGCCGCCTTCAGAAGATGGGTCTTCGTCAAGGCTTCGTCACGGGCTTCGGGCTCGTCAGGAGGAAAAACCACCTGGAGCCGCTGCAAGAGCAGTTAGCTGGGGAGTTGATCTTCGGCATCGGCACTTATAAACTTCCCTACCACCGGACGCAGCTGTGGTTGCAATGGACTCTGGAGGGTTGTCTGAGGCGCCGAAGGCAGCCTCTTCTGCAGGCTCAGAGTCAAGATGTTGTTCTGGGCCGGTGCCAAAGTCGATGAGATCCTCGGCAGGGTCCTGACCACCATGCAGTGACCGCGGGCGTTTCTTCAGAGAGATCTGCCCAGAGCTGGTTCCAGTACTACCTCCAGCAGTGACTTCGACGCTTTCAGCGACCTCTGCCTCTGCTTCCGGGTTCCCTCCCTCAGCTGTTTCCGGGGCGCTCAGAGCAGCCCCTTCAGGCAGATCCTCTGGGATAATACAATGGTGAAACAAAAGACGGTGACCAACCGAAAGAGCGGGCGATGGGGCCTATATTACGCAAGATGTGAAAAGCCTTTAAAACCCAAAAGAATCAATACGGCTGATAACCAGAGAAAACAGGGGGGAAACAACCAAGGGCTTTTCACACTTTTCACACCCTAGGATCATTAAAGTTGCGCACCTTTTTGCTGGTGCGACTTCGGCCAATGTAGTAACGAAGGCTACTATGTTTACCCGACCCGGATGGAAGGGAAAACAATTCCTAAGGTATACAAAGACTACAAGCTCTCCAGCTAACGCTTCTAGCTAAGAGGATATTTACAGTGGTTGATGCCTGTACGACGCATTGGGATTGTTGGTAGCACAGCTATAACTACTACCGCATGGTGTGAGCTAATGTAGACTATACATGTGGGGGTAATGGGGTCGTAATATGTCGTAATATTTCTACTTATATATATTATAGAGAATTTATAGAGATATAGATGAATTCGGAATTTTATCATGAATCATAATGTCTAGCCAATATATGCCAACATGACATGGGAATTCGATGGAAATCATCCATGAACGGCATGCGAAGCCAAAGAACCCACGCGTCAAAGCCTCCTGAACCGCCTCCGATCTCCTCAGAAACTCGCTGGCAAAGGCAGACTCCGCCAACCCACCTGATGCAGCGAAACCTCATGTTTCTCAAAAATCTATGATATCTTTCAAAAATCTGAAATTCCTCGCTGGAATCATGTTTGTTGCACTCCCCTTCCTTGGCACATTCTGTGAACGTGTCTACAAAGAACAGAATCGCCAGAGTGGTGACGCCTCCAGAATCCCCTTCCTCGCGCAAACGCGCGTGACTCCAGTGAGGCGTGGTCTCTTCACCTGCATGGATTCAACGTGACCTTTTGCACTGACCATGCTTGGGTCTTGCGGATGACCGTGGGAGAAAATTCATGAGTTTTCCCAACAAATCATGCGGCTATGCCCGGCTATGCAAAGCCAAGTATTGAGCTTGAGCCTACACTAATGCACAGGTAAGCGTGGCAAAAAAACTGGCAAATTTTGTAGGTCACCCTTGTCGTATTGTTTTGAAGAGACACTCCACACTGGATGCGCTCTACATAATTTCTGCCTTTGTCAGGAGCACGTGCAGCCGCGTCCATTTCGATCCAAAGCTGATCCACTTTGTCATCTCCAGGAAACATGCCAGCACCAGCGGTCATCTGCACTAATTTTGCCAAGATGTCCTGGAGATGTGGTTTCACAACGCTGTAGTGCACTCAGACACAGAATGATCCCCCTAAGCCATGACTCAAGATTTGGTGTCAGTGAATGCAGTTTGCGGTTTATCGCGGTTTATCATGGACTTGGCAAACCGTTCAGCTTCCCAGGCAGATTCCCACGGTCCGGTGGTGCGTCTTCGCAGCCCTCCGGCAACCAGGTGTGCTGCGGTGGATCTCGCTCCAGAGCCTCTTCTGCTGCCTGTCGCAAAGACCTCGGACGTCCCTGGGATTTCAAGGTGTTGCGTTGGTGCCCGGGAAACCCCCAGCCTTGATGCTTAATCACCATTAGTATTCTGAGATATTATGTGGAATTATTATGGGTTAATAGTTAATAGTTAATACCAATAATAATTATTATATATGGATATATATATATATACGTATACTTATATGCAACTGGGAGATTGCTACATAAGTTTGTTCATCCGCCGTGCGGCCAAGCATCTGCAACTTCTCTGACAAATCAATCACCTCTTGAGATGTGTTTGGCTCGGCCACTGACACAAGGGCCTCCAACAGCTTCAACAAGGGCCAGTAAACAATCTGAATCTGACAATGCCACAAAGTTGTTTTACGCATGTCTGAAAATACCGCTATACCCCAACATGGCTATGGAAGACCATGGAACCAATCATGATCTACCGAAATTTTATGAGATTCCCATTACCAAACTCATCCACAGCTCACCTTCCGTGGCCGCAACCGCGGGAGACCAACGGCTCCAGCCAGCCCTGCAACAGCTCCACCGGGCGCGGCGAGCCGACGGCTTCGCTGCAGGCTGCTGCCCGTGCTCCGCGGCGGGGCGAAGCTGTCTGCCTTGGGATGCTCAGCACATCCGGTGCCGAAGCCCAAAAAATCGGTTCAATGGGGTTCAATAAGGTTTAAATATGGTTGAATATCCAGATTTAGATGGCTTTAATCTCCAGAAATATTTCAACAGCGGGGAAATCGGATGAGATCATCTTCTCAAGCTGGACCTGTTCCTCAGTCAAGACACAGGCAGGACCCCGGCATGCCATAGCTCCATGACAGACTTGCGGCCTTTTCGATTTAAAGTCTGTGTATATGATCATATCATTGATGTCAGTGATAGTAGTGCCACTGCATATACAAACTATGTATGTATAATATATATATTATTTATTTTATTTTATATTGATGTGTGTGTATTATCTACTAGTCCTTCTTTTTAAGCAGAATGAACTCAAGATGTCCGTTGGAGAAAACGCGATCGCAAAAGCTCCACTAGTTGTGGCTTATTGTTTCATTCATTGGCCAGGTGATGCAAAACCTTGCAAAACTTGTTGCGCTAAGACGAGAAATTGCTGCAAATAGAAATGCTTGCATCAATGGATCTCTTCTTTCAACATATGCCAACCACTTTCTCGTCATTCTGTTGTTTGCTGCATTGGCGTATGTGATCGACTTGATCCGAAGCTTGAAGGTGCAACAATTAACGTACAGGAAGCAATGCCCTGACTGCGGTCTCTCCTAGGGTTGATACGAAAATACGCTTCAGCCAGGCAAATGTTCAAAGCTCCTCCAACCATTTCAGTTGCCGCCAAAGAGCCGGGCCTGGGGGAAATGGCATCTGCATTATCCGTGGGCCGAGTATGCCTAGTATCATCGCAACTTTCATTTTGAATCGAAATCTAAGATATCATATATGCATATTGATTATTGATATCTTTCCAAAGGTTTCCCTGTCTGGGATCCCACACTTGGTCGCGCAAAGGGTCTGGCCAAGCAAACCAACCTAGCTGCAGCGTTGAGGCTCCACTCCTCGATCATCTGACGATCCACGGGTCCCCAAGGTGGGGATGGTCCCACACCAAGAAGATCAAAAAAAAATACTGAGAAAGGCTGGACTCTCAAAAATATCACATCTAAAACTGGATGACCTGTGTCAAACAAAAGCGGCCACCTCTGAAAGCATCAGATGTGCCATGCACAATGTGCTGGAGCGAGAGATGCCAGAGGCGCAATGGACCAGAACCTCACTGATCAGAGCTTTCTCTTTCCCAATATGGGGGTGGATACTGTAGATACCTCAAAACGACATGTGTTTCAGGGGAACCATGAATTCACCAAATGTTGAGGTACTTTATATTGAATTGCATTGAATCCAACCCCAGACATCATCCCTGAGGGGACTAGTCCCCTGCCCTGTCGTCACCTCACTCTTGTAAGTCTGCCAACTCGGCTATGTCCGAGAATTGGGGTATTGTCCCTCCAAAATTCATTGCCATATTCTAAATTCTACGAGTCCGGGTGGTAACTTACGCCACAACGGACTGCAACGCTTTGTACCGTTTTTTATCTGTCTTAAACCTGACACCAAGGGTTGTAAACCACATGGCACACCATCAACTTGACCTCTAGAAGACCAGGAGTTCTACATGTCATTCTCATTAGCGGACTCTCATTCCTACCCTGGGAAAAATATACCCACAAAACGCTTTTCCCAGTGGCACACCAGGAACATTCCAGCACTGAACAACACAGCACAACGGCACTGAGATATTCAAGGTACCGCTTGACAGCGGATTTTGCAAGGCAAGGCAGCAGGGATCTTTTCTACTCTTCCATTCTCTGCTCTACGCCTCTCTAATCACTTCTGCTCTTCAATTCGATTCTCTTCTCTACTCTTCTGTATATAGTCTCTTCTACTCTACTCTTCTCTTCTACTGTTCTCTCTTCTGTGTGAGTCAAGCTATTGAGAAGCCATCCCCATGAGTTTCTATCTCAAAAAGAATATGTCTCAGAAACATGTGTGCCCCTGCAAAGTGTTGGAAAAATCAATGCCACAAACAATTGATTCATCCAGCAAGAATGACATGTAGATCATGGACTTCCCAACGGCACACCGTTTGCGGCACAAGAAGATGACCGCGGCATACAAGTAAGTTACCACTTTGACCCAGTAACCAGTACATCTGATTTCATCTTCATAACTCCCATTTTTTCCAGCTGATGAACTTATGAACCGTAAAATTCATGTGAACATATTGGGAAAAATGGTGAGTTTCACATGTTCACCATGAAATTTGGATATTTTCTGAATAGTAATAGTTCCTGAACAAAGGATAGTTCCTGAAGAAATCTTTCATCAAATTTGGGGCCCAACACTTCTCCAGGCCACCCAGCACCGTTATTCGCTCGACCCTCCGCTGCAAACTCCGATGCCGCGCGCAAGCGAGCGAAGAGGTCGCCCTGGAATAGAGGTCGGGACTCTCCAAAATTTTGGGCAGGAAAAACCCCGAGAGAACCCCGAAAATTCCGTTTTTCTGGAGGGAAACTCCGGGAAAATGATAAGAATTCGTGATAAACCACTGGATCTTGCGGTTTTATCCTAAGTGGTCAAACAAACCTATGTGCCTGTGCTCATCTCCCATGCGTGACACCTTGACTCATGAGTTGTTGTGGTGCATCCTCCAACTCTGGGTGCGCTACTTGGGAGATGCCGTCGTCGTGATCGTCGGCCTCGCCATCGTGATACTTCTGTTTGGGGTGGCTGATAACGCCACCTGCTGAAATTGGAAGTGATGTCATACCCTGGGAAGGATAAAGCCAATGTATTGCGTTTGGGAAGTGATTGGTTTGTAACGTCCTTCAAATTCCTAATTTTGTTGATAGTCAAAGCCAAAATGCTGCTGGTGATGCTTCTGGTATCCGCCTTCTGATATCCGACTCGAAAAATCACATCTCGCACCGAGATGAAACAGGATGCAACGGGTTGTTTCCTTCGATCCCCTGATAACATGAAATATATGAAATCGGCTTGATCATGCAATATCTCATGTTTGTAAATGTGAAGTTAATATGTTTTTCATAGGTTTGTAAATTTGTAAATGTGAAAGTCCTGTGAAAGTGGCTGTGGCTGCAACAATCTCCAGTATCGCTGTGAATCCAACAGCTCCAACCTCGAAAGTGTGCAGGCGCATGCCAGCAGCTTCTACATCAAGACCTGTCAGCTTGGGACTAACCAGCTCTACGTGGAAACATGTGGAAACCAGTCCAAAATAGACAAATTGCACATCGAAGTGAAGGAGCTTCACGAAAATTTTAAGAGGGAGAAACAACATGGACAGTAAATCAAAGAGATTGGGACAATTTTAAACCCCCATTTGATTCAGACTTGCACAGTCAAATCGGTCCAGGAAGTGCCAAGAGTGAACCCCCAAGTCCATCTGCAACGCATGAAACACTCTGGTCATTGATCTCAGTAAAGTCTTGGTTCCCTAAGACCTGCACCAATCCATTGTTGCGTTCCTTCCTGTGAAGAAAATCATCTGGATCTTATTGACTTCCAATGATTTTCCAATCATCCAATTGGGAAAATCATCTGGAATTGGATCTCATGAATCCTCCAATTCCAGTGGCGACTTTCCCAAAATGGCCTGCAGCACGGTGCAAAGAGCTATCTGCTGCGTTCAGAATGTGTCGCCTGGGATGGCCACGTCACGTCCATGCGGTGGCTACTTCATGGCACCAGGCAGGGCACCGGGTATTTGCCAAATTTGGAGACAAAAATGTACTCAAAATTTGGAAATCACTCACCTGCGATCATAGTGCATAGTTTTCCATGCCCAGGAGAGCAACCACAACAGGTCCCTGATAGTTCTGCTTCTGCTAAGCGACACGCCGCGCTGCTTCAGCTCGTCAAAGTGATCCAGAAAAGATGGCCTCAAGTGATGTGGTTTGATTCAAACATCCGGTAATCAATCATGGCAATTGGAAATCTGGAAGTAGTGATTCAACGGGAAAATCATCTACAACGGTGGATTTTCCATTTCCATGTCATTGGTGATGACGGTTCGAAGGCCTGAGTCTGTGACAGGCCACAAATGTACAAACCACGACGGATTTCATCAGGTGGTGCCTGAACAGCAGATGGTTGAAACCATCAGAAACAGAACTGCAAAAGTACAACTTGATCACATGACTCACATGACACGGCATCTTCAGCATTCAAGTACCGTGAGAGTCAAGTTGCCAAGTCCTGATCAGCCTGAGCCTCCCCGCCAGAGCTGTGGACTCACCCCGCAAGCGCTGCAAGAGGGCCTGCCATCTCTTGGAGTGTGCGACCAAGGATTCTGAAAGTCTTCAGTTTTGCGCTGATTGATGCTGCTTATACATACATACGTACATATATATATATACATGTATACATATGTATATACATATGTATATATGTATGTACATATGTATATATGTATGTATATATATATATATGTATGTACATATGTACGTGTATATATATATATATACATGTCTAGCTTTCGTGACACCAGACCCCTTCAGCAGTCAGACCAACGATGCCTCTGAGGACAAGTTGCGGCCTCGCCGCAGGACCTCCGGTGAATGCCAGTGGCTCAAAACTTGGTCAGCTGGGTGTGCCTGAAATGGGGGGATCACTGTAAGCCATGATTATAGTTACTATGGGTTTTTTTAAGGGAAATGAAGATTAACCATGATTAACCAATAGATTTGGGGGCACCCCATTTTGAAAACTCAGCAGCTGACAGAGACTTGCCTTTGTCTGCCACGGCAAAGTCTTGCCGATCATGAGGTGCGAATGGCCACGTGCCCAACTGTTGACAAACTACAAATCAAAAAGATTTGTTTAGCCGCTAAGAGCTGTGAAAAGCAATCAATGACTCTTTGAGAACGTGTCAGCTGACTCTAAGAATTTGCTCGCCTCTGTCGTGATGCTAAAGATGCCAAAGGGTGAAAAGGCCAAAAGCACGCACAAAAGATGCATAACTTCTGTGATGTCTCTGTTCTAGCTGCCACACTTAAGATTCTTCCCAAGTGGTTGCTGGCTCAATCGATGAGCCAAGTTCTGATTGAGCCAGGAAGCTACTTTTTTGCAAGCAAGTGGAACGGGCAAGACTAAAAGCAAAACAAGAAGGAAAACCCAGGAAAAAGAATGATTTAAGCAAGACAAGATGATGCTTAGTGATATGTAGTGATTCTACTTCACTGTAGATCTGGATTCGGTAATCGGTCTGCCTTTTTCAAGGACAAATTTCGCCAGTTTCCCAAGGTGCCTGGAGTGCTCCCGAGAACTTGCCCAGCCTGACATCGCCAGTCGCCACATCGAGACCGCCATAGAATGGAGAATTTATGATGGAAAGGAAAGAAAACAACATAAAAACAACATCAAAACCAACTATGGCAAAGAGAATGGGCACTAGATGGTTCCCTAAATTGTTCCCTAGATGGTTCCAGATGGTTCCTACTCCACCAACAAAATCCAACAAAACATATGTGTATATATATATATCATTATATATATATCATATCATGGAAACATCCTGGGAATCGCATGGCACCCACTTGGCTTCCAAGCGCAGAGGCTGGTGGCCGGCGCGCCAAGCGTGACAAGGCCGACAGAGACGTGAGGGCAGGCCATCCCTGGGCATCCCACTCTCCCGTGTCGTCTCCCTTGGAATCTTCACTGAAGTGCTATCAAAATGCCATTGAAATGCCATTGAAGTGCCATGAATCTATCCTCAAGTGCAAATAAAATATATTTATATATCATAAAATCTCCATCCCAGACCTTCTCATCCGCGCTGGTTGGAACTGGGGCCTGGCAAGTCGGATCAGCCAATCCGACCTTTTCATGGAGGAAACGAATCCAGCAAAGCAAGGCGGAAGGAAAATCCACTTGGGATGAACCAGGAGGAGCAAGGACAAGGAAGTCTGCTCTTGATTCCATTTTCTGGGGACTATATATACAGTGACCACCACCAAGAAACGGAAGGGATTCAAAATCACAGGTGACCTGACCCGAAACCCAAATGAAACGACTGTCATGGCCATGATAATGGCAACGCCATGCTCTGTAACTGCTGCCAGTGGTTGGAAGAAGAGTAGCAGTGCTCAAAAACAACAGAAGAACATTTGATGATCGCCCCGGCAATTATCAAGTAACACCTTTCATTCCCAGGGCAAGGCTGTTCCATAATGATTGCGAAGAGAAAAACCACAGCCCCGAGACAAATCTACCTGGACATCCGGGACTGAGAGGTCTTCCTTCAAAGCCTGCGCTGCTGTCCATCATGATACAAGACATTGAAGGTACATATATCAGTACAGTGGGCTCAAGTTTTTCCTTGAGTTTCAGGGGTTTTCCACGCCCAAACCAAAACAAAACTGGCCCACCAAATTTGGTGTACAGATAAATTTTGACAAAAAAAATTGAAGATGTCAGTGTAACCAGAATCATCCCGCATGCGAGCCATGGAAAGTACCCCTATCCTATCCCATTGGATTGGTTGGTCAGCGAAGGTATTTTTAGTATTAAATCCCTGTCAAGTTGTTTCAATGGATATGTATGTATGCATGTGTCTGGAAAAGGGGTATACCTCCAGTTATAGCCATTGAATAGGGAAAATGATACAGTACTAACCCATTGGGTATTGAGGTACCTTATTTTCAGACAAAACAACAAAAAAATCCCTAGATTTTGGGGCCCCATTTTACCAGTAATGTAATACACGTCATCAGAATTCCCAAAAAATTAAATTTCAATATTATATCCGCCGACCACAGCCGGCAGCAAGGGGGAGGGCGGAAGGGAAGAAGAGTTTATGAGACACCGTAACACAACCAAACTCAAAACGGACATTGCTGGTTTGCTGCTGCTGTTGCTGCTGCTGTTGCTGCTGCTGTTCGAACCCCGCCTCTAAATTTTTATGGGTTCCAGAAACCACGTAAGGAACTTTTTTCGGCGCGATTTTAGAATTTGTTCGTCCTGCCGTGCCACGTTGTTTTGCTGTCTGGTTGTTTGTACGGGTTTCAGAAGAAACGTTGAGGAGTAAGTGTTTCAGTGTGGCGGGGGTTGTTTTCAGGATGTCTCCACAATCTGCTCACTACAGTACCAAGTACCAAGTTTGTAAGAACCGTCTTTAGTTCACCACTTATCACCGGCAATTCAAACAAACAAATCCAACCACATCATGTCAGTTGAGGCGCAAAAACTCATTTGACACAAACTCCAAACCAAACAAAACCGTTTCTTATCATTTTCTACATCTTCAGTCCCTAGAAAATCAAAACCAGACACAAGGGCAGCATGGTTTTTTCAAGGCTTCCGGCGGTTTTTTCTTGTCCAAAAAATTGAAACTTAATATTAGAAAAGACAAAACATGCGTTCCTAGTGTTTTTTTTGGGGTTGGCGGCCGAGGCAGCAGCCCAAAAATACACGTAGAAAGATGTGTATATATATATACACCTGCTGATATATCTACAATCCACAGGATAGTTCAATACCATATATATATATATAATATATATATATAAGTATTTTTTCACAGGTGACATGTAGTCCAGATTGGTCTACACGTCCGCGGCAGCATTGTCCCTAAGCTTGGTTGACTATTTCACTTTGGGGAGAAGCAACTTCCATCGATCTCTGTCTTCTGCAATTGGCAAGAGGAGGTGAATATATCTCGTGCTGTACCACTGTTTCAAGCTGGTGGAGGAAAAATGTTTTAGCTCAACGATAGTGAAATGTTGAAAGAAAGAATGCTGGAAATCCCCAAGTGTGGGGGGGGGCTTGGTGGAGAAGATATGCGCGGTGGGATGCTTCAGCTAATACCAGCTCTGGCCAATGGGCTCTTGGTGCTCCGCGTCTAAAGGGGGAGGATATTGTACGTAAAGAATAGGACTGGTTAAAGCAAATAAGGGATTCAGAAGACGATGGGTGGCGCAAGATATGTCCGAGCAATTTGATACGGGAATCTGAAATTCTCATCGAGGAGGGTATGCATGAGGGAAGGACCGGGTAGGATAAGGAAAGAAGATAGGTGCTAGAGCAAGGTGAGTCTGAGGGCTGAAGGACCCGATGATAATAGGGGCTTTTGACCTGGAAAATTTGCCGACGGGCTTTTTAATGAAGGGAGTCAATACGTGCGATATGAGCAGGAGAGTACATATGGGATTCGGAGCCATGTAGAAGAATGGATTGAACTATCTGTGAGTAAACTCTAAGCTTGAATTTAGGTGAGACAAGCGGGTGTCGAAAGAAAGGGTCGAGGGTCTTAAAGGCTGAAGAAGCCTGTGAGCAGCGATAGCTGACGTCTGGGACAGAGGATGAAGTGGGAGTGTTTAATGAGCCAAGATATTTGGCACAGGATAGGGGACGGAGGGGCAAAGCAAGAGAGTCAGGATCAGGGGTGGAGTGGAAAAATGGAGCACAAAAAGGGCAATCACATACTGTATAGGGATCTGCCTTAGTTGAGAAGGAAATTGGAAGATTGGAATGGATGCACAGGAGTTGGCATGTTGGGCCATTGAGAAGGAAGCCGATACGAGCGGCAAGATGCTGGAGAAGGTGGAGAAGTGTGGAGAGAGTGTCTTGAGTACCAGCAATTAAGACTGTGTCGTCCACATACTCAACATCTGTGAGCGGATTTTGAAAAGAGTAGGTCCAGGGAGTATAGGAAAAAAAACTGAAATAGGAAATGGAGATCGGAGGTAAGAGCAGAGAGGACGATGATGAAGAGATAAGCTAAGGGCTGAGAGGGCAGCCCTGCCAAATCCCTCGGCGGAAGGTATATTGAGGGGAGTGAAATGAAAGGTCGGAAACGAAGAATTGACCATTGTGATAAAGAGCCATGATGGCTTGGACAAGAAGAGGTGGGACTACATACCTTTGCAAGGCGGCAGCAGGGTGGCCGATAGGGTCGGAAGCCTGCGGCCGGTCAAGGAAAAAGGATGTATAAAGAGGTGGAGTGCCTTTCAAAACATTCGGTGAGATGGCGGAGGAGAAATAAAGGAGTGGAGAGAGATCGATTCTGGCGAAAACCATATTGGTGTGGATGGAGATATTGGTCAATAGAGTGGGAGAGGCATTGCTGGATCATACAGGCATAAAATTTGCAGATCGGGTTGGCAGGTGAGATGGGTCGATAACTTCCTGGAGGGCGGCTGCACTTATTGTTGATGGCTTCCAGCGGTGCCTGGAGTTCAGCGGTGTTGTTGCATCCATTGACTGAGAATGGGAGTGATCCCACTGGACCGTATAGGTCGAGAAAAATACTTTCATAGAAAACGCCCAATGCTGCGGGGTTATGTGGAGAAATATTAGATTGGTCTGGACAAGATCCATCTGTGTAAATATGAAATGGAGCAAAGTTGTTGGAGGGTGGAGAAGGTAGGCCGAAGGCACTGAGTACGACGGGTTGGTATGCGAGTTTGGAATCATTCGAGGAGAAGTCACGCTTTGGCGGTGGAGGCGGAGGTTTGGGTGAGTGAAAGAATGGGAGTGGAACTATGGCTGAAATGAGGAAATGTCTATGATGCCAGGGGAGAGCAAGATGTGGGAGAGAAAGAATGGAGCAAAAGCAATGCTGGTGTTCCATTCGACAGAGTACATGGTCTAGGGCCGCATATGTGTCTATGGTAGGGGAGGAGAAGGGAGGTGGGTCGCGAGTAATCTCAAGGTACGTGACTAGTTTGGAGGGAGGGCGTTTTCGCATTGAGGAGACGACACAAAGTTCATTGTCTTGAATAAATTCAGTTAAAAAAAGAGAGGTTGTTGTGAGGAAGGAGATCATCATCAATGGTGGAGGAGAATGTATAAGGTCCGATGTGGGGCTCAAGGCCCTCAAGCTGGTTTTGGTAAAGTCGGGTATTGAAGTCGCTCATCAGAATGGGGATAAATTCGGATTTGGACTGGAGGAGAAGGGACTGGAGTTTGTCCCAAAAATGTAGCCTGCGCTTGAGGTCTAATGCATGATCTTGGAAGGTAGAGGGAGCATAGATGGAAAAGAGGCCCACTCGATGTGGTCGGGCGTTCAAAATTAAAACAGCAATACGAGAGTCAAATGGATGGAAGTCATAAATGATGGGAAGAAGAGGTGAAGGTATCGCAAAGCCGGCCCCAGGGTGTGGATCCTCTGGGGTACCGGATAAATAAATGTGAGCGTGGGGGGTGCTTAATGATATCAGTATGGGTAGCCTTAGTCTCTTGTAAACAGAAAATGCCCTGTGGCAGTTTAGAATAACTTCTTGAAATTGTGAATATTTGCCTGTACCGATGAAGGTTTCAATGTTCCAGGAGTAAAGTTGAAGCTTTCTGTTAGTTGTGGAAAAGTTATCCAGTCGTGATGGGGGTTCATCTAACCAGTCTCGCGTGATCTATGTCTTGAAGAAATTTGATCTAGAAGAAGTGGTATGGGATAAGAAATGTGGAGGGTAGTTCGGCTTTTAGGAAATGCTACTAAATTGCACCTTATACGCGGGACCTAATGGAATTTGCAAGGTGGAACCCATCCATCTGCGTGACTGCGAGTTCCATTGTCGATAAAGTCGCCGGCTTTCGCGTCTTGATTCACTATATTTGGCATGTCGAGCTTGTAGGCTCTTTGTTGCGATCGACAACTTTGGTGCGAACGGTCCCACGACGCCAGCGTTCGTGACCACTTGTCTGGCATTTGGGAAGGCAATTGTACGGGTAGGAGAAAAATACACTCTTGGGTGGACCGTGGTCTCCGGGCAAGCCTCTGGCGGCCCCTGCCAGCTCCAGCTGCTGATGTATGAGAGTTCTACTATGACCAGTGAAGGAATGATACTGCTTTTTGCCCCTTCTGAAAAACCATAAGGACGTATGGTTGTGACAATATTTCACATGGTGGACCATCATAGCATTTTGAAGCCTGAGTGGATTAGAATGATTAGAATGGAACTTCTTTGGTGAATTATAAAAATAGTAGTGCCCCATAAAACAATTACACTTTGGACAATACAAAGAGGTGTTGCCGTGATGAATCTTCATAAATTTGTTGACTATAAGACCCTCAAAGTGTGAGATTGATTGTTTCTGGCATTCGCTGAGCTCGCGGTCAGCGAAATCTGAAGGGCTGAAGCCGCTGAGCCAGAGGCTTGATGCCTCCCTGGGGTGTATCTTTATAGGGCCCATCTTTATAAAATCGGACTTCCTGACCAGAGGAGCAATGTTGCTTGAAAGAGTCCGTAGTATGACCTTGCAGTTGCCCAGTGTTGGGCTCACCTGGTTGGGACCGTAGGTCCCATGAGTCTTCGACTCTGAAAGAGTGACTTGAAGTCACTCTGGGATGTATCTTTCTAGGATGTATCTTCATAGATTTGGACTCGACGTCCTGGAATCTGTGTCTCCTGCAGGAGCTCTGTTGCCTGGAAGTCCTGTGCGCCGATGGTGGGGTTAGTAACAATGGGGATGCTAGGAGCAAATGTGGGATTGCACAAAACAGAGATCAAATCCCTTGAGTTCATTAATGTCAACCGATTAAAGTCAATTACCAACATAGGAAAACATGGACCTTGCTGACCTTGCTCTGCGGCAATAGCAATGAAACGATTTACAAAATCAAGTAGGCGTGAAAAATGCCATTTGGCAAAGTTGGTGAATCAGGTAAAATGCGCACTCAGATGGTGGAGGAAAGTGTTGTGGGTGATTGTTGTCAGTTTAAAACTTGAGAAATATTGTCCATCCTTTTCGAGTAAGGGCAGGAGCCACCCTGCAGCTAGGCCAGCGAAGTGAAGTATGCTGCGTCCTTCCAAGAGAAAATAATGAGCACCTTTGTCGCACATTGGCAGGAGCCACCCTGCAGCTAGGCCAGCAATATAAAACGTGATAAATAGGTCTCGGTAAGCAGACCTGAAGAACAGGGGCGATCCTGTAGATAGGCCAGTGCAAAGATTTGGTTCGGAAACTTGATCAAGTGCGTCATAGGGAAGGCTCAGAACCGCGATCTGGTCGGCCGAATAGTCCATGGCTGAAAACGGAAAAGCACTATAGGGGGCGGCAGTAGGAAACGGCGAAACGCTGAAAAGTGGCATGCTAAAGCTTGTGCCAAATGCCTACATAATTGTATGTAGTATATATATATAAATAGATATATATATATATATGTAAATAAACATATTTATATATATATATATATATTAATATATATATCAATATAAATATATATATATATATCAATATAAATATATATATATAATAAACCCATGCACTGACGTATTTTGACACCAGCGGTGCACCTTCTCCAGTTCCGACTTCACCAAGCTATCGCCGGGTTGACCTGGCTGGTTTAGTTCAAAAGATATTGACACAAGCCTAATAGCTGTAACAGCAAGCACGATCTAGAGCACGATTTTGTGCACGAAGGAGAGCACCAAAAAACACGATCTAGAGCACGATGTCTGGACAAAGGAGAGCAATGCACGAAGGAAAGCACCAAAAAGATCCAAAAAGCACAGTCTCGAGCACGATTTTTGTCACGAGGGAAAGCACCAAAAAGCACGATTCTTGGCACGAGTGAGAGCACCAAAAAGCACGATTTTTGTCACGAGGGAAAGCACCAAAAAGCACGATTCTTGGCACGAGTGAGAGCACCAAAAAGCACGATTTTTTGCACGAGGGAAAGCACCAAAAAGCACGATTCTTGGCACGAGTGAGAGCACCAAAAAGCACGATTTTTTGCACGAGGGAGAGCACCAAAGAGCACGATCTAGAGCACGATTTTTGGCACGAGGGAAAACACTCAAAACAACGTTTGCCCAAAATATAAAGAAATGCTTTTTTTGACTGTTACAGCTATTAGGACGGACGCAAAAAAGATAGATCACCTTAGATATACCATGAATCAACTTATAGAATCTTATAGATTATAGATGTGGATATATCATCATATGTATATACAATACAATGTACTTACATACTTACCATATACCGACAGCGCCTATGTGGAACACCCCATGGCTTCCCACCTGCCATCGCCTTGAGGCCGTCATTGGCCAGGCTTTGCACAGAGGTCTCGACCTGCGGATGACCTGGACCTGAAGGTATACTGTGCCAATACATATTGTACATCTTAACATATACAATTGTGTATATATATAGTATACGGTATACATAATAATATATATATATATATATCATGATATGTTCTCTGTATCATGGTATGTTGTCTTATGTGATGTTGTGTTATGTTGCGTTTTGTGATGTGATGTTGTGTTGTGTGATGTGATGCGATGTTAGAGTGTATTGCGTTACATAATATATTGTATCAAAGCATCAATATACTCAACATCATCCAACATTGGAATCTTCTGACGCAAGAAGTCAGCTTTGCATATAGCTTCACATTCATGTTTTCCAAAGCTTGACACTGCTAGGATGCAGCACTTCAAATCTCACGTACGAGCACTCAGCAGTGCGAGCACTTTTTTGGGTCTTCCAATGTCGCTGCGCTGCACTGGAGACCTGCAAGGCATCTGACAGCATGAAACTCAAACTTGTTCATGAAACATCTGCATGGATAGTGAACAAGACTTGAAGAGTCTCCTACCCACACCTCGAATAAGGGTTACTTTCAAGAAGGCGGCTCAACGGCTCAGTCCTCCGGTTGCATCTGGCTCCGAAGCATTTGAGTGTGGATTTCACAGTGTTGCTCAGCAGTAAGATAGACAGTTTCTTATAAGTTCATATGTATATAATATGTATATATATATATACATATGCAATCGTCGGCGAACCCTTCATTTTCTGGCTACCTGGATCAAGCAGAGTATACTACGCCAAGCTCCCAGGAGATGTATCATAATCATTTATAGTCTGCATCTAAATCATCTATGATCAATTATGATCATCCAGGGTCGGTCCTTCTTTTTCTTCTTCTTGTCCTTCTTAGTTTTCTTTTTCTTCTTCTTCTCGCTGGACGATGACTCAGACGAGCTTGAATTCACTTCCTTCGTCTTCTTCCTCTTCACTGGCCGAACGCCAACCACTCGTCTTTCCACTTGGCCTGCAAGAAATCACGAATAAACCAATGGCAGTCCAGCAGTAGGAACAGTTTAGCACCCAACAAACAACTGTTCGAAATGGCAATGTATCGTGGAAACCAGCTCAACAGACCACCGTTAGTTTCTGGGCACCGCATCTTGCAATGGTGATGGGCGCAATGGGCTTGTCGTCAGATGTGGTCTTCACACCTTCTATCGCATCCTCCGCGTCGAGAGTTAATCATTTTCGACAGCAAATCTGTGAGAAACACAGACTGGACAGCTTTCGGACGAATGAAAGCTGAGATCATTTCCACGTTGGCAAGAGCCATGATAGGCATATGAAACGCTCCATTTCAAGCAGGTGCCACAGACTGAAGACTGGCAAGCGACACACATAAATTACTATTATATATATATTATATATATAATATAATAATAATAATAATAATAATAAATATACGTATAAGTAAATAAATACAGTACCTGGTAGAAGCTCCCTCGTTGGATACAGTGCTTTGAGGATCTTTTAGGCTGGCAATCTGACCATTTGTCGGTCGCCCAGTCCAGGGTGGCTTGCCCCTCGACCAGCTCCCCGAAGACGCAGTGCTTACCTGGCATCGAAACGTTTTCAGTGGTTGCATGGCTTGGCAGTTCGGAACGGAACTGGTGTCATGATCATGATCATAGTATATCATAATAATATCATAACATATCACAATATATCATAATATATCATAATTTATATCATAATCATTATCGTAATCCATCATGAATACTTATATAATCCACCATCAACATAATCCAACAGATTGTTTCCTACCAATTCACATAATCCACTATCCACGGCACTACTTTCTTTTCAGAGTTTCAGATGGTTTCTGTGGCGCGCACCATTCAGGTGATGTGCAGCCTTGAAGAGGATAAAGAATTGTGAGCCATTTGTGTCCTTGGAGCCACTTGATCCACTTGAAACGGCGGTGCCAACAACGATCATGCTGAACTTCCCAAATGAGGCGCTGACCCGGCCACTGTTGGCCATGCTCAGAAGACCCCTGCAATTGAACAACTCAAACGGGACGTAGTACTGGACGGTGCTGTCCCCCCTATTCCTTCCTAAGAGAAAATAGGGATGGGTTTATATAGCGTAGTAGTCACTGGTTACCTGCTAGTATTTCATAGCAAGAGCATGACAGAAAATACCCAGAATCATCAACCTCATAGTAAGAGTCTGTCCAAAGATGGTTGACTTTTGGTGATTGGCAAAATCGCCATCTCATCCCAGCTGGTCGAGCTGGTCCAGTTTCTCAGCGCCGACCGCCTCTTCGCATGCCGCAAAGCTAAGCCACCCGCCTGCGGCTTACTGTGACCCAGATCGTTGGTCGATGGCTTCAACTCGCTGCTTGGAGTCGTCCCACCTCGTCATTGAACTTGCCACCGTAGATGGACTGCCAGGACCGCTGAAGCTAATTGACATCATGACATCAGGTTTTTGGTAGGCAAGTAGGCAAGTGATTTTCATCAAGTTGAGGCAACTTTTTTCACAAAGTGCTATATATACATGGCATACTGAAACTAGTCTGGAAATTTAAATTGCTCGTATCGATTACGAGTATGACAAGTAAAGGCCGTTGACTTCCTCGTCATTGGTAAAGCAAACAACTCGTTGCGAAGCTCTTTGGCTTCTCATTTCTTCAGCAACTCTGGTAGCTCAATTTCCGGAGCCCTGCCACCTGGTAGGCTGTATTTGTAGCAAACCCCATCCTTCACCACCACATGAACTTTATCTCGCTTCAAGCAGCTGATATCCTCCAAGGGATTTCCGTCCACCAGGATGAGATCTGCATAGGCTCCAGTGGCAACGACTCCCAGGGCTCCATCTTTGTATGGATTCATCCCGCCACTCCAAGCAAGAACTTTGGCAGCATCACCCGTTGCTGTCCTTAAAGCATCTGCCGGAGAAAAGCCGGCGAGGGTCACCAAACAGATGATATTGTCCGCCTGGCGATGTTGAGCTATGCCTCCAAACATGTCTCCGCCTGAAACGGTCAACGGTTTGTATTTGCGACAATACTGCATCATTTGCTTGGCTCCACTTGCTACAAGTCCTGCCTTTTTCTTTTGATCCTTTGTGAAAAACGTGAGCTTCTCTGGGTCAGCAAAGGCTTCCATGGACATAACACACTGCAAGGAGATCGCTGCTCCCTCATCTGCAATTCGCTTCATGGTTGAGTCAGACATCAAGAAGCCATGCTCAATGCACTTCACTCCTGCATCCAAACACCGGTTGATTGAGTCATCATGATAAGCATGTGCCAAGACGTATGTGCCATAGTCTTTGGCAACTTCCACGGCTGCACGCATTTCATCTGCGGTGAACTGAGTCATGTGGATTGGATCAAAGGCACTTGCACAGCCACCACCGGCCATAATCTTGAGTTGGGTTGCTCCATTCCTCAAATTGTTCCTGGCTGCCTTCAACATCTCAGGCCTTCCATCCACGATGTGTGAAAAACCCATCTTTTCAAGTGTATCTTGATCACCTGGCTGGTCAAAGCCACATCCAGTATCTCCATGTCCACCAGTTTGACTCAGGAAAGCACCCGACGCGAAGATGCGAGGCCCAGGAATCCGCCCATTGTTGATGGCCTTGGCGATCCCCAGCACGTTGCCACCTGCATCCCTGCAGGTGGTGAAGCCTTGCAACAAGTAATCAATACAATCCTGGCCACACATGGCACCCATGGCCATCTGGTCATAGGTTGTGTTGCCCTCCAGCATACCTTCCTGAATGCACAAATGACTATGCATATCAATCAATCCAGGCATCAAGGTGTAGCCACTGCAGTCGATGGTCACGGCACCCCAATTCTCTCCACTGATGCTTTGCTCAATGTCTTGGATCAAATTGCCCACCACCAGTACATCTTTTGGGCCGCTCAACATGTCTGATCCATCGTAGATCTTGGCATTTTTGAAAAGGATTGGCTTCTTGTTCCGCTCTGCACGGAACGCGGGAAAGAACTCCGGCATGACAACCACGGCACGCCGACAAGAGGGAGCTGAGGATCCACATAGCTACGGACCGTTCACAGCTTCAACTTTCCAGCATCAAAACGGATTACCAACGGGTTGGGGACTCAACCCATCCTGATGTCAACCTGTCAACCAATTACAGTCGTCGTCCGAATTGCAGATGCACAAGAAGACAGATATGGAATAGTGATATCCGAAGCACAAATCAAAATGGCACAAATTCAGTGAGTTTGAATCCTGCTCTGAATCCTACCCAAGCAAAAATAAGCAAAACATCAGCAGATATGGCCTCCCCACCGCGGCCATCGCCCAGTTCAAAGTCTCCACCCTGGCAGCCATGCCGCTGAGAAGCTGAATGTCACAGGGCTGCAACCGGCTGCAACCACAAAATCCATGCTCCGAAAGTACGACAAAATACGTACATTTGAAATCACTTGAGATCATTTTACAAGTACAGGTCGGATGCATCGAACTTACTCTAAGACCGGCAGGCCAAGTCGGCCAAGTACCATTTATCTACTTTTGAATCTTGTGCTTTGACCTCAAATGACTACCATGTAGTTACCAAGATATCCCCAAGTCGCCGAGCAATTTTCGGTGCTGTCTACCTCGAAGCCTTCATCACAGCTACATTTGGTGACACGCGGTGGAATCCTCTCCGCGGAGGTTCAATCCAGAAGTCCAAACGCGGTGCGACCAATAACGACAGGTACGACATCTGTTGATGCTTCAACATTGGAACGTTACAAAAACCGAAGCATTAGGATGTCCCAAAATTGAGGATACCTGGTCGTGGGCTTTCTTTTGATTTCTCAACCGTTTCCGTGTGTTTTCAACCACAGGATTGTTTGTGCTGAAACAAAGTGACCTGAAGTCCTCTTTGAGCGCCATGTTTGGCACTTGACGATCGTACTTTAAGCACTGATCGCGACTGGTGAGACTTGATGTTTTTGCAAAACACGCAAAGCATTTCTACACTCAAGCCGACCTGTGCCAACCTCAGAAACAACCGGCACGTTCAATTCTGCACATGAAATGCTTGGGGAAGGCGGTGGAGTGATGCTTGATAGTATTCAACTAGTGAAGTATTCGTCAACGCGCCCTGCCCAGATTCGCCCAGTAGCACTCACTCTGGTTGCGTCATTGGGGCAAGTCCAATCGCTTCCCTGGTGTAACCTCAAGGACAAATCACGTCTTCTCCAGACAAATCAGAAAGTGTGCACCGCTATTAGCTACGTTGTCCCAGATGGCAACACAAAGACCATGGGAGACACCAAAGTCGTCAAGGAATCATGGAAAGATCCGTGCTGATGCTAGGTGGTCTGTAAATTAAAGTTATTAAAACCCTGATTCCCAAAATAACATGTTTCCTCTCATACTTGCAGCTGCAGAGCAGGGATGCTGCAATGTGGACAAAATTCCTTCCCTTGATCTTTTAACATGCGATCAAAGCCTCAATACACTACATGTGGCAGATCTTTCTTTCCAGATCTCTCCAAAAAGATCTTGACATCATTAAAACTATATCATTCTACATGTATCGTTATATCACTATATCATATACATAAAACATTACTCTCTCTATATATATATACAGTGTGTATACATATATATATATATATACATATAATTATATCATTACTAGTTACAATTACTCCACCCTGTTCGCTCAGGATATCTCAGGATCCAGGCATGAGTGCGTCGTGGTGGCACCATCGAAGGAGCCGCTGAACATCTGGTAGGTGCCCTGGTTTCGCGTCCAGTTTTTCTGGCGCCTTAGTGACCAAACATGACCAAACCACCAGTCAGTCAGTTGCGCGGAATATGGCTTTGTAACGAAGCGTTAAGCCTCATGGGGATGCGGGATGCATTAATAATTAATATCTATAGTCAATGGAGATATATCTCTAGTCAATGGAGATATATCAAAAAGAAACTACTCTATTCAGAGACACTATTCACATGGCTTTGTTGTGAAACCAAAGACCAAACGCTTGGACTCAATTCTTCAAGGATTTTCTCACGGACCTACGGACCTTTTGGCTTCACGGGTGACCTCCTAAATGATACAAGGCCAGGACTCGACACTGGAAGACTCGGCGATTTGAAGCTGACCTTTATCTGGAAGCTGTGCAAACGAGGCACATGATGTTGATGCTGTCCTGCTGAAGCAAGAACGACAAGGTTGTCAATTCTGGAAGCATATCATTCAAGAAGTTTGAACATCAGCTAGGCGCCAGTGGCAATATTTGTACTCAAAGCATACTTTGGCAATCTGATGCAATCTGTCACTCTGTAGCAACTTTCTTTGGTGAAACCATGTCGCACTTGCCGCCTTGAGCTTCAGGATGCAGCCACCAGGCTTTGGGATCTGCTCAGCTTCATACAGATCGTCATTCATCCATGAAGGTACCTGGTGTTCAACCACTGGCTGGAGTCGTTAAGACTGGCTGGGAACAAGTTATATAAATATGTCAAATGAACTGCGTATGCGGTAAAGATATGTAAAGAGCCAATGCGTAAGGTTGTGCAATTGCTGAAGGCTCTTGGAAATCACAATCGGGAACTTGCAATCCAAACTAAACAACTTGTTCGATTTCTTTCACTGATTCATCCTCTGGAATTCTTCCACACTGCCAGGTGAAAGGTGTGATGTGGCACCTGATATTCAGAAGCATCCACTGGGAATTTCTCGATGACATCCACACGAGGCTGAAGCACAGGATTGCCTGTGAGTGGGTCTCTGCAAAACAGTAGACCAAACTCCGGAACCCCAAAAGTATCAAACAATGCCCTCATTGACTAGGACGCCAAGGGTCAAGACATGTTCGTCAACTTTAGACTCAGCCCATCATCTTCGTCAACTGTTCCATGGCTCTTGGAACCAAATTTCATGATGGAGGAGAAAGATTTAACTGCTTGGAGCTCAAATACATTGTTCGATTTCCCCGCGACTGTTCACTCTGCCGCCTCGCTTGTGAAACCAGGGATGCTCTTTCAGCATGGGCTCAAATGCGTCGCTCCTCGTTTTGCAACATCCACAAACTCCACAAACCCAACTGGTGCAGAATGCTGAGCAGGAAGGCCCGACCAAATATTCATAAATATTCTACACATGAGTTTGTCTGAAAATAGGATCCCATCCCCCCCTGTGGTTGATCATCCATTTCCTACAAAAACCGCCTCTCTGAAAATGGGGGACCCCCAAGTCACCATTGGTTCAATACTAACATAGACTAACATGGCCTAATTTAAGGGATGATTTCGGAGTACCTGCATTTGAGGAAACCTCCAAGTGGGCATCAATCCCTCATGTTTCGACAAACCCTACAGAACCCGACCCCAACCGAGTCCACCTGGGCCGTCCGATGGACTTCAGAAGCTTTGGCTCTGCAATCCTACAAGAAAGGGGGCGTCAAGCGAGGGGATATGTACCGACCACATTGGGGATATGATGGGGATAGAATGGGATGTGTGTGTGTGTATATTATATATATACATAACAATATGGGGTATATATTTGGGTTTGTCTCAACATGCGATATCCCAAAATGATCCAACATGGAAAATGAATGGATTTTGGGAGTGTACCCAATATTCAGACAAATCCATTTATATAAGAGGACTTGGATGAAAATTGAGCTGATATCCTCATTATGATATCATCTCCTCGTTCTTTTTTAGGTAGTTGAGGTTCCTCATCGAAACAGATTCCTTTGAGCTTTTTGCATCACGCATGCACCGAAGGAAATGCTAATCATTGGCCAGATGACTCTTATCGTCACCACTTGAAAGCTGGGTGGGTTGAGTATGGCCCTTTTCTATCGATGGGCAATGGCTGTGGCCCGCCCCTGTGGCCCCCACCTGGCCAGTTTGATGACACCTCGCTTCTCTGCATCTGAGGCCGTTTTCATCCACTCGGGCACCAAGTAGTGATACCTGTCATGTCTTTCCTACAGAATCTCCAGGACCACAAGGCAAAAAGAGAGAGAGAGAGAGCACATTGACAAACAAGATAAACAACCAGGACATGTCATGATTTCACTACCATAGCGTCACTATCGAACATCACCCAAGCCTCAATTCAATAAATTTCAGACAGTCAACTATGAACTAGCTTCGGTTGGATCTTGCAAACAGACTCCAGATGCATGTTAAGGCTACATTCTGCTTCACGATTCCGTGCACCTTTGGGTCATTCATAGCCGGCCCCGGTCAGGTGTCAAGCCCGGTCCTTGGCTCAAGGATGTTGTAGAGAGCTCGTTCACTCTGGAAGTCCATCTCCGTGGGAATCTTGTACCCCGATCGCATCATGTTTCTCCTGCCGGGGATATTTTGGGGACCGGGGAGTGGGGTGCAGGTTCAGTTATATATATATAAGATGTTTACAAGTGGATACATACGTATATGAAACATAAGCAAGAGGGGTGATATCCCAACTAGCGGAGGCTGTATATCCATTAACAACTCCAAACTGCGCCCCCAAGTGGGCCTTCTGGAGATGAGAACCAACAAAATCTCAAGACACCCTTAGCGCTCCCAACAGTTCCATGCCTCGTTGGAGCAAGAAAAGAGTACTGGAGTGTCGGTGCTTGAGCACTACAGCCACAGGCGAAGTGCATTGCTCTTAACATGCAACGTTTCGTGACTGCCTAGTTTGAAGAGGATTTGGTTTCAGTGATAATCACAAGAACATCTGCGCCATTTTCGGAAGCCATTTGGACCAGCTTAGACAGATTGCAGAAAAGTTTGACCCACTTCTGGGCGTGCTAACTCGAAGCATAAGCGCACCATAAGCAGGCTGCAACATCTGCAACAGAACATTGGAAATCTTGGAAATATCCCAGACTTGGCATCTACTCTTCGCCTGTGCCATGAAACCGGGAATGACACGGTGGAACCTCAGCAACATCTAGAAGGTTCCAGGAGTAGGTAAAACACCTATGAACGTTACATTTCATGTAGTCCATGCAATTTGAGCTCTGCACTTGGAACCCTGGAAGTTCAAGGGCATCTTAGTAATCAGCCCGGTGCCTTCACAGATCAACTCATCACATCTCTTGCGGCGCTACAAACTCAGCTCAAGCACCTCGCTCACCATTGCAAAGGCATCGAAAATTCTCTGCCGTCTTGGGACAAATGTTGTCGTACAGCCTGGCAGATTGCCCAAGAATAGGGCACCTCATGGTACCTCCAAAATCCAATGATTTATGACGTGTTTATGACGTGTTCACACCCTTTGTGTCCCCATTGTAATGGCTCCCATTTCGGGACAAACCCAGACCTGGTGCCGCAAAAATGCATGTGCCTACTGCTTGGCACTTCAACCGTTGCTTCAACCCGCCAATTCTCTTTTGGAGAGCTTAGATTGGGACGTTTCAAACCACGAATGAGTGTAACTACTTCGCCTTTTACAGCTATTTCCAAACAATCTGGCCGCCTAGGAGCACACCGTCAGTGGGAAAAAATGCCAGAAAAAACAGGAAAGATTCACTTAAAGATCATCCGCCCGATGTTCACACCACTGATCTCGACCTGCCATCAGGTTGGACAAAGTGGACCTTTGGGATGACAAGGGATGCGAAACAGGTTTGGTGGTTGAAATGGCGTCGTCTCCAAAGTTTGTACGGGACGGTTTTTTAAATGTCGCCACTCCTTCAAACTCCCTGCTTCTGCTCTACAAGGGGTATCTCGTTTGAATGCCATATCACTTGAATCAGGACGTTAACGGTTCTGAATCACAGGTAGCCCAGACCGCCACGAGTACATGTTTGTTGACTCGCTTGACCTCGCTCTGAGTTCCAGCTGCCTCTTGGAGGTTCAGTGCCACAGGCACAAAAGACAACGGCATTATCCGAATGGAACAGAGTCTCCATCAAGCAATTTTTTCAAGATGGTCTGTTCAAGTTCTGGTCCCTTTCACTGTCACCAACTCAGGGGGCAAACCACTGCTGTTTTGCAGGTTTCCTCACCATCCCTGGATTGATGTCAACTCAAAGGAAAAGATACCTACTAGAGCCACCAGACCTGAGCTTCAGAATGGCTCAGAATTCGCGTTCGTAAAGGATCACATATTCTGGATAGATCTGGGATGCGTCGAAGACTACAAATTCTCGATAGGTGCCAACAGAGGCCTGGCCATGGCTGAGATGCCAGGACCCACAAACAATCTCTTGGTGATATACACACTACATGAAGATGCAATAAGATGCCCAAGAATGCAGCTGCCATGCCCAGCCTCCCTATCCCCAAGAACTGCAGAAGCAACTTTACCAATGGCATGTTCCACCATTTGAGGGTCTGGACGCAACATGCGGAGCATCTGACCGCAAGCAACGCGGCACAAGAGCATGGCATAAACACCCTCGTAGATCCCTTCACCTGCGCTAGAGTACCTCGGCACAGGCGCAAGATATCGCAAGATGCTGATATTTTTTAGCCATTAGCTATCCTTTCTCGGCCAACATCTCTAACCACTGGCTCAAAAAATTAGAGGAGTCCACAAATCCGTCTCCAAATGATGTCAGCCACAAGACTCATCTGCCTTTGAAGAACACTCTGCAAAGTATGCCCCGTTTCCTTGCCAGGACAGCAAACCGGCACGTATCGCAAAGTAAGTCTCTTTGCTGCAGAGTACTGACGACAAAGAATCCACATGAAGCAATTGAGTAAGTAAAGTTTGGGTTCATTGTCTTCATCTTAGTTACAGGTTTTTTCTGTGTTGTCTAGCGATGTTGCACTTCTTTTCTGCCATGTTGAGTTTCCCAGAGAAACTAAGGACCTCATTTGTGAGGGCTGGGCACTCCATCAACAAGGGCCCTTCATCAGTAAGGGTTCAAAATTAGGAATCATTAAAAGAAATATCAGAAAATACAAAAAAAAACAAAAAACATTATTATTCATTGTAAATAATTACCAAAAAAAAACACATATCACAATACATCAGAGGCTGCCATTATTACTGGAAATGTCCACTGGAATGCAAGTCTGTGTTTTCTGACCTGGGCAGCCCAAATCATCAGTTGGTTGAGTTTCGGGTTATTACATTAAAATGGACGATATTGTACAAATATATACAGTAAATATATATATATACAGTAATATATATATATATATATACATATGCATTATATATATATATATATGTATACATGTATATACATATATGTATGTATACATATATATATATATGTAATACATATATATATACATGTATATGTGTGCACACACGTTATCCTTACAGTGTATGATTATGTATAGGTTTTTTCATTGATACATACAGTGTCTATATCATGTGTACATATATATATATATATACAAATACCCACACTATACGTGTATATATATATGTATATATACACATTAACATATTAAACATGTACATATGTGTCACACCTATTAACTATGTATGTATATATATATATAATTTTGCATGTACATATAATTATGTATGTGTAAATATACATATACACAAATACACGTACCATACATGAATATGTGTATACATGAATGTATGCATGCATGTATGTATGTAACGTATGTAATGTATGTAATGTATGTAAAGTATGTAATTTATGTAATTTATGTAATGTATGTATGTAATGTAATGTATGTATGTATGTATGTGATGTATGTAATGTAATGTAGTGTATTGTAGTGTAAGGTAATGTAATGTAAGGTAATGTAATGTAAGGTAATGTAAGGTAATGTAATGTAATGTAAGGTAATGTAATGTCATGTAAGGTAATGTAAGGTAATGTAATGTAATGTAAAGGTAAGGTAATGTAATGCAATGTAATGTAAGGCAATGTAATGTATGTATGTATGTATAAATATTGAATGTCTATAGACCTATATATATATACATTTATATATGTTATACAATTATATTAATGTTGGGTCCTGATTAGTACCTAGGGTCGCTATTGTGGCAATTTTCCAAAAATTATTCTGAAACTCATGTATTGTTTGGAGGGTTCGCTTTTGTGGCAAAACAAAATTGGGAGAGCCCTTTTTTTGCAAAAAAAACTGTAATTGCTGAGAGGCATTTTTTCTCAAAAACGCT
>Ga0126342_10000644_pt1 | contig 40824 bp, 29 predicted proteins | sample Cyp1metagenome_FD_92528 | JGI IMG/M metagenome (GOLD analysis project Ga0126342, IMG submission 92528) | Coral microbial communities from Lord Howe Island, Old Settlement Bay, Australia - Cyphastrea 1 metagenome | ecosystem: Host-associated > Invertebrates > Cnidaria > Coral ...
CATGTGACGTAGCAACGATCCCAGAGATCTCTACAGCGTAGCAACATGTAATGTACGAAGTGCAAGGAACGTTAACATCCCACCCCACCCCACCCACCCCCCCCACCCCCCCAAAAGAAAACACAACACGCACATGGCACATCAAAACACGCAAACCGCCTGGGGTCGTTAGAGGCGGCGTGAGCAATAACTAGAACATAAAACCATATTATAAAAGTGCTTAATTAGGATTGTGAATTGTCCATTGAATATATCCAAGGCAGACCACACGTATGACCGCGAAGAAGGTATCAGAACCAGCCATGCCAAGGATGTTTGGATCATGGTGCCATGCTGGTTGCAGAAGTTGTTAGTTTATGATGAATATGTTAGTTTCTGACCTGCCAAACCCTATTTATTGTTTGTATTGTAATGATTTATGTGTCCTCTAAAGATTCATATAGGACATCTCTTTCTCGCACTGTCTCCAAATAATGTTTCTGATTTTTGGATAGTTCCACTAGACCGACAGTGAATTGTTCCCAGACTTGGACGAAATTCCCGGCTGTTGCCTGTAAGTTATCCATTTGGAACCAACCCAAATGATGCTGACCACCGCCCCCCCCAAAAAAAACAACAGATGTTGTTGGACCTTAGCAACCGAAAATCGAAGGTTAGTTTGTGCCATGCTGGCCATGTTTGTCGTCACGGATGAGATGAGGCCTGTTGCGGCAGTCGCAAGTGAGACCCTAGCCTATCTTGAATAAACACGTTATAGTGGCGTGTGTGAATTTTGTGTTATAAATTTACACATAGATCATATTATAATTATATGTTGAAATGCACACTCGCACGCACATGTAAACATATTTATATAATCTTGTTCCGTGATTCTGCACCCGAGCGCTCGAGCTGGATACCAGCTACAGGCACGGGGTGGTTCCCATTCCCAAGCGAATACCTTAAAGTCAAACACGTTGCCACCCTGCAAATTCAAAAACCCAGCCAATTTACATGCAGTCGCCAATGAAGTGTTTTCCATAGCATGACCATAGCATGAACATAGTTAAAATTTGAACATGCAATTCCCAATGACATGGTTCAGTGCGAAGGATTGCACCAATTTGCAGTTCCCTGGGCCTCATTCTGAGCCAATCATCACCCACAATGTTCCCATTTGTTTCTCAATGGAGTTATCTTGTCTATCTTGTTTCAATCAACTCCCAGTCTCCAGCAGTTCCTGATATTCCATGTTTGTTTTTTATCATCATGCTTCGCCACTTTTGCATGGTTACAATTTCCATGCAAATCCAGCTCGTTCATCATGCGATTCACAACTGCACCCGTATGTATGAGAGCATTGTGGTTGTTGGAGGCAGTTGGTGGCCACATAACTCCTGTATGTTAACAGACATGTGTTTTCATATATAGGAAAATGATCTCGAAGCAGGTCAGTAAAGACAGTGCACGTACAACATAGCATCAGATATCCTGCCGCGAGGTAAGCCTACCCCAACAGTAGTCCAACATCCCCAACATTCCCCAAGGGTATTATGATGTGGTAGTTCATAGTCTATCATATAAACCCAAATCAATAGAAATCCCAATTTGGGCTCCTCCAAAATTACAGATTTTTCCTCCGCAGCCGCCACTTGGCTCACCCGTGGTGATTTTCACAAGGTGTCCCATGGGGGCCGTGACGTCCCTCGGTCGATCCGAGCTCAAGTATGCTGTGCAGATCCATCCGCCAGTGCATCGGAGCCTTTCCGAGTTGACTGAGCAGATGGTGACAGTCACAGGAGCTGCTTGGCGAAGCGCAGAACAAACAACTGTTCTGGTAGGAACTGGGAAAATCTAAAATCGTCTCAAATCTAATTGCTGTTTGGTGGTTTGGAACATGTTTTATTTTCCATCATATATGGGATGTCATCCTTCCAATTGACTTTCATATTTTTCAAGATTGTTATTGCACCACCAACCAGTACCCTCTGGTAAATAAACATAGACCCTGAAAATCACCTATTTTTAATGGAAACTAGTCTTCCAACCCCTATTTGCCAGGGTCTATGTTAATTTACCAGAGGGTACTGTAATTGTTATTTTGTGAAATTGAAGATTTGAACATGAGAAATCTGCGGCTTGGGCACCGAGATGACCCAACATGAGTGAACTTGCTAGGCCGACTATGTTTTGAATCGGCAGTTGGGGGACTGATGGGTTGCAATCGTCACATACAAAGCCTAGTTACCCTTGAGGTCGTGTATTTCCTCCCCGGCCTACTCCTTAGGGTTGGTGGTTGATGGCAAACACATGGAGTTCAACCATTTGATTCTCCCAAAAAAGAGATACTCTTTGTTGGATTCTGTTAGATGTTCATTCGATTGGATTGGTTGTATCTTCATCAGCTAGTTGTACGCCCCGAATTGATCCTCTGATTTTGCAATCTGTGTGTCTTTTTTGCTATATTACTTACAGTTGCGCATGCCACCACCCAATGTCTCCACATGAGTATGTTTTATCGTTTGCACATCCCAAGCAGCACAAACCAAACATAACCAAACCCATTTTTGCCATTTGGAACTGTTTGTTTCCTGCTTAGGTAGCCTTTTTGTTACGACTTAAAACCACTATCTCTTGGATAATCAAACCCCAACCAGAACTGTTGGCGACCTAAAGTTGATACTCTTGAATCCTGAATTTGGATCGTTAGCTCTCAATTCTACAATAGTTCAAGGATTGTTTCACGCTGAAATCTTCACCATATGGGCGTGTCATGGTGTGTCTGAAAATCTTCACACAGCTCAAGAGGGAACATGGTAACAATCTATGATAAACCACTAGAATTTATGGGGTAGCCTATTTTTGTACACACTGATGGGAGGTGCCTAAAATATACTCAATGGTCATTTCAGGAACCTATATGGCCTTGTATGGTAAGCTTCAAATTCCCATTGATATTATTATGATATATTAAAATGTTCAAATTCCCATTGATATAATATTATGATATAATTAAATCTCTAAAAAATAAAACTTCGGAACTTGTGTCAGATACTGCCCCAGGCCGTGAACTTCTGCAGCTCCAGCTGGCAAAGGCCAGGCGGCCCGAGCTCAGCCCTCCAGGATTTTGCGGCGAATCCCTTGCTCCAGCCACCCCTGGGGGAGTCCTGAGTTTCCGGCCCTTGCAACTTGGAGGACATGGAAGAAATGGAAGAAATCATGACTTGTGATGCTTGAAAAACGGGCAATTCATTTCTTAGGGATCCCAGCTTCATTTGTCTTTCCGACAAATTACTAAATGCCAGTTCTCGGACCATCTGATTGTGTCATCAAAATCTCAAACAGCATGGGATATGCAAGGGCCAAAAAAAGGTAAAGAAACAAAACCAGAAGATGTTTGTGATCCATACAGGATGGGGCCCCCAAGATAGCGTTCAGTTGCCTTATAAGTGGCTGAATTCTATGGTTTATGGTAGATACAACATGATATACAACTATAGTTAATGGGGGTTATTTCATGGTTAAACCAACATAAACCAATCACCCTCATGGGGCCCCATGTCATTATGTCACTGAGGTGTTTTGGAGATTGATGACTATGTCCACCTTTGGGTGGGCATTTCCTCGGGCATTCTCCACTTGGTCTCCCACGATGGCCTGTCGACTTGGACGGCGGTGGAGATGACGGTGGACTGCCCGGGCGCCTCCAGAGCCTCGGTGACGCGGGAGCCGAAGAGCAACGTGGTGTATCTCTTCTATGAGCAGACGGAAACTCGGAGATGTCGATGTTTTCGGTTTTTTTTGGATGGGTTTTCTTGATGACCCAGATGTGTGTTTTTCCGTTTTTAGGGTTTTCTTCATGGTTCATTGAGTCATTGATGGCTTTTGAATGTGTTTGGCGTTCCTTTGGTGTGTTGAAGTGGTTTTTGCTGGTTTAGATGTTGATATTGGATATGTATCTTTATAGAACCAACTAATACTGATACGAGAAACCGACAAAATTCTTGTTATATAATACTAATTTAGTTTTGCTTCGCTTTGGCCTTTTTGAGGTTGCACAAGAACCTCATAACAGATAGAGGACGACCCTATACCGATACCCCATTTGTGATACCCCCGGGAGTACTGAAATCCTCACAACGGATAGGGGGCGGCCCTAATTTGTGGCATTAAATGTAACAAATGTCCCGCTACTCCGCTACTCGTATAATTAATGGGGATATTTAACTTATATAACCAACAAATACTGATATCATGGGGATGCAATAGGATATAGTATAATTATAATGGGGTATTTCTCCAGTGAATGGTTAGAGCTCTTAGGAAGCGTTAGTTCACGCCGGAGCTGTTAGGTGCTACTGAGAGTGTCCCAACGAATATGGGGGTGACTGAAAATGGGATAGACGCGCTTAAAGTTGTGGTTTTAAAGGGAGACAACAATGAAATGATTATCAATGCATCAGAAAGTGGTTGATATATGGGGCATATATTTATGTCACGTCTGACTCTGTCGGAATTGAAATGTGCTAGCAGAAGGCTGACCTGATATGATATATAATTGTGTTTTTTCTTGTGACTGGGAGTATGGAGTAACGAGTAGTGGCAAGGATTTCAGGCAGGTTTGTTGCTTGCAGCGTGTTTTCCTTCGATAGCTTCACAGAGAGCTTCATGTCATGGTTCCACTCATAAGGCGTGGAACATTGATGAACATTGTTGTTTGCATCATTGAGGGGTCGTTTTTACTGGACAATTCCTGTAAGTAACAAAACCTCTGTTTCAGCATTGCTTTGGCGGTCTAGTTTCCTGTGGAGCCACTCCCTATTGTTGGACTTGTTGCCCTTTCCCGCCCAATACCCTCACTGGTCCCTCAGCCCAAATTCACCACATGTGACACTGCAAGAATATAACACGACGACGTCATCGAATGCTTGTATGTCAGCTATACTTATGATACTATAATATGTATATTATATGGATGCATACTGTATACTGCAAATTCTTTGCACACACACGCACACACATGAACGCTCCCCCACACACACACACACAGATCATATCCATTATATTCCGTACATATTCCATTCCCATATATAAGTCTATAAGTCTATAAGTCTATAAGTCTATATTCCATAGTCCATTCCCATATTCCCACACACGCAGAATATATTCTATAAGTCTATAAGTCTATACTTACCTCTCAAATAGACTTCATGTCATTTCAAGCACATCACCAGCATCCCATCGTGCCCTTGCCAGATCACAAAAAGGATCCGCCGCAGCACGGCTTCACCTCGACGAAGGTCAAACTCATCTCGGCCAAGTTGCCCTCCGCCGCCTTCAGCGCGGGGGACTGGCTGTGGAGTGAAGCTACGGAGGTCACGGATGGGTCCCGGGGGTGGAGTTGGGCAGAAATGCCAGGGTGTTTTTGATGGAAAACTTGGGATTTCACCAACTAAAAACTTGCAAATGCTGTTTTTTTTGGATTGAAAATTTGAGATTTCACGTGGAGAAATGGTGATTTCCATGAGATATTCATGGGGAGATGGGAAAAAAGAGCAAGAATGTGTGATATTTTGGTGCAGAACATGTGAAATTTACCGCCAACATACGGTGTGAAGCTAAGAACCGGAAAATGATCATACATCGGTCATTTCAGTTTTTTTTACAATGTATATTCTTCTGTCAGACAATCCCAAATATGGAAACTGTTGTTTTGATGTTGTTTAAAACCATTGGTTGGAGACTGAATGTCTTGATCAAAATCCAGAAGATCCCCGGCAGATTGAGGACTTATTGAAGAAAACAATGCTCAATCAACAACTCAGTCATCCATTTAAGCATCACTGCATATTATTATTTATATATTATATAAATAATATATATATATATATATATACACATGTTGTCACCTTTCCAGCCCTTTCCAGCCTCAAAAAGATGGACATCCCCCAAGAAGGATGGACCTTGAATTGAGATGAATTGAGCCGTGAACTTGCCGGCGGCTAATGTCAGACATATGGCCATGAGTCAAAGTTCAAAAGTTCAAGGCTTTGGACACAGGATTGTTTTAAGAAACAGTATGTAGTGTCACATGTCTTTGGGTGACCAATTTTGGCCCGTACCCATATTAAGGATCAGATGGATGTGTGAAAGCTAAAGCTCAAAATTGCTAGTGGAGTGGCCCCATATGGTTTGTGGTCCCGTTTAGTCGGACAAAGCGGGCTTGAGCTATAGCACTATGGCTAAATCTGATTGGTAGTTCATTTTGTCAATTTTTGTTTCTTTTCCGACCTGGTACGTTTGGGACACCATTCACTTAAAACCGCAGAAATTTGGGATGGGTTATTATTCAGCCCAGCTATGGTCATCATCAACCGGGGACAGGGACCTGTTATAGCAGGTTCTCCAGCCGGAATTGGAGTGGGAGAAGGTGCAAGTGGCAAAAGTCAACTTGGTAGCAGTGAGATGTGGTGAATCGGGGGTGACATTTCGTCCCAGGGTCGGGTGTTTTTCATCTATGATCATGGTTTGTTGTCGTCATATGTCCTTTTACTTTGGATAGAGAATTTTTGGGTAGAGAATCCTTTTCCTGTTGTTGTTGTTGGTGGTGGTGGTCGTCGTGTGGCAGCGTCCTTGTAGTTCCTTTTGCTGCAATGAAATGATGCGCTATAACATCCCATAACGATTTCTTTTTTTTGTTTGATTTTAGTCATTTTTTATGTCGACATTTGCTTGATTGATTTGCCGAAAATCACCTTCACCATCATCACCGCCAGAATCTCACCAGAATCCTATCTAGTCAGTGTTAGTGGCCATTCAAGGCGTCAAAATCTAAGCCCAAAAAAGCGGGGCCACGTGGCCACATGCTCTTTTCCTTGGCGGTCCCCGAGGTGGGAAATCCCTTTGTCGTGTATAGCAGTTTTCGGGATCAGTTGCTCGACCGAGCTGGCAGCGCGAAACGCTGGACTTGTGGATGACCATCGGGAGTTGGATCATGGGTCATTTTTTAGGCGCCCCAGAGTTTGCCAAGTTGGGTTATAATATGTGACAACTGGGGTATAAACCAAGTACTATAGTTATAGATATTTATATAGATTATATGGTTATAACAAGTTGGGTTTTCCAAGTGGCGCCCCAGAGTTATATCCAAGTTATTGAGCTTCATGGGCTCTATAAACCAACATATGTATTATAAGTGGGGCCACTAGATAGTAGTATGGTTTGAACCCAAAAAAAGAAGCTGCTGGTATTAAACGACGAAAATCTGGTCCCAAAGAAACACTATTTCAACACCTTCGCAAATATATATGTAAATGTCAAAACTTAATTTTCTCTGACCTTATTTGCACCCTTATGGCCCCGGGCTACCTGCTTTTGGCCCCACTGCTGATCAATCTCGATGAATTTCGAGGTTGACAAACACGCATTCGATTGGGGCCATTGATCTTTCCACCAGCTGCTGAACATTGTACAAAAGCATGAGGTTTGGCCCTGCTAAAGCATCCCATGTCTTGAAATCATGTTGTTCGCTCTAAACACCATCCCCTTTTTCGATTGGATTTCTTTTGGGGGGTACTGAGTAGTACCCAAGAGCGCCCAACCGAATGTTCCACGGCCGAAGTCATGCCAAGGTGGCTCCTGTACTACTCCGCCTCATCGGTTTTTCGCCGGAAAGATTCCAAGAACCCTCCTCCGATGTACATTGGCATCGCTGCTGCCCCTGCAGTTGAGGGACCCTACCGCAGAATCAATGAGAAACCGTTCCTGGGAACCAGTGAAGGAGTGCCGCAAGTAATTGGACCCTTGGCTCTGCTTGGCTCTGCAGATCTCGGAAAATTTTCGAGCAGTGAATGTGTAAAAAGGATTATCAAGGATGATTTGGATTGTTTTAGAGGATGCTGAAGAGCCATCAATCCTGAAAGTGGGATAAAGTGGGTAGATTCAACATGGTTAAACTGTTAAACAGTTCTTAGGCTTGATGATTGCCTCATAGGCCATGGTATCAGTGACTAGTGTTGTGTACCCCTGCAATGCTGATCCAAGGAAACCCGCACAGGGCTGAGGAAACATGCACCTTTTACCCACATGATTCACACGTGTGAAACAAAATTGAGTTTGGTATGATTTTGGATCTCACATTCCTTTTACCAATGGATTTCCCAATGAATTATGAATGAATTATGGGATTTTCCGGTAAAATGTCCCTGAAACCAATTCACTGTTTCCGAGGTGCCGGATCATTCAAGATGATTAAAGGTTTTGACGTTTTGAACTATGATGAAGAGGCAGGAATAGGCGCAGCTGCGGCACAAGCTTGGGAAGGATTTCACCGGTTGAGAAATACCTGGTCAAGCCCAGGTAAGAAATTGTGGCTTTGTTTTTTCAGTTTGCTTACTGCCGGTAGGTGAAAATGGTGAAACTTCCAACCATCCACCATCCATATATATATATATATTTATACCCTCTGGTTATTTAACATAGCCATGGAAAATCACCATTTTTAATAGGTAAGCCATCTATTTCGATTAGGGCCATCGAAAAACCATGGCTATGTTAGTCATAACCAGGGGCTATTTATCCAGTTTGGAGGTTTGCTGGCCCCCAGATTGCTGGAGATCTGGCCCCTAGCCGCTGCCGAGTGCTCAAACTTGGCCATTTTGTTTGGAACTGCCGCCCGATCATCTCAACGCCTAGTGCGAAGACGGGCAGAATCCAATCTTTAGTGTCCATCATTCTATAGCGGTTGGTAATCAATTCCGGCAATAAGAAGAAAACACAATCATGAGGAGAAAAACACAATCATGTATAGTGGTTGGTAATCAACTCCTGGATGATTTCCATTTTAAGTGGCTGGGGATTTTCCATTCCGGCGATGTTACACCGGAGGCTAGCCATGATGGAACATGCCTTCCGGGATGCATGGCTGCCAACTGCCATCCCAGGAATGCATGTTGGAAGATGTTGGAAGCATCTGTATTAAACCTGTATATATATATATATATATTCAATGAATATTTGAATGTCTAATTCAGAGTAGGTTTCATTCGATGTTTATTTATAAATCCTGGTTGGTGGTTTGGAACAATTTTATTTTTCCCCAACCAGATTGGGGATGATGATCCAATCTGACTTTCATATTTTTCAGAGGGGTTGAAACCACCAACCAGAATCTATGTCTCCCAGGCATTCGCCCAGCACCTCCCAGCCTTCGTTCGAACGTTTTTCACGCCAGCAGCCAGGTAGGCGTTTGCTGGCGCTGGAGAGCCGGATCACGCGAAGCAAAGATAGCAGCGTGTCGAGTATCGTTGCTTGGGGAACAGCAGATGGCTATGTTACCATCGATGTATAGTTACTATATATGTATAATAGTATTTTATAGTATTTATAGTTGATATTTATCGTATTTGATAGTTACCAATAGTTGATTGTCCCATTTATAGTTGATTTCTATGATGGGTTACCATTGATTTATCGTTGATTTATAGTTCATATAGTTGATTTTCCAATTTAAACCTCCATTGATCGTGGATTTCCATCCGTGTTTTCCATCCATTTCTATTCACAAAACGGGGCACAATAATCATCATAATACATATATATATATATAGATATATAGATAGACAAAACTGTACATATATATATACTGCAACCTAACCAACTTAAAACATTGTTTTACCATCAGATATGGGTTTAGGAGTAGGGTAACTCTCCCGTCAAACTGGGGAGTTGACCATCGAACATTGACTCGTTCATGCAGGATATAAACCATGGTGTTTACCAGCCCCCAGTATTTTTTTTTTTTTTTTTAACCAGATTACTGAAAAGTACTTCAATCTTGTGCCAAACATTACCAGTTTCAAACTTTTTGTCCAAAGCAACATGGTCTGGGGGCTCGGTTATCTTCGGATTCGACAGGGTCCGTGCGCTGCTGTTGATGCTTGGATTCCGTCCATGTGGGGATTTATTTAACATGACAAGAACTAGGGCCTCTAGGGCATCAGTTTGAACATCCCAAAACTTGCCAGATCTGAATTTATATTTCATTCTTTGGTATCTTGGATTTGTTCTGGCCAAGAAGAAGGTGAATAGGATATCAATGGATCTCTCTCTCTCTCTCTCAATCTTATTTAAAGCCTGATTTTTTTGGCCACTTCGAAATGTGGCAAGCCGAAAAGTAAATCTATTGTTACACTTGGCATGTTTAACCTGCAAAAAATATAGATTAATTGCACGGCATGCATACTAATCCCCTCTCCTAAAATTAAATACCCTGCATATGAACCCTAAAATGAACAGATTCAACATTAAACTAGGGTTTCTAGGGTGTTATTTCACATTAGGGGGCAGGGATGACTGGATGTCATCACAACGCTGTATCCACTGAGCGAGGCTTTGTTGGCAAGCGCTGATGGCTTTTCCTGGTCCTTGATCGATGCAAATTTCCTGGTACCACTGCTGCAATGCTGGGACCGAGGCATCCCAAAAGGCTACCGAGCAAAGGTTAAACTAGGCCAGATCAAGGGCTGCAACTTCCATGATGAAACCGAAGGTGCTTTTAAGCCAATCCATCTCCGAGCAGATTTGTTCAAGAGACTTGTGGGGTACCGAGTTGGAGACCCAGGTCATTCCATTTGAATTCCTTCGAAGTGGCGAGAAGCCTAGAGAATCCGAAAAACACCAAATACCTCAATAAAGAAGACAACTTGTTTTTGGCTTCCCACTTTTTTCCACAATATCTTTGAATCATTCAAGTGATGATGCCTTTTTGATGCCAGGTGATTTGTGAATGTTTAACGCTGCTACTGATGATGATTTAATGAGCTCTAATTTAATCATGATTCCCATCATTTATCAATATCCCAAATCATCATTCCTCAGTATCAATCACGCTTGCTTCAGCATCAGAGCGATCACAGTCCACCATCAAAATCATGCCCACCATCAGCTTGATAAAACATCATCATTGCCATCATGACCTTCAGCACATGATGATAACCTTTGACATTTACAGACCCTCTGTCAACATCTTAATATGCAAATCACCTGGGTTCCGGATGATTCAGCCTCTCAGGACTATCAAAGATGTCTTGGTGTTCTATCTTTCCACCATGCCAGTGGAGTCTAAAAAGGAGATTAGGCAGATTAGTTAGGTGTAACAAAAAACCCAATGAAATTCGGGAGGGGCACATGCCAATGAGTTTCTGACTGGTGGTTTCAAATCGATTCATGTTCCATCCATTGAACATGAACATGAACATGATGATGATGATGATGATGATGATGAGTATTATTATTGCTATTACACATATACATATATAATCATATATATATATGTTATTACCATGATGATCCCTATAGTGACGGTTCTCTTTCTCGTCCATGGCTTTTTCACAGCGGCCCAGGCCCCATCGGCAGAGAAGAGTTGGAAGAAGGCGATGCTTGGCAGGTCAGCCTTGGTCGGTCACCTCGAGGAACCGACCAACGAAACGATGGGTTTCACCCAGTTTTTTAATGGTGATTTAATGGTGATTTAATGGTGATTTAATAGGGATATGAATGGTGATTTAATGGTGATTAATCCTCTGGTAATGGAATATTAATGGCTGTATGGATAATATGGTTGATTTTCCACTAATATATGGGATAATCCTGGGTAATCATGGTTAATAATGGTTGATAATGGTTGATAATGGTTAATAATGGGAGAGTATAACTGGTTGGTGGTGACTGGAACCATGGAATTTGGATTGACTTTCCCATCATATTGGGAATGGAATAACCATCCCAACTGACTTTAACTCCATGATTTTTCAGAGGGGTAGGTCAACCACCAACCAGCATGTGAAACCACTGATTTTAATCTTTATGAATTCCCTGAAAAGAATCGACCCAATGTTCCACCAAGTTCAGTGGGGTATTTTCATCGCATTTGTTGTTTTCACAACTCGCGTTACGCGACCAGCGCCTTGATGAGGAATATCCACACCTTCGATACAATGATTCCTTCCTTTGACCCGGCGCCTTGGCAGCGGTGGATGACTAGCCTCTGGATCTGAAAAAAAACTATGGAACATCACCATTTCTTAATATTAGGTAAATTAAATTTCCGGTAATCAACTCAACTATTTCCATGGCCATGAACGGCAAACTCTGAGTTTACCAGCTATTAGATGCTTTCACTCCATCCCAAGTGGATGATGCTGAACATGTTTTCTTGCCCGTGTGCCATTGGCTTTGACCATGTTTATCATGTTTGACCCAGTGTTCAATGAGGTTGACTGATGTTCAGAGAAAGATACCCTCTGATAAACTAACATAGCTATTGAAAATGGCCCATTTATAGTTGATTTACCTATTAAAAATTGTGATTTTCCATAGTTATGTCAACGTTTACCAGAGGGTTTAGGGTTTAGCATGGTGAATCATGGTCAGCAACCCAGGATCACGTTTTCATCTACTACGACGCGAGGGATAACTTCAAGAAATCCACCGTGCCACGGCAAGAATCGGTCCGCGATACCAAATTTTCCCTCACCCTCTGGTACTCAAACATGGCTTGCTGGAAAATCCAAGATTTTCATAGATTTTAATAATGATAATGATTTCCCCTTTCAAACTTCCATTACATATAATATAGATATATATATATCTCTCTCTCTCTCTCTTCCATTCATAGGGGATTTCCCTGCGATTATGGAGGTGAGAGCACCCAAGGAATGCGTCGGCGTCGCTCGCATCCCCGTGGTTTTTCTGGAATCTATCGCCTGTACCACAGCTACCCGCGTGGGAGCAACGTGAGTGGCCCTTTTTTGCCGTCATTCCCTGGGTTAGAAGTTGGGTTAGCACCTGGTGGTTTCAAGGATGGGGATAATGGGGTTTCCTAAGTTAGGGGTATCCCCAAATCATCCACTTTAAATCACTTTAATAGGATTTTCCATTATAAAATTATAAACCATCCATGGCGGAGTACCTCCATTTCAGGAAACCCCCATATGACCAACTGAAAATGGGCAGCAAATGAACATGTGGGATGAAGAACAATGAAGAAATGCCAAGCATTGGGGTTCCAGCAACTCAAAATGGGACCTGCAAGTAACAGAATGCTACGGGTTACCCTCTGGTAAACTAACATATCTATGGAAAATCACCATTTTTAATGGGAAAACTCACTATAAATGGCCATGTTCAATAGCTATGTTAAATTACCAGAGGGTATTTTATTATGTAACTTGAAATGGTTCGCAAGATATTGAATAGTTTTTAGGCCGCAAATCTCGGGAAGCAACCAGGGAAGACTGGTATGTTCAATCATTTATGACTATTTAAGTATTTATTGTATGATTTAATTTTACAAATATATTCTATATATTATATATCTATACATATATATATAGGTATAATGTAATATAATTATAATTTAATATAATATAATTTAATTTAATTGTAATATAATATAAAAATAATAATATAATATAAAAAAAATATAATATAATATAAAAATATTTGTTTCATATAATAATATATATATATATGTATGTGTGTGTGTGTTCATGTCTGTGTCTCAAAATGGGATGATGATCCTAGCTGACTTAATTATTTCTTTGGGATGGCTGGTCCTGGTTACATACACGCGCTCACCAGAGAAAAATGTCGCATTGTTGTCTCTTCCTGTATGCATGCGGTGTTTATTTTACGGATTTGTATGGTAAATTTGCTGTTCTTAGTTCGTAGTTTTAGCCAATGTTGGACTGGTGGTTTGGGAACTGAATTGTGAAAATACCCCAGGTCATAATCCGCAAATACAGATTCAATACCACCAAGCCAAAGCATCAATTATCCTCTGGTAATTTAACGTAGCTATTGAAAATGACCATTTATAGTGGATTTTCCCATTAAAAATGGTGATTTTCCATAGTTATGTTAAATTACCAGAGGGTAACGAATGATAGTTGGTGACTCCAATGTTTCAGCGCAGTGTTTTTTGTTCAGCACAACCAGGGAGTGGGCGAAGCAACATCGATTCCAGCAGAGGATCCAAGATATCCAAGCCCGGCAGAGGATGAAATTCTCCCAATGGGGGGCCCTCCTATCTCCAAATACATAGATCCCAAACCCATAGGATCCATGGTGCTGGTATATATGCTAACATTGGGGGTATATTGATGGTAAATGTGACCATCTATAGCATACATGGATCATATGGGATACACTCCAATGATGTGTTGTTTTTTCCCTGCCTATATTTTGTATTCGGGTGCTGGGCTATCTGGGCTTACCTACTCGTACTTTAGGGTTATCAAGTCATCGTCGGGTGCCGTCAATGCACGGGATGCTTCCCCACACTTCGCACAGAAATCGAGGATTTCTGATGGGAATGGCAGAGAAATCTATGAGAATGGGATAGAATGATATACCCTCTGGTAAACTAACATAGCTATTGAAAATGGTCATTTATAGTGGATTTTCCCATTAAAAATTGTGATTTTCCATAGTTATGTTAGTTTACAAGAGGGTAGAATAGGGGTTCCACCATTGGGGATGCCTGAAACTTCCCCAAGAGCCGCCTAGCTAGTTCTTCGTTTGGATGCTCAAAGTGATTCAGATATATGGCGGCACAGGCGCACCAAACAACCTACACCGTGCAGCTGAATTTTCCCATGAACTTGGGGGAATCGTGTCACTGATACCCATTTATTTCATGATATATCATGATATAGAGTGCTGTATTTTATTTCATGCATGGTTTCAACTACGCCGGATTTTCATGGATTTTCTGGCTTAGCTTCTGCTTGGATCCTTGTCGTTCTATTTTCAGTTTCAGAACCTTGAGTTCTTGGCCTGTGGCATCGAATCCTTTTGAATCGACCCATACAAGCCATAGAGAGAGCATGGCAACTCGTCGCGAAAAATGCCAGGGAATCAACCGTGGATCCATGGCATTTGTGCCAGCGATCCGTTGTGTTCCGGCAATGCGATGTATTTTCATGGGCGATCTATTTTGAATCTTTGAAGAGATTTGGATATGGGAAGGGAACTCGGACAGCGTCCCACAAGGAAGCATCCGCATGATTGGGCTTGATGCTGTGCACCCTTGGAAATTTGCTTGTCAGCCACAACTGTCACCTCACTAGCTATGAAGCCAGCGCACCAGTTTCGAACCAATAATGCTTCCGTTGATAAGTTTATATTTTGGCCAGAAATTACATATTTTGTCAATCCAACCATTCTTGTTGGCAGGTTCTCATCCATCATCCAACCATTTCAAAAGGGCAAATTGTCATTCATGGTATTGTATGGTGATATAATTTGGCATATCGGTTGGTGGTTCGATTTTTTGGTCGTTTCCATCGAACCTGGAACAATGATACCAAAGGATTTAAGTCGACTTGTCCCTTTCCCTGGCCCCTATCGTTCTCCAAGGGAGGCAATGTGCCGCCAGTCGCTTGGGCTGGCGGCCAGCGAGTGGTGCTGCCTCCGAAGTGAGCAGCGCAGTTCTGACGCGGATTTGCTCTGTGGCTGGGCCTGGATTTTCCCATAGGTTTCTTTTCTTAAATATCATGATAGTTTACCCTCCAGTAAATTAACATAAACCCTGCCAGGGGTTGGAAGATTATATAGTTTCTACTGAACATTAGTTATTTTCAGGGTTTATATTAATTTGCCAGAAGGTGCACTAGTTTACTATATTTTTTTCATTGTCATGATTGCTATCACTGATGTTCTTTACTGAGTAGAAAATACCAGCCAAACTATTTTTTTCAGAAAACCATTGAGGGGAGTATGTAAAAACAAACAAATCCAATGGACATTGCCTAGGTTCAAGAACGAGTATTTTGAATCTCAGTAAGGATTGTAAATCATTGAATCTATGGTTTGGAACATGTTTTATTTTCCATAATATATGGGATAATCCTTCCCATTGACTTTCATATTTTTCAAGATAGTTAAAACCACCAACCAGAAATCTTTGAATCTATGTTCAACATACGTTCCATTGGCGGGTCAAGGAGATGATCTTTCAGGAGCAGATTTGGAATTCAGATTGATCCCAGCGAACTAAACCTCCATTTATTTCATGGATTTTCCAGTTCGCTATGTTAAATAACCAGATGGTATAGTTATGTTGTTCCTTCTCTCCGATTTGTTCTTCCCAAGTTTCTTGCTCTTTCCCTTCTTTCCTTTAGCCTTTATCCTTTCTTTCCTTCTTTGGAAACCTGGGCGCTCTCTGGAAGTGGTGCTAAGTAAGATGGAAAAAGCAGTCGTCAAGGAGTCAATGAACAGAAATGTTCTGAGAAAATCTTACCAGTATCCAGTACCATACCCACCAATTAGATCCAGAGGATACTAACTTATGGACTTTTTGCCACAATTCGGTCTCATTCCAGTGATATTGGTGCCAACATTCGCATCGCAATACTAACATATGATCCCATATAGACATTATATAGGGTGTGATATGTCATTTCCATCCATTTCCCACCCGCATTGGTTGAGGAAACAGCTGGGGAAGTTTTAGATGTTGAAGGCCCAAGCAAAATCCAGGCGAAAGGTTCACGGAGTGCATTTTTGCGAAAAGAAAAAGCAGCTGGGGCTGGAGCAATTTTGGGGGTTGACATGTCAGATCTCCAGACTTCGCAACCCGATCCAACCGGCATAGTTGCGTCTAGCTATAAAACGTATATAGACCTATTATGTTTTTTTTGAGCACATAGCATTCCACGTGCATATTATAGATTATATATACAATCACATATATATATAAATACATTATGTTACATACGTATCATGTTAGAGCTTAATGTACTGGTACAATCATGTTAGAGCTTAGTGTACTGGTACGTATATGCTTACACATACATACATACATACATACATACTTACATACATACATACATACATTCATAGTGAATTATTGACAGTGTGAACGATCCACCTAAAAAGTGGGGCTGCCAAGAATGATTTGGGTCGATTGTATAAAGCTGCACCACCGTGCACCCGCTGCCTGGTTTGGTTTCACAATGCCAGGCCCAAACAGATTGGACCGACTTCCGAGCTCAGCGCAGGCAGCGCGGGAAGGAATGGCCGACACCAACTTACAGACCTCCATCTCGGACGAAACAAATAGCATTGAATGAAGGTTGGTGTTTGTTTTCAATGTGATTGTTGAATGTGGTCCATTTCAATGAAGCTTTCCATAATAAGAATCAACCCAAATCAATCCAAATCATTTAATTAATGTGTTAAACTCAATAATAGTTCTCCTTCTTTGGAGGCTTTATAGAACCCATTTCCGGTGATATTGGGAATTGATTATTATTGGGTTTACCCCTTTAAAAAGGGTATAAAATTGGAACGTGTCCGTTGTTGAAGTCTTAAGTTTGCGATTTGTCAGGGTCCAAATGTGTTTTTTTTTCAAAGCTACGGAGCCATCATGGATGCAGACGGGGGGTGGAAATCGGTTCTTTTTCCTGAATTAAGCGCAACGGTGATTCATGATGTGGTGGTGGTGGTGGTGGTGGTGGTGGTGGTGGTGGTGGTTTATTATTTGGAAGCGCTTGACAACTCTCTTATTATTTCCATCTTGCAACCACTTGGCTGGTGGATTGGAATGCTTTGCCACTTCCATCCCAAACTTGGATGAGCCAAGTATTCCCATGGTTTCTTCAGGTATGTTGGGCCTTAATTTCCATAGTAGAACTGCTGGTTTCCTTGGAGTTTCCCCTTAAAGCAATCCAGGTTGTGGTCCACCTCTAGCTGGGTTGCTGCATCATGCGGCCACCAGTGCAGTGCCTCGGAGCCACGGATTTGGGTTATGAGGGGCAGCCATTCTACAGGAGGATGACTCTGATTACTCTGCTTCACTTTTTTTAGATTTGGTGAGCCAGTTTTTGGTTTTCCCTGCAAGCCCACCAGAATTCAAGAGCCTATTTGTTCCTTAAACAAAAGAACTTTTATGGGCCACTTAAGCAAATTACAAGCTCTTGGTATGTCCCGTCCCGGTTTTGTTTGGAGCGGCCCAGCTTAGGAATGTCAGATAATGTTCCCAAAATTTGTTTGGAGGAGACAATCCACAGGAAGCCCCTCCTTATTTTATTACGTTCATTGATAATTACTTGCTGTCCTGTTTAGTAAAAGTTCCAATATATCAATCGAAATTGAAGTGTTTTCCAGAGTTTTTTCCAGTTGAAATGTTCCCTCAAATCACAAAAATCTGCATTGAAATGTCAAATAAACGGACATTTTGTTCACCATCATTAGATGGATGAATGGACGGATGGATGGACGGAGGGAGGGAGGGAGGGAGCGAGGGAGAGATGGATGGATGGATAGCTGGATAGATGGAAGGATAGATGGATGGATGGGTGGATAGATAGAGACATAGGGAGATATAGAGATATGATATAGAAATATAGAGATAGAGGTTTAAAGATAGATATATATATATATATATGGATAGAGACATAGATATAGATATGGATATCATGGGGATTTCTCACATACTTCAAGGTGCCCCTGTCCGCCACACCGGGATCGCTGCGCCCAGTGCAGACCTGGTACCTTGGTGGCTGTGGGGCGGAAGCCGTGAGGGGGGGATCACCAAGAAAAAAATCAGCAAGTTCAATGCAGGTTAATCATATAGTCAATTATATGTCAATGATATGTCAATCATATGTCAATTATTTTCGATATAGATAAAGATACTTCTTGGGACAAGAATCTATCGACCTCGCTGGCCTGGAAATGATGTGTCCCTGCAAGGAGGAGAGGTTATCATCGAGGAAGGCCATAGATACCTGGGATATCTACAGGTTCTGGTTATATCCCATCAGAATAGATTGGGAGGGATACCCTCTCGTAAACTAACATAACTATGGAAAATCACCATTTTTAATGGTTAATTCAACTATAAATGGCCATTTTCAATAGCTATGTTTGTTTACCAGAGGGTATCCATAGTAAATATCGGTTGAAAGTATCTATTCTGGATATTAACCTTTGGATACCACCTCCCAATCTGTCACAATGAGCGAGCTGAGGGGTCCAAACGATGCGGAAACCGAGAATAAAGTGGGCCCGTGCGAATAGCGACAACAGCTAGCAGCTAGATGGTGTAAATATGTGGAAATAATGAGATTAATACCATTCAACTATAGCATGTTGGAAAACAATGCAAGACCTTACGTTTGAAGACCACTATCTGAAAGAACCATGGTTCCTCTGAAAAAGCGGGGAGTCAACCGCAAGACAATCCGAATCAGTCCATGGTTGCTTCCAAGATGTGGTAATTGGCCACTTGGAACACGAGCAAACAAACCAACAGCCTGATTTTGGGGGCTGTGTGATTTCAAGATGTATCGAATTTGTGTTGTGTTCCCTGCCGCTACCCTGCTGGTCCCCGAAAGCATTCAAGGCCAGTGGTCGAAAGCCGCGAAGAGCAGGTGGGAGAAGGGCTTCTAAGATGGATGGAAAGTCATGTTGATGACTGGGTTTTGTTGGGAAAATGTCTGAGTGGTTTGTCCAATGATGGGTCTCTGATGGATGTGTTTATCAGAAGACTCTATCCGTGCATGAAAGATATGAAAGCTAGCCTGAGGGAATGCAATTTTATGCTATTTGCCTTAGACAGTTGCTGATTTCGTCTCAATCCTAGATTATGCATTCAATACTACATCGTAACCATGTCAAGTTAATGTTCACCCATCGTTTTGGATGCACATCTACCTTGTAAACCCAGTTATTTTTCGCACCTAGATTGTTGAAAGTCTCTCTCGGGTGAGTGATTTGGGTCTGTCTGAAAATTGGCTACGATTTTTTGTACCCTGACCATCCAGTAACTGGTGGTTTATTCCCGTGTTGTTCCATCATTCCAGATGAATGATAACGACTTCTCTGCGGCACCACTGTAAGTGATGGTGGTAAGGAGAATCATCCCAAAATGAACCTCTTTCTGGTAAGTCAATGCCATCCGGGAACATATAGTAATCCCAAAAAAGATAGAAGTTCGTGAATCTTCACATATCTTCACTATTTTGTTGTGGGGATTAATTTTTGTCAATCCTTTTGGGGCTGGAAACTTGTTATTTAGAGCCACAATTTGTAGCTCATGTTTCTATGGAAACTCTCCCGCAGGGCGACACGCGGGAGGTCCTTGTTTCGCCAGGGAGACTCGGAGTCGGGTTGGGAATCCAGTGCCATGCGGGGTACCCATTGATACCCATTGGGATGGTGAAATAATTCTTGGGTATTTACCAGTTTACCATGACGGATCCGGCTGGTGCTGGTAGAAAAATGCTAACATAAAGGGGGTTAATCTTGATGAGATCCAAGGCACACCATATATAGCAGCACCATGGATCCGTCATGGGTATGGGTAAATTATGTTTGGACCGAAAGGAAGAAATCGTTCTGAAGATTATGAAGGCGAACTCTCCAAATTTGACCGTAGTGAATAACGCAGATTTACGCAGAGATATACCAGTTACACACCAGTTACATACCAGTTGCAAAGCATTTCCACATCGACAGGCACCAGAGAGGTGGGTAACCACTATAGGTGGGGTTAATAAGCCTAGCTAGCAGTACGTCCAATTGGATCTAGTTTTGGTGATCCTCTATGCGCCATAGTCATGAGTTGGATAGATAGCCAGCTTGGATCATGGTCATTAATCCATTAAAAGGGTTTACCCTCTGGTAATTTAACATAGCTATGGAAAATCACCATTTTTTATGGGAAAACTCACTATTTCTATGGCCATTTTCAATAGCTATGTTAAATTACCAGAGGGTAACACCAATTCTAAGGAAGTACTATAGTGATGCTGGGACGACCCTAAACCCTATACCATGTTTTGGCGTAAGCAATCATCGCATACCCGTAAGATTGGAAAATACTACATATCCCGAATAAGGGGCCAAAAATGTAGGTCATAGATCCAGTACCAAACCATTATGGTTCCTACGGGGTATATTTAATATGTGGAAGGGATTGCGTTTCCTCAATGGCATGATCCTCGAATTGACCACGACGCAGACATTTTTCCTGAGGTCCATGCTACGAGGCAGGGGCGTGTCGATGCATGCATGCATAAATACATAAATACATACGTACATGCATCATTGCCAGCATACCAACATACCTAAACACTTAAATACGTTACTACATACTTACATATCTCTACTTACATATCTACATGCCTAGATGCCGACATACATATCCACATGAGTATACCTACATATGTGAATGCTCAAGTACAGACATACATATACATGCATGCATGCATGCATACATACATGCATACATACATAACTACAAATTTACATTTTACATGACTGATTGCAGACATACCTACATACCTACATACCTACATACGTACATACCTACATACCTACATACATACATACAGACAAACAAACATACATCATACATACCAATCTGTATGCATAGATGCGTACATATATACATACGTACATACCTACATAGCTAATTGCATGCCTACCTGCCTACCTACATACATACATGCAGGCATACCTGCAGGTATACATAGATGCATACATAATATGCACATTCCTACATACCTACACCCACCAACATTCCTACGTCTACATACATACGTTCATACCTACACACCTACCTACCTACCTACCTGCCTGCCTGCATACATACATACATATATACCTACCTACATATGTGCATACATACGATCATACATCCCAGCATACATACCAACGTACCTAAATACAATGCCTGAATACATACAAAACATCATTTACATTACCTTGCATTAAATTGAATTTACATTACAGTTACATTTGCATTTACATTTACATCTGCCGGCATGTTTTCATGTCATACATGCATAATTACATATATCATGCATGTATGCATACATGCATACATGGAAAAAAACATGCACGTATACATGCATACATGCCTATATACTTACGTACCTATGTACCTACATTCCTACATACCTACTTACCTACATGCCTACAGGCCTGCATACTTACCTATTTACATACATAACTACCTGCATACATACCGACTACATACATACATACCTAACTGCATATATACATACAGGCATGCATGCATACCTACCTACCGACATACATACATACCTACATACCCCTACATTCCCCTACATACCCGTACATGCCGCTACATAATGTCTACATGACCCAACATATCCTCTACATACAAACCTACATACCAGCATACCAACATACCGACATACCTATCTACCTATCTGCCGTACTTACCTACATACATAAACTTTTTAAGTATACACACAACTAGATAATTGGGTTACTGCGCATTCCCCAGAACAGTTGAACTCGTATGCTGGTTGATGTTTCCCCGGCCGAGCCCACAGGAAGAAGCAAATCACAACACCTCTGTCAAGGCTTAGTTGTACCGGGAGGCTTTGTGGGAACATTTGGGAACTGGGTTGGGTTGTTGGCAGGATTGTGCCCCACAGGACTCCCCGACAACAACAACAACAAAAAAAAAAAAAATCATCGATGATACCAAATTGGTGGTATCACTGGGATATCATGGGGATAATGGTATATAACCACTGGAGCAATCGGAATTGGATTCGCCAAACGGCTCAACCTCAGGTTGGTGAATTCGAATCATATATCCAGGTCCGTCCAATATCCCATCATATCTGCATAACATGTTGGTTATATCATGTTATATCCCCATCATATCCCATTTTAGCCTCATTTGACCCAAGAATGGATGAACACATCGAATTTTTAGAAGGTGATGTTCCTTTGTTGACATTGTGGCCTTGGGTAATTGTGCATGCGACATCGGCCGGGGAGATAGCACCCATTGTTTTTTTCTTGCAGTATCATTTTTTTTGGTAGCTGATTTTCTGGCTAATAATCCCTGATTCTTGCAGTAATATAATTTCTGGCTACACCCTGATTTTAGCCTCTTAATTGCCCAACATTCCTGGCAACTCCATTTGTTCATTTCTCTGAAAATTACTAATTTGATCCTTGTGAGTGAGATCACTGAAAACATGTTTGTTTTTTTTTACTTGTTATATCTTTACGTATATATATAATATGTGATTTTGTCATTTCCAAACCCATCATATGTGTTTCTTCGAAAAACACTGAACAAATAATTTCGCCTTGGACAATCACTGAAGTCATTTCTTGCTGCAGGCAAATCACTGAAATCACCATGTTTTTTTCCCCAAAACAAATTTGCTTTGGCATGACCGGTAGGTAGTGAGTGTGTGTTGGCGGTGCGTTTGCCGCAACCAGCTCCACCCGGAAGCAACTGCTTGGAGGCGCTATTGGAGATCACCGTTGTGACCGATGATTACTGTTGAATTTAAGACACGAACATGGAATGGTGGGCACCCACAGAAAGGACATTAACATTAAGTACGGCAAATTACATTTTTAGTATAGATGTGTTCAAATTTACTCGAGAAATTGGATTCAAGATGATTAAAGGCTTGTATAGGCTGGTTACATCCATATTCGGAAATCGCAGCTACACCTTTGACAAATTTGACCTTGGCTAGCGAACTGGGGCCAGGTGAAAGCGGATGTGATGGACCTCACTGGGAAAGCAGTGCTGGTGGTTTGGGCCCTGGGGTGTGGCCATGGTCAAGCCTTGTAGATGGACAACCCTAATGCAAGGGGTATAGGAAACCCCAAAAAGATGCATGAAATCCAATCTGGAAAAACATAGCCAGCCACAAACAGAATCCTAAAGTATCTAAAAGTGATCCATCCAATCCAAAAATAGTAGGTTGAACGTGCCAAGGGCCAACTTAAGACTTGAGGGTCATTAGCAGGAATTAAATCGCAGGAATGGTCAGATGGCTGCCACTTAAGTCACTAACAGGATCTAAGCAACTAAAGGGTTTTAGCAACTTTTTGGCAGAAATTCCTCGCATTCATCGTTGGATTTTGCGCCCGTATTCACTTTGAGCTGGGGTGTGGAGCAAGAAACACGCCGTTTCTGGTGGATGTATCCCAAATTTCCAGGCAATTTTTGGCACGGTTTTCACCCTTCAATGGGTTTGTCAAAGGCAACATCCACAGGATCCACAGGGACTGTGGATTGGTTGGTTGTTCTGCGAATTTCTGCCATCCAACCATTAGCTTTCCTCAAGTGGTGCTTGAAGATGTGAATGCTTCGCTCATTTCCCCCTGTGGCGTTATGCAACATCCGAATCATTGGCGCTTGCAGCTGCCTGCTCTGAGGCCACCCTGCGACCTGCTAGCCTACAGGCGACCTTTGGGAGAGTTCTTTAGTTTCATCCCATCCTCTTAATATGTTCACCACCCAATAGAAACCGTGTCTTTTTGGAGGGAATTTCCACATCATTGGGACCATTTAGGGATATTTAGGGTGTGTTTAATATTGGGGGGATGGTAAATGGTATTACTTAGACCTTTTGTCACAGAATGGGCGATAAGAATGCTAACCGCTACCCAACAAAAAGGGGGCCTATGACTCCGGGCTATCAACATCCCATTGGTCCAGCATGTGGATAGCTGAGGCCACAACAGGCACAATCATCGCAACTGGGGATTCAGGAGATACCATCCAACTACTACCACGCTCCAACATAGACAAATCACTGCTTGTTGGAGGAATGTAGTTTTTCAACCCCCCTGTTTGATTACCACTTGTTTGCCATAGAGGTGTTTGTCATCAAAGTGGTTTTCCAATCGAGTTTTACCACTAGAAATGGGGGATCCCCAAGTCACCAGTCATCCAGGCCTTGTCCAAAGACCCTGCTGCCCTTGTCTCAGTGTGTCGCCAGTGAAAGAGGATGAGTTGTATTGACTTGCTGTATTTGAATGAGTTTTCTGCATATTTATTGCATATATCACATATATATATATATATGCATATATATGCATATAAATATATACATATATATATATATGCATGTGTATACAGCACACAAAAATATATGTAAATATATCTTTATGTGTATATATATATATGTGTGTGTAACAAAAGCCAATGGCTGTTGATCCACTGGTTTGTGTGAATCTCTCACTATGTGTACACAAGTAGATACTTTGATAGATAGACAGACAGACAGATAGCGCACCCTAGGTCTTCATGGGAAAAACTGACCCAGCTCGGTGAGACTACATATGGAAAACCCATTCGAGTGTAGTTTAATAAGTTATTAAATAATGCCACGTGCATTCAAATAAAAACAAAAACATATCATCCGACAGTTAGTTTTGTGTTTCAATATCAGTACAGTATGTAAAAAAAACTATAGTTATATATATATATATATGTATATACCCATATAGTGTCATATAAATCCTATATCACCTATATTGGTGTATGATTTAATAGAAATTCCTCAGCGTTGCCGAGGTGGTTCTATCTCCCACCTCTGCTCAGCACCTTGGTAGCTTCAGTCGAAATACCTACGAATAAGAATGGAATTGTTGACGGGATCTAACTATGAACCAATGGGGATTTTTAGAATAGTTAGGCATAGTTAAAGTCCGGAAATGTCCGAAAACAAATCCGCTGGCTCAAAAATCTAACTATGAAGCAAACCAATAAGATTTGTTTTGCTGGATATGTATGATTGGATATGGATGTGTCTGAAAACGGGGTATACCGGTAGCTAATGACCATCTGAATCGGAAAATATCATGATTGACAATTGGATACAAATTGGGGTAGCCTATTTTGAGACAACGCCAAATACCCATTGTTTGACGTGAAAAGACACCCATCCAGTGATCATTCAGAGTTTGTTGAATGGAAAAACACACCGGAATACCCAAAATGTTCGCTTAGACCACTCCATTGGCGATAATTCATAGCTTCAAAAAGTTCCAAAACAACCAGCCGCAGATTTGATCAGTGATTGATATCTTGGGGAAAGCATCATCCAAACGCTAGCTGCCTTAGCAGCCTCTCATAGAGCGAACCGTAGCCTCCTAGGACTCTGAAGAACCAGGAGCTTGCGCGATGTTATGCCAGCCGAGGTGTGGTTCCATTACTGGGCCGTATGGTATCCATAAGTACCCTCTGGTAAACTAACATAGCTATTGAAAATGGCCATCTATACTGGATTTTCCCATGAAAAATGGTGATTTTCCATAGCCATGTTAAATTACCAGAGGGTATCCCATGTTCATTTGTTGAAAGAATAGTTTGCAGCGACAAATTGAAAACCAGGTTCGGATGGTGAAATTGGCATCGACATTTGCAAGGCGGGAAGGGGCGGAAAGTTGGCGGCAAAATGATGCTTTGGTGATGCTATGCTGCAAGGTAAGGACTTTACTTGTTGAATTGCAGGGTTTATTGGGGATATATGGATATATATATATATATGTATATATCACACGAAGTATACTTAATGGCTTAATGGGTTTATAACACAATAAATTATAACTATGGTTCTTCACTTTTGATAATTTCTATGTTTTTGTTGGGTTTACAGGATATCAATTGGTTTATTGAGGTCTTCTCACAGACTTCGGCAATCCGAAATGGCAATGGAGTGGAAAGTCACTTATTTTGGGATGAATTCTCTAGGTTCTCCATTGGGAAAGGCTATGGCTCGCTGCCATGTCTTGAAGACTTGTTTTTGCTCGCTCCGGCTGCGATACTGCAAGATCGGGCTCAAGTAGCTGGATTCATGACCAATGACCAGATCTTTGTTGTAGTCTGTTGCAGTGAGTTTTTTTGTTTGTAGTCTATGTGTGAATGAAGTTATAAATGCTGTAAATTTCTGTCGCATTTTCTGGAAATGGGAGCTACGGAACTACTTAGAGTTTCCCAACCACATGATACTTAGAGTCAGATGGTTTATCAACTGGAATATGGCTTAACTGCCCAACCCACCCAAACCCTTGTGCGTCGAGAGTCATCACTGATTGGTGGTTTCGCACGTTCCTTCACCCAGTGATGCTGTTTCAATTGGCCACGAATTTTAAGAGTGGGTTGACCATCATCACATCATTTCAAACAAACACGTAGGTACATTTGGCACTTTCAGCTGCTTTAACCACAGCCATAGCAGTTTTAGCCCCAAAAGGATCAAAAAGCAATTCAAGTGTGCCACTATACACCCTCTGGTAATCTCACATAGCTATTGAAGCCATGGCCCATAGAAATAGTTGGTTGACTTCTTAAAGATGGTGATTTTCCATGGCTATGTTAGTTTACCAGGGTAACCATCATTCACCATGATTTTCCCATGAAATCATAACTGGATGTTCTTCTCCAATCTTGTTTGGGTTTTCACCCGAAGGCAGCTGTCGTTAAGTCCAGTGGTTTGTTCGCCATGGACGTTCCTGCTGAGCTGGTTGCCTTCGCAGAAGACTTGGCCGACGTGGCGGGCAAGGTGATTCTCCAGTACCGAAGTGGCGAAGTCTGGTCGGGTGGAATTGGCCCAAGCCAAACGGTGGTTATTTAGTAATACATATACCATATATTACCATTCTGGAGTCCCACCATATACCGGAATTTACCAATCTTTTCGCCATAAGGGTGGTATATTACGGTATATGCTAGCCAGCTCACCAATGTCAAAGCTGAGATTGCTTTGAGATGCCTTAGGTTGAGGTCGAAACCTGGGTTGGGTGGAGTACTTGGGTGGAGTACTTGGGTGATTGGCTCTTGAGCCTTAACAAATAGCCCGAAGTGATCGAAGTGAGAAGGTTTGATCAACCCCCGCTGTTCGGATTCGTAGGATGTCCAAGATTGGCCAAGTGAAGGGTTGTGAACACATGGGAACTCACAATACATATTTACATTATACATATTATATATTATGGTTCCATAGTTCCTTATTTTATGTACCCATTTGTTGTCGTGGCTGAAGCCATCAACTCCATGGGGTTTGTTGTTTCGCATGCGACCGCATGGGATGGTTCATCCTCGGGGGAACCCATGGGTTCGGAATGTTTAAAGCTGGGAGATACCCTCCCTATGGATCCAGTCGTACCTTCTTAGGAAGTGGGACTGGGGTATGATTTGGAGGGTTAAGTACCCTCTGGCAAACTAACATAACTATGGAAAATCACAATTTTCAATGGGTAAATCCACTATAAATGGCCATGTTCAATAGCTATGTTAAATTACCAGAGGGTACCTTCTCAGACAGTGGCCATGGATCCATAGGGCTTGAACGTTTGGAAGCCTCTTCACCGGCAACATTTGGATCATTTGGATGGTTGGTCCCGGCAGCAACATTTGGAAAGCGCGCTGTGCGTTTGTGTGTTCCATTGCCCCATTGCCTTGCCCAAGGTATTGGCGCAAACCTGTCTCTTGCCAACAATTTCTGCTCATGGATGGGGATTCAGCCATTGCCCGCTGGTCAAATGTGGTCAACTTTACACCACGGCTGCCTCGTTGATGCACAACTCCCGAATTTTCTACCGTTAAATCTCCATGATAGCTAGCTCCATTAAAAACCCCGTTAAATCCACCCTATGGACTATGTAAACATGTGTAAACATAATAAAATATTAAATATAAAATAATATATATATATATATAATATATAATATAATATAATATAATATAATATATGGATGTCTAAGAATTTCTAAGACATGTCTTTTCCAGCATTTTTTTCCACATGTTTTGGTCATGGTTCCAGTGATCTCACAGGTTACAGTGGAGTCCAAGCATGAACCCGGGCGCCCGATCCCGGAAAGCCCCGTGACCTTAGCGGATCGTGAGGCGGAGGACGGGGCAGCTGGGAAAACCTTGGGAAAACCATGGGGAAAACATGGGAAAACATGGGGAAAACATGGGAACATATAGGAAAATATGGCATTTTAATGGTTTCTGATGGTTTGTGTTCGTATTAAACTCAGGATTAAGATGTGGATTTCTGTGATCATAATGTGGAATTGGTTTTCTATGTTTCGTAGATGTTTGTTTCCATGTCTGTGTCCGTTTTGGAGTATAGTTACCCAGTTCTTTAGGGAAATAAAACGTTCATGGCATTATTTATGGGGGATATGAGAAGCAACAATCATTCTTTGCCATGGCAGGATCACAGATGTATTGTCGGAGCAATTTCCCGGAAAGACGATGGTTGAAGCAAAGAATGTTTGGGAAGAAACAAAGTTGGGGATACCAACCTACCACCACAATGTGGTGTGCCCCCCCAGGTATGAGTTGACGGAAAAAAAGAACCATTGGCTAGTTCGAGTTCGATCGTGTTCGATATATCTACAAGAAACTTATAACAGGTATTGGAGTTATGCACCACTGCACCACCTTGTAGAACCAGAGATGAGAAAAGCAAGAGCTGCTTGATCAGTTGACTCTCCTGCACATCAGTGGGAGGCCACAGATTAGTACCTATGGGAACTAAATCTGAACCCATACACCAACCTGCTAAAGTGCCCAAGAGGGTAATGTTCAGTGCGTATGGAAAACCATGAACTCAGTATATTTTAGTTGTTATCAAGAAGCAACGGCAAATAGCATCACATTGGTGATTCGCGGAAGCACTACAACACGGAGTGCTTTGTTGTGGATTACTTAATGAAGTATGATTTCCACATGCAGGGAAAGACACGGGGTGTTGTTTGTATGTACGCCGTACACGCGTCGTTTTTTTCCCACACTCAGAGGCCTTCCAAATTCCCAAAGGGAAGATATTTCGTTTGGATGAAGTCAGGCACAAACGAATCCAAACAATGTATGTAATGCATCAAAGCCAATGCCATCTGCACCACCCCCAACGATTTCGAATGATTTCGACCATCCCTGAACGGCAGTTCCTCAAATGGCGCCGATTCATAGGCCGATAGTCGTCGGAATCCACCAGATATTGCGATCATAGGACCCACTGTGGTAGCATACCGCAGCCCTGCACACTTTGTTACCAAAAACAAACGGCACGTGGTGAACCTCGAAATCTTTGGTTTGGTTTTATTCTTGGATTTGAGAAACTAAGGTTGTAGGCAAGGCCCCTAACTATATCGAGCCACTTCCTGGGACCAAGACCAGCAGGAAGCCATGCGAAAACTCATTGAAGCCAGGTGCCCTGTTTGGGTCTGGGCATCCAAACTGGATTATGGTGGGTCGCATATATTGAGCATGTTGGTGAATGCTCGTTTACCTATACACATTTCCTTGGATTTTGGCACATAATAAATCATAATAATGTATTGATTCGATAGTTGGATTGGAGCACTAGAATCACCAAACCAACTTGGGAAGAGTTTGGGGGAGTAAAGTTATATATGGAGAAGATGGATGTTTTGCTAGCAGTAGTGGTCAACCCTGCAAGTAGGACACACGACAGTTGGCGGTGCCACATGCTATGCTGACTACAGATGAACAAGACAAACCCTTTGTACTCCAGATCTAGCCGGCAAGTTTTTTACGTGTCCGATATGCCATTCTTGGACTACCTTGTCCCGTGCAGCTTACAGTCTCAAATTCCTGCACCAAAGTTGGCCCGGCGTGGTACAGATCACTTGTTGCGAAGCTCATGGCGATCCGACGAGTGCCTCCCACTTTGCCTACCGCTCTCAAGGCAAGATGCCTCGTTCGTGCCCTGCGCAGGCTGGTTTGGGGTTTGGGGCAGGATTGGCAAGGATCTTGGTACTTACCCCTGCACCCCTCAAAGTGCCAGTGAGAAATTGAGGTGTCCATCCTTAAAACCTTTCTTTACCTGGTTATGCATGATTTCAAGGTGGATCAAGCTTTGATTTGAACGCATGAAACGAAAACAGGTTCCGAATGGCTCGCTTCAGGTTTTCGAGCAACGACCTCTTTCTGCCAACAGATCAGTTTGCACAGCGACACTTGGGCCCTTTGCCCGCGGACGTGCAAGAGATGTGCAAGGCTCCGGTTTGAGAAGGGCAACTGAAGATGTGAAGTCTCACCTGACTGGACCATCTACCCTCCAGGTTTCATCAAACGTAGCTCACTGGGAAAATCCTGTCAACGAAGGTTTGAATGGGAAAATCACGGCGGATTTTCCATTGCCACGGTGATTACCAGATGGTATGTAGTTTTTGCCAAGTTGTCTGGACGCGGATTGAGGCCGCCATAGTCCTGAGATACATCGAAATACCCAAACCCCCGACACATATTTATGGTTTGGTCTTTTGCTTTCTCAATTAGCCTCCAAGGGTAAGTAAGGAAGCTACTCTTCAAGTGGATTACTTACATTACTTTGTAAGAACAACAATGGATAACCGCTATTGTGAGTGGCTTGCTCTGGAACCCCGCTAAAAGATAAAGCTACTCACTGCTGGTGGTGAGGTGTATTATGATCCTGCAGTAGAAAAGAATCGCCACCAACTTTGATATGCGTTTGTCAATGCTTTTAGAATCTTTTAGACATGAATTTCAGCACTTGAGGACCGTCATTTTAGATATGTTTAGATATTGTGTATTATAGTCCCTCATAGGCACATGGCCACGGATAAAAACTTTGACACCCTTGTCAGCATCAAAATAGCTGGCACATGAGTGTTCAATCCCGCAGATATGCGGTTATCACAAGCTTTGACCAACCTCCTTCCAGACAATTTTGGCAGGTAATATGGAAAACAACACATATAGCCGATGAAACGGCCCCCTGTTCCAACAACAGCTGCTGAAAGCGCAGGTCATTGGTGTGAAAGACTTGAATGAACTCATGGAGCAGCTTGGCTCCGGGAATCTTCCAGATCTCCCAGCCAGGAAATGATTTAAGCAGCTGAATTGAGAGGCTGTAAATGCTGTATAGGCCAGATCGTTATGGATCATTATGCGTCAAAACTTTTGTTGGACCATTTTGAGACCCAACTGTGAGTTCGTGTCCATGCTTGCCTGCCAGCATGGCAGGATAGGTTTGATGATGGATTTGCATGGATTTGGGTCGATGCCCAGTTTGCCTTTTTGAAACTTGTATATTTGATTTTGAGTGCTACCTATATATATACATATATATATATATATACATATATATATATATGTATATATATATATATGTATGTATATACGTATGTATATATATATATGGTACCCCCCCAAGACCTACATTTCAAGCAAATTTAGTCGTATTTACAGTGTTTTTCTGAACATTTTGGACTAAAACTTAGTGCATTTTTTTGTGATCAAAAATTGCATTTTTTGCAACTTTGTTCCCATCCCAACCTTCCCTAAGTACATCGGATTCAAGATTCAAGATTCCAGATCCCCAAAAGACTTCTTGAACCCAAGGGGGTAGGATTCAAGATTCAAGATCCCAAAAAAACTTCTTGAACCCGAAGGCCTTCAGCCTTGAATTTTGAATCTTGATAAGCCTTGAATCTTGAATCCAAGAGGTTGGATTGAAGAAGTTTTTTCTGAGCCTTGAATCTTGAACCTTGAATCCAAACAGGTGGGGTTGAAGAAGTTTTTTCTGAGCCTTGAGTCTTGAATCTTGAATCTTCAATCCAAACAGGTGGGGTTGAAGAAGTTTTTTCTGAGCCTTGAATCCAGAATCTTGAACCCAAAGAGGTTGGATTGAAGAAGTTTTTTCTGAGCCTTGAATCTTGAAGCTTGAATCCAGATACTTAGAAAAATTAGCCACCAGAAATTGCAATTTCTTGCAATTTATTTCAAATGATCGGCCTGTTTGCCAAGGACATTCCTCGAAAAAACTTGCTTATCCTGTAAAAGAGAATTCTAAAGCCCATTGTTTTGTCTTTGCTTTCCAAGCAAATCAATCAACTTTGGCAAAAAAATAACGAAAAACATAAACAATGCAAGAAAGGCAATTAGATTCACCAGAATAAAAGTAAAATAAATTGAAAAAGAACCTTCTGCAATCTTAAAGACTATATATTTTATTTAGCAAAAAAAAAGAAAAATAATCAATAATAGGTCAAAATATATGAACTCATCCCATAGCAATACCTCTTTATCTGCAGATCAACCAAAACCTTCCCAACAAAATGTATTAGAAAGGGTTGCAGATAGATCGGCAAAGAACACTTTCTTTTAAAAACACATGGTTGCAATTGTTTTTTTTTAAAAAAAAAATGTAAAATGGATTATAAAAACTCCGAAATGCAATCACAGTTCACATCACAAAGTGGTAGAATATTATCATTAAAAAATACAAACAAATCATTTTGAAAAAAATAAAATAATAAATTGGTTAACTTAAAACTAGATCCTCAGAACATACAGCTGAAAGAACCAATAAAAATATAGGATTTTTCAAAGTAAAAATACATATTCAGCCAATGCTAGAAACTCCTTGAACACCTATAAACATACCACAAACTAAAAAACGTAAGACAATTTATAATATGATGACAGATATACTAAAAACTGTTTTTTACTTATCAATTTTGTTATCATCAAAATCATTTTTGTTTAGCAAGTAACATATCTAACCCAAGCACTCCTGGATTTAAAGCAATTAAATTACAAGATCATCTGCATTGTACAGATTTTTAAAAAATGAATTATTAGCCAAAACATATAAATTCTTCTACAAAAAAAAGATTGTAGATGCTGAAGAAACAACTAATGAACATACCGTAGATTCACAAGAACAAATATGACAACCAACATCAAATGAGAATATGGCTGATTATTGTCAATTACTTTGCAAAGCTTGATGGAATTTTATGAAATTGTAGGTAGGAGGATGAAAAAGGTAGTTGCATTATAAAACCAATATTTCTAAAACATATAACTGGAGATCAGTCTTATACTGTACTTTTGAAAATACACCTTATTGTGTAAATAAAAATGTAAAATCTCAAGGTGCACTAACTATATCATCTAATTTTGCACAAAACTCAGCTTTGGCAGAAGCTAAAACCTTTCAAGTTGCTATGAAAAAGTTAGTAAATATGAATTCCACCAGTAGTCATTAACAAAAAACTACCTTACAAAACGTGGTATTCATCAAAAAAAATCAAGATAATATGCTATACCCAGCAAAAACAGATAACACAATTTCAATCCCTTTATTCCCCTAATCATTTTGCTGCAAATCCTATATGTTATGTAAAAATACCAGATGTTGTAGAAGATATTGAAAAAGCAGACTTGCAAGAATCAAATCATAGATATAAAATTCGTGCTGATATATATAAAATGTCTGAAAACAAAAAACATGGTATAAATTTAATGAAATAAATATGTCCAATGTAGATGTTACAGCGCTATGCTGCAACTACATTTGTGGGCAGGATGTGTCCAGACGCATGCGCCCAAGATACTTTCCTGATGCAGTGCTACAATAGGTGAGAAGATAGGAAGGAAGACAAGGCATTCAAAGACATATCTAATACACAAAATGTAGGTCTTGGGGCGGGTAGCATATTTATATATATATATATGTGATATATGGATTATTAAATTTGGCTATGCGTTAATTTTTTTGTGTAACGAGCTTTCGCCCGAATCAAAAATGGAACTGCCAAACAAAAAGAAACCCAAACAACCACAAGACACTTCTCCCTTTCAAACGCGGCCATGTCTAGTAGGGAATGGGGGAATGACCTATCGTGGCTATTCACAACTATATTAGCAGTCATCCCATTCCCCCCAGCCATTCCCTACTAAGCCCAAGTAAGAAAATCCAGGAACATCATTTTCAGAAAAAAAACCGATCAGGAGAAAACACCAGATTTTTTTCCTTTGTTTTTTTTCGCAATGAAAAACCTCCAAATGATCAGCCCACCAGCCCACCAAGGAAGGCGATTCCAGCCACGGTACGTCGAGACCAACCCATGGATTTGCCCGATGGAGAGCTGGGAGAAGCAGGATCCCTGGCGTTGCTCAAGGACATGTTGAGCTGCTCGGCCGGAGTCCGGGTGAAGAAGGGCATGTGCACCGGCCGAGTGGATTTTGAAGTGGGGAAAATCCATGGAAATTCAAGGATGCCCATAGTTGTTCTGTTTTTTGCTGGTTCAGTTCAACTGCATTTTTGGGCGGATGGAGTTCAACACATTATAGGTTGTGGGACTGTTGCGCATAGAAATGACATGAAATGGGCGAAGAGACTCTTCTCCTTTGGTTTTGATGGAAAGAACGGTGGATTTGGGTCCGGATGGGTCCGGTATTCTGGCTGTTTGGTCAGCTCTGGGATTGAAAATTGTGATGAATGAGAGGCAAGAACGTCGTGGCAAAGAATTTCATCGGAATGGGAAACTTGGCCCAAATATGCTCAAATGAGATGAATGCTGAATGGTGTCTCTCTGCCCGGATTTTCAATGCTTCCAACTTTGATGCGCAGGAGGAATTTGATTGCATTAGATTGCCTTGTCAATGATTTGTGTAAAAGCGTAACGTTGGTGTGTCTGAAAAAGGAGCCCCCAGAATTCACAGCGGTTTAATATGGTTTAGTGGAAATGAGCCAGTGGATTCAATTTTGGGGTTCCCCCGCGATTGTCAGGCAAAGCCATGATGGTTTCCATGACTCCCTGCACAGCTTGCACAGGCTACCACGGTTCACACGTGCCCGGTCCCATCTTGCGAAATTTGTTGGAAAATCCAGGCCAGGTCAGTTCTGCGCCAGCAGGAGGTTCTGCTAAGATGGAATATGGTTCCAAGTTGCAAATCGAAGTAGGCTATAGAGACTACCCATCCTGCCATTACCTTGAAGGACTTCTGGAAGTCCACATGCTGATGCTTTTGTCGGAATTCCATCAAATCTACCCATCAGCGTGTAGGATTAACATGGATTAATCATAAGAAAACATGTCCCAGAAATCAGAGAACATTGACTAGTAATTTTGGGACACGGGGTTGGTTATTCTTGCGATGGGATTCGATGGGAAGTGGCTTGGAAAAGTCATCTGCGGCAGAAATTTGTTGCAGGTTGGTACACCGCATACACCCCGTACCAGGCAGAGATCTCTCAGGGGCGTGTCCTGGCTGTTTTGGGGGCTTGGAGCGGATCCCGCCAGGTCAATTTCTCCAATGATTTTTCTTGTCCTAAGGACTCGAGTCCTTGGTGATGCTTGGCAACACCCCCAAGAAACGTCTAAATCAGATCACACACACAGAATCCAAACAACCAAATAAAACAAAGAGGGACATCCTAAACAACAATCCAAAGAACCAAAAACAACTTCAGTTTCACTATGTTAAACTTCATGAAACTTCGTTATCCATACCTCCATTTCCAGCAGATCTTCCCCACTTCCAGACCTTGGAACTATCAGAAACTATCAGAAACTAATTATCAGGAACTATCAGGAACTATCAGAAATTATCCTCCAGATCCCTCCATTTCAGGAACTATCAGACCTTGGTCTGCGAGCTCACTGGGATGGAAGTGGCCAACGCCTCGCTGCTGGACGAGGGCACCGCAGCCGCCGAGGCCATGGCCATGATCGCCCGCGCCGTGAACTCGAAGGCGGGCCGGCCATGGCCATGGCCATGGCGTTCCCTTAAACAATGGGGGATACCCTCTGGTAAACATACAAAAACTATGGAAAATCACCATTTATAGTGATTTTTCCCATTGAAAATGGTGATTTTCCATAGCTAACTATGGAAAATCACAATTTTCAATGGGAAAATCCACTATTTCTATGGTCATTTTCCATATAGTTATGTTAAATTACCAGAGGGTAATACTCTCAAATCACGGAAGGGAGTGAGTTTTTAGGATTATGTGCCGCCCAAACTGGACTTCAGGGAACTTAGGTAGGTTGTTTCTGAGTCACGGAAATGTTCGTGGATTTTTATGGAATCTGGGATATGCAAGATGCCTCGGATTTTCTGACATCTTGATTTTTCTTGTAGATGAGAACAGGTATGGCGAGATTTGGAGCGACCTGCATATTCACCTGGGTGGGCGATCTCGCCATAGATGATTTGTTTTTGAATGGGAAATCATTCCAAAATGGGGAGTGTTTCAGGGGAAATATCATGGGACAAGTTGCTACTACACCACCGGGTAATCAGACATTGCAATGGAAAAATATGGATGATTGTTCCAATGAGCACCATTTATAAGGGCTTGGCCATTGCCATGTTTGATTATCGCAGGGTATACATACATATCATATGTATTCATATGTCTGTATAATATGTAATATACTTAGTATATGCATGTATACATTTATATGGCTTGGATCAACCAGGATTTCGACAGGTCCTGGAGTCCTGGGCACCCTTAAAATATGCAGTGGGGCGGTGGATCCGGTGGATCGAGGCCAAGAATCAGTTCTTCATCAGCGACAGCGTGCATCCCCAGTCCATTGATTGTATCAAGACCAGGGCCGAGTACTTCGGCATGGAGTTGGCCTCCTGGCTTTGAGGATGCCTAAGATTGATGGGCACCTATCGCTGCATGGGGGAATAAAATGGAATAAACATATCATTGGCCAGCTATTTTAGGGTACCTGGCGTACCAGCTTTTGACCCTAACCATCTGTTTTTTTTGGTACCCTTATACGTTTTTCCAAGATCCATTTGAGAATTTCGTGTGACATGGCGACTCACAGATGTGATTTTTGCTTAGTGTTTTGAGTTTTTATTGAATGAACATGAAGGAAATAATACGAACATCTGCATATGGCGTCCCAAGCTCCATCCGAGGTCATTGGCGACCACACCACCACTGACTTTGCCTCGATGGACAAACTCTGTGGTGCCTTAGTGCAGTACCCAGACACCCGGGGCCGCTTCAACAAGTTCGAGGGCATCGCCGATGCCTTGCACAAGACACTTGGTGAAACCGAAGATTTGTTGGTAGAATATGGTAGAATGGTCTTAGGATTCAGGATGATTCATATGGAGTTTTGGGGGGATTCTGGTAGGTGCAAATTGTGTCCACACTACATGTGTATAAGCATTTTGGTGGGTGGCATCAAAGTTTTGAAATGATTTTCACCGCAGGTAATTCTTAAAATCCCGGCCGCTGATTCCAGACCCTCATAATTCTCAAATTACATCAAATTGCTGCACTTCAATGATGATTCAAATGCATACATCTCAAATGTTGGTTTATCATTAGATACTTCCATTTGGGATATTAAAAAAAATATATCCAAATGGTTGATTATTATGTATGGCATTGGGTTAGATGTAGTTACGTTACATTGTGATGCAGACCCGCACTGTTTCATAATGGCCAGGAAAGAGCACCCTCCATACCATGTATCCGAGCAGCGTCCAACAGATGAGTGATTCATGGTCATACTATTCCACATATTGAGACTTAGAGTATCATCATACATGAGCTGGGAATCCCGTTTTTATGAACACTGCTGACCTGGTTTCATCAACATTACTTAGACCCTCCAAGTACCCTTATAAAATGGATCAAAGTTGCGTTTTGCCCTATAATGTTAATACTTTTGCAGGTCTAGGTACCTATCCCATCCTATCCCCTTACCTTTGCATTCCTAATTTCGGGACGACCTTTGCATCCCGCCAGGAACAAAGCCTATTTCATCGTCGCGGCGGACCCTCTGAGTTTGGTGCTGGCCAAGCCTCCCAGCGAAATCGGCGCCGACGTCGTGGTGGGCTCCATGCAACGCTTCGGCGTTCCCATGTGGCCCCCCAGCGGCAGGAGTCAGTCGGAGTCAATGGGGATGGCGGGGTCAGAGGGTGACATCCCATATCCACAGGAAATGCCATGCCATGAAATCACCAGGAAATGCCATGGAGTGCCATGAAATCCCCAGTAGATGCCATGAAATGCCATAAATGCCTTGAAATGCCATGAAATGGTTGGTTTCTCATCCTCCGGATGCGCCAACTTATTTTTTGCAGGGTTGGTTTATCAATATTCCAAAGGGCTCAACCAAGAGGGGAAACCTTGGTGACTTCTTACACGTGGCTTCGTGAGGTTCGGTGGTCCTTCTGCTGCCTACCTGGCCACTTCCAAGAAGCAGGCGCGCTGCAGGTTGAACATGGCACCAAGCAGCAGAAAGAACGTGTGATTTTCAGGGGTCTAATTTAGTCTAATGGCTACACGAATAAACATCCATGAACCCATTAATTATAGTTAACTACTGTTAACTAAAGGTATCTCGCCCAAAGATCACTGGGGCCTCATTGGGACTCCCCAACCCCAGGTGCGCCGCATGCCTGGGCGCTTGATTGGGGAATCCTTGGATCGCCTGGGAAAGCCCGCGTATCGCCTGACGTTGCAGACGCGGGAGCAGCACATCCGACGCCCGGCCCGTCCAGCATGGTCCAGCCGTAGCTTCGCATTTGGATCGGGACCGATATTTATGAACAATGATGAAAAATGGTGATGTTCCGTAGCAAACTCTGAAGAACTACCAGAGGGTACAGTTTGAAAGTGATCTCACGTTGATTCATCGAAATACCCATTGGATCAAGGGAACAATTTAGCGGAAAACACCATTATTCATGGCAAAACAAGAGGCTTTCCAGTGGATCTTCCCTTCCCATTCCATGCAGTCCATCATCAATGGTCAACGTAAGTTGTTTCTTGCTTGAAAGATTGGTAGTCCTGCCTGTTCATGACTGAATGCCCCTATGGTGTCCTATGGTGGCTATTTTCTTGAGTAGGAATATATTTTAGAGTTCCAGCAGTCAGATTTCCCATGTAAGTTTCAGAAATTGCCCAGCATGTTGTTATATAAACGTGCCACATATATAATATACATCCCGCATACCACATTATATCCTCATATCCCTGTGCAAATTACGCCCACATCACCAGCTGAGGATTGGATAAGGCTACTAGCAACGTGTGCACCGCACAGGTCCTGCTGGCCAATATGGCCGGCATGCCGCTGGGACTTCCAAGTAGTGATTTTGATGGATGCTTATGGGATACAAATATTCAGCCTCATGATGCCCCACAAGGTGGTGCCCCATAGTTAGCTAAGTTGGCTTATAACTCCCATAAATAGTTTATGGAAGATATAACTATAGTTAATGGGGGTCATAAACCAACTTATAACTGGGGGGCACCATCCTGCATGAATCAATGTTTTTTTTTCTTGTGTGTGTGTGTGCGTGGCTTTCCCTCAAAGAATGGAATAACGTGGAGATTTAACGATCCAACTCAGGAGAAGTTTGTACAACGGCTTGAAACTATTTACTGATTTTTGGATTTGTCTGGTGTATCCTCCAAACTTGCCATTTGGAGAGACATATATAATTAATAAGAATCCGTTGCAAGTGGTTGCTCCCCATTTTCAGACAAACCTAAATATGGCTACCCTGCCTCGTTGCTAGCCCGGGTGTAAACGCCATGCTTTGCTGTTAGAATCGCCTCAACCTGCCCCCATTTACAACCTGACCTACTGTGACGTCATTATAGCCTCAACTGATCATTCTTCCATGAAGCAACATCTATCAACCAACCATTAGCCATGATTAACCATTATTAACCATCAACACACCATTAACCATGGCTATTGTGAACTAACCATCTTGCATCCATTAATAGATAGTGTTAACTAACCAATATTTACCATCATTTATCACTATCAGCCAGTTATTAACCATCATTAATCATGCTTAACCATCATTTTATCATCCCCCCCCCTTTAACCCTGGAATATTTGGGGGGGGGGTAAGGCAAGAAATTTCTGAGAAATATTTCACCTGACCACATGAAATATACCCCCCCCCCACATGTTTTTTGGGCTTCCAAAAGATGTGGGGGGGGTCCTCCGGATGCAACATTTTTAGCCCAGAGATGGTATGGCACACCCTTTCATAACGTACATACATACATTCATATTTTCATACATTCATATATAGAGAGAGATATATATATATATATTATATATACACATAATTACACATAGAAAAATGCAACGGTGAAATTTTTGAGGGGGGGTAGTTGCAAAACCATGGTATTTTACAGTTCTAGCAGGGTCCCCCCCTAAAAAAATCCATTGCCAATGCTC
>Ga0126342_10000645_pt1 | contig 40821 bp, 42 predicted proteins | sample Cyp1metagenome_FD_92528 | JGI IMG/M metagenome (GOLD analysis project Ga0126342, IMG submission 92528) | Coral microbial communities from Lord Howe Island, Old Settlement Bay, Australia - Cyphastrea 1 metagenome | ecosystem: Host-associated > Invertebrates > Cnidaria > Coral ...
AAAAAAAAAAAAAAAAAAAAAAAAAAAAAAAAAAAAAAAAAAAAAAAAAAAAAAAAAAGAAAAAAAGGAAGCAAATAAAAACAACAAATACACCTATAAACCCCCGACCCTTCCAAAATACTTGCTCCATAGATACAAAGACATTTAAGCAAAATCGATGCCACTAAATCACTTCATTATACAAAATTACACATCTTAAACTACATAGTACATCCATCTCACAACGACTTTCCCCAACTACAAAACACCAAGCTACGACAACAAAACTAACAAAACACAATAACTTTATAAATTAGTAGTATGTATATATATATATTTATGTATAATTTTCTATATCAAAACTATTCTAGACTATTCTAAAGAAATTTAAATACTAGTAATATATATTTTTATTTATTTAATTTTTCATGGTATTATTATTTTTTCTTATATAATTTCTTATTGTTTGGTTCTTATATATTAATATTCATAATTATATATTGCTTGATATTTATATTTTTTTTCGAATTTTTGGGGATAATGGGGTAGGTCATTTGTTTTTTGTTTCCTACAACTTCTAAACTACGAGGGGGCTCCTTTTCAGTGTGACAGCAAAGAGCTCCGCAACGCTGATGATCGTTTTGGTAAATCTGCGAGAATCACCTTGGCACTGTGTCAAAATGGAGTATGAGTATACCCCCAAAAATGCACTTTAAACATCTTACACAGAATGAGGATGAATGAGAAACATATATGAAAATATGGGAAACGGATGATCCACCAGAAAATGTGGGCTCATCCCCAATTCTTTTTATCTTTTCTGGACGAAACGATTGCGCTGTGAAGTTGAGAGATCATGTCTCATCTACGTTCATCAATTTCCTGATTAACTGGAGATGATGGCATTCTAACTTGTGGGAACTCTTATACAAATCTTTTTGCACCCACAGGGAACACGCATCACAGTACTCTCTCAACGGTGACATTGCAAAAATAGAAGTTTCAACTTGTGTAGAGAATCAGACCTGAAATGAACCAAGTGAAGAAAACAACCAACAAATCATAACAAATCCCCCAATGGCCTTTCTCCATCTTCAGCTGTTGCAAGACCTTCTGTGGATCATGCCTTGGCCGCAAGGGAACATCTAAAGGAAACCATGGAAACCACAGGTCTGCCATGTTCAGTCAGCTGAGTTGGATGCTCGCCCACCAGTGCTGTTGAACAGGGTTGAGGCCTTGTCACAATGATACGACATCAGGTGTACCAACATTCACCCTCTGGGCTATTCTAATTATGTTCTTTTTTTAAAAATGGGATATGTATGGATATGTGGCCAATCAGATCTGTGGGTGTGTCGGAAAATGGTGGTATTGTATGCACACATCCAAAATGACCACAAAGTATGAGGGAGAACATGGTAATAGAACATCAAAACCAGGGGTGCACAGTCTTCGGACGAAGCTTTAGTGGGTCAGTGACGTCTTATGGGTTCGATTTCGAACCATAGACTCAAAACCAATCCAATTAGATATCATCAATGTCATCTCGTGAAACATTCACAGCTAAACGTCGTAATCCATACATCTACTGTTTCTATATAATGATTGCTTCGCGACGACAACCGTGCGCACCGGAATTGTTTGCTCACGGTAGCATGTGTGGGCTCTCTCAGAAAGACGATAAAGCCTATTTGTAACGTTTTGTTTTTAACCTTTGTGAGACCATGTAAAGGTCTTTTTTTGCGGTTAATCAAGCTAATAGCTATTGCAGCTGCTTCCGGATCACACACACACACAAAACTCCTCGGCACCTTCGGTGCGGGCGGATTTTTCTATCGTTTCATCTTTGGGTGCCAACGTGCTTCACTACAAAATCCCGATCAATGATATATATATATAAGGCAATTTCCCTGCAAATGGGTTCCATATCATTATGTTTGAGTGACAAGGGTGCAAGCTGATGATGCCAACTCTTTTCTGCACGCAATCTGATAGAGTCAGCGCAGCACAAAGTTGACGCCTGGCACGCATGAAATGTTTCTACAACTCGTATCAGCAACAATGCTTTGTAGCACAGCGCATTTTTTTCAACCCCACTCTGGCTTCATGGCTCCCCACCAAAGCCGTTCTCTGGAAGGAGGTTTTTGCTCCTTGTCTTCTTATTTTTTTTTCAGCTCTCTCACTTGTTCAGTCTTCCAACGGAGGTCAGATTTCAAAGATCGGATTTCTTCACCTCAGTGATGATGGCAGCTGTTGAACCACCACATTGCAATTTTTACCACCGACAACAAAAAGAAAGAGTACAATCGGTGACGCAACGCTCACACACACACCCACTTGCACACCGAGCCAAGCCACGGAGCACATAGGCCTCATGTATGTACTCCTCCTCCATTTTGTAGCACAAATGGCAAGATTTGTCCGTTCCCCCAAGCTTCAAATTTGAAGCCTTCCCCCCTGGAACATCTTTGACATTTTGAACTGGCACAGGTGGATCAAGCACCCCCGGCTTCAAGGCTGAAGCTTCTACAAGGTTTTGGGCATCTTGAACTGGTGCAGCTTGATCAAGCACCCCGGGCTTCAAGGCTGAAACTTCTACAATGTCTTTGGCATCTTGAACTGGCACAGGTGGATCAGGTTCTTTAGGCACTTTTGCTGCTTTTTTGTTCCGTGGGCCACGCTTTGGTCCTAGGGCACACCCGAAGATTGAACATTCAAACCGAACCGTGGCCACAAACAAACACTTTTTATCTTTTGACCCCCGGGCTACATGCTAGCCCAGTCTCGGTTTTTCTCATAAAGCTGTTTAAGCGCCTTCCGTCGTGGTTCTTTTTCTTCAGGCACCTCCACCTCTAAGTACTTTGAGCGGCGTGAAACCATGGGACTTGAGCGAAGCACGGGCTTATGTACTCTGGTTTTTGGATTGACTGGTTCATGCAACTATATAAGGGTTGTCCTTTTTTATCATATGCCAGCTCAGCACTGTCATGTCTCACTAAGCCGTGCAGATACAGTACATACAATGAGAACCTCAGTGACAGATGCCTTGGAGCACTTCCAACTTCCAAAGTCCAAAGGTTGTTCCCTCTTGATCCGGAAAGAAGCAGGTAAAATAAAAATAGCAAAAAGAGAAAATCATGCATGCAGGCACACTTGGTGCACACCAAGCATATCCACAGTGCCGTTGCCCCACCCTCTGCCTTTTTGAATGCAAGGTCAAAGCAACAGTTCCTGGAAACAAAAACTGTCAACTTAAGAAGCTTAACTCGACCACGTTGAAAATCTTTTCAATTGAAGGTTGATGATTGTTGTTCATGGTGATTATGTCTTGGTCTGAAGCAGTCCTTGCTAAATCCGTTGGTTCAGGAAGAGTTCCCAACCTCAGCCAAAAATGAAAACAGCCAAAACAACTCAAAGTTTCAAAATACAGAATGCAAAAGCAATGCAAAGTTGCTGCTCTGCAAGTCTTTTTTATCCTTTTTCCTGGCAAGCTCGAAAGAGTATAGGCTCAAAAGTATTGAGCCCCATCCAGTCCTTAGAGCTAGTTTTTGATATACTAAACATTGCAAAGTAGACACTTTTCAGGCTGTTCAGGTGAACAAACGCATACGTTTCTTGTGCGTTTTGTGTGCGTATGTAGCTACAAGTACCATGCGCAGTGCGTATGTATGTGCGTATGCCTCTCCACACCCGGCGCACCCGGCGCATCCCGGCACAACCCGACACAACCCGGCACAACCCGGCACAACTGGCAGATCCCGACTTATGTGTTTTATAACGTTTATCATCTATCCAAGGCTCCACAGAGGTCAGAAGATGAAGACGTTAAGCATATACCACACCTGCCACCAATACATATTTGACAGCAACATGACACCAGTCAAAGACTTGGACGCCGCATCATGTGGTATCATGTGCCCTGTGTCCAGCTGCGCCTGCATTTGAAACTGACCAGAAAGAATGCCATTGGACCATTGGAGCAGTGAAGCAATGAGTCATTGGAGATCATCGGAGCTATGTGTGTTTCATATATGTTTTCATACTCATACCATCTCATACCTGTCAATGTCAATGTGACTTATCAACTATCAAAGTTGTGTGTTTTCATAAGTCTTTCTGAAATGTGACAGCATGTGGGTGGCCGGTATCGGTATGCTGCTTGCCCCCAAACAACACTTCGTGGTCAAAGCGCCAGACCCTCAGCAACTTTGAGAAGATGACATGCTGAAGAAAAGCTCGCAATGACAAAATGATGTCATGAGTTCACAGTGAGTGCATATGTTGAGCGCAATATTTTCAGAGAGGGCCTTGCCCCAATGTGATGAAACAGGCAAAACAGATTCAGAAGCTGAGAATAAAGAAAATTTGATCAAACGTCATGACTGATATAGTTTACATGTGCGTCCATGGGCACAGATATTACTATACTGTTGGAACTGTGATTCAGACCATTCTCCATGGATTGAAAAATCATGAAAAATCACTCACTGAATGGCATCGAAGTCAGCATTTTCCAACGGCGGTCTCCTTTGGCCTGTGCCTGAGCTTGGCCCTTAGTAGCCTTTGGCTGAAAGGTGTTGCGGTCGGAACTCGGACACATCCAATTGAAGCAATGGAAAATGATGAGAAAAACATTATCGGGATAACCAACTAAAAATATTAATTTGAATGATGCTTAATTTAATGAACTGTGCATTTTTTTGAAGATCCTTTGCCTCAAAGCATGTTATACACACCATGTGCTATTAATATTGATTCCAGATGATTTGGATGATATAATGGGCAGCGCCTGAGTTGCCGAGTTGATCAAAACTGCTGGCCCAATTGTCCAGACATGTTCACTCGATCTCACCGATTCCATCACAACAAGCGGATCACTTGATTGGCTTCCATGGCTAAGTCCTCGGAGCCCCTGAGAAAGTACAATGGCTTTCCTAAGGGTCGCAGTGGTGAAAATCACCATGATTACCATGATCATCATCATTATCATCAACAGTGCCAACTGCTGAGGACCAATCATATGCTGCTGACCTGTGACTGCAGCCGAGCATCGAGGTGTCAATTCCTGAGTATGGTCTGCGAGAGTGAAACTTCACGCTGAAAACATTTTGGGAAACTGATGCTACACTGCAGGGGTACAGTATAATAGTAACTAATAACATTATATAACTTTATATAACTCATGGACAGTAATGATATTGCTTCACAAGAGTTCATGTTGCAGCAGAGATGCGTTGGCTTCCTTCAAGTAGGCGATGCGCCAAACACAGTGAAGCGTTCGAGAAGCATCCAAAACCTGGCAGAGAATGAAATGAACTTCTTTTGATACCCTTTTGATCCCTTTGGAGAACATGCTTCACGTTTCAAGTCATTCAGTTCAAACCCACACCTTCTCAGTAAAGACATTGGCCAATGAAGAGTACTTCGAACCACTTGTCAAAGATGGTGGGGACCACTGGAAATAGACCGGAGTGGGCTTCGGTTTGACGTCAAAGAAATCTGCACCTACAAGAAGCACAATGAGATTTAATAGTGAGATTTAATAGTGAGATACGATGGACAACGGTTGCCAATCAACAGTGACCTGAGGCCCTAGCTGTCAGCTGCAGCAGCCCCATCACCACAGGCTGGAGCACGGCTGCATTCGTGGCCATTGATGGTGCAGTCAACCACTTCCTCCTCTTCCATTTCATGCAGCAACGCTCTCAAAGAAGAGGTTTCAGCATCAGTTGTTCCTTTTCCAGAGCTGTTTGGCATTTCTAGCACGACTCTTTCCATATCAGTTTGGAGAGCGAAGGTTTTGAGATAGTCGAGGTCACCTGCACAAGCAGTTAGCTATAGTAGTGCACATATGAGTCCAATATGTTTTCAAATCATGCAGTGCTGCGGTCAAAGGCATGTGTTGCTACCAATGGTTCCAAGCCAATTTCAATGAGTGATAATTTTTCAAATCGCACGAAGCTTCGTGACACCCCAACCAGAACGATTGTATGTGAGCACAGTGGCATCACATAGGACAGCACTCATGCTGTCGTGAACCTAAGACATCTGCCCGCTACCTGACAACCTTGTGGGTTGATTTCAGCAGGATTTCGAAGACCAAAAAAGCTTTGCAACATACAGCTCTACCCAGCCCCTATCAAACATATGTCACGGTCAAGTGAAGTGCAGGAACTTTTGAAGAACATCATGTGTGAATGACCGTTGCCTTTGTTTGAGACATCACTTTAGGCTGGATACTGCAGCGCAAATCCAAAAGACAGGATCTACTGCTTCTTGGCCAGGCGTCTGCGGCAACGCTGAGTGGGCGTCATGTTCCGGATGCAGTTGGCACGGATCTCAGACACCTTCCACCTGAGGACGGGAGGGAAACGAAAATTGGCACATGAAACATAAATCGCATCGATGAGAATATATCAGCATCAGAATCGAATCAGGATAAAATCAGAATCGTATCGTTCTCGTTTCATTGGGGGTCTGGCGAATCCCTGGCCATTTTCAAAATCTCTCGGCCAGTCTTGGTAGGATTGTCCAAGCGAAGCTGGTTCATCTGCTCCTTCATGAACTGATGGTAGGCATCTCTCATCACTTCGCCCTGGCTAAAGAGTATTTTGGACAAATGGTTGCCAGTTGACACGGTTTCACTTAATGAGCGAACATCTAAAGCAAACAAAATAGACATATTCAGCATCAATATGTCCTATAATCAAATGATGTTTTGCCATTTTCACTGTTTCTACTCATCAAACTCTAAAGTGTTTGAACCCTGCCTTGCTGCTCTTTCTCTTCTTCGCGTTCTTGGGCTCCGGCTTTTTGCGGGAAACCTCGGGCTCACTTTCATCATCGCTGCCTTCAAATGACGTAGCGTCCTCTTCACTGTCATTCTCATCCTCATCCTTCATCTTGCTGCTTGCTGCCTTCGGTTTCTCATCGACCTCAGTGTCGCTATCATCCTCATCCTCTTCTTCCTCCTCAACCTTCTTCTTGCCTTTCTTTGCAACCTTTCGCTTCTCTTCTCGGTCTGCTCCATCTTCATCATCATCATCCTGCTTCTGGCGCTTCTTGGGTTCATGGGTCTTCTTCTCCGTCTTCTTGTCAGTGCCGCTGAACTTCCCCACCTTGGATTTGTTCTTGTCGCCCTCATCGTCCTTGTCGGCCTTCTTGACCTTCTTGGCTTTGCTGCCAGTCGAAACCTTTCCTGTGGGGCCATCCTCATTGTCCTCCTCATGATCCTTCACCTTCAGCTTCCTGCTCTTCATCTTCTCTTCCTTCTTTGGCTCATCATCCTCATCCTCTTCTTCCTCCTCAACCTTCTTCTTGCCTTTCTTTGCAGCCTTTCGCATCTCTTCTCTGTCTGCTCCATCTTCATCATCATCATCCTTCTTCGGGCGCTTCTTGGGTTCATTGGTCTTCTTCTCCGACTTAGTGGCAGTGCCGCTGAACTTCCCCACCTTGGATTCGTTCTTGTCGTCCTCGTCATCCTTGTCGGCCTTCTTGTTTTTGCTGCCCTTCGGGACCTCTGGCTCTTTTGAGCTGTCCGCCTCAGCGTCTGTGCTTGCCTCATCACACTTATAAGTCACCAGTGTTTCTTCTTTTTCTTCTTCATCCTTTTCATCCTTCATGTCGCTGGTTGTCTTGCTGTCTTCTGCTGCATTTGGGCTCTCTTCCTCATGATCCTCGTTCTCCATCTCCTCGCTGTCTTCCTCATCATGTTTTTCCTCCTGAACCTTCTTCTTGCTGCTCTTCGAATGTCTTGGCTCATCTTCCTCCTCAACCTTCTTCTTGCCTTTCTTGCCATCCTTCTGCTTCTCTTCTCTGTCTGCTCCATCTTCATCATCATCATCCTGCTTCTGGCGCTTCTTGGGTTCATGGGTCTTCTTCTCCGTCTTCTTGTCAGTGCCGCTGAACTTCCCCACCTTGGATTTGTTCTTGTCGCCATCATCGTCCTTGTCGGCCTTCTTGACCTTCTTGGTTTTGCTGCCAGTCGAAACCTTTCCTGTGGGGCCATCCTCATTGTCCTCCTCATGCTCCTTCACCTTCAGCTTCCTGCTCTTCGTCTTCTCTTCCTTCTTTGGCTCTTCATCCTCATCCTCTTCTTCCTCCTCAACCTTCTTCCTACCATCGTCCTCCTCATGATCCTTCACCTTCAGCTTCCTGCTCTTCGTCTTCTCTTCCTTCTTTGGCTCTTCATCCTCATCCTCTTCTTCCTCCTCAACCTTCTTCTTGCCTTTCTTGCCATCCTTCTGCTTCTCTTCTCTGTCTGCTCCATCTTCATCATCATCATCCTGCTTCTGGCGCTTCTTGGATTAATGGGTCTTCTTCCCCGTCTTCTTGTCAGTGCCGCTGAACTTCCCCACCTTGGATTTGTTCTTGTCGCCCTCATCGTCCTTGTCGGCCTTCTTGACCTTCTTGGTTTTGCTGCCAGTCGAAACCTTTCCTGTGGGGCCATCCTCATCATCCTCCTCAAGATCCTCCTTCGCCTTCAGCTTCCTGATCTTCATCTTCTCTTCCTTCTTTGGCTCTTCATCCTCATCCTCATCCTCTTCACCTGCACCTTCCTCCTCAACCTTCTTCTTGCCTTTCTTTGCAGCCTTTCGCTTCTCTTCTCGGTCTGGTTCATCTTCTTCATCACGATTCTTCTTGCCCTTTGCTGCTTTCTTGAAGTCACCCTCTAAGTTCTTTGGTTTGGTGGCCTGCTTTGTTTCATCTTCTGAGTCAGAAGGCCCCGGAAGCTCGTCTTCAATTTCTTCTTCGCTTTCCAGAGGGTTCTCAGACTCATCCCCTCCCTCTGTTGCTTTGCGAGGCTTCTTGCGGTTCGCTTTTGCCTTTGGTTTCTGCTCTTTGTTCTTGTCCTTGGCTGCTTTAGACTTCGCCGCTGTCCTTGCTGCAGGCTTTGCGGGAACATGTCCAAGAACTTGTCTGACTCCAATCTTTCCAGGCTCTTGGTTTTCCTCCTGCTTGTCCTTCTCTTCAACTTCTGCCCCCGGCTCCTCTGCTGGTGCACACAAGTTCTTTTTCTCTATGTTCTCTGTCTCTTTGTTCTCTGTCTCCTTCTTTGGCCTTCCTCTTCTGATGTGTAAAACATCTTGAAGTTCCGCAGATAGCTCATCCACTTCCTTTGGTGATAGGGCAGGGTCGGACTTCCCAGAACTGAGAGATGATGACATTGGCAAAGGCTTTGGTTCTTCAGCCACTTCAGCTGGAGCCTTAGCCTTCGGTTCCAGCTTCAGATTCGTAAGATCCCCTCCAGCTCTTACATTGGGCTCTGAAAATGGGGTGGAAGACTCCGGCGGTGATGTAGATCTGACCTGGGTATGGATTCGGTTGAAGTGTAGCTACAAGAAATGGCAAAGTAAAAAAATGCAAAAATCACTTGAGCGATATGATATACATAACCGAATCAAACCTATGAAAAGCCTTGGAATGATATGAGAAACAAAGTTATAACAAGTGTCCGAAAGATCTGAGACATTATGTTATCAAAAGGCTTTGAAATGATGCGAGAAACGATGTGATGAAGAACAGGATTGCAGAAAGGAAGTGAATAACAGAAAGGACTGATTTGAGAAACAAAGTTCTGAAAACACTGAGAATGTGTCAGATGGGAAATGTGAGAAATCAACTTCCAAGAATCACTGGATTGGTCTGAAACAGTGCTTTGCTTTGGTTAAAAAAATTAAGCGCAGCACACGAGCTGGTGGGGTGTGATGGAGTGTAGGGTCAGATTCTGCCGCCTTGTCAAAGTCCTGGAAAAGGTTTCGGAGTCACAGTGTTTTTACAATGACATTTCGGAGTCACTGTTGAGTTTTGGAAAGCAAATTTGAAAACTTTCACAAACTGGCATTGGCTGTCATAGATCAAATTTGAAAATCCGTCCTGGCTAAAGCCGTGGTTGGCAAGAAGCTGATCTAGATTGACCATGGCCAGCGCTTCCAACGATCACACGCTGGGACGAAAAACTGATATTTACAGTTAGACGGTCACTAGCTTGATCCTGCACACTAGTCAAATGGATACTTTGAAATCTTGCCCATCGATGTGGCGTTGAATCAATCAATGATGATGCGAAGCATGGCAGGTACAGTATTTCAAACTTAAGTAATGCAGAGTGGCCCTGCCTGCTTTCCCTTCGCGTTTCATGGCAGCGATCTTCTCAGGCTTTTGAAACTTCGCAGACCCGTGCCCCAGCTGGAACTCCTTGATGGGCACAGCAACAGGAGTGTGCGCCACCTCAGAATCGAAACCGGTGTTGGGAAAGGAAGCCAAGCCAAATAATGTGGAGTTTGGGTCAAAAAGTGATGATTCTCGTGGCTTGCAATTTTTGGAATCTGAACAAAACAATTCATGACAGTGATTAAAGTAGGGCATCGGCAAGGAAGAGTTTGAACTCCTGCTTGTCATCAACAACTTCATAGATTTCCCCATTTCGTGCTTTCGCTTGCACTAAATAGAGGGTGGTTCCTGGGGTTCGGCCAGCAAATTTGTTCTCTACCACGTAAGTGGTGGTCAACTGGTCCAGATCTTTCGGTTCTTCCCAAAGAGGCATCGAGCTCAGGGTTTCTGGCAAGGTGTCAGGTGAAGACATCTCGGACGCCAGATGAGATTCAAACCTGAGATTCAAAAGGAACAAGGGGCAGTGGAAAGAAAACACACCACATAATCCATTATATAATATGATATAATATGTTGATAAGAAGGCAGTTTCTCCAAAAGACTGGAAAAATTAAAGGATTTGCTAGATTTGTTGAAGCCCAAAAACTTCTTGTCAAAGTCCGCCAGAAGCTCCCTCCAGTCCGGCCCATAGAGAACATCACTGTAGTAGAGGCCGCGAAAGCTTTGGGGCAAAGAGACTTTGTACTTAGCCCAACCAGACTTTCCGGGGACAATGTCGATTTTTGCCACTTGCAGTGGAAACTTGTTGATGTCAACGTTTGCGGCTGGCGTGCAAGACGGCTCATACTTGGGCATCGTCGAACCCATCAAATGGTTTCCACGTTTCCACTCCTGGTGCCAAATTGGAACATGAACATTAGGTCACAACGCCAAACACTAAAAGGTGGTTTTGAGTTTTGATGATGTTTTCATTTTCCTGGATTTCTAAACAGCTATTCAGCTATTCACTGGCATAGTTGATGTTTTTGAAAAGGTTGAACATAAACTAGAAGCTGACAAAATGATATACCAACAGTCCTCCATCAGCTTCAAGGCGATCGATCTTTGGCAATACTCGGTAATCTGCAAAGATTTGCTCAGGGAAAGAGCCGGCATGATCACCCCGGTGTTGTTCAGCGGCCACTGGTAAGCTGCCCACTCCATCCAAGAGTCATAGGGGCTCAAGTTTACCAACCCAATCGCAGCACGATCTGGCAGGGACACCTTTGTGAGCAAACTTGTCAACACCTGGTTCGGTACCTCCAAGCCAGCAAGGTACTGAGCACTTTCCTGGAAGATCGACATGGACCTGCCCAGGTTGGAGGTACGAGCGGCTGGCTTTGGGGGGAAGTTGAAGTTGGCTTTGATACAAACAGGTTCATTGAAACACCATCCATTAGCTACAAGTTCAAGAGTTTAAGATTTGATTTAAAGCTACAGCTACAAAACCCGCCCTTTTGGGATTTTTGTCCGGCCTGACTTCTGCAGAAGATGGGGTCATATCTTTGCCAGCTGCCGGAACCACGTAGTTGCTCTCGGGAAGCCAATTGATATTGGATCGCGTGCACCTACAGGGGGTCTAGTCAGAACATGATGCACACTTCTTGATCAATCTTTTATACATAACACATGCATGTTTGTGCACAGCACCTGTTGGTCAGAAGTTGCGACGATCAAAACATGTTTGTTGTCAGCACTGAAAACGGAGGAACACTTTTTGATCAATTTTTAACCATGAGACATGCATGTTTGTGCACAGCACCTGTCGGTCAGAAGTTGGGAGGATCGAAACATGTTGTCAGCAATGCACTGCTCTTGCATGCAGACCCATGCCGGGAATTGGAGTGGCACATGTTTCTGGCCGGGAGCCGCAGCCATCCTCAGCATGATGAGCTCCGACTGAATCGAAAGTGCGTCGAGTTTATCCTCGATTCTCCTCACAAGGATTTCAAGGTGATTTTTGATTCCTGTTTGGTTGCAGCCAAGGGTGCAACTACAAACCCAAACCCAAGTACTTTAAACTGAACAAGGACAACATGAATCATGAATTCAACATGTTTTTAGTGAGAGCTGTCCTGATTTCCCCCCTCATGTTGTTCTGCACTTTTTCCGAGACCAAGTATGGCCCGATGACGACCGCCACCGTCTTTTGAGGCTTTTTCCCCAAAATTCTGGCAACCAGATCGCAGCAGTCATTCAGGTCGGTTCCTGTGACCTTTCCATATTTGGTGAAGTCAAGCCAGACAACGGTGCCGGCCCAAGATTCATGCTCAGCCAAATCGTTGATGAACTGGCAGGGGCACGGTAAAACCCAAGTGTTGAATTTGAAACAAATTCTCTCAACCCACTGGGAAGAAATTTCAGGGGACAGCAATGGACAGTATGTAACAATCTGTCTCAACGGCTTTCTGCTTTTCTACCGGAATGTACGCGGAATCACAATATGTGGGAACAGATTTGGGCATCAGATGCAAATGTTCATGATGAGCGAAGTAGGTCGGTTTGAACACCTTCAACAAGTAGTCTCATATTCTTCGGTGTCAGTGGACTGCTCAGTATGTGTTGCTTTCTTACACATGTTACAAGATATTACAAGATAAATCGAACTCGAGATTTTGAAACCAACCCGTCATGAGTCATAACCACACACATCAATAGCTTGACCCCGGTCTCAATTTCTTGGGGGTCAGTTTGGTCTGATCCTGCCTTGTCGGCAGCAGCCTCCAGCTCCCCCATCCGTCCAGCAACAAAGCGAAGGTTTAGGTCCATGAAGTGGTTGATGGAGCTGGCACCAAGTCGATTTTGATGTTTCAAGTGCAGCACTTTTTTCATTTTGTCACTCCGTTCACTTTTGACTTCTTCCTGGTACAAGCATCCCAGCTGGGCAACATCCCGTGTGAGCTTCAAGCAGTCCTGTTCATAAGCCATCCGTCTAGCATCTTTGGATAGCTCCTCCAACTTGTCGTCCACAGTTGCGAAGTGTTGGGCCGGAGCAGGTGCTTGAAAATGATCTTTCCTCATTGAGGTGCGGGGCAAAACTGGGCGACAATCGAGAGTTTATACTAAAATCACGATTCAATTTATAGTTAATTTTTGTTTCCGTCATGTTGAAGCAAATGACCAAAGTGTTGAAGGCATCAAAAACCTTAATAAGAAAAAAGCTGCACTCAAATCAAGAAAGAATCCAGAGGTCTGTATGATGGGCTTGGAAAAGAGGATCCTTCACAGTCAGAAGGGAGTTGAGCTCGTTCGTGTAGTCCCTGAAGGGTGGCTTTTAGTGGTTGCAATCAATGGATACTCATTGAAGTTGTAGGGCACCCTGGTGTCATAAAACAATCTAAACAAGCCAAGGCGCCCATCAACAGAACGCTTCACCACCTTCATTAGGATGTCTTGATCAAAGATAGCGTTGCCGTCGTGGTTGACTGCCAGCTTCATTTGCTCTTGAATGAAGAAAGCCAAGCGCATGCGTTCGACTTCATGGTTCCATTCAGTCAACGTCAGGCGGCAGGAAGCGGCCCTACCACTTCGCTTGGAGGCACGGTCGTGGAGAAAGAAGATTCTTGCCATGAATAGACGCTGCTTCTTCTCATCGACTTGCAGGATGCTGTGCCACATTGGGTTGTCAACACCATCAGCAGTGCCAGATAGCAGCCACCGTGTCGATGTCAATGTTTGTGCGCTGAAGGCTGACAGGGTCCAAGCCAAGGACTGCAAACGGGAAGTGGGTGTTGGTACCAGCTGACATGATTCCCAACACCGTTATCATGATTTGAACTGAGAGGGATTTCAGCACCCCCCACCTGACTCTGCAAAGCGATACTTGTGCAAATGGGCTTCAAGTTCTCTCCAAACCTTTGCGCACACACCCACCTAGCACAGGGAAGCCGCTTCAACGCTTTTTGGTACAACATGTTTTCTGGAACACTGCTATTTGGTCTATTTATTAATGTCATTCAATGTCTATACTATTTGGTTTTTGGTTCAACGAAGCCAAGCCTTGAACCCGTACATTTGGGTCGCAATGGACTCATCGATTTGCCATTTTGCATTGTTCAATGCAGTGCCATAAGAGTTGTACTCTTGAACAGCTTGCATGAAAGCATCACGATCGTCAAGACTGGGATCCTGGAGCAATGGGTAATGAGGTTTTCACAGCGGATTGGGGATTCACGGTTAGATTCAACAAACAGTCAAAACACAGAGTGAAGACATTAATTGAAGGATCAAAAGAAAACAATAAGTTTAAAGACGGGAAAAATTCGAAACTTCGTATCCAAACTTTGTATCCAAGAGTCCACCAACTTCAGCTCAACAGCGCGCTTGGAAAACACCAACGTTTTCTGCAGCGGGTTCTTTTTCTGCTTCTCAGTTTGCTGCTCATGGATCTGCATCCGTCGAAACTCCAGGGCATAAATGGGACCATCCATCAAGGTCACCCGGAAAGATGATAGTGAGCGCAACCACCTGGTCAAGACAATTGAACAAGGTTACAGATTTAGATGTGCAAGGCGATGTTTTGGGATTCAGTTAGGAGGTGAACTTTTCAATGATAGCCAGAAGGCGAGGTTTTCAGTATCTATCACAAGGCGAACCTCAAACGAAAAACATCACCTTTTGAGTGCATGTTGCTTGAACCCCTGTGTTACATGCACTATTGACTGCACATAGTTGCATGTTGGCCAATGGGTATCCAATGACCATATAGTTGCACTGATAGTTGCAATAATGTGCACATGATTAAATGCAACACCTTTATATCTTGAAAAATATTGCTAAGATAAGACGACCCTGGGCATGAAAGGTTCACCTTGTATCTGGCATCTTTGGGGTGAGATATAATATGATATGATAAGATTATGATGAGTTTAGTGCATTTTAGTGTTGGGGGACGATTAGAATAGCTCCCAACTCCACCTCCTTCACAATTTAAGCTTAAGGACAGCTTTGCCCAGCAGAGGCAATCAAGGACTGACAGTGCTGGGGAGGCGACCCTTTCATGGCCAGGTTCACCTTTAAGTTGGTTTTTAAAAATCAAGTTCAAGGCGATGCAAGTGACTTGCACCCTAGTATGCACACTAAGTTGCATTTTGGGTTAGTTGCACTTTGGGAGTGCCGGGGAAAGTAGTTTCACTGAAACCTAGTCGGCAATTTCTTGCACTGTGGTGCAAGATAACCCATTAGGCACCCAAGAATCTCGAAGCTAGGCTTAGTTGCAAATAGTTGCAACACATCGCTTGGGCTTGGTTTCAGTGAATGTAGCTCAATTTTCTCTGTTGGCATGCATGCTAACTATGTTCATGGTATATTTGGCAGCTATTGATTTTTCAAGCGTCCGTGAAACTAGTCATGGCTAGCTGCAAGTTGTGTTCTGCATCACCAGTTTCAATTCGTCGGGTTCCAGGAACTAAGGATGTCATTTGATTAAACAAGTCCCCACTGCACAATTTTTATCCATTATTCCACCGGGTGTATCGCAGACTCTCATGGCATGGAGGGGAGCATATTGTGATTGGATGTGCTTACTATGATGCACTGTTCACATCACAACATCTTGAGATATGATGCGCTCACCAAGGCATGCAGGTGATCATATCATAACACACTTATCTTTACAGCTGCGGAACAAAGGAATTTACTGTAAATGTTTGGCATGGAAGAAGAAGAAGATGATGATGATGATGATGACGACGATGATCCTGATGGTTCAAATTGGAACCTGTTAAGTGCATGTAGGCATGTCACCCCATCCACAGCCTTGCAAAGTCCTCAATCTCCTCATTGGATAGCTTCTCTTTCAAGTTGTGGAACGTGTAGAGGATAGCAAACAAGATGATACTTGATCGGCCAACGCCCTTTGTTGGTGTGAAGCATCCGTACTCCATCTGCTTTCCAAGACATGAACTGTCGAGACACCTTACTTCAATGGTTTCCCTCCACCCCTCGAAACCACCGTGGACAATGTCAGTGGCCGTGACCAGCCACTCTTGAAGAAGTGGCAGCCCATCTGACGGCTTGTGGAGCCATAGTGCCAGGACCGGCGGCTGCAGCATCTGAGCAGCGCCGGTTGCCTCAGCTGAAGGAAGGGGCCCCATGTTGACTAGCGGTTGTGAAAGTTGACTAGCAGTGACTAGCACAAGGGGAGGGAAGGAAAATCAAAGTTGACTAGTTCAAGACATGACTTCATGGTTGGGAAAATCACCCAAATGACTAGCAAGGCCTCATTGCCGAGCCAAGATACAGGAATGACCATAGTGGACAGGTCGGCGACGGTTCCAGGCAACACTTCGTTCAACCACACAGCCACTGCCTCGCCCAAAGCTCTGCTTTGCTTTCTGAGGATGAATTCCACCGGGTGTTGTCCTTGTTCTATGTCATAGGACCTGGCAGCAGGTGCAAGAGAGTGATGGGCGGAAAAGTATCAGGAAATGCTTTTTTGACATCTTTTGATAGTTCTAATCTCAATCTCAACATGATTTCATGTGATTTCAAACCAATTTCCAATACGCAAAGAGCATGTGGATTGTGAACGCATGTATGATACGTTTCCCAGCCTTGCTGCATCTAAGATTCGTTCAGCCCAAGGGTGAGCTTCTTCTTGTTTCACAGCTTTGCATGGACGCCGCGCAGCAGCGCCAGGCGGAGCACTCCTCTTTGACATTGCAGCAGGTGCAAGCTGAACCAGAGATGTCTGCAACGGTTGAAATGGGTATTGATTTGAATTCTGATCTTTCCCACGTTCCACAGTGAATTTTGGCCAAGGTTTTCAATGTAATCATCCTTTCCACTTCTTCAAAACGCTTTGAAGACATGAGTAGGTGAAGCGTTGAATCAGCTTTTCCAGCGAGAAGCACGCTCATCCAATCAGCTCCAATGAATTTGTGTGCCACACTTTCTTGCAATGACTTGCAATGATTGCATGCAGCGCCGAAGCCTGTACTTTGTGATTCGGGCACTCACACTAAATCTAATTTACCGCATCAAAAGCGGAATCATCTTCCAGGATTGTCAGGGGGACTTTGTTTCTTTGATACACTCCAATCCCAGCACACAGCACATAATGATGCATCCAACACAGGGAACATTCATTGCGTTGCCACTCATTCTAACCTTGTTTGACTCAGAAAGACCTTCCATCTTCAGCTTCGGCGTGCCAGACAACCTCGCCTGCAAAGATGTGGTGGGCAGCGTGTGGGAGGCCATCAGCTCATTTCCAGAAAGGAAGCGACCATGTTCCTGTCGAACAAGTGGTAGCATATGAGGACATCATTGAACTCTGAAGGTTTTCAAGATTTCAATATATTTCAAGTATTGTCATTACTTTACATTCAAGCGATGCTTGTTTTTGCAAAAACGGACCATCAAGGGTGGGAAGGAACTGTGGCTACAAGTTTAATAGATGTTGTATTCAAAGTTTATGCTGAACATTTCTTTCCTGATGTCTTTGAATGAAAGTCTTGTGTAAGCTTATATTTGAAGCGAATTGAACGACTGCACAATGGCCTTCGAGTATAGCTTGCCGGAATTTGTGGTCAATGTGCACAAAGCATTGTCTTTGGTCTCGCCCCGACCGCGATTGTTCCGAGCTAGCTGTGAAAGATCCACCACCTTCTTGTGCTTGTAGCGGGAGGAGTTCTGGTAGTCCTTCAGGTTCCGCTCCTGGGCGCACTCTGAGTGGATTTTGGAAGAAAGTGCTGCGCCTGGGACCCAGCATTATGAGCAAAATCAGGTTTCTACCATTTTAATCCTTTGACACATATTACATAATTTACATGGAGTCAATTGGAAGTATACACAGCAATGACACAGCGAGACAATATCAGCCATGGCTCATCACATTCAGAGAGATTTTGACGAGGCAGCTTTCTCCAGTAATAGTCGGTACAACCCAGAACCACTTGGGACGTCAGGGCATCCATGAACTCACCAACTGAAAACTTGGCCTTCCATTTCAACTTCGACTTGTGAATGGCCACGATGTAGATCCTTGAGCGGGCCACGCCTAAGCCCAGGATGCGAGGGTCCATCTTCACGGCCTTGATGTCAAAGCGAGGCCCGAGTGCAGCACGGACGATGTCGACACCATACTCCGGCACGTTCTCAATTATGTTCAGATCATGTGTGCATGCCACATTCTCAAAGTATGCTGTATGCGTGCAAAAATTAGGGTCATCCATTTGCCGCCGGCTTCCCATCATTGAGAAAGGGAAGCACACAGGGCCTCAGCAACAGCTTGTGAAACTCACAGAGATAAAGATCATAAAGGAACACATGATGTATCATGATGTGATGACATGTATGTGCACTGCGGCGAAACTCTTTCATTGATTGCGACACATGATGTATCATGATGTGATGACCATCTTCCATGAACTTGAACTAAGATCGCAGCCTGCAATGCACACCTTCAGGCCTCAGCCCCCGCAAGAAAGCAACAATTACTACTCTAGTGCAACAACAGCACGGTGACTCCAATCAATGAGCCTGAAGCACAAAGCTGCAGGGCTGTGGTAACAACAAAATTAACATTTAATCTAGCTAAGGGTCGGCCATGGCCAGTCTTTTGCAAAGGACAGATCTTGTTGTGGGCGGTGCAGAACGCTGACCCCTTTTTGCAATTGAGACTCATCACATCATTGAACAAACAATGCTTTCCATTTGTGATAGGCCCAAAGGTATCAAGCAAGACAGCTCTGCATGGCTTGTTGATTTCACATCCGGAGGCCAGCACAACCCTTGCCACATCGAACGTCACGCTAGCACGGCTCTCAGATCGAAGAAATTCTGCTGCAGCGGATTGGAGACTCAAAGCTGCCTAAGTACAGCGCTCTAAACATAGCCTCAATGTTTTCACATAACAGCTGATTTTGTGCATGGCTCACAGATTGATTCAGTGATTGATTGTATTGACTCATCTCTCTTGAATCCAAGCACTGGACGGTTTCGGCACAGCCAACACCGGAGAAGCATGTAGTCAGAAACCACCTCCAAGACTTCAGCCCTGCAGAAACAAAGCCTTTTCCAAATTTCTTAGTAGCACTCTGCAAAAACACGGTCGCCCATTTGAAAGTCGATTGGAACGTCTTGAACTGTGTAGGGTGCTCATCTGTTGCCATGGGCACATCGGTCTTTGGGTAGAATTTCCTGCAACAACATTTTCGAAACTGACAACTTGCAGATGGACTTCTCTCAGGATGATTTGTTTCCTTCGAAGTTATGGCCTGCCTCTTCAAAGTTGTTTTTTTGACAATCTTCTTGGAGCTCTTGCTCCTGAAACATTTGCGATTGACATGTTTGACCATCATGCTAGACTTGATTCTCAGATCACACTTCTCGGAATGGCAGAGATCAGCTCGAACTTGAAATGTACCAATTCAAATTGATATTCAATAGTGTATATTATAATATAACATGCATTTGTTGTAATATAAAATTTGTTTTATATTCGCTGCACATCTACTTTCTAATCATGCCATAGTATACTTAGTATATAATATGCTTAGCCCTTGCTTCAGCATGCCTGGAGGCATCAGAACGCTTCTCTTGATCTGGACCACGAAGTACTGCTCTCACAGCGTCTCGGAGGCAAACCATGCCTGGCCCTCAGCTAGTTGCCTGCTGTGCGATTGAACCAAATCTCTCGTGAATCACCGTTGAATCACCAGACAGCTGACAGACTCTGGCGCCACATCTTTTCCACAAACACTGAGTTTTTTTGCAAGTGCTGTTTCTAATGCAAATCATGTCCAAAAATGTCCAAAACAGTGAAAAGCTTCAGCTGGCATGTCAACGATGGCTTATCAACAAACAATCTGAGTTTGCATGAACTTGCTAATTTTCCAGTTTCTGCGCTCATCACAGCAATCTCGATTAATTGGCCATGTTTTGGCACCACCGACCGTCACTGAGATTCCACATCATAGTCAACAACATCACGACGGTTCTTGTCCTAGCCATAGCCAGAGGGACACAGCTGGGGAGAGTGAAAATCAAGGCCACATTGATTGAAAGGCTCAAGTTTCAGCAAAGTCCTCGGTCACTTGTAGGGTCTCTGTTCGCATGCCAAAGTTGGCAGCCTCAATCACAAGAACACGGACTAAGGAACATATCTATAATTCTAAGAAACGCATGATCGTGATTACAAGTAAACATGAGCCTCTCCAACAACAGCTGAAGATCCTGAAGTTGTAGCTCTCAAAAGGTTTGCCGCACCAACCTGCGGAAGAACAAGAAAGACCACTGATTTAACACATCATTGCTGCATGAATGTGGTAACAAGTAAACAACAGCTTGGCTGACAGCATTCGTGCATGATCGGGATGACAAGTAAACATACGCCTCTGCAACAGCAGCTGAAGATCCTGAAGTTGTAGCTCTCAAAAGGTTTGCCGCACCAACCTGCGGAAGAACAAGAAAGACCACTGATTTAACACATCACTGCTGCAATGAACATGGTTACTGGTTTGCTGACATCGTTGGTGCATGATCGTGATGACATGTAAGCATGAGCCTCTCCAGCAACATCTGAAGATCCTGAAGTTGTAGCTCTGAAACGGTTGGCCGCACCATCCTGCGGAAGAACAAACCACTGATTTAATACATCATTACTGCATGAATGTGGTAACAAGTAAACAACAGCTTGGCTGACATCATTCGTGCATGATCGGGATAACAAGTAAACATGCGCCTCTGCAACAGCAGCTGAAGATCCTGAAGTTGTCACAGCACGAGGTTCAACCTTGTCAGGTAGTCTAAGCGCAAAACTAAAATGTTGAAGTAGATGAATCGCAGAACAGAACAGTCCATGTGCTCAAAACGTTGAAGTAACAGCCTAGGTCTGGTGTTTGTGGTATGCATCCCATTGGATACCTTTACTGTAAATTATTATTTGAACCAGGATTCATGCAGTTTGCTTTGAATTCTGAAGCAACGACTTATGCAGGTGACTAGTGACAAATGCCGAGTTCAAGTGAATGAAAGAGTTCGAAGCAAAGCCTCCACCACAAGTTTTCTTCTCTTCGAAGGTCTCTGTAAAGGCACCTGTTCCGTGCATTTTGCACTTCTTTGTGCAATCACAAGCACCTGCGAGTCTCGGTTCCCAGGCCTGTGAGTCCTCATCTGGGTCCAGCTCTTGGCTGTCCTCAGACCATAGTGACCAAGTGTCCATTTCGAACCACTCAGGCAGAGTCACCTCAATCACCACCTGGCAAATAGCAACAGCAAGGGTCATTGAGGAACACTAGTTGACATGGACAGTTGATGTTCTTCAGCCATGGGCATAAGTCGAACTAGAAAGTCCCCCAAGCCTTGCCTTTTCAGCATCGGTGGAGCTGCCCATAGGTGGCTACAGCACCTGCGGAGTTGATCCGAGGCTGGTGTGTTCGTTGGGGCTAGCGCTTGCATATTTCATGTGTGGCTGGAGTTTCATGTTTTATTTCATCTGCTGCTTTTCTGGCTTACATGCCTATCCCAGAATTTCAGCAAATAGTGATATACATACACAGTATATAGCAGATATGTAGCATAACATGTAGTATGTGATGCTATAATATAAAAGGGGGTATAAAATGTTATAAACATATTATGATATGTTTGTGGTACTTTGTGTGTCTCTCTCTGCCGGTATATCTATTTTCATGCATAGATATAGTACGAAACTGACTCCTGAAACCTCTTCATATCATATGATGAGATGATTGAAAGACACAAATCCTGGCCTCAGCGGCAGGCAGAGACAGCAAAGCTGCAGGGAGCCAAAGGGCGTCAAACGTGTCGAAGATTTTGCACAATGACTTGAAACAGAAAGATAGTATACACTGTATTACACTCTAAGTCTCAGTTTCAAAGTGACACATGCTGCGACTTGTTGTGTTTCGGCAGATTTTCAAGGGTGATTTTCGGAAGGTGTGCATCACTCTCTCAAAACTGCGTTGAACCGCATCAATGGTGCGATCCTGCCCACAACATTTGGGGCAGTGAGGTCTACCAGCACTTGCTCAACAGGCGGCTGCTCAAACCAAGTCAGGCGAGGAACCGCCTGGGGGGCTTCATTCCGGCAGAGCTTTAAAATGAACCTGCAAGCCCTTGAAGTTGACTCGGATGGGAACTTCCGAAGAAGAATCTTGCCAATTTCAAGATAGTCCTGCTTCTTGCTCCTCACTGGAGCGTTCAGATCCCTGGGATCAGAAGGACAAGGTCCAAGCATGGCCAAGTATCGGTGAGGGAAGCAGAGTTGGGCTTCCTGCCACAAATCAACATGTGTTGTGAACAAGGCATGCATATGTAAGCTAACAAAATACGATCGTAACAGTGCACAAAGATGATTGTAAGCTAATGCAAGCTATGTGTGGTCCTGGCACATGTCTCGGTCTGCAGCATACCTCTTGACCAAGACAATGACATCTAGTGGGTGGATCTCTCCACCAGATCCACGCCCAGTCTCTGACACCACCACGTTGTGAGGTAGATCTGCCAGAAGTGAAATAAACAGGACAAGTAAACTGACACCATGATAAAAAATCCCGTGGACTGATTGGACATGACTGTATGGGTTGAATGACTGTATGAGTTGAATCATTGACCATGGCACCTCGTCTCAACATAAACATGAAGCTGTGAACGCCAGTGGAGTCATCCCGCAACCCCCCCTGGAAGGTGATGGGGGCTCTGCTGAGCCTGGGCCAAGCGATGAAAGGGATGTTTAGATGAGCCGGCACTAGGGAACGCATGTGTCATTCCTTTTTCCGGGCACTCAAACATGAATTCAGACGAAAGTCCAACTTTTCCAATCTCGGGTCCCCGAAATGTACTCGACTTCGATGGTGGCCTTTTCACCCAACCATCGCCTGATACCGATACGGTTGAGCACTTCACGAAGCTTCCTTGGCAACAAAACAAAACAAAAGCGATGAACAGCTATGGCAATTTGTTATTTGTTACTTGCTCGGATCAACTCAGGTCAGCTCAAGTCAACAGTGAAAAATTGTTTCCACGGTGCTAATAAAATGTCAAAGATGCTGGCACACATCATCTTCATCGCAGAGCAGATCAATATACCGAAAGGCAACTGCCAATAGCCCATATATTTGGTCTTAGTGATCAACATGTTTCAACATGTTTCAACATCATGGTGACATCAATCCTGTCATCAGTTGTTTGATCTAAGCTGTTTGAACAATGGTTGCCTGACATGCTCGTTTCAGCCGAATAGCCCAGCGGGCCATGTGTGTGCCCAACCCTTGCAAACAGCAACGCTGACACACGCATCTTGAGCGTGGCTGTGATGTAGCACATCCATTTCAACACAGAGTTGTTCTTGTTTTCTCTGGGACAGTTGTCAGCCTCAGGCAGCTCAATGTTGGAAATTGCTTGGGCTGAACTAGATTGTTTACCGAATTACCTGAACTTGATTGAACATGAAAATGTAGGTGGGATGTGTTGGCACTGCATTCCAGCAACCCAACATAGGAACTGATCAGGAGGCTGGGCACCATGTGCATGGCAGAGCGCGATGGCCTCTTCCACGGTTCGCGTGAGCGTCTCCAGGATGGTGGATGCATCAGCTGGGCAACGAGGGTCCAGAACCCAAAGCTTCAACATCACACCATGGATCCATACCCCTTGAACCTTGAAACGTGGGCGGGCTAGGTTGGACAGACTCTTGGGAACCACCGAGTTTCGATTTCTCGGTATGCTCCACTTAGCCTGATCCATACCGTCCTAGGAACAAACGTGAAAAGTTTCACGAAAAGTGCGACATTTCGGCCAATGTGCCAGCGAGCCGCAAGGATGATAAAATGCCGGGATAACTATCATTAAGGAGGATCATGATATATATCATGATCTGAATCAGTATTTATGCCAAGTAGAGCCAACACATTTTTTGCAGCTGTGGATCCATGTGGACACATAGAGGAGAAGGCTGCTGCAAAGGGCATTGGGCCTGCATACTCGGAAGGAAGCTAGCATGGTTCCATGGGCATGTTCTGGGCTGTAGGCATGATTGCACATACAGTGGGAGTGATGCCATAAAAAGCTTTGGACATCTTTGGACTATGGTTGAAAAAATCCAGCCTCCAACCACTCTTCCAATTCTTGATCTCGTTTAACACTGTCAACATGAAGTTTGTACTCCCGAGCCACGTCGAAAGCCATTTGTGGGTCCTCATGGGTAAGCATGTGTTTGGGTAATCCGTGCAGTTCAGTGGTGGCAAACTTGAAATCATCAGATCTAAGACATCTTGGGTTGAACTTGAGCTTTGACAGCAAGACACCTTCGCCATCTTGAACAGTTCTTTGAATTCGAGGCAATCATCGCAAGCTGCATGGTTCGAAGGCGTGGTGAAGCGAAGTATTTTCGACCACCGGTTTCGGTACTGCCTCCAAAAGTGGATGTACCTAGGGCGGCTTGGATCTAAACAGCCATAAATAATTATTCACAGATCAAATTCTCTTCTGTGCACTACTTGATCTACTTGGTGCTCATTAGCAAGATACGACACTTTGGTAGAACGCTCTTCTCGAAACTGCATCCACAACATCTTGATGGAAGATGGTGCCAGGTATCTTGTAGGCAGAGCGCTCAGTGCAGTGGCGCCATTGCTCTCCACATACCTGGGCAAAACAACGGAAGAGGCAGGGTATGAACTGTACGTTGATCATGCAAATACAACTGTTGCATGGGTCATGTATGATTCCAATATGGCCTTCTTTGGCATTCTGAACGGCATTCTCTAATTCAGACCATTGTATGTTGATTGGGTATTAACATCGACAAGGAACTTGCAAAAGTATGAGTTAAGACCAAGGATATGTAGGCGGAGCTCTTCGTCATCTTCAAGAGTTTCCCCTGCAACATGCAGAGTGTCACCAGCCTCACTCTCTGACTCGCTGGATTCGCAGCCTTCAGGGCCATACTCAAAACCACTGAAACTCATGATGTGGAAACTCGATGAAACTTGCTAGTTGATTCGGAAAAAGTCTTGCCTGGGTCAGGCTGGCTACCTAAGTGCGCTGTCAGCTTTTCCTGCTGGGACCCCAGTGGCGAACTCCTTGAGTGAGCTGCTCTCTGAAACCTGTCAGTGCACATTTTACGAATGATGCAGGCAATATGCGAAACCATACAGCGTACATATATTATATAGAGAAGTATAAGTTGGTTTAAACATCATGTGTACATACAGCAATCAGTCAGTTCCAAGAATCACCTGCATGCATACACAGAGTAGTGCACTGTACATCATTATCAAGATAATCGAGACACTTCTGTGGAAGCATTCCGGCAGCTTTGATGTATAGATCAAGCAAGAAATGGTCCACCTCTTTCTGCTTTTTGGGGCATCGGTTCGAACCCTCGGTCAAACAGAGTGGCACGTTGTATCAAGCCTTACAGCTTAGAAAATCAGACACTTGCTCAAACCACAATAATGGCTACTAATGATGGTGTAAAACTAAAGTATTCTGCAACATATAATATACATATCAATGTCACAAGGTCGATTCGACATGTTGCGATGCTCTACCAGATCTACCAGAAGATTCAACTTGTCAAACAACATCAAACAACCAAGAAACCCCTCCCCACATACGATAGCGGCGGTCCATGCCACCAGAAAGGATCCGCCCCATGCGGGCATTTCCGATACCAATGACTGCGGCGACACACTTCGGGGACATTCTGCAGTCAAGAACATGCCAGATCCTCCGCACACGCTTGCCCTTGCAGGCAACTTCTTGGACCTGACGATGACAACTTGGAAGTACACACTTCATAATGTGTTAAATCACAGATCGGTGCCAGAACCGTACTTTGATGTACTTTGATCTCACACCATGCTTTGAAGAAACAGCAGCCGACCAATCTTAGCCGCATCAGTATCATCAGTTGAGCCCCCGACATACAAGTCTTGAAGTGGTCTGGTCAATGTCCAAAAGTTTCGCACAAACGCAGACACGCTCTCTAACTTGCGGTCTAGTTTACTAAAGCAGCAGCGTCTGTGGCAGCGACAATGACTGCGATGTTTCAAGTATTCCAAACGAGATGGGTCCCCACCCTTTGCACTTTGCCTGCGAGCGAACGGTTCCAACAAAGTGCTTGTTTGGGACATGAAAATTATGAAAACTATGCAACTGATTGAGTTTTGAGCTACCTTCCTAGTTGCTGACTAGTTGCTCGGAATGCTGTCTGCCTTTTGCTAAAAGTCTTCGCTGCTGATTGTTGTAATTAGGCCGTTTGTGATGGCCCAAGCTCACATCCCCGGGCACCTTCTCGAAGCCACAGCCCACCACAGCATGAGTGTGATGAGAGCGCTGAAAATCAAGCAAGCTCTCAAGGGTAAAGTTGACTTTCAGCAAGTCCGAAGTTCCACTTTTGGTTTGGCCATCATGTGATTTGAAGTTCAGTGACCTAAAGAAAGAACGTGTGCTAGATTGGCCAAGGGCACCACCTCCATTTGCAGCACTCCCTTCTGTGGAAGGAGCTGATGATCTCGCTGATCGGGAGGATTTCTCTGACAGGGCCAATGATCTCGATGATAGCCCTCTGAAAAACCTGAAGCCAACATAAACCAACATCGCTCGAAATCAGAACTGGAACTTTGTTCGGTGGAAATAAAAAACGAAATTGAAACCTCAGATCAAAGGCAGGACCCCTATTCATACCTGTGTTGTTGACCTTTCAAATTCTTCACATGATTGGACTTGATTTTCAAAACCGTGTTTGTTCCAAATCACTGACGTCGCTGCTCCATTTTCAGAAGGACGGCCACGGACCTCACAGGAAAAAGTTGAAAGACTGGCCACCACCGCCCATGAACATCTGAGGCTCAGTCGTCAGCTTTTGCAACTGGTGCCCTTGAGGCGTGCCCTGAAATGGAAGAGACTGATTCAGGAGTAGTTATATAGCTGAAAAGGTTGCAGGCTAAGATGGCTAAGAAGTAGCTGTCCTCCAAGAGGCTAGAAGGTACAGCAATGCCTGGAGAATGAAGAATGCTGAACACCCCGTCAAGCTGTACAAGTAAAAAACCATCAAATGACCACCAGAGCCATCTCATCACCACCTTGCCTTTGCCAGGATCATGCCTGAGCTGAGCTACGTGAACTGGGTGGCTTTGCGAAACAAGTGCTTGAGCAATCACAGCAATACGATTGCATCACTGAAACGACATATGAATGTATGGTTCTGAGATCCACACAGTGAAAATTCGTGTTGCAGCAATGGCAGCAGCAATCAATGGCAGATAATGGCAGTAATGGGAATGGAAAAGTCAAATTGAAAGCATTTGCGGAAACACTTCTCCGACCAAATGAAACACTGGACGAAGCAGTGCGAAATACGTGCTGAAGCAGCTTGCAACCTATGTTCGACAAGTTTACATTTTACAAACTGCAGTTGAAACTTCAATCAACATGTTTTAAGACATTGTTTTGTTTTTCACGGATTGTGTGAGCAGCTTCTCTGACACCTCTTGCGTGAATTGACTGAAGATGTCGAATAAGCCAATGAGCTTCTGCAACAAGGTTTTCGGCCATGTTGGCTGGAACACAAACAACTAAATATAAATCGTGGCAAAAATACAAGCAAATGCTGTAAGTATATATAATAATAGCTATTAGATGAATGTGCCACGCAGCTCTATATATCTATCATATATCTTTGGAAGAGGAAAGTGCTGAGAACCTGTTGCACCAATTTGCACCAGTGCTTTGCTTGACTTGGAGCTCGACCGCGCCACTCTTCTGACCTGAAAAGTCGGCCCGCCAAGACTTTCCAGGGGGGAGACATTGAATGAATGAATCATAAAGATGTCACTGTCAACACAAGCTGAAAACCAGAACCACGGTGAATTGCTGGTGCACAACGTCATGCCATCACAATGCCAGCATATATGGTTTCAAAATATCACCTCAATATGCTTTTGAAATCGTGACTGGGTGTAATCGTTAAAATCAGAAGCAAACGCAGCTATAAAGTATGAGGAACTTCGAACACACTGGGGAGATGACTCTGTGGCTAAGTTCTGCCAGCAACCCCCAACACCAGCCTGAGCAGAAAGTAGCTCAGAACCTGCTTTGAAGTCTGAAGCTGATACAACAACTGAGACATAGACCAACTCCGAGTGCTGCCACTACCTGGCAAATGTCAAAATTGCTAAGGGTGCACAAGGGGGTGAATCGTGGTCCATCAATAAGTTTACGATCATCAAACTCAAACAGCCACTGGCCGGACCTCTCAGCTGGAGTGGCCAATGATCTGGCAAAGAAACCTCCAAGATGAGAGAACCCCAGCCGGGAGATATGGGAAAGATTATTGCAGATATTTGCAGATGGCAGAAAAATCAATCAATTAATATCCTGTGCCTTGTAGTGGGATAATCAGTGAAAAGGCACGTGTTTGATCCAGAAGGCAGGGCTGCAAAGGGGCGGGCACCAACAAACCCGAAGAATTCTGAGACCCAATTGAAATGTAATGACACCTGAATGCAACGAAAAGCCCTTATATATATAATTGAAACGGATTGCCCGGTCAACTGCTTTCACTCAAATCAGTTTGGCTCAGCCATCATTGAATGCACTGCCAATGCCGTGAATAGTTAAAGACAATGAGCAGTTTGAACATGCAGAAAGTCTGGGCAGTCGGACAGTGATTTCAAGCTGGCTGGAATCTGTTGAGAAGCAAGGTACTCGAACCTCATCTGAAAGACTGTGCCTTTTACTTTGGGTGTTGCCTCTGTTGATCCAGCAGGAATCTCCCAATCCAAATCCATCAGAACGTCCCTTGGAAGGTCCAACGTGTCAAGGTCCCAATTAATCAGGGCACAAGAGTAAACACACCCAGGGAATGTTGCGCAAACATCTACTATCACCTATTATGTAATCAACTAAAATAGCATCAGTGGGATTGATGGGCAAGCGTTCATTATTGTACAATTCAGCATCCAGCCCTTCTTTCCCGTCCAAAGAATCCAAAAGAAGAATCCCAAGCTTAGCAAATCACGGACCAATCAGCAGACTTCGATACACCTCGCATACAGTAGTGCATCTTGCGGAAATCTGTATTTGACCTTGGTTCTAACCATATCATGCAACAGTGCTAGCATGATCTCATATGCACGATGAAGCAAGCAAAATCACGCTGGTTTTATGCACACACTTCTGAACAGATCTAAGCATCCACAGTCTAGCCCAATCACACCTCTGCCACAGTAGGCACCACCTGACGCTTCCGGCAAGCCCCCCTTCAGTATTGAAAACCAAGTGCTTGAATGAACCAAAAGACACTTGTTGTAGTGAGTTTGATATAAATATCATTCAATCCTGCCTCGCCCCGGCTCGGGTTGTTTGGCGCCTCAGCTATCCAGATCTGGAGCCATACAAATGGCACAGGCCCAACAGTAAGGTGGTAAACCCACAAATGAACAGAATAAACCATCCCCAATTTATCCAAAATGGGGGACATCAACAGATTAAACAGAAAGCACCATCCCCAAAGGGGGATGATTTTTAGATTTACCACATTTTACTACATTAAGAAAACAAATCCATGGGAACCCCTGCTGACACCACCAGGAGCATCGACAGGCTGTGAATAAGGCGAGGCCTCGACCAAGCTGCCGCTGATCATCTCTGGGATTTGTGAATGTTCACATCCCCACCCCAAACAAATCGTTTTTTGTCTTTTGATCCATCCTCATTTAGGTTCATGTGGGTCTATAAATAGGTAGGCTACACCAAAGTTCCATGATTTTTCATGGTTTAAGTCATCATTTCCCCATAAAAATAGCATAAAATAACCATATATTGGGTAATGAAAAATGCTAAGGTACAACCAACAGCAGTGGCATAAGCTCTGGACAATGCCGTTCCTCTTGGCAGCTGCCTTTCCACCATGATGCCCTGCACATCGGCAATGTGGCAATGATTGTGGGGGGTTTCAACTATCAATCAAATACGTATACATACATATAATACACCTATACACCTTGTTGGTGGTTTGAGCCCCTCTGAAAAATATGTGTCAATGGGAAGGATTATCTCATCTATTATGGAAAAAAATGTTCCAAACCACCAACCAGACACATAGGTATCATTGATCTAAAACATGCCGTGCACTGCCATAAACAACTCCCATTTGGGGATGCTTGGTACCTGGCCTGCGCCTGCTTCTGCAGCTCGAGCAGCTCTGGGGCCATGTCCCCTTTGGCCGTCCCGGGGTCACCCCACAGCAGCACATTGCGGATGAACCTGGGACGTTGCTGGTAGCGAAACCATGGTGCCATAGTGGTGGTAAGCTGACCATTAAACACTGAAAAATGGAGCCAAAAGCATCGAAAGCATCTCATCCTGTCGGGTCGACCATTCAAGAGATGGCAACTGCCCAAAAAGGATGCCCTGAAATGGTGTGCTGTAGGAACCAATGGATCGAGGCACCCCATCTGGGTTTGTCTGAACATTTTGGCTACTCTCAATTCCAACAAATGATCATCGTTTTTTTTGGACAATTCCATTGTGGTTCCTGGGTGTTTCCAAAAATTAGGTACCTCCCAAGTCACCATTTGACCATGAACTTGGATAACTTGGAGTCCCCCATTTCAAGAACCCCTCATTTATTGCGAGGTGGTAAACCAGATGTAAACCCTATATCAATTTTTGCCAACCATGGAACATATCAATGGATACGGCTCTGGATCAATACATATCACTAGCATTTTTTGGGATGCACATACAAAAATCCCAGCTATTTTTCTGAGAACAACAGGGGTTTCCATGGGTTTTGAACCATCCCAATATTGAAAAAGGAATTCGTTTCTTTTCTTAGGTCCCAACCGCAGCATGGCAGTAATGGTCCTGGCCATCTGGGCCCGACAAAAAGTAGAGTACCCCATTCCATCCACGGTTTCGCATCATTCTTCGTTTCACTTTCATGGCCCATATCTTGGGGCTGAACCCCTCATCTTTTGAACAGCACATCTCATAAAACGAATGTGTTAAGCATCCCCCTAAAAAAATAGTCTCAAATGCGCGTAAATCCCAGGATAAAAACTGGTTTCTGGGGGGTCTTTACTATTGGGGGGATGGGGATGGGATTATATATAAACCATCCCATGGTATTATATATTAACCATCCCATAAATTCAGGGATATATATGGATATGTACATATATATATATGTATATATATATATACTCCGAGGGTACATGCCCGAGAAGCTTGCTTTACCACTTATTTGAGGCTCCGGTTTTGGGGCCTTGGGCCCACCTAGGCTTTGAGAAAAAAATGCCCCCTGCCTTAATAAAAAACCCACCAAGACATGAGGTACGAATCGGAATGGCTTGGATGTGAAACTACTAAGCATATCGCGAAAAACTACTAAAGTACGAGTTGCGTATCACAATGGCTTGGATGCAAAATTACTAAGGAGTTCATGAAAAACTGAAAAACTACTAAGGCGTGAGTTGGAAATCACAATGGCTCGGAGGCAAAACTACTAAGAATGTCCCTCAAAATTCAAGAAGAGAAGATTATTCTTTGCAACGTTTTCTTAGTTTTGCGGCCGAGCCAATACGAATTGCGAAATGGTCCTTAGTAGCTTTTGAGCGCGTTCTTAGTAGCTCTGCGGCCAAGCCAATACGAAACGCGACACCGTGCAGTAGCTTTTGAGCACATTCTTAAATAGTTTTGCGGCCAGCCCAGTACGAATTGCTAATTATTTAACGCTGCTTCCGCGTGATGTATGTGGATATGCGCACGCAAATACGGCCCCGCTCCCCAGGAATCAACGTTGCCACTCACAAAAACCAGTTGCTGCCTTTTCTGGTGTAGCTGCTTTGCGAAGCGCGGGAGTAAGTCAACTTTGATGTCTGGGGGTGCGGGGGTTGCGCCCAGGGTCCTGTACACTGCCGCTGGCTGTACACATGTCTTGCGTTGCTTGTGGCAGTCAAAGTTCAACCTCGCATGCTTGCTGCAGAACACCCCATTTTTGGCTGTGGGCCTGCATGCTTTTTGCCTTCCTTCACTGCGTGCCCTGCATGTGAAACCAGCATCCTGGCACCAAGCGCAAGAAAACATGAATGAAAGATGCAACCTGTCGCAGCTCAGCGCGCTCTTTGCAGAAGGCCAAACGCATATATCATGGGCCCAAAATTGGGGTCACAAATTTGGAAGCTGGGCTATTAATTTTAGTATTGTGGCCCCATTTCTGGGTCCAGAATCTGGCCCCTGCTTTGGGGCCACAAAACACAAACAGGAGCTATTCAATACGGGCAGCAAGTGTGCTACTGCCACCGCAATCTGACAGCAGCACATATCCGTGATACTGTGTATATAATATAATATATATATATATATATTGATATTGATATATGCTATACCATGCTATACCCATCCCATACAGCCCAAACGGCTCGTGGGAAGCACCTCTCGTACATGGCCTGACCTTCCTCGGTGAGTCTCGGTAGCACCTCCCGCGCTGAGCATCCATCAGCACTTGGATGCTTCGAGGATAAGGATGGAAATGATCATCAACACTACAAAAGAGCTTCTTTGGAGATGTTTAGGAAATTTTAGGTGGTGATCATTTCAACACCCTATCTATCCTATCTATCCTATCCTATCCTATCCTATCCTATCGAATCCTATCCATCCAATCATCCATCCATTCATCCATCCATCCATCTATCCACCTACCTCTTTCCCATCCAATCATCATCTGCTCCCACCATCCCAAGTCATCACCTTTGTCTCACACCATTCGGAAGGCTTAACATGTGGGGTTGTCTGGTCCTTTAATAGTTTCAGACTTTTTTAACCCGGAAATGTACAGTCTATTAACCTCATTGCATCGCCCACATTATGAGCTTCGTTTTCAGTTGGAAGACACTGTGTCCAGCAATGCAGATTTCTCCGAAGTTGGGTGCATGACTCCTAGTGTGAAAAAGGACAAAGTGAACAATGGCACTTTGACTTCCAATGTGCCCCCAAACAAACAATCTTATATTCCGAACAAAATCTTCTAACCATTTCCATATCCATCCCGCCATGAGTGGTAGACACCACACCTCAATGGTGCAATCCAGGACTTCAGGCATCCATTGAGTTGATTTGATGGCCAGCAAGGAAAGATTCCAATGCCTGGCCGAGGGAAGAGCTGGATAAACTGAAAGCAGTTGAAAGTGTCCTACATCAAGCTGGATCATAGTTGAAATCCAATTATTCAATATATATATATACACACATAATTATATATATATATATATACATAATTATATATATATACATAATTATATATATAGATCCCTACCTTTGATCAAAACATATTTGTAAAATTTGCCTCACTATTTTCACCATCACCATCTCACAAAGCATCCAAATCATCCGATCCTGACGGCTTCGGCCATCATCTCATAGGCTGCTCCGCTGATTGGAGGCCTCCGTGGTGGACTGGTGGACACCAATGGGATTTGTTGAAGGGAACAAGTACTCGAAACTCAAAACCATGGTCTTACAAACGTCTTATCAGCCAAGAATCTATAGATATATATATTATATATATGTATAGATTGTATGTCTGGGACTGAAAATGGTGAACCCCCATCCAATCATATGGAAACATATGGAAATCATGATCAATATTTTGAGACACAAGCTCTTGACCAGTCAAAATCAGGAGGTCATTACCCATGTTCTTTTTTCTCCATGTCGCCTCTCATAAATCCGCGAAACTTCTTTTCTATGTGTTGTAGTTTCAACCCATCCCAAAAACAGGAGTCCACTAGGTACCATGATCTCAGGTAGGATGGAACATCAAAAGCAGGGTTAGATGGATGAACATCCGCATTGCTGGGTTGATCTCCCTGTAGATCAAGAAAGATCTGATACCCCAGCCACTTATCTAAGTTATATCAATAGCCCCATGTCGTGGCAGTGAATTTTCTCGTTTTGTTGCTACCCTTCTGTTCTTCAACAGGTCTTCGCCCATCCCCGAAGGCCGATTTGTGCTTCACCGAGGCTCCTGGTCCCCATCTATAATTGGTGGGTTAGATAGCATTACATAGCCTTCTATAGGTGGGATTTGTTGATATGATTTTTATGTTTATATTGGGATTTAACATGATTTAACCAGCCAATAAGAAACCATCCCATCCCATTTTTAGAAGCTATACTTTTAGATGCAATAATTATCCATAGTATTCCATAGTCATCCCCAATGCACCAGCTCATAAAACCCACTCGAATCACCAAGTCACAGGGGCATTTTCTTGGGGTTGGTTAAATCCGAATAAACAACAAACACACACACACACATATATATATTCTCGCATACATATATGCATATGTATTTATATATACAATATAACATCACATGAAACGGAAATCACCATATATAGTATATATAGTTTATTAACTCAGTAAAACAACAGCATATCACAACATCTATTTTTAATGGTTGCTCTAAAACTGCCATCCCTCCAGCCAGTTCCTCTGAGGTTCCGGACGCAATCGCGCTAGCGGCTGCATGAACGCCACCAGAAGCCGTGGCTGCGGTGAGGGTTCGAGCAACTGGGGCTATGAAAAGGCCTGGCGACTGCCAGAGCGACAAACATGGGGATTCAACCACCAAACATCATCAACTACTCTCTGGTAATTCAACATAGCTACTGAAAATACCCCATTTATAGTTGATTTTCAACATGGTGATTTTCGATAGCTATGTGAGTTTACCTCCTGACAAGAACCTCTACAAAATCCTCATACCAGGACCTCTGAGAGAATCTCACAAGATCGTCATAGACGGACCTTCTAGACGAGCTTACAAGATCTATCTATTTGCAAGAAGCTCATCCTCAGAGCACCCCACAAAGGCTTTCACACAAACCCCTCCTACGGGGCATCTTTGAGAGCTTCATGCAATGACCTATCAAAGGATTTCACCATGATCTCCAAAACTCTTCTCACAAAGACCTCTACAAGATCTTACTCAAAAAACTAAAGTGAGCACCGCCCCACAACGAGATTGATCCCGCCCGCGCAAAATAATGATAGGGTTGCATGAGCATATGTTAGAATCTCAGAAAGTATTGCGCGCGCCACGACAAGTGAAAATTGGAAATGAGGATAGCCTGGTTTCAATCACTTTTTCATCGAGGTCAGGTCTCTAAAGCACCGCACCTGCCACCATGAGCCTGAGGCATCAACGTATTTCACTTGCCACGCTAAATGATCACCAAGTATCAAATCCAAGTGGCGACAGTCTCCCAAAGGCTTTGGAAACATCGTCCAAGTTTTGCCACGAAAAATGGTGTTTTTGGCCCACGCCTGCCAACGTTTTAGCAACGTGCGCGAGGTACTGCCCCGGCCACGCGGATGAAAATGTGTCCGATGTCCTGCGCCAGCCACGCAAACGAGGTTCTGGCCCTCCAAGTGCCGAATCTCTTCCGCTTGCCATGAGACAATAAGACATGAGCGAAGTCAGCCAAGTGTCACCCACATCTTGTGTGAGCTGGCGCAAGCAAAACCCTAAGGCCAGCGACAACCCTGAATGACCCCGGGCTTTACTCCTACCGGAAGAACCCCTCAGTTTGGACACGCTGTTTGAGGAATGAGAATCCCAGCGAAGCAAATTAACAGAATCTGACAAGAATCCACAAGATCTTCATACCAGGATCTCAAAGAGAATGCCACAGGATCGCCAAAGAAGGACCTTCTAGCTTGTTTGGGTTCTACTTGTCTGGAAATATGTAAACGATTGTAAACGATTGTAAACGTATCTTGTCTATGGTGCTCGCAACACTATATATTTATACCCTCATGTATATGCAGTTGAATAAGAATATCTGTGTACTCAAATATGCATACAACTACTGTATACAATACGGATGTCCATTGTGTACCGCCCATTCGCTGTATCAGTGGGCACCAGACGGGCACCAGAAAAAGTGAAAAAACGAGGCTCCATTTCCAAGAAGACCGTGGTGATTTAACGCACAAATCTTCAAGACTGACGCAATGACAGACTCAATACATCAACTCGTCAAAAACACTTTGGCAACCCACACAAGAAATAGCAAACCACGCAAAAAACACCAGAAAAAACACGAACAACAGCACAAGCAACCCCCCCCAAAAAAAGGACGCGAAAAGACACCAGCAAACCAGAAAAAACACAAGAAAAAACATGAAAAAAAACACGAGGAAAAGCACCAGAAAAAGCACCAGAAAAAGCACCAGAAAAAGCACGAAAAAAAGTACGAGAAAAAACACGAGAAACAGCACCAGAAAAAACACGAGAAAAAACACGAGAAAATCCACCAGAAAAAGCACGAGAAAAAGCACGAGAAAAAACACCAGAAAAAACACGAGAAGCACCACGAGAAAAAACAAATCTGAATCCTTGAAAACAACATAGTTTCTTTCCACGTCCATAGACAAAAGTGCGGCAGAATACTGCACTTCTTCAAGTTGTCACACAACTATGTTGATTTCAATCACAATCTTTTTACGAAGAATTATCTAAACACGAGATTCAGTCTTCCTTGCAATCCCTCAGCCACCGTTGAATTCAGTATTGTAAATCCAATAGAGCGGATTATTGCGCAGCTTTCTTCATTTAAAGCGGTATGGGTGCCCGAAAGATAAAATCAACACTTTCCCTACAATCATCCTTATGAGTAACATAGAAATCGAACCTTCGAGCCTGCCTCGCCTTAACAAAGTTTCAGATTACTGCTGCCCAAAAATGGGCACCCACACACACAGATATTCCAAAAGGAATCAACATGGAATCGAACTGACAGCAAATATGGATAAATATGGGTGTGCTATAGTAATTTCTAGGGTGTGGCCAAGATGCGCCGTATACCAACCGTATACCGTATACAGCAAATATGGTGGTGCAATGCTTTGTTTTCAACAGGGTGTGGCCGGTGCGAAGTATTTCCAATGGTTTTCCACGGACTTGTCTCATCTTTTCAACTGGTTTTCCAATAGCTTTCCAAGGATTTCCAGGGTTTTCCGCATAGTTATTTAGTTGTTTTCAAATGGTTTTTCAGGGTTTCCAATGGTTTTTCCATGGTTTTCCAGGACTTTTCAATAGGTTTCTAGTGGATTCCCCAATAGTTTCCCGGTTTTCAGGGCTTTTGCAATTCTTTTCCAAGGGTTTTTGAAGGATCTTCCAAAGTTTTTTCCAAGGGTTTTCTTTTCCAATGGTTTTTCCATGGCTTTTTCCAATGGTTTTTGCAGCCTCGGCCCAGCGTTCCAAAAACGTGGGGCCTGTGAGGTCCACTAAAACGGCATCCATCTGATTCTCGGCATTTGAGGCGAAGAAACCAATGGCCGATCTCACGAGGCCTCAAGAAAAATGCCAAAGACTTGGGGCTATGGGGATATCAATGGGAATTAAACATGGTTAATATCTATTATGTATATATATATATTATATATCTATATATTATATATATATATATGTATATTATATATGTATATTATCATATGTATATTATATATGTATGTATGTATATATATATATTCACACCTAATTATACCTATATATTGGTTAATGAAATGGTTGATCATCACTGGATAATATGTGGGAACCCAAATGCCATAAACCTACCATTTTAGGGGATGGTTTATAGCACCCATGGAAATGGTGATTTTGGGGATGGCTCATTGTTGGGTTTACCACATTAGATGATATTTGGCTATATTTGGGGTGTGGAAATCGGGTATAGTAGTATAGTATGGTATAGTGTACCCCATATATCCCCACATTTATGGCTCTTTAACAGGGACAATGATGATAAAACAGAGGATGGAATGGGGTAGAGATGGGTAGAGTATTTTCAGACAACCCCACATATGTCGGAGGTGAGGTATGTCACATGTGTGTCTGCGAGTGCCATGTATTGTGAGATGCACAACGAATGCCACGGGCAGCTGCCAAGCGGTGGGTCTGTGCACACCCAACAACTTCATACTGCTTTCTCCAGCGATAAATCCAAAGTCAACAAAAACCATAGGTAGGTAAATTAGTTTGTACACATAATGATGTGGTAAAGCCAACTATAAAACCATCATCGATCAAATATATAAGCTAATGATGAACACCTTATATGTGACACCAATCTCCATGGTTGAAGCGAGAATCTACATGACACCACCATTCCTTGTTGTAAAACATGGTATTTACCAATGGTTGACCGAGCTTAAATTCCCTTATGCCAACCCAATGACCGATTCACTGAGGTTGAAACTCATGTAGTATGGCTGCGGGTGTTGCTCACAGCCTGTAGGCAAATGATGGGATTTCCGACCCCGTTATCGAACCATACTGATATGCAGAGCACATGGCTGGATGATGGTTCACCATGGTTCACCCCACCCCAGACAGTTCATTAGTGAGTTGGGCATCATCGGCACACATCATTCTAGCTAAGGATGGAACAACAGACCACTTAAACCACCAATCAGTCATATATTTCCCATCAATTTCACTACTGTACTGGTATGGAATATGATAGAACGATATTCTTTAACACTCTTGGAACATTTGAAACCACCGACCAACAATAAAGCCGTGGCATCATCTCAGACCATGATTTTTACTGGTCTGAGAGCATCACATCTGGCCATCAACTTCATCATCGGCACAAAGACTTTTGACATGGGTGCGTACCTCGAAGCAACAAACCGCCAATTACCGTATTTGCCCACTGACATGGGCACGACTTGAAGTGGACATGGACTGTGACAAGCCCCTCGAACGTGAACGTGTTGTTAGTGTCTTTGATCTCCAAGAGCCCGCAACTCCACTGTGCCACTGTCGAGTTGACACTTTCCATCCCTTTCCATTCACTGAGAACTCCACTCTCTGGAGAAACCCAAGATGTAGCCTAGGACATCTGCGCCCCCGAGGCCTCCAATCCCAGTGAAAGGGGGATCATGGGCCTGTACCCTTCTCCCTGAAATCATCCTTAAAGTAAGAAACCATCATATTAAGGTCCCAAGTTAATATCCAAGTTATCGGCAATGTTTAAGATTCGGAAACCAATGGCGACTTGGAGTTCCCCCATTTTAAGAAAGCCACACGAATGCATCAAAGTCGCTGAATGCTAAACAGACTTGCTCCATAAGTTCCTGACGAGAAACCGACCGGTATAATCTGGCTGATGGGATTTATGGTGGACATATGATACATCTAGAGTATTCCATACTTAGATGGCATTATAAACCAACAAACCTGTGGTATATCATGGGATAACCATATTCTCTGGCTGACGACTTTAATGATTTATATACTAACCTGAAATAAGGTCAATGGGGGCTAGTACCAGTAACCCTTGCTAGCCATCATTCATAGTGACGTCGCAGTGAGGACATTGTAGTTCACCCACATAATATATGTATATATATATGTACATACATAAATATGATCATACAGTTCTTGATTGTTTTTCATTTTGGCCTTTTCAATTTGATATGACAAACTTTGAGTCAAACAGGTTACTTTTTAAAAAGGTTCCAATCAGAAGCAATTTGTTCAAACCCCCAAAGTGACAGAGAAACACTGTGTTCTCAATCCAAAATCTCGTGGACTATCATCATTTTCTCGATTGAATCTTTCATGGCCATCCCGGCCATCCCTATTCTTAATGACACCGGGGTTTGCCCAAATCGCTCTAAAGCCGGGCTGGTCCTCATAGTGGGTGTGATGGATGCACACCTGGAGCTTCAGCTGGGTCCCAGTGGTTCCCCAACGGTTTTTTTCGGTGCTGGAATCACTTGGGGTCCCAACTCGCTCAATGGTTGCGAAATGTTTCTCCACCACACCCAGCACTGGGTGATGATCTGCTGGTAGCAAGGTTGGATCCTTGGCCACGTGCCGTGTTGATCGTGTTGTACATGATCCTTCAAGTGGTGGCAACTTCTGTCTAGCAAGAAATGCTTCTAATAGCCACACCTTCACCAAACTTCGAGAAAAAACAATGTAACACTTGTCCGAATCAGGACCATCAAAATCTGGCCATCAAAATCTACTATCCCAGCCATTGCCCAATCGTTGTTTCAGTTCCACAGTTTTCACAGTGTCGAGTGCCCTGCTCTTGCTGGCATGTTGTAAACGCTGGAAACCTCATACCGCGACTTGAATCTTCGTCTGGCCTACTGTGAGCACCAACAAGTCCTCAAGGAATGCAACATCATATAACATCAAGTAAATAGACGAAACATGTGTGAACTCACAAGTCTTTTCACTGCGACTGTATGTGCAGGATGTCACTTGGGATGATCGTTGGTCATGTCTTGCCGCTTATGATTATAGAGCTCGCTGCATTTGCCGCATCCATGCTTCTGCTAAATGGAGATACCAATTTTCAGAAACTAGCAAACCCAGTAGCTGCTGGCTGGGGCGTTCTCTACCTATCTATAGATCGAATCAAACCTGGTCAAGTCCAAGCAAGCACAAATCTCTCTCACTCTGTATATATATATATACACAGCACACTACATATATATATATGGTAACCGACAGAATTATGGAAAAAAACACGTTCAACTTAGACAGGCGGCGCCTGAGTCCGATTTTTCCATAATTGGATTTTTCCCCATAAGGGTTCAAAATATCCCGGAAGTGATCCGAACCTTTTTTTTTTCCATAATTCTTGGAGGTGGCCATTATTTCCATAATTGATTTTTCCT